>ERZ791626.47-NODE-47-length-119087-cov-6.325047_pt1 | contig 119087 bp, 113 predicted proteins | sample MGYA00510266_ERZ791626 | MGnify/ENA primary metagenome ERZ791626 (study PRJEB30046, sample SAMN00715208) | human gut metagenome | study: EMG produced TPA metagenomics assembly of the A metagenome-wide association study of gut microbiota in type 2...
GCCATGGCCCGGCGCTTACACTCGGTATTGGTAGAGTCGATGGTCTCCAAACACACCAGGCTGCTGCCCACCAGGCAGCCTGCCAGCGGCCCGGACAATTCCCCCTCCCGCACCCGGTCGGGGGCGGACTCCAGGCGGTAGCCCCGGTTGGGGGCGGAGGAGATTTCATAGCCCTCCTGCCGCAGGGCAGAGGTGATGGCCACATCGTTCTTGCCCTGACTGCGCAGCAGCGCTGCTGTGTAGGGCACTCCGGCGCTGACAGTGCTGCGGCTGCCGCCGGAAGCAGAGCCGCTGCTGCCGGTGGCCTTTCCGCTGCTGGAGCTTCCGGACTTTGTGCCCGCAGCCGCTGCCTTGCTGGCGGCCTGTGCGGCCTTCTGCTGGGCATTAGCCTGCTTCAGTGCCCACTCGCCCTTGGCAATGTTCAGCTTCTGACTGGTCACATTGTTGTTGAAGGCCTGCTGCTTCAGCGCATCCTGATAGGCGCGCTCGCTGGCGGTGTTGTCGTACTGCTGCTGGGTCAGTGCGTCCTGCCGCTGCTTTTCCTGCATCTGCTGGCTCCACTGGGTGTCGGCGCGCTCGGCCTCGTAGGCGCGGTTGCCGGCGTAGATGTTGTACCCGGTGTTCATCAGGCTGCCCGCCAACGTGCCCAGACCGGTGGTGCCGGTAATGGCCAGCTGCACCACGTCCCCGATGACGCCCAACACCGTCATGATGTTATTGAAGGTCTGCTGGCGCTGGCTGATTTCCGCCTGCTCCTGCGCGGTGTAGTAGCCGTGCAGGGTGTCCAGCCGGTTCAGGTGCTCCTGATACTGGCCGTAGTCCTTGGCGTAGGCGTCGTTGTACGCTTCGCCCTTCTGCTGCAGCTGAGTGTAGTAGTCCTGCAGCTGCCGGTCGTACAGGGTCTGAGCATTCTGCTCCTGTCCGTTCAGCTGGTCCAGCCGGTTCACCAGCTCCTCGCCGCCGCTCTGGTAGGTATCCAGCGCCAGATTGTACAGGGTGGGGATGGCGCTGGCCAGCCCGCCGATCTGCTGCTGATAGGCCTGCTGCGCCGCACTGGTGGCATAGCTGGAGCCGTAACCGCCGGTCAGGGCAGCGGCCTGCGCCGCCGCGTCCGCGCTGGCATTGTGGGCGTTCTGGGTATACAGCTGCTCGTACTGGCGGTAAAGCGGGTCACGGGTGTAGCTGTACTGAAAATTCTCCCGTTCCAGCAGCTGTCCCAGCAGGCTGTTGATCTTATCCTGATAGCTGCTCTGGTAGTCTGCGGGGCGGTTCTGCTGCCACTGCTTCAGGGCGTCGGCCGCATCGGTCACCTGCTGACCGGGGCGGTAGCTGACGTTTGCCATGGCCTTTTCCACATCGGCGCGGCTGTTCAGCCCCTCGGCGCTGTAAGTGGACTGCACAGCGGGCTGTGCCTGCGTTTGCACCTCCGGCTGCAGCAGTTCCTCCTTCTTTTTGGATGCCATATAATTCTCCTTTCGTTCTTATAATCCCTGCAGCTTGCTGCGCAGGGTGTCGGACATATTTTCCGTATCCAGATTGGTCAGTACATACTGCAGCTGCTCCTGCATCTGGTACAGATAGCTGCGCAGTGCCCGGGCATCCTCCGGGTCCATGTGATCGCTGAACTTGGGCAGGCCCAGCTTGCTCAGGCCGTTCATGCTTGCCATGAGGCATCCTCCTCCCATAATTTTCCCTTTGCCGGGGCGATGGTGCGCACAAGTCCGCGCAGGGTGATCTGCCCTTTGCCGCGCAGCCGCAGCCGCAGCGACCCGCACCGCCGGGGTACAAAGGGCAGGTCATAGCTGCGGCGGTTGCCTTGGGCGGCAAGGGAGGCCACTGTCTCCCACGCGCCGCCGTCATAGCTCACCGCCACTTCTACTGTGCTGGTGCACTCAGCGTCCAGCCGCAAAGTCAGCCGGGAGAGGTACCGCTGCTCGGTGCCGTCCAGTCCCACATCGCCTGTGACCAGTTCAAAGGGAATGTCCGTTTCCACACCGTCGGTGCTCTGCCAGTCCGGCTCGCGGGTGGGGTCTGCCGCCCACAGCACCTGTCCGTCCCACAGATAAAGCTGCCCACCGGTGCTGGTCATATCGCAGGAGCAGACATCCTCCTCGCTCCACAGCCCCTTCTCGGTATCATAGACCAGCAGCCGGGCATTCTCCCGGGAGATGTGCAGGTAGTACCGGCCATCCAGCGCGCCGCCCACGGCGCTTTGCACGTTGGAAAGCTTTGCGGCGTCCAGCGCGCCGGACACCTTGGTGGGCAGACTGCCGTCCCACGCCATAACACCGTCCGGCGAGAGATAATACAACGTCTCGTTCAGCACGCACAGGCTGCGGGCGGCGTTTTTGGCTACGCCCCGGCAGCGCAGGCTGGAAAGCTGAAAATCCGAAGGCTTGGAGCCATACAGCTTGTGCAGGGTGTTCTCCTTGAAGAACAGCGCATAGCCCATGCAGGAAGCCGCCCCGGTAAAAGCGCCATCGCTGCCCACAGTGACGGCGTAGCTGTCCGCGGCAATGCCCCGGTAGCTGAACCAGTTGGTGGGGTCGCCCAGCTTGCAGCCGTAGATAACGTTCTCCCTGCTGTTGCAGCCCCACACCCGGTTGTCACACTCGGTCACAAAATCCAGTTCCGGCACCCGGCGCTCCATGGATACCGTCTGGGCGGCTTCCACGCTGCGGTGCTGTTTGCCGTCCATGCTCTGCCACTGGGCGGCGGCGGCGTTCTGCACCAGTGTGCCGTAGAAATACTCGCCCTGTGGGGTGCAGCGCACCCGCAGCCAGTCCTCGCCCACGTCATACACGATTTGGTCTCCATTCAGCTCCGGGCTCTGCCCTGCCGCTTCGGCGGCTGCGCCCTGCACGGTCACGGTGTCCCACTGCCGGAACAGCTTGCCCAGCCCTGCCGCCGTGATGCGGCAGTATTCCAGCGGGATGGCTGTCCAGCTGCCGGAGTTTTTGCTGTACATCTCCAGCGTGCTGTCGTACCGCCACGGATGGTCGGCATCCTCTACCTTTAAAAACAGCTGTCCGTCTGCCGGTTCGGCGGGCTCCTCCCGGCCAAAGGCCTCCACCTGATAGGTCTTGCCTGCGGCATCGCAGGGGGCAAAGGTCACGCTTTTGCCCGCCGCCGTCCACAGTGCTCCCAGTGCGGTCACGCTGCCGTCTGCCGTATCAAAGGCCAGCTTGTCCGGGAAGATCAGGATCTTTGTGCCGATGCCCACCAGCGCCTTGCGGCCGTCGGTCACGGCGTCCAGCTTCGTCACCGCCGGGGCGGCGGCATCGTCTGGGGTATAGGTGATATCCCGCCCGCAGACAGTCAGCAGACCGTTCAGGTGGTACATCCCGTTCAGCCCGGTCAGTGCCCGCAGTCTGCGGCGCGGGGTGCGGGTGCTCAGTGCGGGGAAGTCCCGGGTAGAAAAGTTCACTCCGGCGCTGTACTCTGCTTCCGAGCAGCCGTAGGTCTCGTTCAAGCCGCCAAAGGCCCGCAGCAGCTGCCGGGTGTTGGCAAGCCGTATTCTGTCTGCCAGTACCATCGCCTCACCTCCTTACCAGCGCCACTGCGCCCGGCTGCGGGGTGGGTAGTTCTGCCGCAGCCAGACCGCCAGCTCTGCATACAGGGCGTTGTACTGCGCCTGCTCCCCGGCGTAGCGGTCGGTCTCGCCCAAGGCGGCATCCATCTGCGCACACAGCAGGTGCGGGTACAGGGCATCAAAGGGCGGCGGTGCCAGCAGCGTCTGGTCATCCTGCACCGGCTGCTCCCACGGACGGTCTGCGCCCACGGCGTCAAACGCCCCGGCGGCGGCGCGGTCAAATAGCTTTGTGCGCAGCAGGGCGTCCGCCTCCCGCAGCCATTGCAGCCGGGTCTCGGTTTCAATGCGGCAGTTCGGGCGCAGCTGCTCGGCACGCTCCAAAGCTTCTCCTACTGTCATCTTCATCACATCCTTTTTATAAAAAGCCCGGCCGGGGGCATTTCTCCCAGCCGGGCAGCGTTGATTTTACAGATTTTACTGTGCCGCGTTCTCCGCAGCAGCAATGCGGGCAGCGGTCAGCTCGTCCTGACGCTGGCTGTGTTCCAGCACCTCGGCCACAGCGGGCGGCACCTCCACCTCCACGCCCCGGCGGATCTTGTAATTCACACCGTTGACGCTGACGAACAGATCGCCCTTGTAGCGGCTGTTGTCCTTGAACAGCCGGATGCGCACGTTCTTTTCAGCCATGGGCACCTCCTTAGTTGGCGGCAGCGGTGGCCGAGTAGCTGGACACGCTCTCGATGCGCACCATGTACTGCTCCACCAGACGCTCGGCGGCACGCATCCCCTTCCAGCCCACAGAGGCGCGCTGGTTCAGCGGGTCGTCGCCGTAGCCCAGCTGCTTGACGATGTGCTCCAGGCCGCCGCCCTCCAGCTCGGTCACGCCGTAGGCATGGGCGCCCAGCACCAGCGTGCCGAACACTGCCAGACCCGCCGGGCAGGTATCGTCCTTCCAGATCTTGGCCTCGCTGGTCTCGATAAAGCGGATGTTGCCCAGCTTGCCGATCTCGCCGCGGAACATGGTGTCGGGGTCGGCGTACTTGTGCACCTCCATAAACTCCTTGCAGGTCTTGAGGTCGTAAGCTGCATAGGGGTGGATGATGGCAACGTAGCTGTCGCCGATGGGGTCAGCGTTCATTGCACCCAGCTGCGCCGCCGCCTGAAAGAAGAGCTTCGGGGTCAGGGTGCAGCTCTTGTCCAGCGCCTTGCGGCTGGTAACGGCGGTCTCGGTGCCGTCTGCGCCAAGCTTGGGGGCGTAGATGACATTGGTGCCGCCCGCCAGCACATCGCGGGTGATGCTGTCCATGGTGCGGCCTGCCTGACTTGCCAGTACACGGGTAGCCTGCACCACGTTGTTGTCGATGGCGGTCATCTGCAGCACATCGGTCAGCGGGGTCCAGCCGCCGTACTGGTGCAGGTCGCTGGTGATGCTGGTCACGTTCAGCGCCTGACCGTTGGGGGTAACGCCCTCGGTCAGCGGGGTGCTGGCCTTGGGCAGGCTGTCGTACTTGCGGAACTCGATGGTCTTGCCGCCGTTCTGGGGCACGGGGTAGTAATCCGCAAACTGGTCGTGCACAAGGCGCGGCTCTGCCTGATCGATCAGGCGCTTCTCGTAAAAGGTCTTCATCTCCACCGACATAGTGCCGGTGGTGTTGGTCTGCGCGTCCGCAAACAGCTGGATGTTAAAATTCATCATGCTTTTTTCCTTTCTCCTGTCAGGTTAAAGTTCGATCTGTGCACCGTGCAGCACACGGCGCTCCAAGGCTTCCCGCTGGGCGCGGGTCATGGCGGCTACGTCCGGCCGTACCGAGGCAGCTGCGCCGGGGCGCAGGCCGTTTTCCAGCGGACGCGCAGCGCGCTGCTGCACCCGCTCCACTACCCCCTGCTCCACGGTCTGTGCCGTGGTGCGCAGGGCATCCTCGTAGTGGGCAAGGCGGTAGGCGTCCTGCACCCGCATGCCGGGCAGCTGCATCAGACGGCGCATCTCCGGGTTCTTCAGCTCTGCTTTCAGGTCAAAGCCCGGCTGGCTGCGGCGCATGGCCGCTTCCTCTGCCGCCCAGCGGGCGTGCAGGCTGCGCACCGTGTTCTGCACCGGCAGCGGCAGGGGCGGCAGCACCGGGCGCTCCGGCTGTGCGGGCATTTCCGGCTGCTTTTCCGGCTCTGCCGGGGTCTGCGGCGGTACTTCCGGCTGCGCGGCGGGGGCTTCCGGCTTCAGGGTACCCGCAGCCACTGCCTGCCGGGTCTGCTCCGGGCTCAACGCGGGTGCGGCTTCCCCTTCCGCAAACAGCTGCAAGTCCATCATGCTCTGCTGTCCGCTGCGGCTCACATCCGCAAAGCGCAGATTGTCCGGGTAGCGCTCTGCCAGCAGGGTAAAGCCTGCCTTGGCCAGTTCAAATGCGCCCTGCACCCACGGCGCTACCGGGGCCTGTGCTGCCACGGCAAGGCGCGGGCCCTCCGGCTCGTCCCAAGCATCGCTGCGGGCGCTCTCCTCCCCTGCCAGCAGGTACACCAGCGCCTGCATCAGGGTGCTTGCGCCAGCGCATACGATATCCTGCCCGGCGGGCGCGTAGCCCGCGTGGCCGGCGGCTTCCAACCGCAGGCTCAGCCCCTTGGGGCCGTCCAGTTCGCTGTAACATACCTTGATCATCTCACTTCACCTCCTTTCCGTTCCAGTTCATGGCGCGGGCAGCCGCCGCCACCGGCAGCTGTGCCGTCAGGCCGGCAGTGTCCTGCGCCGCTTGGGTGCCGCCGGGCTGCTGTGCAAGGGCGGCGGTCAGTCTTGCCATCTGCCCTTGCAGCTGCAACAGCTGCTGCGCCAGCGTGCCGTTCTGCCGCACCCGGGCGCGCACCTTTTCCACCCCTTCAAAGTCCATCATTTCCAGCGCCGCAAGGGCAGCATCCGCGTTGGCGGGGTCAAAGAAGCCCAGCTTGTAGCACTCCTTGGCGGTCTCGTTCTGAGACAGGCGGCTGAAGGTGCTCTTTTTGGCGGCGCTGACCACGATATCAAAGACAGGCTCCCGGCTGCCCAGCTCCACCCCGCCCACGGCGGGCACAGGCTTTGCGCGCAGCCCCTGCGCCGAGAAGGGCACGAATTCGCTCTCGCCGCGCTGCCCGGTGATACGGAACACCCGCTGCTCGTCGTAGAACTGCCGCATCAGCTCAATGATGAGGTAGCACTGCTTTGCAAAGGCGCGGTAGGCGCTCTTGAGCATATCCCGGCTCAGCTTGCTGCCCGCCTCCTGCAGGGCAGCGATGGCGCTGGCGGCGGTCACGCCGCCGGTGGTGCCGCCCTGCGTCAGGTCGCGGTTGCCGCTGATCTCCTTCAGCTCCTCAATGCGGCTGTTGCGGTAGCTCAGGCTGTTGCCCTGCAAGCCCGCCGTCTGCAGCGGACGGAAGCTGTCCTCGTTCAGGCGGCCCACAACGTGCACGATGTCCCGGCTCAGGTCGGCCAGTTCCTCCTCGTTCACCCCGGCGGTATCGCTGAGCACATACCGCTGGCGGGAGGCCAGCAGCACGTTCTCGTCCATGGCGTGGTTCATCTTATCAATGGCATTCTGGCAGTCCTTCATCACGTCGATGTAGCCGAACCCGGCGGGGGAATCCTCCTCCACGAACAGCGGGTCGAACACAAAGGGGTACTTGCCGTGGTCGTACAATCCGCGCGCCGCCAGTGCCGGGTCGTTCTGGCTGGCATACAGCACCACGCCGTTGCACAACTTGCAGTAGTGCAGCCGCAATTTGCCGTTCTCGTCCGGGCGCTTATAGTACCAGTCCACCACCACGCTCTTGTTGGCGGTGGTCTGGCCGTCCTCGTGGATGTACCGGGGCACGTCCACCACCCCGGCGGCGTGCCCCGCCAGCTGCGGATACTGCGCGGTCAGCCGGGCAGTGTCCTCTAAACTGAGGTGGAACAGATCCGGTGAGTCCTGAATATCCTGCACGCCCGGCTCCCAGTAGAGCATCAGCAGGTTGACGCTGCGCACCGCAATGTCGCCCAGCCCGCCGCGCGCTGCCGGGTCCCAGAAGATGCCGGTAACACCGGTACCCTGCTTGAGCTTGCGCCACCAGACATCGCTGTACACCTGCTCGTAATCCGCCTGCTCCAGCACCACCGGCAGCACGCTGGAAAGTGCCTGCGCTGTGGCTTGGTCGTCTGCCGCCCGGGGCAGCACCATGGGCTCGGGGTAGTTGTCCATGGCGTCGGCGTGCTTGTTGGCGATGCTGTTGAACAGCCACCCGCTGGAAGGCTGCGCCTTGCCGGGCATCAGCGGGTCGCGGTAGTTTTTCCAGTGTCCCATGCGGAACCACAGTTCGTTATCGATCAGGCGCTTGTCCAGCGCCGCCTTGCCCGCCTTGTAGCGCTGCAGCGTCTGCAATGCAGCCGCCGCCTCTGCCGCGCCGATGGGCAAAGCTTCTGCTCTTGTATCTTCCATAGTTCTTTCCTTTCTGTCCTGTTTTTTCAGATGCGGTAGAACCGCGCCTGCCGGTGCAGTTCCAGCGGGTCGTCCGGCCTTGGCGGCGCGGCAGAAGCCTCGGGCGGGCTGATGGGATGTTCCATCAGCACATAGCGGCACTCGTCGTAGATGTGATCCTCCTGCCGGGTGTCGATATCCTCCACATTGCTCTCGTCGTACACAAGGTTTGGCAGGGTACGGATAAAATGCTTGCAGCTGCTGAACACCTGCAGCATCGGCCGTCCGTCCGGCGCAAACCGCAGCCGGTAGTGAAACTGCATCTTACCTGCCAGCCGGGTGTGGTCCCCGGGCTGCCAGTGCAAAAAATGCGGGCTGCGCTCCATCATGGCCGCAATGCTCTCGCCCCGGCTCTCGTCAAAGATGGCGGGGTCTGCCACTCCGTGGATCACCCTGCCCCGCAGCAGCGGGTCGTTCTGCTCGGCTTCCCGGATGCGCTTGGCCTGCTCCACCGGGTCGATGCGCAGACCCTCGTTGGGACGTCCGGTGCAGCCGTACAGCTCCTTGATGCGGTACAGCCGCCCCTCCTCGTCCACCGCATACCACCCCACCGAAAAGGGCTTGGAAAAGCCAAAGTCGTACCCGCGCCAGATGGGCCAGTGCTTGGGGATGGCAAAAGGCGCGATGACGTGGGTCCAGCGCTGATCCTGATAATGCGCCGGGTCGTTGCGCCATTCGGTGAACACCTGCCCGGAAAAGCTGTCCCAGCTGCCGTAGAGCAGCGCCTGCTTTTCCGCCTCCGGCAGGCTGGCAAGGCTTGCCAGATACCCGGGGTCGTTGGCCAGCAGGGCAGGGTTATCGAACACGCTGGACGGGATGAATACCCGCGCCCGCTCCATCTGCTGGTCGGTGCCGTCCGGCAGGCGCACCGTGACGGTTTCCACAATGGGTGTACCGGGCGGGGCAGGCGTGATGAACCGCGCCTTTACCCAGCCGTGGCCGATGCCGCCGGGGTTGGTGGTGGCACGCATATACACCCGGGTGCCCGGCCCGGTGGGGCGGTTGCGGCTCATCATATAGCTGTATTCGTCCCACTCAAAGTGGGTCAGCTCGTCAAAGCCGATAAAATCGTAGGCTTTGCCCTGATAATTGGTGCGATCCTTGGTGTACTGCATGGAGCCGAACCAGATCTTCGCCCCGCTGGGAAAGACCCATACATGGGAGGTAGCGTTGTACTGCGCCTCCGGGAAAGCCCGGCGGTAGTACATCTGGCTCTTATCCACAAGATCGGAAAGCTGTGGGTAGGTCTTGCGCAGGATCAGCGCCCGGTAATGCGGGATGTGCACCTGCCGCAGCGCTTCGATGAGCAGTGCATCGCTCTTGCCGCCGCCCGCCGCGCCGCCGTACAGCGCCTCCGGCTCCGGTCTGCGCATAAATTCCAGCTGCCGGGGCTGCGGCTTCCACACAATGACTGCCCGCTCGGTTCTGTTCATTCCTTCTCCTCCTGTTCCACCGGCGGCAGCAGCACCACGCCGCACTCTGTTCCTTCCAGCTCTGTGCCCTGATCGTTCAGGGTCTTTACCACACCCGCCAGATCCTTGAGCACGGCGGTAGCCTCCTTCAGCCCCTTCATCATCCCGGGGTCGGGGGTGTTTTCCCGCCGGGCGGCCTTCTGCCGCTCGTTCAGTTCCTTTACCTCCTGCGCCAGCAGGGTGCTCAGGGTATCGGCGGCGCGGTTCAGGCTCTTCAGCCCGGCGGCGGGCTTTGTCTGCCCCATGATGTTCTTCCTCCTTTCGTCCGGTGTCCCGGGCTCTGTACACAGGATATCACCTGCCCGCCGTGCCCGACAGTGTGCACTTTTGCAGGGCCAGTGGGTATTTTTGTGCGGTTGTTTTCCTCATTGTATATTTTACGCTTTCAAAACACAACGCAGTTTCGTCAGTTTTGTTATCCCGACTGGCGCGGCGCGCAAAAAATGGCCGCTCGTATTTCGGGCACTGCCACCAAAAACGTTCGCTGCGCCCTAACCGCCCTGTTACTATAAAGGTACAGTGCCGCCCCACCCGGGGAGTAAACATTTTTCTCGACCCGTGTTGTTTTTCCCTTCCGGTAAGAGTGTATAAAAGGCGTTTTCTTTCCGCTGTGTAGTATCCCTGAAAATATCTTTCAAAAAATGTATCGCTCCTTTTCGCGGTTTTTTAGCAGTCATGCAACATTCAGTCATGTTCAAGCATGTTTTTTTACATACCTGCATCATATTTGTATGTTGGTTGCATCGGCATGAAAAATTGTGATAATTCGCGAAAAGATTTTGTAACCTTTGGTCCGCTTTTGTAGAAACGTAACAAAACATTTGCACCAATATTGTGAACTTATTCTCTTGCGGAACACCCCCATACAAGGGTATAATACTGTCAGGGATTACGGACACATGCGACAAATGCGTCTGTGAATATGCTGTGACACACAAATGAAGGAGATTACTATTATGAAAATGATTTCTCGTCGCGACTTCCTGAAGGCTTCCGCTGTTGTGGGCGCTACCGCTGCTATGACCGCTTGCGGCGGCTCTTCCTCCACCAGCACCGCTGCTTCCAGCGTTGCTTCTTCCACCGCTGCTTCTGCCGCTGCTACCAACGGCTCTGCCAACATCGGCGTTTGCATCTATCAGTTTGCTGATAACTTCATGACCCTGTACCGCGCTGATCTGGAAGGCTACCTGAAGGACATGGGCTACTCCGTCACCATCATGGACGGCAAAAACGACCAGAACACCCAGACCGAACAGATCAACACCTTCCTGCAGCAGGGCGTGGACGTGCTGGTCATCAACCCCGTCCAGACCACTTCCGCTCAGACCATCGTTGACACCGTTTCTCCCTCCGGCACCCCCATCGTGTTCATCAACCGTGAGCCCGAGGAGAGCGTTCTGGATTCCTACAAGGGCAAGTGCTGCTACGTTGGCGCTGACGCTCGTCAGTCCGGTACTTATCAGGGCGAGCTGATCCTCGAGACCGAGACTCAGGGCGATATCAACGGCGACGGCAAGGTCACCTACATCATGTGCAAGGGCGACCCCGAGAACATCGACGCTCAGTACCGTACCGAGTACTCCATCAAGGCTCTGACCGATGCCGGCAAGGAAGTTGAGTGCCTGTACGAGTACCTGGATAACTGGGATCAGACCACCGCTCAGCAGGACGTTGCAAACGCTCTGTCTCAGTACGGCGACAAGATCGAAGTCGTCTTCTGCAACAACGACGCAATGGCACTGGGCGCTCTGCAGTCCATCCAGCAGGCTGGCCGCACCGTTGGCAAGGACGTCTACCTGGTCGGCGTCGATGCTCTGGTAGAGGCTGTGCAGAACGTTGTCGATGGCAACATGACCGGTACCGTTCTGAACGACGACGTGGGTCAGGCTACCGCTGCTGCCGAGGCTACCAAGCTGTTCGTCGAGGGCAAGGATGTTGAGAAGTACTACTGGGTCGACTACGTCAAGGTCACCAAGGACAACGCTTCTCAGTACCTGAAGGAAGACTAAAGTTTCCCGGAACCAATGCAAGGTGCGCAGCAGGCCTTAACGGCTTGAACGAAAGCTAAAAAGCGCGTGCGTGCGAGAAATCTTCTCCGCGCACGCGCCTTATTTTAGAAAAACCTGCCCGCCTGTAAACAACCATAAAGGAGGCTTTTGCGGAATGTCAGAATACCGTCTGGTAATGAAAGGCGTGGTCAAGACCTTCCCCGGTGTCAAAGCCCTGGATCATGCTCAGCTGGAGCTCCGTCCCGGCAAAGTCATGGCTCTGATGGGTGAAAATGGCGCCGGTAAGTCCACTCTGATGAAATGCATGTTCGGCATTTACAAGATGGACGAGGGCGAGATCGAATACGAGGGGCAGAAGGTAAACATCCCCACCCCGCTGGATGCACTGGATCGTGGCATCGCCATGGTGCATCAGGAGCTGCAGCCCATTCCCGCCCGTACCGTGGCCGAGAATATCTGGCTGGGGCGCTACCCCACCAAGAAATACGGCATCGTCACCGTTGTGGATCATGCCAAAATGTACAAAGATACCGATGAACTGCTGAAGAAACTGAAGCTGGACATCGACCCCCATGCAAAGCTGGGCTCTTTGAGCATCGCCCAGATGCAGATGGTGGAAATTGCTAAAGCTGTTTCCGCCAACTGCAAGGTGCTGATCCTAGACGAGCCCACCTCCTCTCTGACCGCAAACGAGGTCGAGAGCCTGTTCCGCATCATGCGGGAGCTGAAGGAGCAGGGCGTTGCTCTGGTCTACATCAGCCACAAGATGGACGAGATCAAGGTCATCGCAGACGAAGTTACCATCATGCGCGATGGCCAGTACATTGGCAAGTGGGACGTTGCCAACATGACCAAGGAAGAGATCATTGCAAAGATGGTCGGCCGTGAGCTGTCTAACCTGTTCCCCCCGCTGGAGAACGTGCCCTCGGACGAGGTCATGATGAAGGTGGAGGACTTTACCTCCATCCATCCCCGCTCCTTCCGCCATTGCAGCTTTGAGCTGAAAAAGGGCGAAATTCTGGGCGTTGCCGGTCTGGTGGGCGCTCAGCGTACCGAGCTGATGGAAGGCATCTTCGGCCTGCGTGCCCATACCTCCGGTAAGGTGTGGATCAAGGGTGAAGAGGTCAACATCAAGCAGCCCCGCGACGCCATTCAGAAGAGCGTTGCTCTGCTGACCGAGGACCGCCGTGCCACCGGCATTCTGGGCGTGCTGAGCGTTGCCGATAACATCTCCATCGCTTCTCTGGACGCCCTGCGCAAGGGCCCCATTATGCTGGACAACAAAAAGATCCTCGATCTGGTGGCTACCAACAAGGAAAAGATGGCCATCAAGGTGCCCAGCCCCAAGACCCAGATCAAGAGCCTTTCCGGCGGCAACCAGCAGAAGGTGCTGATCGCCCGCTGGCTGGCCAACAACCCCGATGTGCTCATTCTGGACGAGCCTACCCGTGGCATCGACGTCGGTGCAAAGTACGAAATTTACTGCATCATCGCTGATCTGGCCAAGCAGGGCAAGAGCATTATCATGATCTCCTCTGAAATGAGCGAGATCATTGGTATGTCCAACCGTGTCATGGTCATGTGCGATGGCCGTATCACCGGCTTTATCAACGGTAAGGATGCCACGCAGGAGAACATCATGGCGCTGGCTACCCAGTTCGAGACCGCACCTGACGCAGCTGCGGCAAATCAGTAATTAAGGAGGCTGTCTATCGTGGAAGCTACCAAAAAATTGAATGGCAAGGCTGTGGGCAAGTGGCTCAGCAACAATGCCATTATCATGATGATGCTGGCCGTCACCCTGATCGTTGGCATCATTCACCCCAACTTCTTCTCCGGCACCAACATGATCAACCTGTTCAAGAACGTGTCCATCCGCTACATCATCGCGCTGGGCATTTCCGGCTGCCTGATCACCACCGGTAACGACCTGTCCGCTGGCCGTCTGGCCGGTTTTGCCGCCTGCCTTGCCTGCATTTTTGCGCAGACCGAAGGCGCTTCCGGCAAGTTCTACCCCAATATGCCCACCCTGCCCACCCCCGTGGTGTTCGTTCTGGTCATTGCCATCTGCGCCATCGTGGGTCTGTGCAACGGTCTGGTGGTCAGCTACCTGAAAGTGCAGCCCTTTATTGCTACCTTGGGTATGCAGCAGGTGGTCTACGGTATCTGTCTGGTGTACACCGGCGGTACCCCCATCGGCTCCCTGAACTCCAACTTCACCGCACTGGCAAAGGACACCCTCCTTGCTGTTCCTGTGCTGATCTGGATCGCCCTGATCGTGGCTGTCTGCTTCTGGTTCCTGTACAACAAGACCCGCCACGGCAAGTATATGTACGCCATCGGCGGCAACGAAGCTGCTGCTGAGGTGGCCGGTGTCAACGTCAACGCCACCAAGATCCGCATCTACATTCTGGCCTCCTGCATGTTCGGTCTGGCAGGCTGCCTGCTGGCTGCAAAGTCCGGCGGCGCATCCGTCAACACCGCACAGGGCTATGAGCTGGACGCTATCGCAGCCTGCACCATCGGTGGTGTTTCCACCACCGGCGGCGTCGGCACCGTGCCCGGCGTTCTGGTCGGCGTTCTGGTCTTTGAGCTGATGAAGGTCGCTCTGCAGTTCATGAACGTCAACTCCTCCTACACCTACATCGTTCAGGGTCTTGTCATTATCGTGGCTGTCGCCATTGATATCCGCAAGTATCTGGCTAAGAAGTAATCTCCTCATCATCCCCCTTTGCACCCGCAGTCTTTGTACTGCGGGTGCTTTTTTTGTCCACATTTTTGTGGTATCATAAGGAAAACATCTTATGCTTACAGGAGGGACTTTCCATGGCACAGCCCACCCCGGATACCCAGACCGAACTTGAACGCCGCGAGGCCGCACTGGCCGCCCGTGAGGCAGAACTTGCCCGCCAGCAGGCTGAATTGCAGGCGCAGAAGGCCGATTTTGAGCAGGGCAAAAAGCGCCTGCTGGACAACGGCAACAAGGACTTTGTAAACCCCAAGGAAAAACTTTACGATAAATTCCCGCTCACAGTGCACCAGATGGACATCATCATCGGCGTGCTGTTCGCCCTGATTGCTCTTTTTCTTGTGCTGGGCGTGACCCACACCAGCTTTTTCGGCCTGTTCGGCGGCTGAGCCGCAGGCGCATCCTCTGTGAAAAACATCCCGTAAAGGAGAATAAAAATGGCACACTATCCCGGTTATACCGTCCTGCGCACCGAGGACTGTCCCGAGCAGCACGGTACTTTGACCCTGCTCACCCATGACGTCAGCGGCGCAGCCGTGCTGCTGGTGGAGAACGAGGACGTCAACAAGGCCTTTGGCATCGGCTTCGGCACCTTCCCTTCCGATGACACCGGCGTGTTCCACATTCTGGAGCACTCCGTGCTGGCCGGCAGTGAAAAATACCCGGTCAGCTCCCCCTTTGTGCAGCTGCTCAAAAGCAGCATGGCCTCCTTCCTCAATGCAATGACCTTCCCGGACAAGACGGTCTACCCCTTTGCCACCCCCAACGAGACCGATTTCTGCAACCTGATGGATGTCTACCTGAACGCGGTGTTCTGCCCGCTGGCTATGGTGGACTCTGCGGTGTTCGAGCAGGAGGGCTGGCACCGGGACGCGGACGGCACGGTCAGCGGTGTGGTCTACAATGAGATGCAGGGTGCACTGGCCTCCCCGGATGCTCAGCTGCAAAACGCCCTGCAACGGGCGATGTTCCCGGATACCGCTTACGGCTTTGTGTCTGGCGGCGATCCGGCGTCCATCCCCGCCCTGACCTATGAGAAATACCAACGGGTGTACCGCCGCCATTACAGCGCCGACAACTGCTGCATCACCCTGTACGGCAAGATGGACATGGCCGATAAGCTGGCACGGCTGGATAAGGACTACCTGTCCAAGATGCCCAAGGCCGCTGCCCGTCCCCGCCTGACCATGCAGGACGAGCAGCCCGGCGCATTCGTGGAGCTGCCCTACTACACCGACCAACCCAAGCCGGACGAGGTGCAGTGCGCACTGGCATGGTACACCGGCGCATTTGCCGACCGTGAGCGGCAGCTGGGTGTGGAGATTTTGCTGGGTGCGCTGCTGAGCACTAACAGCTCTCCCCTCAAGGCCGCGCTGCTGGCCGAGCAGCTGGGCGCAGATATCGACATCGGCTTTGACGACAGCACCTTGCAGCCCACCTTGGAGCTGCTGCTGCGCGGCGCTACGGTGGATTCTGCCCGCAAATTTGCCCCCGCTGTGCGCAAGGCTGTGGACGAGCTGCTAAAGACCGGCATTCCTCACGACCTGCTGCTGGCCGCTTTGAACGAGGCCGAGTTTGCCTCGCTGGAGCGCCCGGGCAGCCTGCCGGACGGCGTGCTGGACGCCATCAACGCCGCCACCGGCTGGCTGCACACCGGCGATGCCGCCCTGCTGCTGCACACCGATAAGCTCTTTGCCGCCCTGCGCAGCAAGCTGGAAGAGGGATGGTTCGACACCCTGCTGCGGGAGCTGTTTGCCCCCGCCCCGGTGCAGGTGCTGCAAATCCCCACCGCACCCAAGACTGAGGATGCCGCTGCCCCGGTGCGCACCGACGGCAAGCTGGTGCTGGAACACCCCCTCACCGCCGCCGACCTTGGCGCGGGCGATGCCACCCCGCAGGGCAGCGCCGAGCAGCTGGCCGGTGCCACCCTGCTGCGCCACCCCTCTGCCGGCAGCCTGTACCTGAATTTCTACTATGATCTTGGCACTGTCACCCCGGAGGAGCTGCAATACCTGAACCTGCTCACCGATGTGCTGGACGAGCTGGACACCCCCGCCCATACCGCCCAGCAGCTGAATACCCTGCGCAGCACATGGCTGGGCGACAGCCGCGCCCAGCTGGATCTCTGGACCGGGCGGCAGGAGGGCGCTCCCTGCCACGCAAAACTCACCCTCTGCCTGAGCCTGCTGGAACGCAGCTTGAAAAAGGCGGTGGAGATCGGCGGCGAGTGGCTGTACGATACCGTCCTTACCGGCGCTGCCGCCGAAGCCGCCTATGCCCGGGTGGTCAGCCAGCTGAAGCTGCGCATGGAACAGCTGTTCATCCAGCAGGGCAACGAGTTTGCCTCCACCCGCGCCCGCGCCCATTATTATGTAGAAGGCGCTGCGGACGAAGCCTGCACCGGCGTGAGTTACTACCACTTCCTGTGCAATCTGCTGGAAAAGGCCGACTGGGCGGCACTGGGCGCAAAGCTGGATGCTGTGCGCAGCCGGGTGCTGCAAACTGCCGCCCTGACCGTCAGCCTGCACGGCACCGAAGCTGCACTGGAAAAGCTGCGCACCCTGCTGCCGGAAAGCCGCTTTGCCGCCGCCCGGCGCACCCCGGCGCAGCCCTACACCCAGCCCCTGACGCCCCCGGTGAACGAAGCCTTTATCATTGACGGCGGCGTGAACTACGATGTGCTGGCTTGGCCCATGCCCCAGGACAGCCGCCGCCGGGTGCTGGCGCGGGTGATGAGCTACGAATACCTGTGGCACACCATCCGGGAGGTGGGCGGTGCCTACGGCACCGGAATGCTCTGTGCCGACGGCATCGAGTTTTTGTACACCTACCGGGATCCCCACCTGCGGGAAAGCTACGAGACCTTTGCAAACGCCCCCGCCGCCCTTGCCGCCCGGGACTACACCGCCCGGGATCTGGACGAATTCATCGTGGGCACTGCTGCCAAGCTGGACACGCCCCGCAAGGCGCGTGCCGCCGCCCGGGAGCTGGATCACCGGTACTTCTGCGGCATCACGGACGAGATGCGCGCCGCCGACCGCAAGGCGCTGTGCAGCGTGGACGCTGCCCTGCTCAAGGCACAGGCCGCCGCCCTGTCTGACGTGCTGTCCGGCGGCGTGCGGGTGGCCTTTGGCAGCAAAGACGCCGTGGAAGCCGCAAAGGATCTGTTCGACCGGGTAGAGACGCTGTAAGCGCCGGTAATTTGTAAAAAATATTTTATTTGTAGTTCCGAAACACCCGCAGGGTGTTTCGGAACTACTTTTTTCCCTCACACATTTTTTCTGCACATATCGCCTGCATTCCGTCCAAATCACTAAAATATGCCAGATTTTTTGTGAGATAAGTCATACTTATTTAAGAAAATTTGAACAAATTGCGAAATTTGTGTGTTTCTGGTGTGGACAAAAACGTTTTCAGCTGATAGAATGGGAGCTGTTCTTTCTCCGCCGTCCGCAACCGGCGGAGTGTTTTATTGGAAGCAGGAGGTTTCTCATGTTAGAAAAGTTCTTTCACCTGAAAGAAAACCACACCGATGTAAAGACCGAGATCATGGCTGGTATCACTACCTTCATGACCATGGCTTACATCCTTGCCGTCAACCCCAACATCCTGTCCGCAGCAGGCATGGATTCCAAGGCTGTGCTGATTGCCACCGCGCTGGCATCCTTTATTGCCACCGCACTGATGGCTGTGCTGGCCAACTACCCCTTTGCCCTGGCTCCCGGCATGGGCCTGAACGCCTACTTTGCCTACACGGTCGTGCTGACCATGGGTTACAGCTGGCAGCTGGCTCTGATGGCCGTCTTTGTTGAGGGGGTCATCTTCATTGCACTGTCCCTGACCAATGTGCGCGAGGGCATCTTCAACGCCATTCCCATGACCCTGAAGAGCGCCGTCAGCGTGGGCATCGGCCTGTTCGTGGCCTTTGTCGGCCTGCAGAACGCCAAGCTGATCGTCAACAGCGATTCCACGCTGGTCACCTACCAGCACTTCAAGGGCGCAACCTTCCACAGCGTGGGCGTGGGCGCCATCCTTGCTCTGCTGGGTGTGGTCATCACCGCCATTCTGCTGGTCAAAAAGGTCAAGGGCGGCATCCTGTACGGCATCCTGATCACTTGGCTGCTGGGCATCGTGTGCGAGCTGACCGGTATCTACGTCCCCGATGTGGATGCCGGTATGTACTCCGTCATCCCCACCGCCTTTGTCAGCTTCGACTTCTCCGCACTGGGCGAGACCTTTGGTCAGGTGTTCAAGACCGACTTCTCCGGTGTCGGCCTGCTGAACTTCTTCGCCGTGATGTTCTCCTTCCTCTTTGTGGACCTGTTCGACACGCTGGGCACCCTGATCGGCGTGGCCTCCAAGGCTGATATGCTGGACGAGGACGGCCGTCTGCCCAACATCAAGGGCGCACTGATGGCAGACTCCATCGGCACCTGCGTGGGCGCTGTGCTGGGTACTTCCACCACCACCACCTTCGTGGAGAGCGCCTCCGGCGTTACCGAGGGCGGCCGCACCGGTCTGACCGCTATGACCACCGGCGTGCTGTTCCTGCTGGCTACCATCTTCAGCCCGCTGTTCCTCACCATTCCCAGCTTTGCTACCGCTCCGGCTCTGATCATCGTGGGCTTCTACATGATGGGTTCTGCCATCAAGATCGACTTCAATGATCCCAGCGAGGGCATCCCCGCCTTCCTGACCATTCTGGCTATGCCCACCGCTTACAGCATCTCCGAGGGTATCGCCATCGGCATCATCTCCTGGACCATCATCAATGTGATCACCGGCAAGGCCAAGGAGAAGAAGATCAGCCCACTGATGTATGTGCTCACCGTGCTGTTCATCCTCAAGTATGTGTTCCTCTGATTCCCTGAGCGTATAAAAGACTAAGCACCCCCTGCGGTCTGCCCGTACAGACCGCAGGGGGTGCTTTTTATGGTTTTGCTTTTGTAATTACTCCGGAGCCTTCATGCTTTCCACCATGCTGATGCGCCGGACGTGCCGCCGCATGACAAAGCAGACCACCACGGTAAACACCATGGTCAGCGCCACCGCCAGCAGGTAGCTGCGTGGGGCGATGGTGCGGATGAACATGAGCTGATCCATCTCCACGGTCAACACAATGAACTTGTGCAGCGGCACCCCCAGTGCCAGACCCACGCCGGAGCCGATAAGCGCCAGCAGCTCGATCTCGCGGAAGATGTAGCGGTACACCTCCTGATCGTAGAAGCCCAGCACCTTGATGGTCGCCAGCTCCTTTTTGCGCTCCCCAAGGTTGACGCTGATGAGATTATACAGCACCACAGCCGCCAGTGCCGCCGCGCAGATGATGATCAGCACCACCACATAGCCCAGACTGACGATGAGGTTATCGAACAGTTCGGTGGTGTCCTCGGTAAAGCTGATGCCGCTGACATAGTTGCAGTCCAGCAGGTCGGTGCGCAGGGCGTTGTACCCGGCAGCATCGGTGCAGGTGGTCTGCCCGTAGACCGTGTTCCACGGGATATCCTCCGTGCCCAGCAGGCTTTCCAGCTGTGCGCGGGGGAGGTACAGCCGGGTGAACATATAGTTTTCCGTGATGCCGGTCAGGGTCAGCTCCACCCGGGTGCCCTCGGCGTTTTCCACCCAGAAGGTATCGCCGGTGTGCAGACCCAGATTCTCGGCGGTCTTTTCGGTCAGGATGACACTGCCGCTGTCAAAGCTGATGGCCTTGTGTCCCTTGCGGGTGCGGAAAGTGACGTACCGGGTCAGGTCGCTGTCCTTGGCGGCAGCCACGATGCTCACGCTTGCGCTCTCGCCTTCGGCATTGTAGATGGTGGTGGATTTGGTATACACCGCGCCCCAGTTCTGCACGGCGCTGTTGCTGTCCAGCTCCTCTGCCAGCCCCTGCTCCATGGTCAGGGCTTTGGGGTCGCTGAGGGTGATGGACATATCGTTGTGGGTCAGCTCCGTAGACTGCTTTGTGACGATGGGCAGCAGGGAATCCTGTATGCCGAAGCCGATAAGCAGCAGCGCGGTGCAGCCCGCCACGCCCAGCACGGTCATGAAGAACCGCTTTTTATACCGGAACAGGTTGCGGGCGGTGGTCTTTTGGGAGAAGGACATCCGGGACCACAGCGGGGTGATGCGCTCCATCAGGATGCGCTTGCCCGCCACGGGAGCCCGGGGCAGCAGCAAAGCTGCGGTCTTTTCGGCCAGACTGGAACGGCAGGCGTACCATGTGGCAAAGCCGATGACGGCGGCGCTGATGCCCACGCTGGCGGCTGCCATGCCCGGGTAGAAGTACAGGGTGAAGGTAGGCAGGCTGAACACCAGCTGATAGGCGTTCCAGATAATGATGGGGAATACCACAAAGCCCACCACCATGCCGACGATACTGCCCAGAATGGTGGCCAGCATCGCGTAGAACAAATACTTGCCCGCGATGCTGAAATTGGAGTAGCCCAGCGCCTTTAAGGTGCCCATCTGCAGGCGGTTCTCGTCCACCATACGGGTCATGGTGGTGGTAGCCACCAGCGCCGCCACAAGGAAGAAGAACACCGGGAACACCCGGGCAATGGCGTCCATGCGGTCGGCGTACTGGGCAAAGGTGACGCAGCTCATGGTGGAGGTGCGGTCCAGCACATACCACTCGCCCTTTTTGATCTGGCTCACCTGCTCCTCGGCATCGTTCAGCTGGGCAAGGCCGTCCGCCAGCTTCTGCTCTGCCTCGGCCTTCTGGCTCTCGTACTCGGTGCGGGATTCTTCCAGCTGGGTCTGCCCGGCGTTGTATTCTGCCCAACCCTCTTCCAGCTGCTTTTGTGCGGCATCGAACTGGGTGTAGGCGCTGGCGGTGCCGGTGGTCAGCTGCAATTGTCCCTGCAAAAGCTGCAATTTCATCTTGCGCAGCGCAGCCTTGGCCTCGGTCACCAGCTGGTCGTTGGAGAGGTTCGGCGAGGAGATAAGCCCCTGCTTGTACATCTGCCGCTTGCCCGCGTCCAGCTGCTGCTGATAGCCCTGCAGCTGGTTATAGATGTTGTCGTAAGCGGCCTGCGCCTTGGCCAGTGCATCCCGCAGTTCAATGTAATCCTCGTCCTCCGGCTCGGCTTCGTCCAGCGCCTTTTCGGCGTTGCGCAGAGCGGCTTCCGCGTAGGTCAGCAGGGGGTCTGCCACCTTTTTCAGGTTGACCAGCATCTCAATTTGCTGCAGCTGCTCCTCAAATTCCAGCACCTGCTCCTCGCTGCTCACCAGCTTGTCGGCACCGCTCTGCATAGTGTCCGGCAGGGCAGTCTTCTGGGCGGCAAGCTCCTTTTCCCCGGCTTCCAGCTGCGCCTTGGCGGCATCCAGCTGCTGCTGTGCGTCCGCAAGCTTTGCCTCGGCCTCGGCAAACTGACGCTCCGCTTCGGCCTTCTGGCTGTCGTACTCGGCGCGCGCTTCGGTCAGCTTGTCGTTGGCAGTGTCCATCAGCTCTTCCCGCCGGGCGGTGCACTGCACGCTCTGGATGGCCTTGAGCTTTTCCGCTACGGCATCCACTGCGGCCTGATATTCATCGGAATAATTATCATACAATCCGGCGTTTTCTGCCTTGATATAGCACACCGTATAATAATCTGCGGTCAAAGTGCCCTCCGGCACAAACAGGATGCAGTCCAGCTGGCCATCGCCCACGGTGCTGCTCTCGGAATCAGAGGAAAAATGCAGCGGGTCCTGCACCGTGCCCACCACCGTGAACACCTGCCCGCTGACCCCCTCAGTCTCTTCCGGCAGGGTCAACTGGGTGCCCAGTTCCACCGGGCTGCCGTGGCCCATCACATGCACCACGCACTCCCCGGCAGCTTCCGGCATCCGGCCGGACAGCAGCACCGGGCGGTTCATGTTCTCCGGCGTATCGGCCTGCGGGTCGGCAGGCAGCTGATACAGCCGCGCCACCGTGGTCTGCTCGTCCCCTGTCCAGTGGCCTTCCACGTCCTGATACTTCACCGCCTGCACGGCGTCCACGCCGTCCACAGCGGCAATCGCGCTGATATCGCTCTGGCTGAGGCCAAGGGTGGACAGCACCCGCAGGTCGAACACATTCTGCTGCACATAGTACTTCTGGGCAGCGGTGCGCATATCGGGGGCAATGCACATCAGGCCGGTAAGCATCATCACCCCCAGCGCCACGATGCCAAACAGGGACACCACCCGGCTGATGCTGCTTTTCATCTCGCGCAGGATATTTTTGCGGTAACTTTTCTGCACAGTACTCACCACTCGATCTGTTCCACCGGCACCGGGTGCTCGTTGACCTGATTGGACACGATGCGGCCGCTGCGCACCTGAATGATGCGGTCAGCCATACCGGTCAGTGCCGTGTTGTGGGTAATAACAATGACGGTGCGTCCGGTCTTGCGGCAGGTATCCTGCAAAAGGCCCAGCACCTGTTTGCCGGTGCGGTAGTCCAGCGCACCGGTAGGCTCGTCGCAGAGCAGCAGCTTGGGGTTTTTGGCCAGTGCGCGGGCAATGGACACCCGCTGCTGCTCGCCGCCGGAAAGCTGCGCCGGGAAGTTGTTCAGCCGCTCGCCCAGCCCCACGCTGCGCAAGGTCTCGGCGGGATTCAGCGGGTCGCGGCAGATCTCACTGGCAAGTTCCACGTTTTCCAGCGCGGTCAGGTTCTGCACCAAGTTGTAGAACTGGAACACAAAGCCCACATCATACCGGCGGTAGGTGGTCAGCTCCCGGGCGGAAAAGCGGCTCACGTTGCGGCCGTCCAGCCAGACGTTGCCCTCGTCGCAGTTGTCCATGCCGCCCAGAATGTTCAGCAGGGTGGTCTTGCCCGCGCCGGAGGGCCCCACGATGATGCAGAACTCGCCCTTGTCCACATAGAAATTCAGGTGGTCTGCAGCAGCGATCTTCACACTGCCGGTCTGGTAATATTTACAGACATCTTCAAACTCCACAAAATGCTCCATGGCGTTTTTCCTTTCTGTCAGAATGCAAAGTATTTCAACTTAAATATAGCATAAACCCACCGGGATTTGCAAAGCCCCCGGCACGAATTTTCAAAAACTTAACACAAGCCGCCGCAAAACATAAAAAGGGACACCGGAGCGTCCGCAGACGTTCCGATGTCCCGAGATATAAAGCTTCTGTACCGCCGCGCGGCGGGCATTGTCAGCTTATTTTGCAGCGTACCAATCTGCGCTGGGCTGATGCTTACCGGCGGTCACGGCATTGCCCTGATAGTACAGGGTGCCGTCCGCACCGCGGCTGTAACGGGAGAAGAACTCATTCCAGATGGCAGCGCTCTCCTCCTGCAGGTAAACGTGAGGGGTATCCTTGACCACGGTGTACTGCACCAGCGGAGCGTTGCCACCCATAAAGCTCTTGGTCACAAAAGCGCCATCGTAGGAGGTGCTTTCTGCAACAGCTGCCTCGTTGGTGGCGTTGTGGGCGTTCCAGCCCTGCAGCGCCTTCACCGTACCGTTATCCTCCACCAGCTCTGCCACACCTGCCGAGTCGTACTCGCCCAGGAAAGCCCATGTCGGCAGCAGAACAGCGGGGTCAAGCTCCGGCAGTGGGGCAAACATATAGCCGACGGGTGCAATGGCGGCAAAGCGGCTTGCGTAGCGGCAGGCGGTAGCCCAAGTCATCAGGCTGCCGTTAGAGTGACCGGTAGCATACACGCGGGTGGTGTCGATGCTGTAATCCCGCTCCATGCGGTCCAGCAGACTGTTGATGAACTCCAGATCCACGCTGGGGTCGGTATCCTTACCAGCCAGTGCGGCAAAGGGACCTGCCAGCCACATGGCGGTGGGAATGTTGCCCATCAGGTCTGCGGGACGTACCAGGCCCTGCGCAAACACCACGATAAAGCCGTTCTGCTCTGCCACATCGTACCAGCGGGACTCTTCGGCAATGGCGTACATGGAGGCGGTGTAGCCGTGCATCACCAGCACCAGCGGCACCTTTTTGCTGCCGGTATAGGTGGACGGCACATAGACCATCCAGCGGCGCAGCTCGCCGTTGACCCACTCCTCATGGATATCAAAGCCCCGACGGGTAAAGTCCTCTGCCTTTGCTACGCGACCCGGCAGCTGCAGTGCCATAAAGCGCTTGAACTGACCGGAGAACTTTTCCCAGATGGCTGCCGGGCACTGTGCCTTTTCGGTGACCCACACCTCGGCGGCAGAGCCTGTACGGCTGCTGACATACACGCCGTTTTCCTTTGCCACAGCCTGATTGGCGTTCAGGTAGAACTTCAGCGCTGCCTTATTGGTAGTATCCGCCTTGGAACGGACGAACCAAACGGGAGTATCCACCGTCTTTGCGGCGATTGCCTCCTCCTGCACGCCGCGGGTGGAGTCGCCGGGGAAGGGCAGCACATACTCACCGCCCACTGCCTCCAGAGAAGCTGCCGGGACCTCAACGGCATCCACGGCGCAGATGGAGCTGAAATCGCTTGCCCAGCGAGCGCCGAACAGCAGAGCGGCTGCGCCGCCCTCCTTGTAGCCCACCAGTGCAGTGTGGGACTTGTCCATGGAGAATGCACCGGATAGCTTAACGCCCTTCTTGCGCATGAGCTGATACAATGCATCCAGCGCTGCTGCGTCATCACGACCGGCAGCGCTCAGGGAAAGGTTCCAGCTGCCGCCGTTTTCAGGACCGAAAAATGCAACTGCGATCTTATTTTTGCACGCCACCGTGCGCCACATACGGCCTGTGACCGAGCCGGAGAACGCCTTTGCGGTGGTGTTGTCCGGGGTCAGCACGATAACTGCCGGCGCCCAGGGATCCATGCCGTCGGGCAGGTAATAGGTAGCAGTACCAACATTCTGACCGCCCACCATTACCTGCGCATCATGAAACAGACCCACATTCACGTTCAGGTACGGGTTTTCCGGGTCATAAGCAAAGGTCTTGCCATCGCCCAGACCCATGGCTGCGGTCTTACGATCTACGGTAGTGTGCAGATCTCCGTTGGTCTGGTCCAGCTCTGTCGCAGCCAGAGCCGAGGGTGCCATAGCGGCTACGGTAGCACCCAGCGCGGTAGCGGCGGAAAGCTTCATAAAATCGCGTCGTTTCATAGTGTTTTCTCCTTTTTGTAAGTGCCTGCGCACTTTGTTATGCCCGGCTTTGAAGGCCGGACTCTCTTGCTTTTTCTCCGATTTTTTCTCACAGCAGGTGCCTTCCTGCTTCAGCATTGTACAAAGAATACCATTTATATCGTTATTTGTAAACAGTATTTAGTGTTTTTTGTTTCGATTAATATATTAATATATCATTTTTTGTAAAAAGTGCTGATCAGCGAAAGTCCCCTATACCACTGCTGTTTCTAATGATACACTTCCTTTTCTCTATGAAAATTCAAAAAGCCCCTGCACGCAGGGTGCAGGGGCTTTGGAAAGCTATCTTACTTGCGGTTTGCCAGCAGGTTCTCGATCTTCTTCAGGGGGTCGATGATGCTGGAAACGGACATATCGTGGTTCAGTGCCACCACAAAGTAGGCAGCGTACTTGGAAACGTCCACGTCCACATACCAGTCGCGGGTCAGCAGCTCGGGCATACGGTAGGTCAGGTTGGTGCCCACAACGTAGGTCAGGGTGCCGTCTGCCACAGCCTTGTCGAACTTTTCCAGACCGCTGGTGAACAGGGGGAAGGTGGCATTGGCGATGATGTTGGCAGCGCCGCGCTCCTTCAGGTTGCTGGCGACCTCCAGCATGCTCTCACCGGAAGCAATGATATCGTCTGCGATAAAGACGGTCTTGCCCTCCACGCTCTCGCCCAGATACTCATGGGCAACGATGGGGTTGCGGCCGTTCACCACGCGGGTGTAATCGCGGCGCTTGTAGAACATACCCAGGTTGCAGCCCAGCACGCTGGAGAAGTACATATTGCGGTTCATAGCGCCCTCGTCCGGGCTGACCACGGTGAACTTCTCCTTGTCGAAGGACAGGGTGGGGTCCTTCTTCAGCAGGCTCTTGAGCACCTGATAGGTGGGCATGGCGTTATCAAAGCTCATCAGGGGCACTGCGTTCTGCACGCGGGGATCGTGTGCGTCAAAGGTGATAATGTTGCGCACGCCCATGGTCTGCAGCTCCTGCAGAGCCACAGCGCAGTCCAGGCTCTCGCGCACCACGCGGCGGTGCTGACGGCCGCCGTACAGGCTGGGCATGATGACGGAAACGCGGTGTGCCTTACCGGCCACAGCCTGGATCAGACGCTTCAGGTTTGCAAAGTGGTCGTCCGGGGACATGTGGTTCTCGTAGTTGAACAGCTTGTAGGTGACGCTGTAATTGCCCGGGTCCACCACGATAAAGATATCGTCGCCGCGGACAGACTCCTTGACCAGACCCTTGGCGTCGCCGCTCTGGAAGCGGGGGCAGTCGCAGGAAATAATGAAGGTGTCTTTTTCAATTCCGGCAGCCTTTGCCCAACGGACAAGGTGCTTGTCGATCAGGCCGGTCAGCTCCTCGGCACCGGGGCAGGCGATCAGCCGCATATCCGCCACACTGGGCTGCTCAAAGAAGGACTTCGGGGAAATTTCAATAGACATAGTCACATAACTCCTTATTGCTGTTTACCATCCGTACCATGCACACAAGTGCGCATATCTAGTTTTATTTTATCACATTTTGTCGATTGTTCCATATCAATTTGTTTCATGTGTGGATTTTCTGCGCCTTGCACAGCTGTTTTTCCTTTTCCTGCAAGAGAATGTGAGTTTCTTACAAAAACGCGACCAAATCTTTACCGTTTCGCAAAGTTTATCTGATTTTTGAGGAAAAGTAGTACTTTTCAAAGTCCCCTTCTCTTTCCCCAGTGACGCAAAAAGACCGCCGCACGGTCTGGTGCAGCGGTCTCTCTTCACTTACCTTCTATCAGGGTAAAACGCTTTTTACAGGGCAGCCACGGCAGCCTTCAGGGCATCCACGCGGTCGGTGTTCTCCCACTTCACGCCCAGATCCTCGCGGCCCATGTGGCCATAGGCGGCCAGCTGACGGTAGATGGGCTTGCGCAGATCGAGGTCACGGATGATGGCGGCAGGGGTCAGGTCAAACACCTTTTCCACAGCCTGCTCGATCTTTTCGTCTGCCACCGTGCCGGTGCCGAAGGTATCCACCATGATGGACACAGGCTTTGCCACGCCGATGGCGTAGGCCACCTGTACCTCGCACTGCTTTGCCAGACCCGCAGCCACGATGTTCTTGGCCACCCAGCGGGTAGCGTAGGCTGCGCTGCGGTCCACCTTGCTGGGGTCCTTGCCGGAGAAGGCGCCGCCGCCGTGGCGTGCATAGCCGCCGTAGGTGTCCACGATGATCTTACGGCCGGTCAGGCCGGTATCGCCCTGCGGGCCGCCCACAACAAAGCGGCCGGTGGGGTTGATGTAGTACTTGGTGTTCTCGTCCAGCAGCTCCGCGGGGATGGTGGCCTTGATAACCTTTTCCATCACGTCTGCCCGCAGCTGCTCCATGCTCACGCTCTCGCTGTGCTGGCTGGAGATGACCACGGCGTCCACGCGCACGGGCTTGTTGTTCTCGTCGTACTCCACGGTCACCTGGCTCTTGCCGTCCGGGCGCAGGTAATCCATCTCGCCGCTCTTGCGCACTTCGGTCAGGCGCTTTGCCAGCTTGTGGGCAAGGCTGATGGGCATGGGCATCAGCTCGGGGGTCTCGTCGCAGGCATAACCGAACATCATGCCCTGATCGCCTGCACCGCCCACCTGATCGTTGGTGCCCAGTGCAATGTCGGGGCTCTGGCCGTCAATGTTGGAGATGACGGCGCAGGTGTCGGCGTCAAAGCCGAACTTTGCGCGGGTGTAGCCGATATCTGCCACCACCTCGCGGACGACCTTCTGGAAGTCCACATAGCAGCTGGTGGTGATCTCGCCCATAATGTGCACAAGGCCGGTGGATGCGCAGGTCTCGCAGGCCACGCGGGCGTTGGGGTCGTGGGTCAGGATCTCGTCCAGAATTGCATCCGAGATCTGGTCGCAGATCTTGTCGGGATGTCCCTCGGTGACGGACTCCGAAGTAAACAGGTGTCTAGCCATTTTTTGCCTCCTAAATGTTGCAGTTGCGTGTATTTACCATTCCATCAAGTTTGTTTTGAAAAATAAAAGCGCCCAGAGCCGAAAGCTCTGAGCGTTGCACTCTTATCTTCCGGTTTCCCGCAGGATTTGGCACCTTACGCTCTCGCGCAGGTTGTCGGGCTTCACAGGGCCTGTCCCCTCAGCCGCTCTTGATAAGTCGGTATTCAATTGGTACGCCACATATTCTATCATTACAGCGTCAGATTGTCAAGATAAGTCGCACTTATTTTAGACATTCCTTTTAAATTGATGGAGCATTTCCCTGCTCCGGTGCGGCATGGCCGTCCCGGGCGGCGTGGAAAGCGCGTTTTTCCGCATACATCCGCTGATCCAGCTCCACCAGAAACTTCTCCACGCTGCCGCCCTCGTACTTTGCCACACCGGTGGAAAAGGACAGCTGAAAGCTGCCCGCCGGAGCGGTGGCGTTATAGTGCTGCACCCGCTGCTCGATGGCGGTGCAGATCTCGTCCAGCAGCTCCTCCGAGCCGTGACGGATCAGCACCATGAACTCACCGCCGCTCATGCGGATGGCTACCGAGTTTGCCACCAGCGCCCCGGACAGGATGTGCCCAATCTCCTGAATGGCGCGGTCGCCCTCGGCGTGCCCATAGGTATCGTTGATCTCCTTGAAGCAGTTCACGTCCATCATGATGCCGTAAACGTCCTTCTCCTGCGTGGCGTGGATGCGGTCCAGACAGTAGTTCATGTACTTGCGCCCAAACAGGCCGGACAGCTCATCGGTATAGCCGCGCAGGCTGCGGGTCTGGCTGTCCACAAGCACAAAAGCGATGGCTACTGACAGCCAGCCGAAGGCCATGCCGTAGAATGCGCCCTGCAGCAGCGTGCCCACCGCACAGGTGACCACAAAGTAGTACACCGGAAAAAACTCCACCGTAATGCCATCGCGCTTGGCCTTATGCACCTGCCACACGCTCTCGGCGTAATAACCGAACAGCAGCAGATACAGCAAAATGTTCAGCGGGCCCCGATGGTAAGCGTTGTCCGCCGAAATGGAAAAGATCCACCCCGTGCCAAAAAGGTTTGCCACCAGCAGCACCAAAAGCGCCAGCAGCGGCGCACCCAGCAGCAGGTGCCTTCTGCGCAGGCGTCCAATGCTGCGGTAGACCCGGAAGTCCACATACAAACACCACGCATAGCCCACGCACACGGTAGCGCCGGTGCAGATGGTGTTGGTCAGGTACAGCCAGAACCGGCTTGCCGCGCCGGGCACGCCGTCCAGCAGAAAGCTGATCGTCTCTGTTGCCTGTGCCAGCAGCGTCACCACCAGTATCCGGCAAAACAGCGCTGTTCCAACGCTGTTTTTACCTTCGCCGCGCACCCCGCAGCAAAAGCAGAAAGCTTACCAGCACCGCCCCTGTGCCATTGGCCACAAGGATCTCGGGTATATTCATTGCATTTCCTCCTCTGCCCGCCTTACCCCATAAAGCGGGCAGCCCCTATTTTATACAGTACCTATCTATATTATACACCCTGCCGCGCCCTGCTTGCAAGGCTTGGGCGCAAAAAGGCCGCTGCACAGCAATTTGTGCAGCAGCCCTTGAGAGATCATCCTTTGCAGTTCAGCCAAGCCCAGAGCTTTGCCGAAATACATTTTTTTGCAGAAAACTTAATAGCCCTTTGCCTGCTCGCCGTTCAGGATCTTGACAGCGCGGGAGGTACCCAGACGGTCAGCGCCCAGTGCAAGGAAGGTCTCCATATCCTCCACGGTGGAAATGCCGCCGGCAGCCTTGACCTTGCAGCGGCCATGCACGCCCTTGACCATCAGCTCCACATCATGGAAGTTTGCACCTGCGGTAGAGAAGCCGGTGCTGGTCTTGATGTAGTCGGCACCGGCCTCGCAGACGATGTCGCACATCTTTTCCTTTTCTTCCTCGGTCAGCAGGCAGGTCTCAATGATGACCTTCAGAATCTTATCGCCCACAGCCTGCTTCACGGCACGGATGTCCTCGCGGACAGCATCGTACTCCTTGTTCTTCAGGCGGCCGATGTTGATGACCATGTCCACCTCGGCTGCGCCGTTGGCGATGGCAGTCTTGGCTTCAAAGGCCTTGCTGGCGGTATCCATGGCACCCAGAGGGAAGCCCACCACGCAGCACACGGGGATGCGGCCTGCCATATACTCCACAGCCTGCTTGACGTAGCAGGTGTTGATGCAGACGGATGCGGTGTGGTTTGCAATGGCTTCGTCACACAGCTGCTGGATCTGGGGCCAAGTGGCCTCCGGCTTCAGCAGGGTATGATCGACATGGGACAGGATCTCTTCGCGGTTCATGTTCGTTCCTCCGTTGTTTTACTTGCTGGCACGGCGCACCTTTGCCATGCCCACAGCGCTCAGTGCGATCGCAGTCACCGATGCCGTTGCACCAATGATGCCCAGCACCAGACCGGAAACCAGGAATGCGAACCCTTTCAGACCACGTTTCATAATACCGTACCTCCTAAATTATATTGGATATTTTCTCCGCCTGCGGCGGAGAAAATATCTCACTTACGATTTTTAAAGATGATCAGCTTGCTGAACACATAGTTCAGCACCACGACCACCACGTTGGAGAATACCTTGACGCACAGACCCCACAGCTCCTGCGCGTTATAGCTGACAAAAATCGCCGTAGGGCCGTCTGCACCGCCAATGATGACAACACCCGCTGCCGATGCTGCTGCCGAAGCCGCCGCGCCGGTATAGCTTACCCCGGACGGGATAAAATGTCCGATCAGACCGTCCATCAGCGCCGCGCCCTGCGCAGCCAGCAGATTGCCACCCACGATCATGATAGCGGCATCCAGCACCATGGTGCCCAGACGGCAGGTGACAAAGGTGCCAAACTCTTTTGCCATGGCTTTGCCGGTGGTCTTGCTGCGGAACACGAACGCCCGGTTGGTGCAGTAGGCAAACAGGATGCACAAAGCGTTATCCAGCACATTGCCCCAGCTGTTGGCTGCGGTATAGCCGAACAGGCGGCTGAACAGCGCATACAGCACAATATTCAGCAGGGTGGTCAGCACGCCGAAGATCAGATAACTGAGCACTTCCCAGTGCTTTTTGAAAAATTTCATCATGACTATCTTAACAAAAACAGCCCCGCCGCCGTTTTCCCGGCAACGGGGCTGCAGATCGCATTGTGTCAGAAGCTATGCTTTTGCACGAAGGGCTGATTACTCAGCGTCGTTGTTCAGCAGAGCCTTCATGGACAGGCTGATGCGCTTCTTGTCGAAGTCAACATCCAGCAGCTTCACATCGACCATATCGCCGACCTTCAGTGCGTCAGAGACCTTCTCAACGCGGTCATTGCTGATCTCGCTGATGTGGACCAGACCGTCAACACCCGGCAGGATGCGGACGAATGCACCAAACTTGGTCAGAGAAACGACCGGAGCATGGAAGGTGCTGCCGATGGGGTAGTTGTTCTTCAGCTGCTCCCAGGGGTTGTCCTCGGACTTCTTGTAGCCCAGAGAAACCTTGTGGTTCTCGGTGTCGATGTCCTTGACATACACTTCGATGGTGTCGCCAACAGAGACGACCTCGGAGGGGTGCTTGATGCGGTTCCAGCTCAGCTCGCTGATGTGGCACAGGCCGTCAACACCACCGATGTCAACGAATGCACCATAAGAGGTCAGGCTCTTGACAACGCCGGTGTAGGTCTTGCCCACCTCAACGTTTGCCCAGAACTCCTCACGCTTAGCCTTGTTCTGCTCAGCGGTCACCTTGTTGATGCTGCCCACGATCTTGCGGCCGGAGCACTCGGTGACAACCAGCTGAACGTGCTGGCCGACCAGAGCAGTGTAGTCCTCGTCGCGGCGCATAGTGGCCTGAGAACGGGGAACGAACACCTTGACGCCCTTGACGTTGACGACAACGCCGCCCTTATTGAACTCGGTAACATCGCCCTCGACGACTTCACCGGATTCTGCTGCCTTGGCGATTTCTTCCATGCCCTTGCGAGATGCGAGCTTCTTGCGGGAGAGCTGGATGACGCCATCCTGATCCATAACCTTCTCGACGATGAGGTCCAGCTCATCGCCAACCTTCACCAGGTCTTCGACCTTGGCGGAGGAATCATCGGTCAGCTCGCTCAGCTTGACAAAGCCGGTCTGCTTCGCACCGATATCCACCTGGATCTCGTTGGCAGAGATGCTGGTCACGATTCCTTTCACAATACTGCCTGCATGAACTCGCTTTTCTTCGGATGCGTTCAGCATCTCCTCAAAGCTCATGTTGTCATTGATTTCTGCGCTCATACTGTTAAGTACCTCCTCAATAATAGACGATGGCGTTGAAGCCCCGGCTGTCACGCCCGCCACTTTAACATCTGCAAACCATTCCGGCCGAAGTTCGCTCGCTGTTTCGACCGTTACGGCACGCGTGTGTTTTGCGGCGACCTGTACCAGCTTTTGGGTATTGGAAGAATGATGACCGCCAATGACAACAACAATGTCGCATTTTTGGCTGAGGTCTTCCGCTTCCTGTTGCCTCGCCCACGTCGCATTACATATTGTATCAAAAATTCGGGCGTTTGTATAGGCTTTTTTGAGAAACTCCGAACTTTCTTTCCATTTTGTAACCTGAAATGTGGTCTGTGCAACTGCAAAAAGGGGTTTTTGGGGGTCAGACGGGCCGTTCCACGCCTCTAACTCGGCTAAATCGGCAAAAACGAACACCTCGCCCCGGGTGTGCCCCACAATGCCCTGCACCTCCGGGTGGGTCTTATCCCCCGCCACCAGCAGCACCGCCCCCTCTTTTTCGGCCTCGGCGGCAATGCGCTGGATCTTCTGCACAAAGGGGCAGGTGGCGTCATGGTACGGGATGCCGCGCGCTTCCAGTTCATCGTAAACGCTGCGGGGCACCCCGTGGCTGCGGATGACCACCTCGCACCCGGCGGGCACATCCTGCACGGTGTCCACTACCTGTGCGCCCTTGCGCCGCATATCCTCCACCGCCTGCGGGTTGTGGATCAGCGGGCCCAGCGTTGCCACCTTATGCCCCTCGGCCAGCAGGCCGTAGGTCAGTTCCACGGCACGGTTCACACCAAAGCAGAACCCCGCCGTTTTCGCCAAACGGATCTCCATCTCTTACGCCCCCATCTTTTCCCATGCTTCCAGCAGTGCCTGCTTGTTGGCACGGAGCTTTTTGGTATCCCGGCGGCCCTCCATGGCAAACTGCATTGCGGGCATCGGCTCGCCGTAGATCACCCGCACTTTGCAGAACAGGTGCATTCTTCCGTCCGGGGTGTCGTACAGGATGCGGCAGGGCACAACGTCCACCCCCGCCTCGGCGGCAATGACGAACAGGCCGCTCTTGGGGGGCAGAAGCTTGCCCTCCTTTTCGCGGGTGCCCTCCGGGAAGATAAGCAGCGTTTTGCCCTGCTTACAGGCCTCCACCGTCTGGGAGATGACCGCCATCTCGTCCTTGGTGCCGCGGACGCACACACCGCCGCAGCAGCGGAAGAACCATGTCAGCAGTGCGTTGATTTCGAACAGCTCCTTTTTGGCAAACACCACCATCCGCCTGCCCCACCGGGTGACAACGATGAACACCGGGTCGATGGCTGACACATGGGTGGGCGCAAGGATATAACCCTTCGTCTGCACCTTTTTCAGGTTTTCACGCCCCTCCACCCGGATGCGGAAACCGATGTGCCACACAAGCCACGCAAGGGGCACCAGAATATAATATAGTACCATTTTTTATTCCTGTCCTGTTTGTTTTATCCGCCGATCTTTTTGGCAATGATCTGCTTCATGGCGTCAAGGCTCTGCTCAAAATCCAGTTCCGAGGTATCCAGCAGCACGGCGTCCTCTGCCTGCTTCAGCGGAGCGGCGGCGCGGTGGGTGTCCTGATAGTCCCGCTGCTTCACATCTGCCAGCACTTCCTCGTAGGGGGTGTCGATGCCCTTGGCCTGATACTCCTTCCAGCGGCGGGTGGCGCGTGCCTCCGGGCTGGCGGTCAGGAAGATCTTCACCGTAGCGTCCGGCAGCACCACCGTGCCGATATCCCGGCCGTCCATCAGCACATCCTGCTTTTTGGCCATGCTGCGCTGCAAGTCCAGCAGAAATGCCCGCACCGCAGGGTTTGCGCCCACGGCAGAGGCCGCCATGCCCGCGGCTTCGGTGCGGATGGCGGTACTCACATCCTCGTCCTTCAAGTAAATGTGCTGCTCGCCCGCAATGGATGCCAGCTGCAGCTCGATCTCGGGCAGCAGGGCATCCACCGCCGCGTTGTCCTTGGGGTCCTTGCCCGCGCGCAGGGCGTACAGGCCGATGGCGCGGTACATTGCACCGGTGTCCACATAGATATAGCCCAGCTCTGCCGCCAGACGGCGTGCCAGAGTGGATTTGCCTGCACCCGCAGGCCCATCAATTGCAACAGATACCATGATATGTTCTCCTTATTTATATATAGTACACAGCAAAACGGACTGCACTGTTTTTACAGGTTGTTCGCAAAGCTTTGTGCGGTGCAGAAAGCGATCTGCAGATTGTAGCCGCCGGTGTAGGCGTCCACGTCCAGCACCTCGCCCGCAAAGTACAGTCCCAGCGCCTTTTTGCTCTGCATGGTCTTGGGGTCCACCTCCCGCACCGATACGCCGCCGCTGGTGATGACCGCGTGGGCAAGGTCGCCCCGGGCGTCAATGGGCACCTGCCAGTGCTTGACCAGCTGCACCAGCTCCCGCTTCTGCTCCCGGGTGATCTGGTTTGCCTTGGTAGCGGGGTCGATGCCCCAGCGCGCCACCATCACCGGCTGCATACTGGAAGGCAGCAGCTTGACCAGCGCACCCTGCGCCGCGTGGTTTGCCAGCAGGGCAAAGTCCCGGGTGATGCGGTCGTACAGCTGCTCCTCGCTCAGGGCGGGCTTCAGGTCGATCTCCGCGATGTACCTGTGCTTTTTCATATCCCCCAGATGGCTGGACGCGCTCAAAGTCAGCGGCCCGCTGATGCCAAAGTGGGTGAACAGCATCTCGCCCTGCTCGTCAAAGATGGTCTTGCCGTCCTCCAGCAGGGTCAGGGTGACGTTTTTCAGCGCCAGACCCATCATCTTTTTGCAGTCCGGGTCGCGGCTGACAAGGCTGACCAGACTGGGCACCGGCTCCACAAGGGTGTGTCCCGCCTGCTGCGCCAGCTTGTAGCCATCGCCGGTAGAACCGGTAGTGGGGTAGCTCACGCCGCCGGTAGCCACCAGTACAGCGTCTGCCCGGTATTCCCGGCCGGAAGTGCCCCGCACGCCCACGCAGCGCAGCGCCGGGCCAGCCTTTTTCTTTTTGGGGTGACGCGGGTTTTCCGCTGCCGCCGGGGCGGGCTCTGCCTCCGGCACGATGTCCTCCAGCAGCAGCTTTTTTGCGCCGTCATAGACGATGTCGGCGTCCTGCGCATAGCGCAGCAGCGCCTGCCGGATCTCCTCAGCCTTATCCGATACCGGGAACACCCGGCGGCCACGCTCCACCTTCAACTCCACGCCAAGGCCTTCGAACAGCTCCATGGTCTTTGCTGGGGGGAACGCCCCCAGCGAGGAGTACAAAAAGCGCGGGTTCGTGCGCACATGGCGCAAAAACTCCTCTGCCGGGCAGTCGTTGGTCACATTGCAGCGCCCCTTGCCGGTGACAAGGATCTTCTGCCCGGGCTTCTCGGTATGCTCCAGCACCGTTACCTGATGTCCCTGCCGCACGGCAGCACCCGCCGCCATCAGTCCGGCTGCCCCGGCTCCCACGATCAAAACCCTTGCCATCTGTCATCCTCCCAAAATCGCCTTTTAACTCTATTGTATCATACCAGAAACCCCGCGCAAAAGCAATGCAGCGCCGCAGGAAATGAATGGATTTTCGGTTCTCCCCCTCTTGACAAAGCCGCCGGGCTGCTGTATTCTTTTTACAGACCGTTAGTTTGTAAAAAAGGAGCATCCGCCATGCCGCGCAACAAATACCCGGAACAGACCGTTGAAAAGATCCTGGACGCCGCCGCCCTGCTTTTCATCCAGAAGGGCTACCAGAATACCACCCTGCAGGACATCATTGATGCCACAAAGCTTTCCAAAGGGGCGGTGTACCATCACTTCCGCTCCAAGGAGGAGATCGCGCAGCGCGTCGGTGACCGTTTGGGCGACCAGATGTGGGAGCCGCTGCGCCATATCCGGGACGACCCGGCCCTGACCGGGCTGCAGAAGCTGCAGGCGGTGTTTGCAGTTTCCTTCGCCGGGCAGCGGCAGCAGCAGATCGCGCGGACTTTGCCGCACCTGTGCAGCAACCCGCAGTTTCTTGCCATGGAGCTGACCAACATTGAAGCGCATCTGGCCCCGGAGTGCATTGCACCCATGATCCGGCAGGGCATGGCGGACGGCTCCATCCACACCGCCGATGCCAATGCGCTGGCCGAAGCGCTGTTCGTGCTGGCAGACATCTGGCTTTCTCCCCAGACGCGCCCCACCACACCGACCCAGCAGCGGGCGCGGAACCTCGTGTTTCAGCAAATGACCCATGCACTTGGGCTGGATCTTTTGACGGATGCACAGGCCGAACAGCTGGTGCAGCTGTGCACACCGGTCAAAGACTGAATTTCCCGGGCGGAACGCTCCGCCTTTTTTTGTATGTAAATACAGACCAACAGTCTGTAAATAAAAAAGCAGGAGGTTTCCATGAACACTTTTATTTTTATCGTCCTCGGGCAGATCGTCTCCCTGTTCGGCAATGCCGCCCTGCGGTTTGCGCTGCCGCTGTATCTGCTGCGGCAGACTGGTTCTGCCGCGCTGTACGGCGGTGTCACCGCTCTGGCCATGCTGCCCGCCCTTGCTGGAATGCTGACCGGCGGCGCGCTGGCAGACCGCTGCCGTAAAGCCCGCCTGATGGCGCTGCTGGATCTGGTGACCACCGGTATTGCGGCTGCAGCCGCTGCCGGACTGCCGCATCTGCCGCTGCTCCCGCTGGTTCTGACCGTGCTGGGCAGTCTGTACGCCATTCAGGGGCTTTACCAGCCCGTGGTACGCGCCTGCCTGCCCCTGCTGCTGAACGGCACCCAGCTGCTGCGCGGCAACGCAGTCATCCAACTGGTGGATACCGTGGACGAGCTTCTCGGTCCCCTGCTGGGTGCTGTTCTGCTGGAGCACCTCGGCATCCGGGGTCTGCTGGTGCTCTGCGGCTGGTGCTCTGCGGCTGCTGCTTTGCACTTTCTGCCGGGATGGAGCTCTGTCTGCGCATCCCACAGGATGTCCCATCGGACACAAGGCTCTCCGTCCGTTCTCTGTGTACCGACCTGCGGGAAAGTGCGCAGTTCCTCACCGGGCAGGCTGCGGTGCTGCAATTAGCCGCCGCCATGGCGGCTGTAAACCTGCTGGAAGTCCCGGCTCTCATCGTGGGTGTCCCGGTGCTGGTGGTACAGACTTTGCAGAAAAGTGATACCTCCCTTGGCCTTGTGCAGGCGGTGCTGAGCGCAGGCGGCATTTTAGGCGGCGTGCTGGCCGGAACCGTCTTTGTCCGTCATCCCATCCGCAGCGGCACACCTCTTTTGCTGGCGCTCAGCGGCGTGTGCGCCGCGCTGGGTCTTGCCCTCCGGGTGTCAGTGCTGCAGTTCGGCAGCATTCTGGTGCTGGGGGCCGTGTTTATGGCCGTGGCAGCGCTGTTCAATGTATGGTTCTTTGCGCAGCTGCAAGTGCTGGTGCCGCAGGCACAGCTGGGCAAGACGACAGCCTGCCTCTCTGTGCTGGCCTGCCTGACCCAGCCCATCGGGCAGGCAGCCTACGGCATTGCCTTCCAGCACTGGGCCGCACACCCCGCAGATGTACTGCTGGCAGCCGGGGTGCTTTCGGCGCTGGTTCTCTGGCTGCTGCAAACGCGCCGTACCGCCTGACGCAGCAAAAAAGGAGCCGCTATTGCAGCCCCTTTTATGGTTTGCTTACTCCGGCAGCTTTGCCGGGTCGAGGTAGCTTTCGCCCTGCTTTACCTCCACATGGATGTGGCTTTCCTCGGCGCACTCGCAGCCGACAGTGCCCACCGTGCCCAGCTTCTGCCCGGCGGCTACGGTATCCCCGGCCTTTACGGCAGGATCTGCCACACCGCACAGCCGCCAACTGCGGCCAGCGGCATCTTCCAGCACCACCACGGTGCCCCAGTTGCCCTCTGCCCCGGCAGACACCACCTTGCCCGCCACGGGTGCTGCTACCGCTGCCCCTTGCGTGCAGGCATAGTCCACGCCGTTGTGGGTGCGCCAGTCTCCAAGGGTCTTGTTATACACCAGCTCATCGCCGCTGAAGGCGTTGAGCACGCGCCCCGGCATAGAGGGCGCGGCGGCAGGCTGCGCCGAACTGCTGGCAGGCGAGGATGCGCCTTGCAGTGCCGAGGGTTCGCGCAGCGAACCAGAGCCAGACTGCGCACCAGAGGATGCCCCAGAGGGCGTCTGCTGCGGCACATCTGCCTTGCTGTTTGCAACGTCGGTCACGGGCTGCTGCCATGTGGTATCCTCCTGTGCGTCCCAGTCCGGTTCTGTTTCCGGGGTGGTCTGTTGGGTGGTGCCGGGGGCGTTTAGTCCATCCAGACTTTTTTGCAGTTCTGCCCGCAGGGCACGCACCGCCCACACCCCTGCCGCAGCCGCAGCCAGCAGGCTTGCGGTCAGCAGCAGAGCAAAGCCCTTGCCGTGCAGAAATTTTTTGATCTGCTCCATGCTTGTTACTCCCATCTGTTCGTTTTGTGTACGGGAACTTTTCTGGGCTTAGTGTGGGACAGCGGTGGGCAGTTTATGCAAAGGGGCAAAAAAGACACGCAAAAAGGCTGAGCAACCGCTTTTTTGCAGCTGCTCAGCCCTGCTGTATCCCGTTTTTGGTTACTTGCGTGCGATCATTTCGGTATAGGCCAGCACCAGCGGGCCTACGCCCTTGGCGTCATTGCAGACCACCGGCTCGCTGAAGTAGTAGGCCAGAGAGCCGTCACGGTGATCCTTGCCGCCCAGACCCGCCACAAGGCAGATGCCGTCCAGCTGCAAGCTGCCGTCCGGGTTCTTGGACAGATACCGGTCACAGGTGCCGTAGAAAGCCTTCTCCGCCCATGCAGCCATACGTTTGGGCAGATAGCCCAGACGCACGCCCTTGAGCACGGCATAGGCAAACAGGGCGGTGCCGCTGGTTTCCAGATAGTTGCCCTCGGCCTCCGGGTGGTCGATGACCTGCCAGAACATCCCGCTCTGCTCGTCCTGGAACTTGTGCATATCCTCCACAGCCTGTTTGAGCATGGCCATGATGCCGCGATACTCGTTGTACAGCTGCTCGTCCATGCGCTCCAGCACATCCACCATTGCCACAAGGAACCAGCCCATGGCGCGCAGCCAGAAGTTGGGGCTGCAACCGGTCTCGGGGTCTGCCCAGTACATCTGGCGGCTCTCATCATAGCCGTGGTAGTACAGGCCGGTCTTTTCGTCCCGCATGTGCTTTTTGATATTCATGAACTGCTTGTAGCTGTCGATGCAGCCCTGCATCTTGTTGAAGCGGGTCTCGTACTCCATGTAGAAGGGCTGCGCCATATAGGTGCCGTCCAGCCACACCTGCCACGGGTAGATATCCTTGTGCCAGAAGTTGCCCTCCTTGGTGCGGGGCTGGGTGAGCAGCTGGCTGCGGATGGTGTCGATGGCCTTGCGGTACTTCTCGTCCCCGTAGATATCATACAGAATGAACAGGTTCTTGCCCTGATTCACGTTGTCCAGATTGTACTCCTTGGGGTCGTAGGTCTTGATGGAGCCGTCCGGCTGCACAAAGTAGTCGATGAACTCCTTGGAAAACTCCAGATACTTCTCATCGCCGGTGGTCTTGTACAGGCTCAGGCAGGCGGTGATCATGCAGCCGTCGATGTAGTTCCACTTGTTGGGCTTGCCGCTGCGCACCTTCTCGATGTTCCACATCGGTGCCTCAGCGCTGGAATTGGCGATCAGGTAGTCCACATAGTCACCCAGCATGGACAGGATCTCTTCATGGGTCATGGGTCAGTCCTCCTCAAAATGTCCTACGTTGGCAAAGTGCAGCCGCTCGCCCTCGTAGCCCTCGATCTTCACGTTGTGCAGGTCGATCTCCTTGACGTTCTCGGCATAGATAGCCAGCTTTTTCACCAGCGGACGGTTGTCGGCCATGGCCGCCTGTCCCTCCTTGGCGTTGGGGTCAAAGGTGATGCTCACATCCCGCATGGTCACCCGCTCGATGGGCTGCTCCGGCAGGCCGTCGAAGTAGCAGCCTGCAAACTGGGCATCGGTAGCCACGATATTCTCCATGGTCAGGCTGCCCAGCTTGGGGGTGTACTCGTCCACCGGCATCGGCTCGCGGCACTGCACATAGGGGCCGTGGCCGTCCGGGTCGCAGAAGTAGAACATATTGATGACAAAGGGTGCCTTGACGCCCCGCATCTCCACGTTGCGGAACACCAGCCCGTCAATGACGGCGGTGTTGCCGCGGCCCCGGCGGGTCTTGACGCGCAGACCGCGGTCGGTGTGGTCCATCAGGCACTGGGTCACTACCATGTCCTTCACGCCGCCGCTCATCTCGCTGCCGATGACGATGCCGCCGTGACCCTTGTCCAGCAGGCAGTTGCGGATGACGGTATGCTCACAGCTGCGCTTCAGCTTCATGCCCAGAAAGACCTTGCTGGCCTTCATTGCGATGCAATCATCGCCCACATGGATGTTCATGCCGATGATGCGGATATACTCGCAGCTCTCGGGGTCGATGCCGTCCGTGTTGGGGGCGTTGTAGGGGTTGTTGATGTTGAAGTTGAGCAGGTCGAGGTGCTTGACAAAGATGGGATGGATGGTCCACGAATAGCTGTTCTGCACCGTGATGCCGTGCAGGCAGACGTTCTCGCTGTCCACCGCAGCCACGGCCCGGGGACGCCATGCGATGCGCTTGACCTTGGGGTTCACCCACCAGTCGCCGTTTTCGGCATCGCAGTCCAGCGTGCCCTCGCCGGTCACCACCACGTCATGCACCTGCGTAATGTTCAAAAGACCTGCAAAGCTGTCCAGCGGGTTGCCCTCCCAACCGGTCAGGTAGTACTCGTCCACCTCGTTCTCGCTGGGCAGCACGCCGGGCAGGATGGGATAATGGGTGCGGTCGTTGTCGCCCAGCAGCACAGCGCCCTTTTCCAGATACAGGGTGGTGTTGCTCTTCATGAACAGGCTGGCGGTGCGGTAACGGCCGGCAGGCACATACACTGTGCCGCCCTTGGGGCAGGTGGACAGCGCCGCCTGCAGCCGCACGGTGTTGTCGGTCTCGCCGTCAGCCACCAGACCATAGCGGGCAGCATCCACAAAGAAGGTCTCGGCCTCGGTGGTGAAATCCAGCTTCAGGGTCTCGTCCTCGGCCTGCACCTCCACCGTATAGGTGGTGCCGGGCAGCAGGGAGAACAGGGAAAATACATTGGTGTTGCAGGCCTCGTACACCGTCTTGCCGTTCAGGGCAACGGTAAAGGGGTGTGCCGGACGGTAGCACAGTTCGTTTTCCAGCTCGAAAACGGCGCTGCGGGTCATGGAACGGATCAGGGTCAGATTCATGCGAAATAACCTCCTGTGAGTTTGTCTTGCCCCCACGGGGCAGACGTGGTATCATGAGGAAAAGCGCTCTCCCGGCTACCGGGAGGGCTGTTTCCGGAAAGGATGCGCAAGATGAAAGCGGAACGGGAAAAGATCCATGCAAAGGTAAAAGCGGACACCGTGCGGCTGAACGGCAGCAAGCTGGAGCTGACGGCAGACGAGGAGACGTGCACCTTTCTGCTGGTAAGCGAGGGCAGCTGCACCCTGCAAATGGGGGAAAACAGCCTGCTGCTGAACCCCGGCAGCGCGCTGCTGCTGAACCCCGGCAGCGCGCTGCTGCTGGGCGCGGGGGATGCAGTGCTCTCTGCCGCCGGTGCAGCCGTACCGGAACTGGTGGGCTGTCGGTTCCCGCTCAGCGCCCTGCACGAGCTGCGCAGCGCCACCCAGCGGGATTTTGCCCGGCTGTTTTTGCCCGGCGAGGTAACGGTGCTGTACGGCCCGGTGCCGTGGGTTCGCCGCCTGCGCACCCTGCTGGAGATGATGCGCGCTGCCATGCCGGAGCAGGACTACCCCGGCGGGCTGTACCTGCTGCTCATCCTGCACTATGTCGAGCAGGAGTGCCTTGCCGAGAGCAGCGCCGCAGCGCGCCCCCGCAACGAGACCATTGAGCAGGTGTGTGCCTACCTTGCCGCCAACTACCGGCAAAAGTTCTCCCTTACCGAGGTGGCGGCGCGGTTCTACCTTTCCCCCTACTATCTCAGCCGCCTGTTCCGGCGGGTGACCGGGCAGTCCATCGTGGACTACCTGAACAACCGCCGCATCGAGGCTGCGCAGAAACTGCTGGAGACCACCGAGCTTTCCATCAGCGCTATTGCCGAGCAGACCGGTTTTGCCAGCGCCGCCCACTTCCGCCGCGTGTTCCGCGAGGTGATGGATATCAGTCCTTTGCAGTACCGCAAGAAGCAGACGAAATGATGTATCAGCCAAAACACCCCCTGTGCCATCCGTTGGGAGCAGCACAGGGGGTGTTGGTCTTGGTCAGATGTTCTTATGGCGCATTAGCCCTTGACGGCACCTGCGGAGATACCTTCAACGAACTGATCCTGTGCACAGAAGAATACGATCAGCTGCGGCAGGATGGAGATGAGGGACAGTGCAAGGATCTTGTTCCATGCAAAGCCGGTATCACCGTCCATAGACAGCTTGACGAACAGGGACATGGGGTATTTGCCGGGGGTGCTGACGTAAAGCAGCGGGCCCATAAAGTCGTTGCAGCTCCACATGAACTGGAACAGTGCGCAGGACACCAGAGCGGGTCCCAGCATGGGCACGATGACCTTGTACAGGGTCTGGAAAGAGGAGCAGCCGTCAATGGCGGCAGCCTCGTCCAGATCACGCGGGACGTTGCGCATGAACTGCACCAGCTGATACACGAAGTAGGTCTCGGTAGCAAATGCGCAGTGCACCCAGATGGCCAGATAGAAGGGGCTGTCCACCCAGCCGAACTTGTTGTACAGCAGGTACTGGGGCACGTTCAGCACGACCTGCGGCAGGAACAGGGTGGCCAGCATGATGTTGAACAGCAGCTTGCGGCCGGGGAAGTCGAAACGGCCAAAGCCGTAAGCGGCAATACAGGCAGACACCACAGTGCAGATCACCTTGGGGATGACATAGCTGTAAGTGTTGAGCATGGCCTGCAGGATGTTGATGGAGCCGCCGAAGTTGTTCAGGGCGTTGCGGTAGCCATCCAGCGTAGGCTTTTTGATCCACAGGCTGATGCCTGCAAAGATCTCGCTGTTATCCTTGAAGGTAGCGCTGATCATCCACAGCAGAGGATAGATCATGATGATACCAACTAGGATCAGCACGAAGTACTTAAAGAAGGTTGCGATCTTATTCGATGCTTTCATTCCCATATTGGTCACCTTACCTTTCATCCGAGTAGTAGACCCACTTCTTCTGGCTGGTGAACGCAATGATCGTCAGGATGCAGACGATGATGAACATGATCCATGCCAGAGCAGAAGCCATGCCCATGTCGTAGGACTTGAATGCGTAGTTGTAAACCAGCAGGGAGATCAGGGTAGTGGAACCACGGGGACCACCGTTGGTGATGATGTAGGGGCCGTTGAACTCCTGGAAAGCCTGGCAGATCTGAGTGACTAGGTTGTAGAAGATGATGGGGGTGATCATCGGAACGGTGATGGAGAAGAACTGACGCCACTTGCCGGCGCCGTCGATGGTAGCAGCCTCGTACAGGTCTGCGGGCACGCCCTTCAGTGCAGCAAGGAACAGCACCATGGCGGAACCGAACTGCCATATACGCAAGAAGCAGATGATCCACAGCGCGTAGTTGGGGTCAGACAGCCATTCGGGGCCCTGCACCGCACCAAAGGTGACAGCGCGCACCACGGTGTTCAGCAGACCGTCCACGCTGAACACAGCCTTCCACAGCACGGCGATAGCCACAGAGCCGCCCAGAATGGAGGGGATGTAGTACACAGTGCGGAACAGGTTGACGCAGGCGATCTTGAAGTTCAGGATGTAGGCAATGAACAGCGCGAAGATCAGCTTCAGGGGCACGGTGATAAAGGCGTACTTGAAGGTGATGATCAGCGCCTTGGTGATCTTTCTGGTGTGGAATGCGGTAATGTAGTTGGCCAGACCAACAAAGCTGGTGCCGTCCTTGAAGAAGTTCATATCGGTGAAGCTGTAGTACAGCGACTGACCGAAGGGGAACGCCTTAAAGACGAGAAAGCCGATGATCCAAGGGATCAGATAAAACAGACCCTGATACTTATCGACCCATTTCTGAAACGGAGTTCGTGCGCCGGCGGGCGCATTACTTTTTTTCATCCGAAATCCTCCTTTTACAGGATTTGAAGCAGACAGTGCAGCAGGTCACAGACCGGCAACAATTCATTCAAGGTTTGATAACCATTCACCGATAAAACAAGGGCATCTGTCGTACGGGCGGCAGATGCCCTTATTTATTTCAGATACTGAATATCCGGTTCTGACCGCTGTCAGAGAGAGGTAAGCTTAGCCGATGGTGTAGCCAACAGACTCCATGCCGTCCAGCAGAGTCTCGACAGCCTCTTCAGGGGTCTGATCGCCGTAGTCGATGTTGTCGAACACTTCCTGATAGATGCCGGTGCCGGAAGCCTTCAGGTCGTTGTTCTCGAACAGGGGATCCAGCTTGTTGGTGGTGAATGCCATGACCTTGGCGTTAGCCTCTGCAACCAGGCTCTTGACAGCGCCGGCGTCCTGCGCGAACTTCAGGCCAGCCTTGGAAGCGGGGATGCCGCACTCAGAACCCATGATGGAAGCACCCTTCTCCTCGTTCAGCAGGAAGTTGATCAGGGTAGCAGCCTCGGCAACGTTCTTGCAGGTCTTGGTGATAGCCAGACCCATGGACACCTTGGAGAAGCCGCCGTTGTTGTCGCCGAACTTGATCTCCTCGCCGACGGTGAAGCCGTCCTTATTGCTGTCGTCCAGAGCGGAGGAGTACTTGCTTGCAGCGGAATCCCACTCGAAGATGCCTGCGATCTTACCGGTGATCCACTCATTGGACTGGTGGGTAGCGGTATCGGAGTTTGCAGAGTAGTAGGTCTTCAGGTTCATCATGACGTGGTTGTCCACCAGGCTCTTGATGAAGGCCAGACCCTCAGCGATCTCCTCCTCGGTGTAGTTCAGGGTGGAGGTAACGGGATCTGCCCAGTCCTTGCCGTACTTGGACTCGAGGTAGAACACCATCAGGATCATACGGTCGTATGCGCCCAGGTGCATGGGGTAGTAATCGTCGCCCAGCTTCTCCTGGAAAGCCTTACCGGCAGCCATCAGATCGTCCAGAGACTTGGGAACCTCGGTGATGCCAGCCTTATTAAAGGTGGTCATGTTCCAGTAGAAGATACGGCCGGTCATGGAGACGGGCACGCACTGCTGGCTGTTGGCCACATAGCAAGCGTCCATAGCAGCGGCATCCCACTGGGTCAGGTCGATGAACTTGGAGGTGGTGTTCAGATCCACGAACTTGCTGCCGTCGGCAGAGTAGTTGTACAGCCAGTTCCAGTTCACCTGGCAGACATCCTGAGCGTTGCCTGCGATGAAGGCAGCAGCCATCTTCTCTTCCCAGCCGGACCATGCGGCGAAGGTGGGCTCCACGGTGATGTTGGAGTGCTCAGCCTGGAAAGCCTCCAGAGCGCTCTGGTAAGCAGCGTGACGGCTGTCGCCGCCCCACCAGCTGATGCTCAGGCTGACAGGGCCGTCAGACAGGGCCAGGCTCTCGTCTGCGGAAGCAGCGGGGGCCTGAGAAGCAGCGGAAGAAGCGGTGGAAGAAGCAGCGGGCTTGCTGCCGCAGGCAGCCAGCAGACCTGCAGCACCGACAGCGCCGGTAGCCATCAGGAAGTTACGACGAGAAATTGCCTTGCTCATTTTTGTTCTCCTCCTAATAGAAAACATCTTCATGCAGGGGGTCTGCACATGCCCCCTTGTATACAATTATGATAACAAAAGCCACCGAAAAAAGAAAGATGCAATTTACAGTGATACAGGATAAAAACGTACAAATATTGCTCTTGTTTTTGAAAGAGATTCGACGTCCTTGCCGAAATGAATAAACTTGCGCTGAAAAACTGTGCAACTTGTATACTTCAATGACTTGCATAAAAATCTGGGATGCAACAAGGGCAGAACAGCAAAAATCTCAATAATTCCTGTTACATTTACCGTTTCGCCTGTAATTTTTTGTGCGCTGCCGTTCTCCTCTGCTTCCTTCTTCTCCCACGCCCTCTCCCCTCCGGCAAGTAACTGCCCGGTCCGAACTGATATATCAATAGCGCAAAAAACGTGCGAATTCCGTCCGGTTGATATATCAGTTTCTCTCACAAAATGTAACAAATTGATATATCAGTCTGTATACAGCCTGTTGGAGACTATGGCGAGTGTAGCGAGACTGAGGGGGTAGCTCTTCCGCAAATCACGCAAAAAAGCCGCTGCACCCGGCGCGGTACAGCGGCTTATATCCATATATAGAACGCTCTCAGTTTTTCTTTGCAGCGTAGAACGCCCGCCGCGCCTTGAAGTAGCACTGGGGGCACATGCTGACATACTGCACATCGTTTTCAAGGTCGATGGCTACCTGCTCGCCCTCAAAGACGAACCGTCCGTTCACCTTGCGGCAGTTGCAGATGGCCTTGCGCCCGCAGGTGCAGATGGTCTTCATCTCCTCGATGGTGTGCGCCAGCTCCAGCAGACGGGTAGAACCCGGGAAGCCCTTGAGGGAAAAATCTGCCCGCAGACCGTAGCAGATCACTGGGATGTTCAGATCTACCGTGATCATGAACAGCTGCTCGGCCTGCTCCGGGGTAAAGAACTGGCTCTCGTCGCACAGCACACAGGCCAGCGGCCCGGAAGCAGCGTTTGCCGCCTTCACGGCTTCGAACACGTCCAGCTCCGGCGGGATCAGCAGGTCTGCCTTGCGGCGCACGCCCAAACGGCTCACCAGCTCCCCGCCGCCCTTGGTATCCACCTGCGGCTTCAAAATGAGCACCTTCATGCCCTGCTCTTCGTAGTTGTGTGCCACCTGCATCAGCGCCGTGCTCTTGCCGCTGTTCATGGCACCGTAGCGGAAATACAATTTTGCCATGCCGTCACTCCTGATTGCGCAGACGGTAGCCCAAGCTCATCAGGCTGTCGCCCAGATGGACGTTTTCCACCACCACATTGGGGTACGACACCGACAGGTCATAGTGGGAGAAGTTCCAGAAGCCCTCGATGCCCAGATCCACCAGCCGTCCGCTGACCTGCTGTGCACCATCACGGGGGACGCAGAGCACCGCCACCTTGGGCTTGTTTTCCTCGCAGAAGGCCTCCAGCTCGTCAATGTGCCGGATGCGGATGCCGCTGATCTCCTTGCCCACCTCGTTCTCGGCCACGTCAAAGGCCGCGATCAGCTTGTAACCGTTGGTATCGGTGGTGATAAAGCGGCTCACCGCCTTGCCCAGACGGCCGCAGCCGATCAGAATGGTGGGCAGACGGTCACCGTTGCCGAACAGCAGGCTTTCCAGAATGGAAAGCAGGTTCTCCACCGAGTAGCCGATGCCCTGCCGTCCGTTCACGTCACCGATGCAGTTAAAATCCTGCCGCACCTGCGAGGCGGTGGTGCCCATCTGAGAGGCCAGTTCCCGGGAGGAGATGCTGGTAATGCCATCGGCCTGCAGGGAGCGCAGATACCGGTAATATTTGGGGAGACGCTTGATCACAGGGATCGATGCTTTCTGGGGGGTGTTCATAGCAAAATTCTCCTTTCTGCCCAACGCGCTGCAGCTTCTGCCGCCATGCAAGGGGCTTCTTTGCGCGCAGAGAGATGTTCCGTTTTATCCTGTTATATTATTTAAAGTATACAGCATGAAAGGCGAATGTCAAATACCTATTTGTAAAAAAGCAAAAAATTCACAAAGTTTTTTGTATTCGCGCTCCTGCATACTTCCCCGGCAGCCGGGGGATACTGACCCCACAAAGACCCCGCTACGGAAGGAGAACGCGCATGGATACGGCAAAAGACACCCCCGCAGAGCAGCACCGGATGGAAAAAGAGGATATTGAGGATCTGGGCACGGTCACCCTGAGCCGGGGCGGTCATGTCATCCACTGCCTGACCGTCATCGGCCAGATCGAAGGGCACACCGAAGCGCCGCAGGGGCAAAAGACCACCAAGTACGAGCACGTCATCCCCCAGCTGGTGGCGGTGCAGGAGGACCCCCGCATCGAGGGGCTGCTGGTGCTGCTGAACACGGTGGGCGGCGATGTGGAGGCCGGCCTTGCGCTGGCAGAGCTGATCGCCAGCATCTCCAAGCCCAGCGCCACGCTGGTGCTGGGCGGCGGGCACTCCATCGGCATCCCGCTGGCGGTCAGCGCGCGGCACAGCTTCATCGTCCCCACCGCCACCATGACGGTGCACCCGGTGCGGCACTCCGGGCTGATCTTAGGCGTCCCGCAGACCATGCACTGCTTTGAGCAGATGCAGCAGCGCATCACCGGCTTTGTGGCCGCCCACAGCGGCATGCCGGAAAAGCGCTACACCCAGCTGATGCTCCACACCGGGGAACTGGTCATGGACATGGGCACGGTGCTGGACGGACGCCGTGCCGTAAAGGAAAAGCTCATCGACGAGCTGGGCGGTCTTTCGGATGCGCTGGCGTGGCTGTATAAGGAGATCGAACGGGGGTAAGGCCTTGCGTCTCCCCCGCCGGACGATTTGAACTGCGCTCCGCGTTCGCTTTGCGCAGAAGCAGCGGAATTATTTTTTATTTGCAGTTCCGAAACGCCTGCGGGCATTTCGGAACTGCCTTTTCACGAGAGGGGCTGGGTTCGTTCCACTTTCCTCAAGAAAAACAACATTATGGTTTGCCATTTTTGCCCTTGCGTGGTACAATAGTAGAATCAATTATTGTGTCTATGGGAAGTTGGGGAACAGAGTAGAATGGCAACGAAAAAACGAAAATCAACGAAACGGCGTACTGCTGCCCGCCGTAAAAAGGCAGAGCAGCGGCTTCCGGCAGGGCTTGGCACCCTGTTCGGCGGCCTGCTGCTGATGGTGCTGGCCTTTGTGCAGGGCGATTCCGTATGGCGGGTGCTCCATGATGTGCTGTTCGGGCTGTTCGGCTGCGGCAGCTTTGTGCTGGGTGCAGCCGTGTGCTGTCTGGCCGTTTTGTACACCCGGGGCGAGGAGCTGCTGTCCCGCATCCTCAAGCTGGTGCTGGGGCTTGTCTTTGTCTGCGGCACAGTCATCGTGTTTTCCGATATCCAGCCGCAGGGGCTGTCGGCGCTGCAAATGCTTTCCGCCTGCTACGCCAATGGCGTCAATGCATGGCTCTCCGGCGGCGCAATAGGCTTTGTGCTGGGCGGCGTGCTGCTTTTGCTGTGCGGACGTCCGGCAGCAAACCTTATTATGATCGTGCTTTTGTTGTGCGGCAGTCTGTACATTTTTGATGTCACCCCCGCCGAGGTCTGGGTCTGGCTGTGTGCCGTCACCGGCGGTATCCACGCCCGCGGCGCTGCCTTTGCAGAGCAGCGCGCTGCCCGCCGCGCCGAGCGCACCTCCATCCGACAGGCAGAGCGGGAGATCGATGAGGAATACGACGAAACCGAGGACGAACCGCTGGACGAGGAGGACGAGCCCGCCGGGCTGCATCTGGGGGTGCCGGACTGGATGTCCGGCGTGCTGCGCTGGGGACACAAGGTAACGCAGGAGATGGAGGCAGACGCTGCCGAAACTGAGGCTGCACCCGCCGCCCTTGCCCAGCCGGAGCCTGCCGCGCCGCCCATCACCCCGGTGCGGGTCAGCGTTGCCCATCCCCGCGCGGCCTTTGACGTAGACCTTGGCCCCGACCACACCGCCCTCTCCGAGGGCGGCAGCGAGCCCATTGAGCCGCTGATCGTCGGGCCGGGCGGCACCTTCGGGCAGGACCCGCTGCGCCCTGCATCCAAGCCCACGCAGCCGCCCATCGTGGCAGACCCGGTAGTCGCCTCTGCGGCAGATTTCTTTGCCAAAGATGCCCCCCAGCCGGAAGAGCCTGCCCCTGCCCCCGCTTTTGATACGCCCATCGTCCAGCCGGCAGCGCCGGTGGTGCAGCCGCAGATGCCCACGCAGCCGGAGGCTGCGCCTATCCAGCCCGCCGTGCCCCGGGTGAGCGCCGAGAACGCCGTGGCGTTCCGCTCTGCGCCGGACGAGGACGGCTGGATCAGCATCACCGCCGAGCCGGTGGAGGAAAAAGACATCAACTCGCTGGTGGCTGCGGCCATGGAAAAGCCCGCCGTCTCGGAGCAGGCGGCCGCCACTGCCCCCGCCGAGGAGGCCAAGACGGTGGACCGCTACGAATACCAGTACCCGCCCATCGAGCTGTTTGAAAAAACGCAGGAGGAGAGCGACCCCGGCGCACAGGAAGAGCTGAAGGCCAACGCCCAGAAGCTGGTGGACACGCTGGAAAGCTTCGGCGTGCGCACCCGGGTGCTGGATATCTCCCGCGGACCCTCTGTTACCCGGTACGAGCTGCAGCCCATGGCAGGCGTAAAGATCAGCCGCATCACCTCGCTGGCGGACGATATCGCCCTGAACCTCGCGGTGGCAGACGTGCGTATGGAAGCTCCCATCCCCGGCAAGCCCGCCGTGGGCATCGAGGTGCCCAACCACAAAAAGACCGCCGTTTCCATCCGCAGCATCTTTGAGAGCCAGAGTTTTCTGCGCATGACCTCGCCGCTGGGCATCGCCCTTGGCAAGGACATTGCCGGTGTAGCGCAGGTGACCGACCTGTGCAAGATGCCCCACCTGCTCATCGCGGGCAGCACCGGCAGCGGTAAATCCGTGTGCGTGAACAGCATCATCATGAGCCTGCTGTTCCGCTCCAGCCCGGAGGACGTGAAGTTGCTGCTCATCGACCCCAAGGTGGTGGAGCTGGCCGAGTATAACGGCATCCCCCACCTGCTGATGCCCGTTGTCACCGAGCCCCGCAAGGCCGCCGGTGCACTGGGCAGCGCGGTGCAGGAGATGGAGCGCCGCTACCGCCTGTTTGCGGAGAACAATGTGCGCGATATCAAGTCCTTCAACAAGCTGGCTGCCGAGCAGCCGGAGCTGGAAAAGATGCCCTACATCGCCATTATCATCGATGAGTTGGCCGATTTGATGATGGTGGTGGGCAAGGATGTGGAGGATTCCATCTGCCGCATCGCCCAGAAAGCCCGTGCCGCCGGTATGCACCTGATCGTTGCCACCCAGCGCCCCAGCGTGGACGTGATCACCGGCCTGATCAAGGCCAACATCCCCAGCCGCATCGCCTTTGCGGTGTCCAGTCAGGTGGACAGCCGCACCATTCTGGACGGTGCCGGTGCAGAAAAGCTGCTGGGTCAGGGCGATATGCTCTTTATGCCCGTGGGCGCACCCAAGCCCACCCGTATTCAGGGCACTTTTGTGCGGGATGAGGAGATCAGCCGTGTGCTGGACTTTATCAAGTCCAGCGCCACCGTGCAGTACGACGAGGCCATGATCGAGGCCATGGAAAAGCACGCCATTCAGGACGGCAAAAAGGGCGGCGGCGGTGCCGACGCCGAGGAGGACGCAGGCTCCGACCCCATGTTCAAGCAGGCCGTGGACGTGGTCATCGACGCCGGGCAGGCCTCCACCAGCCTGTTGCAGCGCCGCTGCAAGCTGGGCTACGCCCGCGCCGCCCGCATCATGGATGAGATGGAGCAAAAGAGCATCATCGGCCCTTACGAGGGCGCAAAGCCCCGCGCCGTGCTCATCAGCCGCCAGCAGTGGCTGGAAATGCAGATGAACCAACCGGAGGAATAATAAAGGAGCACTATGGAACATTCTACTCCCCAGATCTACACCGAATTTCTTCCCATCAGCCGGGCGGACATGGAAGCCCGGGGCTGGGAGCAGCTGGACTTTGTGGTGGTGGGCGGTGACGCCTATGTGGACCACCCCAGCTTTGGCACCGCCATCATCAGCCGCCTGCTGGAGGCCGAGGGCTACAAGGTGGGCGTGCTGGCGCAGCCCCGCTATACCGACTGCGAGGACTTCAAGCGGTTCGGCAAGCCCAAGTACGGCTTTTTCATCGGCGGCGGCAACGTGGACAGCATGGTCAGCCACTATTCCGTGGCAAAAATTCCCCGCGCCGAGGATGAATACTCTCCCGGCGGCAAGGCCGGTGCCCGCCCGGACCGCAGCGCCACCGTGTACACCAAGCTTGCCAAGCAGGCTTACCCCGACCTGCCGGTGATCTTAGGCGGTCTGGAAGCCAGCCTGCGCCGGTTTGCCCACTACGATTACTGGCTGGACACCGTGCTGCCCAGCATCGCCGAGGACTCCGGCGCGGATCTCATCAGCTTTGGCATGGGCGAGCACCAGACCGTGGAGATCGCCCGCCGTCTGGCCGCTGGAGAGCCGGTGGAGACCATCACGGACGTGAACGGCACCTGCTACCTGACCGATTTCGACCACCTGCCCCAGCGGTATGTGGAGTGCGCCGGTTTTAAAAAGGTGGCCAGCGATAAGACCGCCTACGCCAAGGCCTGCCGCATCCAGATGGACAATCAGGACGTGGTCAGCGGCCAGATCATCGTGCAGAAGCAGAGTGAAAAGTATCTGGTGCAGAACATCCCCGCAAAGCCGCTGGTGCGCGGAGAGCTGGACAAGGTGTACGCCCTGCCCTACACCCGCCGCTACCACCCCATCTACGAGAGCATGGGCGGCGTGCCCGCCATCCGCGAGGTGCAGTTTTCCATCATCCAGAACCGCGGCTGCTTCGGCGGCTGCAACTTCTGCGCCATCCAGCTGCATCAGGGACGGCGGGTCACCAGCCGCAGCGCCGACAGCATCGTAGAGGAAGCCGAGCGCATGACCCACGAGCCAGATTTCAAGGGCTACATCCACGATGTGGGCGGCCCTACCGCAAACTTCCGCTTCCCCTCCTGCCGCGAGCAGATGCTGCGCGGCATGTGCACCGGCGGCAAGCACTGCCTTGCCCCCACCACCTGCTCCCACATGATCGTGGATCACAGCGACTACCTTAAAATTCTGCGCCGGGTGCGGGAGCTGCCGGGCGTGAAAAAGGTGTTCATCCGCAGCGGCATCCGGTTCGACTACCTGATGGCGGACCCGGACGATACCTTCTTCAAGGAGCTGGTGGAGTACCATGTGTCCGGCCAGTTGAAGGTCGCCCCGGAGCACTGCGCCCCCAACACCCTTGCCTACATGGGCAAGCCCCCCATCGAGACCTTCAACAAGTTCAAGGATAAATTCTACGAGCTGAGCAAGAAAGCGGGCAAAAAACAGTATCTGGTGCCCTACCTCATGTCCAGTCACCCGGGCAGCACCCTGAAGGACGCGGTCTATCTGGCCGAGTACCTTTACAAGAACCACATGCGCCCGGAGCAGGTGCAGGACTTCTACCCCACCCCCGGCACCGTGAGCACCTGTATGTTCTATACTGGGCTTGACCCCTACACCCTCAAGCCGGTGTTTGTGGAAAAGACCCCCGAGGGCAAGGCATTGCAGCGCGCACTGCTGCAATACTACGAACCCCGCAACGCCGAAAAGGTGGTCAAGGCCTTGCAGCTGACCCACCGGGAGGACCTGATCCCCCTGCTTGTGCCCGCCGTCGGCCGCCGCGCCGTGCAGCGCACCGCCCGCCGGGCAGAGAGCGCCGAGGTGACCATCCACAACGATGGCACTTATACCGTACACCCCAGCCAGAAGGGACGCAGTACCGGCAAAAATGCCCGCGCTGCTGCCCCGGCAGGCCGTCAACCCAGCCCGGGCGCACGCTTTGCGCCCAACTCTGCGCCCGGCCACAAACCCAAGAATAATCAACAGAAAGAGAACGCAACGTGGAAAACCGGAAAGAAGAAAAAGTAATCCTGTTCCCCCGCCGCCTGTTCCTGCGGCTGGCTGCGCTGGCGTTGGCCGCTGTGCTGGCGCTGGGGCTTACCGCCTGTGACAGCCTGCCCGGCAGCGGCGGACACACCGTCAAGCCCTCCACCGGGACAAGTCAGCCCTTTGAGATGCACTTCATTGATGTAGGGCAGGCGCTGAGCGTATTGGTAGAGTGTGACGGACAGTTCATGCTCTACGATGGCGGCAATGTGGACGACGGCAGTCTGGTGGTATCCTACCTGCAAAAGCAGGGGGTGGAGCAGCTGCAATATGTGTTCTGCTCTCACGCCCACGAGGATCATGTGGGCGGGCTTGCCGCCGTAATGGCAAAGTTCCCGGCGGGGCACGCTTACAGCCCTGTGACCGAGAGCAGCACCAAATGCTTCAACGATTTTGTCAAGTATACGCAGCAGCAGGGCTTGCAGCTGGAAGTGCCCTCCGTGGGCACCGTCTGGCCGCTGGGCAGTGCCACCGTTACCCTGCTGGGCCCGGTGACCGGATACAGCGACACCAACAACACCTCTCTGGTGCTGCGCATCGACTACGGCAGCACCAGCTTTCTGCTGACCGGCGACATGGAAAAGACCGCTGAGACCGATCTTGTGAACAGCGGTGCCAACCTGAAGGCCGATGTTTTACAGGTAGGGCACCACGGCTCCAGCACCAGTACCGGCTACCTGTTTCTGAACGCAGTGCTGCCGGAAATGGGCGTCATCTCCTGCGGCACGGGCAACAAGTACGGCCACCCCCACGAGGAGACGTTAAGCATTCTGCGGGACGCAAAGGTGGACGTCTACCGCACCGACCTGCAGGGTACCATCACCATCGGCAGCGACGGTCAGAACTTCACCGTGGGCACCGAGCGCTTTGTGCCGGACAGCCAACTGAACCCCACCGACCCGTCGTCCTCCAGCACCGCACAGCAGGCTTACATCGGCAACGTGAACAGCAAAAAGTTCCACCTGCCCACCTGTCCCAACCTGCCTGCGGAAAAGAACCAGGTCCTCTTTTCCAGCTATGACGAAGCCATTGCCGCAGGCTATACCCCCTGCGCAAGCTGCATCAAATAAAAATATTTTTATAAAAAGAAAGATACCGGGCGGCCTACAAAGCTGTCCGGTATCTTTCTTTCATAATCGTTACTGCGCTGCCGGGAACTCCTTCTCCCGCTCTTCCTTCAAAATGGCAGTAGCGCGCTGCATGGTGGCAGCGGCACGGCGCAGCTCTTCGTCTCCAAGCTCCGTGCGCATCCGGCGGTAGCAGCGCTGCAAAAGCGCCTGCTCCTCCGCCATCAGCTCCACCGCCTTGCTGGAAAGTTCCACATAGGTGCGCCCGGCCTCACGGTCGGTTTTCCACGTCACAAAGCCGCTGTCCTGCAGCTTCTCGATGCCCTTGGAAAGCTCGGTCACCCGCAGCCCCATGGCGGCGGCAAGGTCGGCAAGATAGAGTTTTTCGCCGGGATGTGCCTCCTGCTCTACCTTGATATAATACAGGATGAGATAATCTGCCCGCTGGATGGTGCTGAACACCTTATCCACGTTGAGCTCGTGGAGGAAGAACCATTCCCCCTGATGCTGCTGTAACTCTTCCATGCTGATGCCCTCCCTTTATGCCCGCTGGCTGCGCGGGATATAATCGTGGGTGCCGCCAAGGCTCTTGTAGGCCGGGCGGATGATCTTGTTGGCGCTGAGCAGCTCCTCGATGCGGTGGGCGCTCCAGCCCATGACGCGCGCCACGGCAAACAGCGGGGTGTACAGCTCCATGGGGATGCCCAGCATCTCGTACACAAAGCCGCTGTAAAAGTCCACGTTGGGGCTGACGCCCTTGAAGATCTTGCGCTCCTGCGCGATCAGCTGCGGTGCCATCCGCTCGATACGGGTGTAGAGGGAAAGATCTTTATCCCGGCCCTTTTCGTGGGCCAGTTGCTCCACATAGCCCTTGAACACCACCTCACGCGGGTCGCTCAGGGAGTAGACGGCGTGACCCATGCCGTAGATCAGCCCCTTGCGGTCAAAGGCCTCGCCATGGAGCAGCTTTTTCAGGTAGGCTTCCAGCTCCTCGTCGTCCTCAAGGTCGTGGAGGTTGTCCCGGATGTTCTGCATCATGTGCATGACCATCAGGTTTGCACCGCCGTGGCGCGGGCCCTTGAGGGAGCACAGCGCCGCCGCCATGGCCGAGTAGGTGTCGGTGCCGGAGGAGGTGACCACGCGGGTGGTAAAGGTGGAGTTGTTGCCGCCGCCGTGCTCGGCGTGCAGCAGCAGCGCCACGTCCAGCACGCGGGCTTCCAGCGGGGTGTACTGCATATCCGGGCGCAGCATCCGCAAAAAGTTCTCTGCGGTGGAAAGGCTGGGGTCCGGGCGGTGGATATACATGCTGGCGTCTTTTTCGTAGTGGTTATAGGCGTGGTAGCTGTACACCGCCAGCATGGGGAAAATGCCCGCCAGCTGGATGCTCTGGCGCAGCACGTTGGCGGTGTCCAAATCCGCTACTTTGGGGTCGTAGGAAGCCAGCGTCAGCACGCTGCGCGCCATGCTGTTCATGATATCGTGGCTGGGTGCCTTCATAATGACATCGCGGGTAAAGTTGGTGGGCATGGTGCGGCACTCGCCCAGCACCGCGCAGAACTGTTCCAGCTGCTCCGGGGTGGGCAGCTGACCAAACAGCAGCAGATATCCCGCCTCCTCAAAGGCAAAGCGACTGCCACGGCTGCCGTTGATGAGGTCTTTTACATCATAGCCGCGGTACAGCAGCTGACCGTCTGCCGGGTGCTTGACCCCGTCCACATACTGGAACGCCCGGATGTCCGAGATGTTGGTCAGACCTGCCAGCACGCCCTTGCCGGTCTCGTCGCGCAAACCGGCCTTGACCCCGAACTCCCGGTAGAGGTCCTTGGGGATGCGGTCATGCTCTGCGCAAAGGGGCTGCTGCTGGTCGAAGTAGCTTAATACGTTCTGCAAATGATCCATGTGTCTGGCTGCTCCTTTCCTGTTCGTCCATATCAGTTTCTCATTTTTCAATTGTTTTTATATTACAGAACGGATATTTCGCTGTCAACCAACATTTTGTAAAAAAATATGAAACAATTCAGCCATAGGGGTCGTACAAATCGTACTCCTCCGTCTCCTGATGCTTCTCTTCCAGCACCCGGATGGCCTGCTCCAAGGCGCTCTGAGAGCAGCCGCTCTCGCTTATCAGCGCATGGACGGCGGCGGCAAGGTCGCCGTCAAACAGGGTATCCAGCCGCTGCCGCATACAGTACACACCGTAAGCCCGCCGGGTGACCAGCGGCACATACACGTTGCAGTTGCCCTGTTTTGCCGACCTGACCCAGCCTTTTTCCTCCAACCGGTAGAGAAAATTCAGCACCGTGGCTGCTGCCCAGCCGGTGGCCTTGAGCTTCTGGCTGATGTCCCGCCGCGCCGCCGCGCCCGGGCACGCCCACACCGCAAGCATCACCTGTTCTTCCGCCGCCGAAAGCGGCCGCAGGGTATCCGGTAAGCCGTACATCTGTTGTACCTCCTTGAATGATTCAATTCCCCTTAGTCACCGTTTTTTGCGGTGGGGCGATTTAGAATGGTCTCCGCTTCGCTCTGACCATTTTCAGCGGAATGACTATTTTATTTCGCGTTTGTCGCGGCCTGCGGGCCGCTCCAAACGCACTTTCACAGTTTGGGCTTCGTCTTTCTTTTACATTTGTCTCAGTATTTCCAGTATACCGCATTTCTGCCAAAGGTGCAAGGGCGGAAAACCCGCATGAAACCAATGGATAGCACATGTCTTTTACATTTGTCTTATATTTTGTCTCCGCACGGCGCACATTTGTATGCTTTGTGTCATCAGGCAGGGTGTGGGGGCCATATCTTTGTGCAAAGATGCTCTTGTTTTCGGCATGGAAAAACCGGTATACTACGGCTACGGAAAGTAACAGACGCACCGCAAAAACGGCGGTGCTGCGTAATAGGTGTATCACAGGAAAAGGAGAGGTTCATTATGGCACGAGTATATAACTTCAGCGCAGGCCCCAGCATGCTGCCCGAAAAGGTGCTGCGGCAGGCACAGGCCGAGCTGCTGGAATACGGCGACAGTGGTCAGAGCGTGATGGAGATGAGCCACCGCAGCAAGTGGTTCGATGCCATCATCAAGGACACCGAAGCTTCCCTGCGCCGGGTGATGAACATTCCCGATAACTACAAGGTGGGCTTCTTTCAGGGCGGTGCTACCCAGCAGTTCGCCATGGTACCGCTGAACTTTATGACCACCGGCAAGGCAGACTACATCGTGTCCGGCAACTTCTCGGGTCTGGCTGCCAAGGAGGCCGCCAAGTTTGGTGAAGCCAAGATCGTAGCGTCCAGCAAGGATAAAAATTTCACTTATATCCCGGATGTAAACGCTATCAACTACGACAAGGACGCCAGCTACATCCACATCTGCCAGAACAACACCATCTTCGGCACTCAGTATGTGGAGCTGCCGCAGGTGGAGGGCGTGCCGCTGGTGGCAGATATGAGCTCCATGATCCTTTCCAAGCCCGTGGACGTCAGCAAGTACGGCTGCATCTACTTTGGCGTGCAGAAGAACGTAGCCCCCGCCGGTATGGCCATTGCCATCATCCGGGATGACCTGCTGGGTCACGCCGCAGATAACGTGCCCACCATGATGAACTACACCACCCTGCTGGCGAAGGACAGCATGTACAACACCCCGCCGTGCTGGTGCATCTACATGACCGGTCTGGTGCTGAAGTATCTGGAAAACGACATCGGCGGTCTGGCCAATATGCAGAAGATCAACGAAGCCAAGGCCAAGGTGCTGTACGACTATCTGGACGGGCAGGAGTTCTTCACGAACCCTGTGGAGCACCGCTACCGCAGCACCATGAACGTCACCTTCACCAGCCCCAACCCAGACATGGACAAAAAGTTCTGCGCCGAAGCCGCCGAGGCGGGCTTTGTGAACCTGAAGGGTCACCGTCTGGTAGGCGGTATGCGTGCTTCCATCTATAACGCCATGCCTGCCGAGGGCGTGGACAAGCTGGTGGACTTCATGGAGAAGTTCCGCAAAGAGAATGCATAAAGAGGGGTTTCAGATATGTACACCATCAAAACGCTCAACGCCATCAGCCCGGTGGGGCTGGCAAAGCTGCCCAAGAACCAGTTCGATGTCACGGTGGATGCCGACGCCCCGGACGGTATTCTGGTGCGCAGCGCCGACCTTTTGAACACCACCTTCAACGATAACCTGTTGGCCATCGCCCGCGCCGGTGCGGGTGTGAACAACATCCCGCTGGAGCGCTGCAGCGAGCAGGGCATCGTGGTGTTCAACACCCCGGGTGCCAACGCCAACGCCGTGGCAGAACTGGTCATCGGGATGCTTATTGCAGGCAGCCGCAACGTGGCCGCCGCCGCCCAGTGGTGTCAGGGTCTGGCCGGTGACCCGGCCATGTCCAAGAGCGTGGAAAAGGGCAAAAAGCAGTTCGTGGGCAACGAGATCAAGGGCAAGACCCTTGGCGTCATCGGTCTGGGTGCAATCGGCTCCCGGGTGGCAAACTGCGCCATCGAGCTGGGCATGGAGGTCTACGGCTACGACCCCTACATCTCCATTGAAGCAGCATGGAACCTGAGCAGTCAGGTGCACCACTGCGTAAACCTGAACGATATGCTGCCCCTGTGCGACTACATCACCATCCATGTGCCCTACCTGCCCACCACCAAGGACACCATCAACGCCCAGACCCTTGCCCTGTGCAAGGACGGCGTCAAGATTCTGAACTACGCCCGCGGCGAGCTGGTGAATACCGCCGCCCTGCTGGAGGCCATGGACAGCGGCAAGGTGTCCGGCTACATGACCGACTTTCCCTCCGAAGACATTCTGGGCCGTCCCGGCATCGTGTGCACTCCGCACCTTGGCGCTTCCACCCCGGAAGCCGAGGACAACTGCGCCATCATGGCGGCGCAGGAGCTGAGCGATTACCTGCGCAACGGCAACATTACCCACTCGGTCAACCTGCCGGAGGTGCACCAGCCCCGCGCCGGCGGTAAGCGCATCTGCATCATTCACAAGAACGAGCCGGGCATGATCAGCCAGATCACCGCCCTGACCACCGAGGCCGGCCTGAACATCGAAAACATGGTGAACAAGAGCAAAAAGAATATGGCTTACACCATGCTGGACGCCACCGGTGCCGTGGATGCCCGCCTGAGCGAGAGGCTGAGCAGCATCCCCGCCGTCATCCGGGTGCGCATCCTGTAACAGCAAAAATACACGAGACACAAAAAGGTGAAGTGGCCAGCGGTCACTTCACCTTTTTCATAAAGGATCCACACCCGGCAAAGCTGGCCGGGGCAGTCATCGCATGAGCTGCTTTCATTCATGATATGAACCAGATGAAAAAACAGACGGGTCATATCCCTTGACTTCAGCCCCTGAGGAGAGTATACTCCGTGGCAGTGAAATATTCGGCTATGACGAGAAAGAGTACCCGGAAAGAATGCTGCAGAGAGCTGCCGACTGGTGCAAGGCAGTGCAGGGCGTCCGTGGGAAGATCCTCTCCGAGCTTTCCGGCTGAATGGGCGGTGGATCCGCCCCAGTAAGCGGGAACGGCAGGCCCCCGTTATCACGGGCCGCGCATTGTTGGATGCGCACTGAGGGGCCGGGCTTTGCACCGGCAATAAGAGTGGTACCGCAGAGGAGTTTATACGCCTTTGTCTCTTACGAACCGTAAGGGGCAAAGGCGTTTTTGTTTGCGGGAAAGCCATTTCCCGGATGTTTCATTGCCTTTACATCCGCAAAAATAAGTGTTCAGGAAAAAGGAGAGTTTATCATGAAAACATTGGAAAAAGTAAGCGACTTTGTGGGCAAGTACATGGCCGCCATCGTCATTGTGGTGGCGGCACTGTCTCTGCTGTTCCCCGGCACCTTCAGCGTGGTAAAGACCGCATGGGTCAACACCCTGCTGGGCATCGTCATGTTCGGCATGGGTCTTACCCTGAAGCCGGAGGACTTCAAGGTGGTGTTCAGCCGCCCGAAAGACGTGATCATCGGCTGCATTGCGCAGTTCACCCTGATGCCCTTCCTTGCATGGGCGCTGACGCAGCTGTTCCACCTGCCCACCGAGCTGGCTATCGGCGTCATCCTTGTGGGTACCTGCCCCGGCGGCACCTCCTCTAACGTGATGACCTATCTGTCCAAGGGCGACGTTGCACTGTCCGTTGGTATGACTGCCGTTTCCACCGTGCTGGCACCCATCCTGACTCCCCTGCTCACCCTGCTGTATGCCGGCCAGCGCGTGGATGTGAACCCTGTAAATATGTTCCTGTCCATCGTCAAAGTAGTGCTGGTGCCCATCGCACTGGGCTTTGTGGTCAACCACTTCTTCCACGCCTTCACTCAGAACGCCATCCGCGTGCTGCCGCTGGTCTCCACCACCGCCATCGTGCTCATCATCTGCGCTGTTGTTTCTGCAAACTCCGCCAAGATCATGACCAGCGGCCTGCTGATCCTTGCCGTAGTCATCCTGCACAACCTGCTGGGCTACCTCACCGGCTTCGGTGTGGGCAAGCTGCTGAAGCTGGATTCCACCAAGTGCCGCGCGATCTCCATCGAGGTCGGTATGCAGAACTCCGGTCTGGCCACCTCTCTGGCCGCTGCCCACTTTGCACAGTATCCGCTGGCAACCATCCCCGGCGCTGTGTTCTCGGTGTGGCATAACATTTCCGGCGCCGTCCTCGCCAACTTCTTTGCCCGCACCGCCGAGAAGAAGGACTGATCTTATACCATAATAAAAATGGCTGCTACACAGGGTTTCTTCCCGGTGCAGCAGCCATTTCTTTGTTTATTGAACGTGATCTGCGCGGTTTTCCTGTCTTTGCCTGTTTCCCGGGCTGTTGCGCAAACGCAAACATCCCGGGAGCAAAAAGGCACCCGAACCCCAGACCCCCTGCGTGTGATGCATGATGACTTTTTGATTTTTAGAGCGATAAATCGCATTTTAGAAGCAATTTGCTACAGATCTGCTACAAACGACTACTTTTATCCTCTATTAAATTTTAATATAGGCACCAATCTCAACAACAGCTTTCATTTTACACATTTCGTCAATTTCAATTAAAATCCACATTCTTTTTTATCAATTTCGTAGAACGTTTTTGCCCTTGACAAATCAGGCTTTTTGTGCATGGAATTTTCACTCACATGTGCTATAATGAATAAAATAGTATTCTAAGGTGGTGTTAACATGCATACAACAAAGCAAATGGAGGATCTACAGATAAGCTATACCTCAGCATTATGTGCAGCTGTTGACATCTCCTATGATACACAGCGACACGATGACGACAGCACTGATGCGATTATAAAAAAGACAATTTTCCTATCCAATGGTTGTCGTTTTTTCTCGCAGTTGCGAATTCAATTAAAAAGCACTTGTTCTCCTTCGCAGTATACGGATACTGGAGATTGTATTAAGTATACCTTAAAGGTCAAAAATTATAATGACCTTTGTACTCCTTCTACAATGCCTATTATTCTATGTCTCCTCATTTTACCAGAGGATGATTCAGTTTGGGTCAACTGGAGTACCGAAGATCTTCTCATTAAAGGTTCCATGTACTGGCTTGATCTTTCATCTGCTGAACGCTCACCAAACGCAGAGGCTGTCTCTGTTTCCATTCCGAAATCCAACACTGTCAGCCCAGAGACTCTTCTTAATCTTTTAACAAAAATAGCAAAGGAGGAGTGGCCATGATTTACTCAGTCAATCTAAAAAAATTAACCAAAAAAATCAACCCGTTCTCGTTTGCTAAATACTTAAAGGATACTGGTTGGACGCAATTTCAGACCAAACGGACTTATATAAAAGTTTTTCAAAACACCAAACAGAATGGTGATTTTTTTCAAGTAACAATTCCAATGGAACAAAGCCTTTCTGATTACCAAGAAGCTATGTACACCGCAATCGAAACAGTTGCATTTGTAGAAGGTCAATCAGCTGAGCAGTTGCTTTTATTTTTGCTTAATCCCAATACTGATATTCTAAAAATTCGTTTAGATCGCAGCGATGTTGAGGCGGGTAACATCTTATTTGATGACGCTATCCGTATTTATGAAAATGCAAAAAAACTTATCGCTGCAACCGCTCAGGATATTCTTCATCCTAAAAAGTATCATCAAGGGCGTTGTGATGATGCTATATCTCAATTTATTGGTAATTGTAAATTTGGACAAACTGAGATTGGCAGTTATGTTGTTTCCGTTGTTTGTCCGTTTGCTGAATTAGATGACTCCGAAAGATATAAGCAGTTAAGTATTTTTTCTGAGGAAGATCAATGCGCAGATTCATTAACACGGAAAGTCACTAATAGAATCATGTCGAATGTATCTTTTATAAAAAGAACTATCGATGATGGAGATTACTCTAAACTCAGCGATTCTGATAATATCAGTGCTAATTTTTATGATGCCCTCTCTGGTTTGAATCTCGATCAGGATAATACTAACCTTGAATTTATTGCTCAGTGGTCTCCTGCTGTAAAAAAGAATCGTGCGGACTGTGATCGGATCATGCTTTCCAGCAGTTACTATGAGCCGATTTCTGCTGCCACATCGCAATTACGAGAAAGTGTATCAACCAAAACTAAGATATTAGGACGTATCAAGAAGTTGGAATCCTGCCCTGATCCAGAAAAGAGAAACACCGGTAAAATTACAATTGTTTATCTCAACGATGCTGATAAACCACATACTATAACTGCTAATCTAAACAAAGCAGACTATGAAAAGGCTATTGAAGCTCATGGTCACGGAAATCACGTTGAAATCATTGGTGACATAACCAATAGCGGAAAACGAAATGCTTCTATTACCTGTGAATCTTTTGCTGTCCTAGATTGAATATTCAGCACCAGAAATCAAAGAAGTCGTCAAAGGCACATTTAGTATCTTTGGCGACTTTTTTGTATGGAAGAAACACAATCGTATCATAAACTATCTCGACTGAAAAATTAGTTAATATGTTTTTGCAGATAGTGCAAATGCATCCTAAATATGTTCCTCCAACCTGAGTGCCTTTCTAGCATAGCATCATTTACATCATCGATCTGATTAAGTCCAATCCTTCTTACTGCTTCCACCGCTGCCTCTCTTTGGCTCAAATGCCGCTTTCCAACGGTCAAGCAGTTTGCGCCATCTAGTGTATCATACTGCTGGAACGCTCGATTGAAGTCCATCAGATCATGCAACCGGATAGGTTGATTCGTCTCATTGTCCACCAACAAACCCCAGTTTTCCCAATGGCGGTCGGTGTTGCCCACCAGATAATCCAGAATGTTCATCATATAGTATCCGTGGGCATCCAGTTCCAGAATTTTATCCAGCGTGTTCCAATCATGGTTTGTGCAGTAGACATCATAGGCTGCATAAGTCACAAGGCTATATCGCTGCGAGGTCATAATTCTGCTGATGGAAACCGGCTCATTCTCAAACATTCCCTGCTCATACAGAACCTGATGACAGTCAAAGCATCGGCAGATCTTACTTGCCAGCACTTCACGCTCGACTGCATCTTGTCCGCCATCTTTGTAAAGATAGAAGCCATCATCCTTGCGCACCCACGCTTTAGGATAGCATCCACCAGTGGACAAATCATTTGCCAAAAGATGTGCATTTGTCACAGTCATCTGATGCCCACGCAGTGCAATATCCACAAGAGCATTGCTTAAAGAATGTGTGTAGAGATTGATATCCTCAAATCGGACAGTCTCATTTTCTTCTTTTACCCAGAACACATCCAGCAAAGATAAACAGTGGTAAGAAAGTGCAATTTGAGCGCGCTCGCGGTCTGTAACACTCTGGGATGCGCCGATACTATTCAGAATCTCTTTCGCGTAGGTACGATCCAGCGTTAGCATACGGGATGCACACCAATAATAAAAATTGGTCACATTATTGATTCGATCATCAAAGTCATCCGATTCTTCCAGCACTAAATCGTATGGCATAAAATCTTCAAGGTAAATCTTGCATTCACCAGCCGTGCTTACCTGTGCCACGCACTTTTCCATGTGCATGACATGATAGACTATTGCTTCGCCCATTGCTTTCACCACCTTATTTAACTAGAACACAGTTTCATTTTTTACTATTGTACCGTCTTTCTACTTGCAAAACAAGCCTGTTCTGCATACTGTAATCCAAAAAATCTCACCCAGATAATATAATCGTGATCCGAAACCTCTGAGCCGAAAGACTCAGGGGCTATTTTTATGTCTGGAGGTGATTTTCTATGCTGTTCCGTATCATCGTTGTCATCATCACTATTACGTTTTCATTCTAAGCTGCATCCGCACAGAAAGGAGATATCCCCATGAACTTTTTACCCGAACTCATTCAGAAACTTGGCACGGTACTTGTTGAAGTCCTCGTGCTGATCGCTGAAGAAGTCGAAAAGAAAAACTAACGAAAACAAATCGAAAAGGAGATTTTACTATGTCTGCAAATGTTGAAACCATGTTCTCTGTCCGTGAGACCCCTTGGCATGGCCTTGGCCGCATCGTTATGGAAGCCCCTGCAAGCCGTGAAGCCTTGGAGCTGGCTGGTCTGGATTGGCAGGTCGAAAGCCGCAACATCTACTCCGGCAGTGGTTCTGTGATTTCCGGCTACCGCGCCAACGTGCGCAGCACCGATGATGCCGTTCTCGGCGTGGTGTCTGACCGCTATCGCATCGTGCAGAACGAGGAAGCATTCCAGTTTACAGATGACCTGCTGGGCGAAGGTGTTACTTACGAAACTGCCGGTTCTTTACAGGGCGGCAAAAAGGTCTGGATGCTGGCAAAGCTGCCGGAGAAGTACATCATTGCAGGAGATGAAGTGACCCCATATCTTGTATTCTTCAACAGCCATGACGGCAGCTCTGGTGTCAAAGTCGCCATGACCCCGGTTCGTGTGGTCTGCCAGAACACCCTGAATCTGGCTCTGGGCACGGCAAAGCGCATCTGGACTGCTCGCCACACCGAAAATGTTCTGCTCCGGGTGCAGGATGCCCGTGAGACCTTGCAGCTTGCCAACAACTATATGGGGGAGCTGGGCAAGGGCATCCATGAGCTAACCACCATCAAGCTGTCTGACCGCAAGGTGCAGGAGTTCATCAGCGAGTTCTTCCCTGTCACCGAAGATCTGACCGATGGCCAGCGGAAGAACAACCTGCGCTTGCAGGAAGATTTGAAGGCTCGCTACTATAATGCACCCGATCTGGAGTGGGTCGGCAAGAATGGATGGCGGTTCGTGAACGCTGTTTCCGACTTTGCCACCCATGCAGATCCCATCCGTAAAACTCGCAACTACAACGAAAATCTGTTTCTGCGCACCGTAGAGGGCAATCCAATGATCGACAAGGCTTATAAGATGGTGCTGGCAGCAGCATAAAGGAGGACGTATGAATGATGTGAGCAACCGGGCTGTCCGGGAATTTTCTGAGTTCCTTGACCGCATCGAAATCAACTTTCCAAAGCCTACTTGCACCACGGCATACGAGATCACGATGAAAAGCACGATCGTCAGTGCCTTGATTACGCTGGACACCGAAAAGCAGATGGACGAGCGTTTCTGGAACCATCTCCGGGTGCAGCGGAACATTCTGGATTTCCTGTATACCCTGTGGCTGGATGATGACCGCACCTTGGTGGATGAGTTTTCCACCATTATCAAAGACTTGGTGGAATACGATTTCTCTATCGCAGAAGAACAGATGAAAGAAAGGCTGAACATTGCATGAAAAGACTTGTATCTACATTGAATTTATCCAAAGAGGATTGGCTCCGCTACCGTAAGTGCGGCATTACCGGCACGGATGCTGGTGCCATTCTTGGCCTGAACCCCTATCGCTCTGCATTTCAGGTATACCATGATAAAATCAGCGATACCATTGAAAATATCGACAACGAAGCCATGCGGCAGGGTCGTGATTTGGAGGATTATGTGGCGCAGCGGTTCTCCGAAGAAACGGGTTTTAAGGTGCGCCGTGCAAACGCTATCTACCAGAGCGAGGAACATCCGCTGCTTCTGGCAGACTTTGACCGTCTGATCGTTGGTCAGAAGGCTGGTCTGGAATGCAAAACGGTTTCTCCGTTCTCTGCGGACAAGTGGGCAGATGGCAAAATCCCGGCTCACTATCTGGCGCAGGTTGACCATTATCTCGCCGTCAGCGGCTTCGACTGCTGGTATGTGGCGGCTTTGATTTTCGGCAGAGAGCTGGTGATCCACAAAATCGTGACAGATAAGCAGGTGCTTTCTGACCTCATTGATAAGGAAGAGCTTTTCTGGACGAACCATGTTGTGCCCCAGATTCCCCCTGCACCCAACGGTTGCGATTGTGACACCCAGCAGATCAACCAGCTTTATGAGGTAGACAACCGGGACAAGACCGCTGACCTGAGTGCCCTGCATGGACTTCTGGATAAGCGGCAGGAGCTTTCTGACCAAATCGAGCAGATGGAACAGGAGAAAACGGCTATCGAGCAACAGGTCAAGCTGCAAATGCAGGATGCTGCCTATGGCACAGCACCGGGTTATAAGGTATCGTGGGTATCCTCCGAAAGCAAGCGTGTGGATTCTCAGCGACTGCGGAAAGAGCAGCCGGACATTTTCAACCAGTACAGCAAAAATGTAAGCAGCCGCAGGTTCACCATCGTTCATGCGGCATAAATCTTGTATCCGGCGGCAGGGAGTGACTTCTCTGCCGCCTTTTTTCTTGGAGGTTTATTATGGCCACAGAAAATCCGTTCGTAAAATTATTCGCTATCGACTTCAAAGATCATCTGGAAGTCAAGAAGTCCGGCAACACGGAACTGAAATATGTAAGCTGGGCGTATGCTTGGGCGGAGGTAAAAAAGCTGTATCCTTCTGCCAGTTACGAGGTCAAGAAATTCAACGGTCTGCCCTATGTTTATGACCCCATAACCGGCTTCATGGTGTATACCTCGGTCACGATTGAGGGCGTTTCGCATGAAATGTGGCTGCCTGTACTGGATGGCGCAAACAAAGCCATGAAAGCTGTGCCTTACACCTACACCACCCCGAAATGGGACTACAATCCGCAGACCCGCCGCCGTGAAAAGATCGGCATGGAAGAGCGCACTGTAGAAGCAGCATCCATGTTCGATGTGAATAAGGCTATCATGCGGTGTTTGGTGAAGAACCTTGCCATGTTTGGCTTAGGTCTGTATGTCTATGCCGGAGAAGATTTGCCGGAAGATGCTGCACCGCAGCCGGAGGCAGAACCGCAACAGCAGCCGAAGCCGAAATCCACCAGCCAAAAGCAGGAACAGCCGCCGATGCCCTGCATCTGCGCTCGTTGCAATCAGCCCATCAAGAGGGTCAAGCTGAAGGATGGCTCCATCATGCAGGCGGCAGAGTTTGCCGCCACCCATGAGGGAATGTGCGCAGACTGCTATAAAGCAACCAGATTGAACGTAGCATAATAAAACTGCTCTATTTCGATGTCACTTGATTCTTGTATGATTCTATATTTCATGGTACACTTACAGTAGTAAGTTCTGAAAGCTCATCTCTATGAGCGGAAAGGAGCATTGCATGGCAGATTTGCAGTTTCCTGTTGGGATCTCAAATTTCTCAGAGATTCGTACCAAAGGATATTATTATATTGATAAGACCAATCTGATTGCAGAGATTCTGGATGGCGGCATTCCTAAAGTCAACTTGATTACTCGCCCTCGTCGTTTCGGAAAATCTCTCGGTATGAGCACTCTCGCAAATTTTCTGGACATCACCAAAGACAGCAAGCAGATGTTTGAGGGATTGGCGATCTCCAAAAATACGGAACTTTGCAAAAAGTGGATGAATCAGTGTCCTGTGGTATTTTTCTCTTTCAAGGACACGGACGGTCTGACCTTTGAAAGTGCCTATGGAATGCTGTGCATGAAACTGGCATTTGCATTTCAGGATTATCAGTTTCTTTTGGACGACGATGCTATTTCTGACGATGACAAGGGAATTTTTAAGCGGATTCTGGGACGCACTGCATCCATGGATGAAACCAAAAGCTGCTTTTTGCTGTTGACCCGGATGCTGGAAATCCATTTCAAAAAGTCGGCGGTCGTCATTCTGGATGAGTATGATGTTCCCATTGCCAAAGCCAGCAGCAACGGATATTATTCGCAGATGCTGGACGTGATGCGGGCTATGATGAGCACCACGCTCAAAGACAATATTTCCCTCGACTTTGCTGTTGTTACTGGCTGCCTAAAAATTGCCAAAGAAAGCATTTTTACCGGGACGAATAATTTTGTTTCGGACACGATTCTTTCTCCCCGGCTGAGCGAATCCTTTGGCTTTACACAGGCAGATGTAGATCAAATGCTGAAAGATGCCGGTCTTGAATCGCAGGCGACTGAAATCAAGGCATGGTACGACGGTTATCATTTTGGCGATGCAGATATTTATTGTCCGTGGGACGTGATCAGTTATCTGCGAGATTTCCAGTATGGTGTAGCACAGAAGCCGAAAAGCTATTGGAAAAACACCAGTGATAACGCTATTATCCGTTCTTTCATCGACTATGCAGGTGACAATATCACCACAAAGCTCGAAACGCTGATGGCTGGCGGCTCCATTGTCCAGCACATTGAAGAAAACCTGACCTACGATTATCTGCACTCCTCTGAGGAAAATCTTTGGAGTGTGCTGTATTTGACGGGCTATCTGACCAAGGTTCGGGATAAAGATTTGACGGATTCGCTGCCGGATGGCTGCTCTGCGTTGATGATTCCCAATGCAGAGATTCGGGAAATTTTTGAAACCACTGTAAGCAAATGGTTTGACGATAGCGCTAAGGCGTGGAACCGCAGCCCTTTGTTTGATGCAGTCTGGAGCGGAAACAGCGAAGCTCTGACAAAAGAAATGACCAAGCTGCTGCGCATGACCATCAGCTACCATGACTATCGGGAGGATTTTTACCACGCTTTCCTTGCAGGCATCTTTACTGGTGCTGGCTATGTGGTAGAATCCAACAAAGAGCATGGCGAAGGACGCAGCGATGTTATTGTAAAGGACATCCGCAATGGTCGTGTGGCAATTTTTGAAGCCAAGTATGCAAAAACTCTGGATGCTCTGCCGGATGCCTGTGATACTGCCATTCAGCAGATCAATGACCGGATGTATGCGGCAGATTTCCGGGACGACTATGATGACATCCTCTGCTATGGCATCGCATTCTTCAAGAAACGCTGTATGGTAAGGAAGAAATAATTATTCACTTAGGGGAGTATCTTCGGATGCTCCCCTTTACTTTTTGCAGGACAGTCCGTGTGGGCTGTCCTGTTTTTATTTGGAGGTACACAATGAAAGAAGAAAAAATCAAAGTCCTTGCGCTCCTGCCAATGGAGCTGCCAAAGGAGATCAAGCTGGACAACACTCTTGAAGCTATGCAGAAATTTGTAGATGGCAACATCGAATGCCTGACCTTCTATGATTCCGGCTCAGAGGTCGTTCTGGTCTGCAACGATGAAGGCAAGTTGCTTGGCCTGCCGCTCAATCGTCCGCTGTGGGATGGAGCCGATGTTCTTGCCGGGCCGGGATTTCTGGCCGGATGCGACAACGAAGGAAATATGACTTCTCTGCCGCAGAGTGCAATGGATTTCTACAAAGAGAAATTCAGAGCTTTTATCATTGAAATCTAAGGAGGAACACTTTATGACCTTTAACGCAATGACCGAACACTACGAGGAAATTACGGTTTGCGGAAAGCCTGCGCTGTTCACCAGCATCCGCATCAAGAGAGATACTGTCCCGGATGGCCTGTACGCCTACGATGTCCGGCACGACGATGAGTGCCGGGGCATCCCTTGCGAAATCGCACCCTTTGTGATGGTCAATCACTGGGGCACCATCGTTCTTGCGGAGCCGCTGGACCTGCCGGACGATGGGCGGCGATATATTGACGAGGAAACCGACTGGGATTATTCTCCCTTGGAGGGCGAGGGCACCACCGACCATAAGCCGTGTACCACCATTTCCGATTTTATGGCTGTCTACGGCCACCAAAAACTGTCTTAAAGATGCCGTGTGGACAGTTTTGTATCAAAATCAGCGGTTTTCAGGCTATTTCGAGCTGCGAAATACAGTCTTAAAAATGTCGCTCGTTATCTTTGAGCCAGAAAGGAGACGCATGAACATCTATGGCTATTGCCGCATCTCTACGGCAAAGCAGAGCATTGACCGTCAGATCCGCAACATCAAGGCTGAGTACCCGACTGCCCATATCGTGCAGGAAGCCTATACTGGTACATCTATCTTTCGCCCGAAATGGCTGAAGCTCTATCGGATTCTAAAATCTGGGGATATGGTGGTGTTCGATTCGGTGTCCCGAATGTCCAGAAATGCAGAAGAGGGTTTTGCTCTGTACGAAGACCTTTACCACAAAGGCATCCGGCTGGTGTTTTTGAAAGAGCACCACATCGACACCGAAACCTACAAAAAGGCTTTGTCCGGCAGCATTGCCATGACAGGGACAAATGTGGACTTCATCTTGAAGGGCATCAACGAGTATCTGATGGCCTTGGCAAAAGAACAGATCAAGCTGGCCTTTGAGCAGTCCGAAAAAGAAGTTGCCGATCTGCACCAGCGTACCCGTGAGGGACTGTTGACGGCCCGGCTGAACGGTAAGCAGGTTGGCCGCAAAAAGGGTGTTGGATTTGAAACGAAAAAAGCCAGAGATGCTAAGCAGATCATCCGCACCCATTGCAAGACCTTTGGCGGCACACTTGATGATGCCGAGTGCATGAAGCTCACAGGTCTTGCCCGGAATACCTATTATAAATATAAGCGTCAGATTCGTGCTGAACTGATGGCTGAACAGGATTTGCCGAAAGGAGCAAGTATCTTTTATGAACCGCCAAAATCATTCTGAGCCAGAGAACCGGCTCACCCCGGAGGAACAACAGGAGTTTTTGGAACTTCTGGCCCAGCTTTCCCCGGAGCAGCGTGAAGCACTGAAAGAAGTGCTCAAGTCCTTTACTTAACAAAAATGTGCAGGGCGGCGTTGCTGCTACCCTGCACATTTTTATTTTTTCATTTCTAAACCAAATTTTTATTAAAAGCCGAAAACGCCAGCCACATCGTAGCAGAAATCACTGATTCGGTCTTTCATCGTTCGAGCTGCCTCAACTGTTCGTTTTGCAACTTTTTCAATTGCTGCTTTAGCGTGTTCACGAATTCTCTGCGCACCCTTTGCAACAAGCTCGCCTGTTTTAGATCCGGCCATATATGCAACGGTACTACCGACAAAACCGCCAACGGCTGCTCCCATTGGACCAAATACTGCGCCCATGGAGGCTCCTAGTGCAGCACCCTCCGCCATTGCCATAAGTCCCGCTGCCGTTGCAACCGAAGTCTGTTCAATCTTTTCAAATCCTTCCTTGAGAGAAAGGTCTCCCGTTGCAACCTTGCCAAGAATTTTTGCATCTTCGACTGCAATATAAACAATATTCGCAATCGTACCCGCAGGTGTTCCTTTCGGAATAATTGTAATGATTTCTTTTTCAGCTGCAACTTTTAATGCACCCGCTGCTGCCGCCTTGATGCCAAAATCCGCGCCGCTCAAAAGAGCTGTTTCGGCTACTTCTTCGCCTTTGATTTCCTCGCCGTTCCAAACTTTTTGAGCAATGTCCATTCCTGCGCCAATCACAACACCTTGCAACGCCGAGTAGCCCACCTGTTTTCCAATTCCAACAGCAAGGTCTTTAACCTGATATTCATTCCAATTCAGTTCATTCCACTGACCACTCTGGGCTTCTTCTTGCATCTGTTTTGCACGATCTTTTGTCAGCGGATTGCTACTGGTTCCATCTGGCGCTACGATAACATTTGTAGATTTGCTTTCTATTTCCTGCCCATCGGGAATCAATTTCTGCTGTCCACGGTAATCGCCTTTTTCAAACATTTCTGCCGTAGACTGCGCATCTTTTCCATACTTACATTGATACCGCCGAACAATTTTACCTTCACCATCTACAATAACAACATCTACAGAGTTTTTGCCGTATGCCCCATCTGGTTCCAAAACTTTTGCACGGTACTCGCTTCCAGTTGCTTCTGCATTCAGATTAAAGGTTTGAGCATGATATTGCTCTGCAATATACCCATCCAAATTTGGATTTTTGCTAACACTTCCTGCTTTTGTCGTAATGGTCTGGTAAAGTTTCTCATTTGCAGACCCCATAGCAGCGTCCAGTTCTACCAGATAGCCACATGCTTTCTGTGAGGACATCGCCGAAAGCGATTTTTGAGTCTGCGATGCAAACCAGCTTTCCTTGCTGCGGCCATTTGTAATAGCTTTGTCCAAAGAGTGCTTCATTTCATCGTTTTTGCGAAGGGTAGTAACGATTTCATCAGTGATTTCGTGAATCTTATCCGATGACTCATCCGGCAGATATTCCTGCAACTTTCCTCCAAGCCACTGCTCTACCGGTTTATCTGCATTCTGCTCACAACATTCGACAAAATCAGCATAAATAGGCTTGACTTTTCCCCATTCCTCTGGAGGAATTTCGCCGGGGGAATAAGAGTTTCTTGACTTCGGAATCGATTCTACTTCAGGTTCATTTCCAAGTCCCGGCTCTACGAGCAGAAATTCAATATCAGAATTTTTCTTTCCGAGTCTTTCATCCCATGGCTGTACAACATCTTTCATAAGAATTTCGCCTTTCCTACTTATTTACGCCTTGTTCCGGGTTCTTCCGCTTTCTGTGTAGATTTCATTGCTGAAAACAGTGATGAGTAAAGCCCAGCATATGCAGCTTTTCTTGCCATTGGTTTCGTTGCCACAGCTGCTACTGCACCTGCCTCCAATTTCGTATCGGTCGTTACAGCTTTTTTGGCTTCTGTACTTGTTACTTTCTTTGTGCCTACTACCACACCATTGTCGATAACAGCACGATCATCCTTATCGTCACGGCTTGCAGGTTTAATATCGATTTTCTCTACTGTTTTCTGAATACTTGCAATTTTATCTTTTAATGTACAGGAAATAGACTTTGTATCCTTGATGGATCGCAGCAGATCTTCTGTTGTAATGGTGGTTCGTCCATCGATAAAAGCACGCTCAATCGTATCTTTTACAACAGCTTCCAAATCTGCGCCATTATAGCCTGCCGTTTCTTTGATAAGTGCAATAGAATCAATATTCTCATTCCACTTCTTGCGCTTTTTCAAATGGATTTCCAGAATCTTTCGCCGCTCCATCCCATTTGGTAAATCCACAAAGAATAACTCGTCAAAACGACCTTTTCTTAAAAACTCTGGTGGAAGATGAGAAATATCATTTGCCGTTGCAACAATAAAGACGGTATTTTCTTTTTCTTGCATCCATGTCAAGAATTGTCCAAACAGTCGCGTGGTTACATCATTTCCACCGCCCTCGCCACCAACACCAGCAAAGGCTTTTTCAATCTCATCAATCCAAAGCACACAGGGGCTGATGGCCTCCGAGAGTTTCAGGGCATTCCGCATATTTTCTTCGGATTCACCCACGTATTTGCCAAGAAGTCGGCCAACATCCAAACGTACCAGCGGAATTTCAAATAAACTTGCCGTAGCTTTCGCTGTCAGGCTTTTCCCACATCCCGGCATTCCGATGATCATAATACCTTTAGGTACATCTACACCGAATTTAATAGCTTTATCCAGTTCCTTAAAAATGTATGCTTTACGGCACAGCCATTCTTTGAGATTTTCCAGACCACCGATGTCATCAATCGTTTCGTTGAAGTTAACGATTTCCAGCATCCCTGATTTTTTGATAAACTGTTCCTTTTCTTTCAGAATCAGAGCTTTATCACTCTTTGTAATACAGCCTCCATCCTGATATGCCAAGGTCAAAATCTGCTTGATCTGAAATTCATTTAGTCCTTTGAGGGACAGTGCAATCTCATCAATTGTATCCGCGTCCACCTCAATTTCCATATCGTCAATAAAAGTGCGTATGATTCCTCGAATCTCACCAATAGTCGGCAGCGGAATATCAAAAATCGTAATATAATTTTCCAGCTCTCTCGGAATAACTGTCACTTCGGAAACAATAAAAACTGTTGCACTGTAATTTTCGTTATAAAGATTGTTTTCCGCAATACGTTTCAGATAGGCTATAATCTTGGGGTTGTCCAGTTCCTTATGTACATCCTTTAAGATGAGAAAAGTCTGCTGGTCAAAGCCATCGTCCATTGTTAGCTGTAAAAATTCTTCCAGCGAACACTCTTTCATTGGACTCTTTGTTTTGAAATCAATTAGTCCCAGCGCATTATTGAACTCTACACACTTTGCTCCTTGCCCAACATGCGCAATCGCCACATCAATTACTTTGAAATCAAAGTGTTTGATATAAATAATCGGATGTAAAGCATCGATATAGGAGGCCAGAACATTTTCTGCACTACGCTTCATTCTTAAACCTCCATATACCACAGTGTCCGTATATCCGAATTGCTCTTATAGTCGATACCATCAACGATTACAAACTGGTTGTTGACATTCGACGCACGCATATCGCCACCTACTACTCCTGCGGAACGGACAAAATCTCCATCTCCCAAATGAAGCAGCATATACTTTTTTCCCTTTGGCTTCAGGTCTTTCCAGTAGCCCTCTGTCGCGCCACAGTAAACAAACAGATTATCTCCCAGTGAATCCATGCATTCTTTCTGGTTTAACATATCACAAATACTGATGTATAGAATCGAATTATCAGAATTTGCAGCAAAACAGAACTTTTTGGGGTCTGGTGCAAAACAGATTTCACGCGCCTGTTCATTCATCAGGAAACACATGACGGCTAGTGTCATCTTCTGGTTAATCAGTTCTTTTAGAACTCTGCGGTAATCATATTGTAGCACCCATTTGTACCGAAAGACAATTTCCTGAATGGCCGCCTTGATTTTAGCCGCATCATTGGGATAACCTAAAATGGAATTGATCAATCGACTATACCCTTGCCGATAATCTTCGATGATGGTATCAACCTGATAGCCTTCTTTTTCATATACATCATTCTGAAGCTGTTCTTCAATCTGATACTTCAGAATATAGATGTACTCTTCCACTTTTTTCATGTCACAAGAAATTTCAAAAATAGCAATCAGTTCTTTAATAATATCCATGGAATCTGTCGCCCTAATTGCTTTCACTTTCTTCAGCTGTTCATCATAGCCTCGAACTTCCAGCCAACGACAAAGTAGCCCATTGCGGTAGTAATTCAGAACATCCTCGATGGAAAAATTGTTTTGAAGGTCTTCAATTGTTCGGACTGGCGTATTATCGCAAATAAGATTAAACTTGATAGTTTTTGCCATTTTCTTTTGCCTCCTACTTTGGTTATGTCACAAAAATTTTCTTTCGATCACAAGTTTTCCTTTTGTATACGACTGGATCTTATACCACTGTAAGTATCGTGTGAGGCCTAATCTCAGAGGCCCTGCGACGAGTGCTGCCACCGCCGGGTTAATAAATGCCGTCAAGTCCGCTCCATAACGCTCCATCACCTTATCTGCATACGAAGTCACAATCGTGATTTCCTGCGCCTTTTCTTTCAGAGCATTGCGCAGCTCAGTTTCATTTGCTACCATCTTCATAAAACAGCCTCCTTAATATTGGTTGTTCATTCGTTCAATTTCCTGCTCCATATCTTGCACCAATGTTTCCGGTGCAGTCACCTTGACTTTGCTACCTTGACTGAGCAGCCACATTTTCACGCCTGTTCCAAAGACTTCTGCTTCAATGGAGCAAACATCCTCTTTTTTATCTACGACTTTTGCCATCGGGAACTTGTCCAGCACAGCTTCCACCGATGGGCCATAGTAGTTGAAACTGATCTTCTGCGGCTCACCGCCGAACATGAACTGAGTGCGGTTCTTATACTCGCCTTCTTTGAAGCGGTCTTTATAGGGTACAGAGAACTTTTCTCCTGTTTCCTCGATGGAATGTATCCTATCAAGCCGGTAAATGGTGGGATAAGGATCGTTCTTTTTGTGGAAAGCCTCTCTGGTGGAGTGATCTGTGATAACACCCATGAGATAGAAATAATACTCTGAGAACATCAATCCCACCGGCTCAACCATCCGTTTTACGATTTGACGGTCTTTCAGCTTCTGATACTCAATTTCCAGTACCGACTGATTTCGGATGGCCTGTGCCACCATCCACAGATTGTCCGGGTCAACGGTTGCATGAGCCGGGTCGTGATAGTGGAACAGTTCATTGCTGATAAACCACTCAATGTCGCTTTTTTCTTTCTGAGACACACAAAGGTTCAGGATGATTTGCAACTGCTTCTCAACCTGTTCTTTGGTAAAAGCTCGGCTTTCCAGCAGAATCTTGCATAGGGCCAACACTTCACCTTTGGAAAGCTGCTCGATCTCCTGTGTGACCAGACGGTAGCCATTTTCTTTCTTGTCGTACTCGATTTTTCGTACGATGCCTTCTTTGGCACACTGTTCCGAAAGAAAATCCCGGATGCTGTCAATGTCTCTCTGAATAGAGCGGACATTCACATGGTACTGCTCTGCGGCCTGTTGCTTATTGATGAGCATACCAGAAAGAAAATCCTGATAAAGTTCTAAAACACGGGTCGTTTTTAAGGTGTCTGCTGTCATTGGTTTGCCCTCCTCTTCGGTTCAGCCCCATTATAGCAACCGTGGTGGACAGGCATTGTCTATCTTCTCTTTTGCTGACTAAAAAGTTTTTGTTTCTAAAATCTGTGCTTGATTTCTAAAAAAGACTTGCTTGCTACGATATATACTATTGAAAGTATACGACTAATGCAATTAACGGTCAAGCCTTGTCACAATAAAATCGTAAGTAAGCACTACGATTTGTACAAGGAGGCCGAACCATGGAACGAGAGAAGCCCACATTTGATATTCTGGGCCGCATAGAGAAAGAACGTGCTGCCCGCAACTGGTCTGAGTATGCCCTTGCAGAAAACTCTGGCCTGACCCAATCCACCATCTCAACATGGAGAAGAAGAAATCTCCAACCCAATGTTGCTTCCATCGAGAAGATCTGTTCGGGCTTCGGCATCACGCTTTCCCAGTTCTTTCAGGAGGAGGACTCAGTTTATCTGACGAAGGAGCAAAAGAAGCTTCTTGATCTCTGGGCTAAGCTCTCTCCTGTTCAAAGAGAGGCAGTTACTAAAATGCTGTGTGCTTTCCTATATATAGAGGAAGAACCCTGAGTTTCAACTGCATATTGCCAGATAAAAGCGGCCAAGCCTCAAAAAGCTTGACCGCTTTATCCTTTTGAATAATAGGGTTTAGGTACAGGATTCCCGGATTTTTGCCAGATCACTGTTCAGCAGCGTTTCATGTTCCAGAAGTTCTTTCTGGACAGCAAGTAGGAAATCTCTGTTATCATAGAGGATTTTGTTGGCTCTGCGGTATAACTCTTCCATCTTAGCTGCTTTTATGGCTTCGCTACTGAAAAGTCTTGTCTCTGACATTCTATTATTCGCCGATTCGACCTCCGAGAAACCAGCACCTGCGAGGGATGTCATCCAAAGATCAAGCAGACGATTGGCATTCTGAATGTCACCACTTGCATTTACATCCATCATTCCATAAATTAAAGACACACCTGCTTTTCCTGCCAAAGTCTTCGTTATATCGTTCAGAAGTTCTTCTTCGTTTTTCAAGTAAGTAGAACAGCCATTCTCGAAGCCACCAATGCAGCTTTGATCCCCACGAATGGTAACGATGCCGATGCTGTCAGGATTCAGAATCTCTCCTACAACTGCGTGGGCTGCTTCATGTAATGCAATCTTCTGGCGTTCGGTCAAATCAAGGCTCTTGTCTGTTTTGGAGAGCTTATAAACCACCTGAAGCAAGGCATCTGTTACATCATCTTTGTAAATATGCTCGTGTCCTTGGTAGGTGCTATTCAGCGCAGCAAGGTTCATTACTGTTTCAAGAGTAGCACAGCTTACTTTGGGCATAGCTTTAACAATATCTGAAATCAAAACATCCTCTGCCAAATCCTTATCCCGGAGATAATAGCTGACGATCTTCTCAGCAGTCTTTCCCGTTGGAGGGTCAAGATAGAGCGTATAATCGAATCTTCCGGGTCTTAGCAGTGATGGTGGCATATATTTTGTGTCATTTGTCGTGGCGATCACAAAAAGGTCTGTGCTCTTTGCATCGTCAATACAGGCTTGTAAGCAAGCCCATTCTGGCGCATAGGGAGAATTACTTTCTACGTAGAGGTTCAAATCCTCTAGGAGCAGTATACTAGGTGCGGCTTCCTTTGCAGCCAAGAAAGCAGCCCTCAATTCATCCAGAAAACTGTTTTCCTGACTGGTTTTCCGAAAGACGAGAGACTTGCGGCCTGATTCTTTTATAAAGACGGTTGCCAGCAAACTTTTACCAAGGCCAGGATCAGATTCCATCAGAAGCCCTCTGGGGATAGAAGCTCCTTTGCTTTTATAGAGTTCTGGCCTTTTCAGGGCATCCAGTATTTGACGTAGAATGTTTTTAGTGGATTCATACCCAATAACTTTTTCATCGAACTTGTCCATTGTAGACTTCCTTTCGCCTTTGTATAATTATGTGTCTGCTCAAACCGAAGCTGAGATTACTTTACGTCCTCAAAGAAATTCTCTATTTTACTCGGATCAATTGGAACAGCCTCAAAAGTACGGTCTTTGAATGTTTTATAGTTTGGTATCTTACTCACAAAATATTGTTGGAAGCGAACGTTCAAAATTGCATTAATATTACTTGCCTCATATCCTCTGCTCATATGAAACAGTGTCAAATCCTGATATGAAAGCATATCAACAATAACATGAATATGGTAGTTTTTGGTATTCCCATGAACTGCATAAGCTGCAACATACCCTCTGTCTGCATAAAAAGATATTATATTTTCAGCTACAGATTTCAGCGATCTTAAATACAAGCATTCCTGCTGTGTAAAAGAAATCACTCTATGTTTTGCAAATGGTCCTTGATATTTATACTGTCTCTTATGGTTGAACTCCATAAATTCATGTACCGCCAATGGATTTGTCATATACTCTTGTGGAAATCCAAACGGTTTACAGCCGACAAGTCTATGTCCCTGAAATTCTGTTTTTTCCGAATCAAAAGCGTAACAGAGAAGACTACATAAATCTTGCTCTTTTGCATATTCAATATTTTCATCCTCATTTACGAATTTGATAATCGGCATATTTTTTCACTTCCTTTTTAATTTTATCATAGTCCTTGCTATCAATCCAACATCCTATTTTCCAAATACTATCAGCAAATTGTGCATCCATTACCTTTCTTTCCTGATATAAAACTTCTTTTAAGAGCTCTGATTTTGATTTTCCAGTTTCACTTTGAAGATTTTCTAATCTTACAAACTCATCTTCTGTTAACCGAATGCAAACTCTGTGTTCATCTTGAGCCAATTTTAATCATTCCTTTCTCTTATATATTTTTCAACTGTTTTCAAGAAATATAATGAGAATCACATAAAAGAAGAAATATTATAATGAATCAAGATATTCATTACAATACTATCATTCAATATACTTTAGCTATGGTTTTATTAATCACTAAATATCATTTTATGTTTTAGTTTTTCATCCTTACTGATTCTCATTACACAATAAATAAAAGGGGAGCTACGCTCCCCAACAAGAATGGCCAAATGTATGTACAAGCCACACATTTAACGCTTTCTCTTTGCGATAGAAATATCTAATCGCTTATCTTAATGTTAGTGCCGTTAATAAAGATTGAATTTCACACTCTTCCCTCTTTATACATTATCCAGCATTAACACAAAGATTATTTTTATGTATAGCTCATTATCAAACATTATTTTCAAGCAACAGAAAACCCACATGGAGCAATCATTCCATGTGGGCATTTTTCCTATTACCATCCAGCAGCTTTTATATGAGCTTCCTGCACAATATATTCTTGTACCGCTCTCTTTGGAATTTTCCATACTCTTCCAATTCGCATTGCTTTGATCTTCCCGGTCTTCAGAAGTTTATAGGTGGTGTTCATACCGCAGTTCAGCATATCGGCAACTTCTTCCGGGGTTATCAGGGTGTCGTAATAATCAAACATAACGGCCAATCCTCCTTTGATGGGTTACTATACTGTTGCCGAATGTCAAATCATACCAGATATAAAGAAAGGGCAACCACACAAGTGATTGCCCTCTTTTGCGCCTAAAGTGTCATTATGTAAGCACTGTTCCTACAGTTTATAAAAAATTCTCTTTCAATTCAGCCTAATTGACCAGCTTTTTCGGCCAATCGTATTCTAATTTTTTTTTGAAGTGTCGGAAGCAGTTCATAAAGTGTACTTTTCAAAGCTGTCTCTAGCAATTTTGTCTCTATTGGTAAGCACTGTCCTTTCTTCTATTCCAAATTCAAAATTCATCAAACCGCCCAAATTCAATTTCCCTAGTTGAACCTTTAGTACCGCCCTTTCGGCCCATAGATCACACATTATTTCAGCTCTATCCATAACCTGACATAATGTTATCAGTGTCATTTGATTTGCTGAAATCTTTTTAGTTCGTCCATCCAGTTTCATTCCACAGGCGGTTAATATACTTTTCATTATATTAGGAGATTGTTTTCCAGATATAACGAGTGTAAATTTATCATCCGAAAATATCTCAACCCTAAAATCACTTAATGAAAACCCTTTCTCCCCATTTTCAAATGCCAAGATATCGTTTTGAAACAAATCGCCCCCATTCTTTCGGTTTTCTTCAGAAATCTTCCTTATTCGACTCACTTCATTTTCTCTTGCTATCTTTATCGCATCGAGTTCTTTTATCTCATCTAAGATACCATCAGATGCCACCACTGAAAAATATATTTCAAGCTTTTTTTCTTTGCTTTCAGGAACTTTATATTTTATTTTTCCGCATTTCTTACTTTCATTGCATTCGGCTACTTTTGGAAATTTCGGACGAATATATGGAACGTCTTCAGTTTCAATACTACATAAATATTGATTTCTCTCATTATACTTTTCACGATAAAAGAGAATGTTCATAACAGCCCAAATGTGTTCGCCAATATTTGATGCGTTAAGTTCAAGTTCTATTTCCTTTTTTTCGTCAAATGCTGCCCCATAATATTCCTTATATCTACTTTCCACATAATTACATACAATCTCATATGCCATCAAAACTTTATCTTTTTGCGAAATTTCATTCTGCTTCTTTTGCAGGACACTATCTGCGTATTCAACAACATAAATCATCAGGCCTTTTAATGTAGCGTAGTAAATATTCCAAAAGTCGATGCACTGTTCCTCGTTGCCAAATTTGAACTTTCGCACATAAAACCCTATCGGAACAATCGTCCTCCCCAATAAGTCAATTTCTTTTCCATCCCCATCTTCTAATGCAGAAATACTTTTGGCATGAAAAATACACTCATATGCAAGCTCTAACATTACCTTTCCCGCTTTATCTGTATCTTCGACTTTTCTCATTGAAACTTCTGTGATTTCTCTGCATAAAGTTTCATATATCTTTTTTATACTTCTTTTTTCATTAGAGTTTATTTTCTTAAAATTTGCCACATTTTCTTCTTTTTCTGCCAGTTTTAGAATATTCCAACTTATACTATTTGTTCTCTTCTTTTGCTTTGAATCCGATTTACAGTCATCACCATTTTCTTGTGCCGAATTTGCCTCCATTTCAACTATTGTTTTTATGAGTGATTTTAAAACTTTCTTTTTATGTGTGCTTTGTGGCAATTGGATTGGCAACCTCAAATTTTGCTCATAGTCATCCTTACTTTTTCGAACATTTTTAGCAATCTTTTTTATTTTATTTGATACTGTTCTTTTCATCCTCTCATAACATTCAAACGTTTCTGCCTCTTCATCACTTTCCATATCAAGCCACCGTTGTAATTTTAAATCATACTCGTCTTCAATAATTTCATCTGCCAAAAGGTATTTTAATGAAAACAAGACAATTGCGATCATATTAGAATATACAGCTTGCACGATGTTGTCTTTATCGCTGCAATATGCTTCAAATAAATTTTTAGGCCACACTGCTTCCAATATCTGTTCAACTACTTCAACTTGCCTTTTTTCTTCGGTTTCTGGTGTTTCCTCCCCAATGATATCCAGCAGTAAATCGAACTGCTGTACATTTTTTGAAAAATCAATTCCCGTACGCCTTTCAATGCTATTTTTACTTTCTTGGAGTTCGTCTACAGTTTTATAGAGAGCCAGATTGTCAATGCCATTCATACCACTTAATTTTCCTTTCTAAAGCCGCTGTTATAGATTTGAGACATCATTAAAGATTGTTAATTGTCTATCAATTCTAAGCAATACTGTTTTTACATATTTACACCCACTCAATGTAAATTCACCCCATTTGTCCCAGTTGTCAATGTGTTATCCTATTTACAGAAGAAAGTCTTCAGCCTCTTCTTCTCCGTCCCTTGACAACTAAATTAGCGAGCAGCATATCCCCGGAAAGTGACCGGACAAACTGCCCGCAGTCCGCCATTCATCCTATATGAAAGGAGCCTCGCTATGAATTCCTTAAATAATAGCGGCATGATTTCCGCCATTCAAAAACCTGATGGAAGCCCCTACGATGATTCAGCTACACCCACGCCGCCACAAAAAAGAATCGTTCGTTCCAAATCACAAACTATTACGCCACAGCAGTTCCCACCTAACTATATACCATCTGCATCTTTGAACCAACCGCAGCCATCGTTCTCGCCTTACTCCCAACAATCTGTCATGCAGGCTCAACCCAGTGCTGCTTTTCAAAACAATCCTGTTGAAGCCAAAATTCAAAAGCTGCAAGAGGAATGGGAGAGCGATGTCCAGAAAGCTTTCAGAAAGCAGCGACTTCGATTTGATAACTGTGCTTTAGTTGAGGACTTTCAGGGTTGTTTAACTTACCAGTGCAGCAATGGGGAAAATACTATTGTAAAACCATTTAGCCCTTGCCGAAATCTACGAGCGCAAAAAATCATAGAACATGACACAAAAAAAGAATCCATCAAATATACGTTCGATACTCCTACAGGAGAACACAAAAGCGTCATAGTCGATGCTACTTGCAGTGCCCTGCACCGTTACAATTTACTACGCGACAACGGATTTATTGTCATCGCACATCTTCCTCCTACCGTTTGTGGCGAACTGATTGCCCGTTACACCGCAGCTACACGCGATTCCATTCCACCACAGATAAAATACTCTCCCGGATGGTATTTTTCTGAAAAGCACTGGGGATTTCAAGAGAGTGAATGGGTTGATCTTAATGCTGTGCTACTGAGCTTCACGATTCCACCTACACCTGATGTGATAATGTACCAGCTCGTATCACTATACGCAATCCTTCAAGGGCGATTGCCCTCTAAGATGTGGATTCGTCGCCCATTCTGCATACTGACCCATAAGTATCAATGTACAGATTTGAGCATTGATAAAACGCCCCTCATCTTTAAGAAAGAGCTAGAAAACTTACGTAACCGCCCCATTGTATGGATTCGTGCCGAAGACACAAGCTTCAATGAATCTGCCAATGCTTACAGTCGTGATAAGAATTATCAAGCACTTCTGGATTCCATGCAAAGCAGTCAAAAACATCCGCTGTATATAGTTGTCTCCGCTGATCTTACCCCACGGCAACGAACCTTTTGTTTGCCAATACAAGATTTTATCGAGCCTTATACTGGGGCTGGGTCTATCAATTCTGTGGGATGCCTAATAAAGTCGATTCTGAATAATGCGAATGCCTTCAATTCAGAAGTGGAGCAATCTTTTATTGAAGCTTCCAATAAATATGGTGAAGATTGTTCTGTGCAACAGGAAATCGCAGCGTTATCTGCAATAGTGTCCATTATAAAGTGGCACTACTCTATACAGATACCGCCTCAACCTTTTCCGATTCGTTGTGACGATAGCCTTGAGACATACGCCTGCTACTGGGATAAGCTCGACACTGGCAACATCCTTGCACCTTTCCGGAACGCACTCTATGCCGCTCGGCGAAACAATATGATTTATTTTCGTCCACTTGAAGATGTCGATAGCAGCTTTGACTGCCAGAGAGAGATTCTCTATGATGATACCTATTATTATACATCGACTGCCCTTTTGAAAAAAATCATCAAAGCACATCTCTCGTCCTACATGCCGTCCGATGTGCTCAATCGTCTGAAAACTACCGGCGTGCTTTCTGGATCAGTCCCAAAAACTCTCACCCTTGCACCAAACGAACCGAAAGATTTTCGCTTTCGGACACTTCTAAGAAGCAACCTGCATCAACCCGGAAGTCGTGACCTTGCTGAAATCTAAAAATAAAAAGGAGTTTGATTATTATGCCTATGCTCTCAGAGACCTATATGGGAAAGTACTACGAAGGAGATCAAGTATTTTCTGCTTGGACAAGAAGTATTCCAGGACAGGATAACGACTCTTATGTCATCCTCGGTGAATCTGGCTATGGAAAGAGTGTTGCTGCCCAAAGTATCATGTTGCAAAAGGCTTATCAGGGACATCGCATCCTCGACCTCAACATTCATAACACCTCTTCATCCGAGCACATCTTTCCAATTTTCAGAAAGGCATTTGAACAACTGTCCTCACGAACTGATGTGTACATCACGCCAATTTCAACAACGCTCTTCAATCCACTACGCTATGCGGATGGAACTACGGAATCATCAGCAGATTTGAGTTATACGCTTTCCAATATTATAACCAAGTATATCAAATTGAGCCGCACGGAAACAGCTGCTTTTTCCGATAGTTTGGAATATGTAATCTCAAACCTCGACGATAATCCGGATATCTTTCCAGCAATTCTTAAAACCCTTGACGAATTTGACACGAAAGCATCAAGAAGTGCATCTGCTCATCTTGCACCGCTCCTGCGGCACAATGTCTTCCGAAATCAACCGATTAAACGCCATTCTGGAATCGAAATTATCAACCTAAGCAAATTTCCACCCCTCTTCCAGAAAGTGATTGCTGACTTGCTTCTGTTCGATGAATTTCGCACTGCATCGCAGGGAGGGCAGCCACCGCGCTACATCCACATCGATGAGATGCAGAACCTCTCCATCGACAAGGACTGCTATCTTGGCAAAATCTTGACAGAGGGTAGAAAATATGCTCTAAACGTAATCCTTGCCAGTCAGAGTATTCGTGAGTTCAATGCATCCGAAAGAACGATGCTCTGCCAGGCGAACCACAAGCTTTTCTTTCACCCGGCACTTTTGGAGGTGAAGTACTATGCCGAGCTTCTCTCTTCTCCACAGCATCGGGCTGAGATTTCTGACCTTTTACGAAATTTGGATGTTGGGCAGTGCGTTTTTCAAGGACCTATCTATATTGGAGAAGACACTAAGCCAACTCGTGCTCCTATTTGTGTGAACGTCAGCCATCTGGAAGATATTGCATCGGCTCCGTTATCGAAATCGAATAGCTAAATTGCCAGCATTCAAAGACGAAAATTTATAACCAAGTATTCTTATAGTATAAGTAAAGCTTTAATTGCTTCGCTTGTCAATCATTTTTAAGGAGGAAGCACCTATGACAAACAACAACAGCGACTTCATCAGTCTAACCGCAGCTGTCCGCCGCGCTCGAAGCGAAGGGCTGGAACTCAGCTATTCCAGCTTGCGGAGGTTTGTAGCCGCAGGCTATATCCCTCATGTGCCAAACGGCAGCAGAATTTTCGTCTATTATCCTAACGTGACCAATTTTTTGAAGAATGGTGTGACTGCCGAGCAAAGTAGAGACTATCAACTCAGTCGTACCCGTAATTAACCAACTATCTGCCCTCGACATCATCCTGATGTCGGGGGCATTTTTGAAACAGGAGGTTCAAATCTATGTTCTGTGAAAATTGCGGTCATCAAATCTCAGACACCGCTAAATTCTGCTCTGCCTGCGGTCATCCTGTTGGCACAGCATCATCCCCCGGTGTAGGAGCACCGCCCACTGTTCCAGTCAAACGAGAATCGCCCCGGCTGAAAGCATCGTCTGGTAATGGAAGCATCTCTAGAATGTCCGGGATACGCCGGAAACCATGGATACTCCGAATGCCAATCCCTGACCCCCACACAGGTATTACAGTTATGAAAACTGTCGGCACTTATGTCACCCGTGAAGAAGCCGAAGCGGCACGCGCTGAAATGATGAAACGTCCTGCTACACCATATCAGGATTCCACCTTAGCAAAAATTCACGAGGTTTTTCTGGAATCTCGTGAGTACAAAGGACGTTCTGATAAGACCCGTGAATTGTATGATCTGGCATGGAAGTACCTAAAACCGCTCTGGTATTATAAAATCACCGCTCTCTATGCGCAGGATTTCCAGAACACCCTTGATAAGATGGCCGATGATGGCCTGTCTCAGAGCATGTTGGAAAAAGAGCGTACTCTTATCAGCAAGCTGTATCGTACAGCCATTGGCTGGCGTGTCGTAGATGCTAACCTTGCATCCGTTCTGAAAGTCGAGGGGCGTAAATCCCCGGAACGTGAAATCTTCACGGATGAACAGATTACACTGATTCTTAGCCAAAAGAACACGCCCACTGGGCAGATGGTAATTGCTCTTCTGGCCTGCGGAGTGCGTATCTATGAGCTGCTGCATTTCAAACACGAAGATTTTCACCGCACGGAATCCGGCGCTTATCTGATTGGCGGCTGCAAGACCGAAGCTGGACGCAACCGCATCATTCCCATTCTTGACTTCGGCATCCCGATTTTTGAACATGCGTATGCCACCTCTGTGGAAAACAGCCCGCTTTTTCCAAATGGCAAAGGAGGTTTTTGGAACGAAAAGAACTGGCGCAACCGCAAGTTCTATCCATTCTTGGAGGAAATTGGCATTCAGCCGAATCCTTATGACGAGAACGGCAAGCGTAAACCGGAGTTTTCCGGGAAGCTCGCCACTTATACGCCTTACACCACCCGGCATACATACGCCAGCCTCTGTGATCGCGCAGGTGTCAACAAGGATATCCTGAAACGTGCTGTCGGGCACACGCCCAAATCCAAAACGCTGGATGAAGTCTATCTCCATCCGAAAGCCAACCAGATGATTGAAGCCTTTGACTCGGCCAATCAACTGGTCAAAGATGAAGTTCTGGCTCTGCCAGAAGAATAACCCCTGCATACCAGAAAAACCGTCAACGCATGAGAGAGAAATCTCTCACGTTTGACGGTTTTCTTTTTTGTTTTGCTGCCGTCATTCTGCACAAAATTCAAGGATAAAATTTTATACCAAAAAATCTGCAAAAATCGGGTTTACGGAGCCATTTTGCCGTTCCGCCCCGAATTTTGCTACAGATCTGCTACAAACTTGCTACAAACGACTGAAAAGGGGGCCTCCTACACGTTTCATTATCAATATGCAAAAGTGAATCCGTTTCACTTTTGCATATCAAAAAGCACGTAGGTACAAGAAAAGGCCGCTTACCTTTTCAGGTAAACGGCCTTACGTTTGGTGGAGAATTAGGGACTCGAACCCCAGACCCCCTGCGTGTGATGCAGGTGCTCTAACCAGCTGAGCTAATCCTCCATATTCGCTTGTGTTGTGCGCTCCGAACTGGAACGTGATTATTATAGCACGGCCTTTGCAGAAATGCAAGCCCTAATTTGAAATTATTTTACTTTTTTCGAAACACTTTCTCCGGCTGCAAAAATGGTGCGCTGACCGCCGGGCGTGCAACATTACCGCCGGGCAGCCGCACCGGCTGCACCCTGCACAAAAAATGTGCGGCAGGCTGTTGCTCTTTGCCTGCAAATCGTGTATACTTGGGGCAGAAAGCCGTACAAAAGAAATCGAGGGATGAATATGACACTTCGCGGAATCATCACGCTGGTAATATTGGCTGTGCTGTTTGCGCTGGCTGTGGTCTGGATCTCCAGACAGGGCGGCTGGAAGGGTGAGGGCTGCAACGGCAATTGCGCCTCCTGCCACAGCCATTGCGAGGACCCAGACGCCAAGAAAAAATAACCAAAACAGGGCTGCTGCACGAAACACGGTGCAGCAGCCCTGTTTTATGGTTGCTTTTCACGGCTTTTTGCTCAGAACGCGCCGCGCTGGGCGGCGTAGACAGCGATGGTGCTCAAAAGGTCCTGCAACGCCTTCTGGTAGGTGGTGCGGCCGATGTGCAGCTGCTCTAAGATCTCGTCCTCCGGGCGCTGCTCAAAAAAGCGCATCCGCAGCAGGTCTGCCCGCATGGGGTCGTGCACCTGATAGTAGTCGAGGCCCTCATCAATGGCGCTTTGCCAGCGGCGGTTTTCCGGCGTGCGCGCCCAGTGCCGCTCGCCGTACTTGCGCAGGGCGTTCCGGGTCACATCGCGCTGCTCCGGTGTCACTGGCGCTTCCCCCTTTTGGGCAGCTCCAGCGTTGCACTGCGCGAGAACCGGTTCTCGGCATCGAAAAAGCAGGCGTCCCGCTCGGCCATCGTCAGGCCCAGCATGGTGGAAAGCCGCTCGGCTTCGTCCAGCTTGAACTGGGTCTCGCCCAGCAGCTTGTGCCGCAGGGTGTTACTGCTGATGTGCAGCACACTGGCCACATATTGCAGCTTGTAGCCGCTGTCCTGAATGTAGGTGTAGATCAGATTCGTGTTTGCCATGGCTTCGCTCCTTTTTTGTAGTTCGCTGCGTTTGAAACAATCATTGGTTGTATTATACTCCGTTGTTGATTATCTGTCAACCTATTATTTCCAAAACGCGCTGTAATTGTTGATTTTCAGGAAATTTTCTGCTATACTCAAGGCAGAACACTGTATCGTACACCACAACACATAGTTTTCAGGAGAACTGTCATGTCTGATCTGTCCACCCGTGTCCGTCTGCGCCGGGAGCAGCTGGGTCTTTCGCAGGAGGAGCTTGCCCGGCGCATGGGCTACCGCTCCCGTTCCTCCATCACCAAGCTGGAAAAAGGCATCAACGACCTGCCCCAGTCCAAAGTGGAGGAGCTGGCGCAGGCGCTGGAGACCACTCCCGCCGCTCTGCTGGGGCTGGACGCGCCCTGCGCCTGTCCCCCGGGCTTTGAGCCGCTGCCCACCATGGTGCAGGTGCCGCTGATCGGCTCCATCGCCTGCGGCACCCCCATCACCGCCGAGCAGAACATTGAATGCTATATCGGGGTGCCCGCCGCGTGGCACGCGGATTTCGCCCTGACCTGTCACGGCGACAGTATGTCGCCCACAATATGCAACGGAGACATCGTCTGTATCCGCTGCCAGCCCGAGGTAGAGCAGGGCGAGATCGCTGCCGTGCGGGTGGGCGAGGAAGCCACCCTCAAGCACTTCCACCGGCAGGGCGATGCCGTGATGCTGCTGGCCGATAACGCCGCCGTCTGCCCGCCCATGTTCTACGCCGGAGAGCAGCTTTCGGAGCTGCACATCGAGGGCAAGGCCGTGGGGCTTTGCCGCGGCCTATAAGATAAGGAAAGAAAGGAGCAGCCTGTGTTCGGCAAAAAGAAAATGTCCCCCTCCTACGACCCCGCCGCCCAGAAGCCGGTACTGCGGTGCAGCATCTGCACCGGGGAGCAGGTGGCCGGGTTTCAGGATCTGCACACCGGTCATTTTACCGAGGTACAGCTGATCCGCAGCCCGCAGGAATTGCAGGCCTTCCGCAGCCGGTACGGCATCCCCGCCGACTGCCCCATTGAAAAGATCTATTGAGCAAGGAGTTCATCATGCAGCAGGCACCCGAAGCCATGACCCTGAAGGTCATTGCCCATATCCATACCGCCTTTCCCACCAAGTTCGGCATCCCGCGCCAGAGCGGGCTGGTGGAAGAGCTGCGGGGCGAGATCGTTTTTACCCCGGAATACCGCAACCCCGACGCCCTGCGCGGGTTGGAGGATTTCAGCCATATCTGGCTGGTGTGGCAGTTTTCCGGCGCGGTGCGGGAAAACTGGTCTCCCACCGTGCGCCCGCCGCGCCTTGGCGGCAACACCCGGGTGGGCGTGTTTGCCACCCGCTCCCCCTTCCGACCGAACCCTCTGGGACTTTCCAGCGTAAAGCTGGAGGCCATTGAGCAGCGCCCGGACGTGGGGCCGGTGCTCATCGTGCGCGGTGCCGACCTGATGGACGGCACCCCCATCTACGATATCAAGCCCTACATTCCCTATGCGGACTGCCACCCGGACGCCGCCGAGGGCTTTACCGGGCAGACCCGCACCCACCATCTGGAAGTGTCCTGCCCGGAAGCGCTGTGGCAGACCGTACCGGAGGCCGACCGCGCCGCTTTGCAGGGCGTGCTGGCCAGTGACCCACGTCCCTCCTACCAGCACGACCCGCAGCGGGTGTACGGCATGGAGTTTGCCGGGCTGGAAGTGCATTTTACCGTGGACGGTGCTCAGCTCACCGTACGGGACATCACCCTGTTATAAAAGGAGCCGTTCATGGAACTGCGGACTGTCAATACCTTTTTGCACATCGCCGAGCTGCACAGCTTTTCCCGCACCGCGCGGCAGCTGGGCTACTCGCAGTCGGCGGTGTCCTCCCAAATTGCACAGCTGGAAGCCGAACTGGGCACCCCGCTGTTTGACCGCGTGGGCAAAACGGTGCGCCTGACCGATGCCGGGCAGACCTTTTTAGGCTACGCCCGCACTCTGTTGGAAACTGCCCAGCAGGCACAGGCCGCTTTGCAGCCCGCCCAGCAGGTGCGGGGCAGCTTGCGCATTGCGCTGGCGGATTCCGTGTGCAGCACCTTTTTGCCGGGGCTGTTGCAGCGCTATCATGCCCGCTGCCCGCAGGTGGAGCTGGTGCTGCACACCGCTTCCACGGACGAGATGCTGCAATTGCTGAGCACCAATCAGGTAGACCTTGTCTACACGCTGGATCAGCCCCTTTTGCAGCCTGCGCTGGTGCTGGCTGCGGACGTGCCGGAGCCGGTGTGCTTCATTGCGCCGCCGCAGCATCCGCTGGCGCAGGAAAGCGTGCTCCCGCTGGACATTCTGCCCCGGCAGGAGTTTCTGCTCACCGAGCGGGGCATGAGTTACCGGGACGCACTGGACCAGTGCATGGCGGCGCACGGCCTTGCCATCCACCCCTATCTGGAACTGGGCAGCGCTGCGCTGCTGTGCCAGATGGTGGAGCAGGGCATGGGGCTTTCCTTTTTGCCGGAGTACATCGTGCGCAGCGCGCTGGCCGAAGGGCGTCTGGCGCGGCTGAACGTACCGGACTGCACCGTCATGATGCACCGGCAGCTGTTCTACCACCGGGATAAATGGGTGACCCCGCAGATGAATGTATTCATCGAGCTGGTGCGGCAGGGCGCACAGACAAAATGATTGGGAATGCCCGCCGCGTTGCTTTGGGCATATTCAGCGTAAAAATTATTTTTATTTCGGGGTTCAGAAACGCCTGTGGGCGTTTCTGAACCCCATTTTCACGAGAGGGTTTTTCAAAACGAAAAACCGCCGAAGGTTTCCCTTCGGCGGTTTTTCGTATGATAGGAGGATCAAAAATGATCTTTGCTAAGTCTTAGTTCAGGATGGTCTGCTCGGTCTCGATGTCGAACAGGTGCACCTTATGGGGATCGAATGCAACGCGGACGGTGTCTCCGTTGCGAGCCTTGGAGGTGGGAGCAACACGAGCAGTCATCTTGTTGCCCTTGTACTCCAGGTACAGGTAGATCTCAGCGCCCATCATTTCGGAAACATCGACCTTAGCATCCAGCTGGCAGTCGGTGTGCTTTGCCATAAACTCGGGCTCGTCGTCGATATCCTCGGGACGGATGCCCATCTTGATCTTCTTGCCAACGTAGGAATCCAGCTTGCCGTCGGCGGTCTTTTCCTTGGGCAGGGGGATCACGTCACCACCCAGATCAACACCGTACAACTCGCCCTTCTTGATCAGGGTGCCGTCCAGGAAGTTCATCTGGGGGCTGCCGATGAAGCCTGCAACGAACATATTGCAGGGCATATCGTACAGGTTCTGCGGGGTATCGACCTGCTGGATGATGCCGTCCTTCATAACCACGATACGGTCGCCCATGGTCATAGCCTCGGTCTGGTCGTGGGTAACGTAGATGAAGGTGGTAGCCAGCTTCTTGTGCAGCTTGATGATCTCGGTGCGCATGGAGGTACGCAGCTTAGCATCCAGGTTGGACAGGGGCTCGTCCAGCAGGAAGACTGCCGGGTTACGAACCATTGCACGACCCAGAGCAACACGCTGACGCTGACCACCGGACAGAGCCTTGGGCTTGCGGTCCAGCAGGTGCTCAATCTCCAGGATCTTAGCAGCCTCGTGCACGCGCTTGTCGATCTCGTCCTTCGGGGTCTTGCGCAGCTCCAGACCGAAAGCGATGTTCTTGTAAACGGTCATGTGGGGGTACAGAGCGTAGCTCTGGAACACCATGGCGATATCACGATCCTTCGGGGGAACGTCGTTGATCAGACGGCCGCCGATGTACATCTCGCCCTTGGAGATCTCCTCCAGACCGGCGATCATACGCAGGGTGGTGGACTTACCGCAGCCAGAGGGGCCGACGAAGATGATGAACTCCTTATCCTGGATCTCCAGGTTGAAGTCGGTAACAGACGGGGCAGTTGCGCCCGGATAGATCTTGTAGATGTGCTGGCAGCTAATGGAAGCCATAATCGTTATCCTCCGTAAAATATTTGGTGTTTCACGCCCTTGACGGCGTGTTGTTTCGTTGGTACTATAATAGCAGATAATTTTGTGATATAAAATAGCATTTTATTGATTAGAGGTGTCAGATATTGCTGTTTGACTGGAACACCATCGCCGCACCGGCTGCACTGCTGGACGTGCAGCTTTCCGCGCCCCGCACCCTGACCGGCGAAGGGCTGTGGGTCTGCCTTGTTTCCAGCGGCAGATGCACGGCTTCCCTGCCCGGGGCGTCGGCCACGCCCGCCGGCTCTGTGCTGGTGCTGCCGCCGCAGTCCGCTGCGGCGGGACATCTGATCTTAAGCCGCGCCCCGCTCACCCTGACCCCGGAGGACAGCTGCCACCTGCTGTGCGTCCAGCTGACCGGGCAGGCCAGCGTGCAGTTTTTGAACGGCCTGCGGGAGCTGCCCTACCTTGCCAAAGGCGAGACCTGCCCTGCCGCCGCCGAGCTGATGGGGCGCCTTGCGGAGGAAAAGCCCACCCACAGCCGTGCCCGCAGCCAGCTGGTCTTTGCCCTGCTGTGCGAGCTGGCAGATGCCGACAGCGCCGCGCCCGCCCTGCCGCCGCTGGTGCAGGCCGCTATTGAGGACATCCGCGCCAATTACGCCGGGCTGTACGGCGTGGAGGAGCTCAGCGAACGGCTGGGCGTCTCCAAAAGCCATCTGGTGCGCACCTTTACCGCCTCCGTGGGCGTGCCGCCGGGCAAGTACCTGACCACCGTGCGCATCGAAGCCGCACAGCGGCTGCTGCTGCACCGGGAGTATACGCTGGACGTGGTGGCCAGCCTGTGCGGTTTTTCCGGGGCCAACTACCTGTGCCGGGTCTTCAAAAAAGAAACCGGCCAGTCCCCTGCACAATGGCGGGCACTGACCGGTCGCGCCGCACAGTCCGGGCTTACGCCCGAGGAGACCATGCGGGAACAGGAGATGTATATTTAAGCCGTCTCGGCCTTTTTTCTGCGCAGCAAAAACAGGGTCAGCAACGCGGTGAGCAGTTCCGAGGCTGGGAAGGCTGCCCATACACCCGGCATCCCGAACACCGCACTGAGCACCAGCGAGCAAACCACAATGGCTACCATGCCCCGGCAGATAGAGGTAACGGAGGCCTCCACCGGGCGGTTCACGGCGCTCAGATAGCCCGCCGCCATAATGTTAAAGCCCGCAAAGAAGTAGCCCACAAAGTACATCCGCATCCCGGTGTGGGCGTACTGCGCCATCTGCACCGAGTTTTCGCTGTTGAACCAGCTTACAAAGGTATCGGTCAGGCCGAACACCGCAGCGTACAGCACCGCAGCCAGCACTAGCACAGTGCCGCTGCCCAGCAGCAGCAGCTTCCGCGCCCCGGCGTGGTCGTTCTGACCGTAGCAGCGGCTCACCAGCGGCTGTGCGCCCTGCGCCACGCCGTTGAAGATGGCGGTAGCCACCAGCGCAAAGTTTGCCACCACGCCGTAGGCTGCTACGCCCACGTTACCCGCCAGCCCCAGCAGCAGAAAGTTGAACACCGTGGTGGTCACGCCGGAGGAAAGCTCGCCCACAAAGCCGGAGATGCCCAGCTGACAGCTCTGCCCCAGCAGCCTTGCCGAGGGCATCTGCCGCACGAATTGCAGGGTGTTCTCCTTTTTAAAGAAGTGGCGGCTGCAAATGGCGATGCTGATGATGGGCGAAACCGCCGTTGCCAGCGCCGCACCGGCCAAGCCCAGCCCCAAGGGGAACATAAAGATATAGTCGAACACCACGTTGAACAGACTGCCGCTCAAGGTCGCCACCATGGCAAGGGAGGGGTCGCCATCGTTGCGGACAAAGGCCGAAACGATGTAGTTGCACATAAAAAACGGGGTGAACAGCAGAAAGATGCGGGCGTAGGGAATGCCCAGCGTCACGATGCCTGCATCGCCGCCCATGAGCCGCAGCAGCGCCCCGGGCACAAAGGCACCCGCCAGCATCCACGGGATGGACGCCAGCACGGCGCACAGGATGGCGTTGGAGAAATACCGCTGCCCCCGGGCATCGTTCTGTGCCTTGGCAATGGCGTAGCGGGTAGCCGAGCCCAGCGCGATCATGGAGCCAATGGCAAAAATAAAGTTATAAATGGGCAGGCAGAGATTGAGCAGAGTAACGCCGTCTGTACCGGCGGCCTGCGCAATAAAATAGGTATCGGCCAGAATATAGCACGAAGTGCCCAGCAGACCAAAAATATTCTGCGAGACATATTTAAAGAACTGTTTTGTCAGATCCATACACTTTTCCCTTTTTCCCTGTTTTTGCATACGTCTGGAAATTGTAGCATATCTGCCGCCGCAAGTCAACCGCAAAACCCGCCCATTACCGTATAAAAGAAGCAGTTGCGCACAGCGCCCTGCGGGTGTATACTGAACACTGCCGCACCTTGCGGCACACCTGTATGCAGAAAGGAAGAAGCCCTATGTCCGACAGGATCTTATTTTCCATCGGCGAAGCGCTGATCGATATGATCCCCTCCCGGGTGGGGTGCAGCTTTGACGAAGTGCCCGCCTTCAGCCCCCGGGTGGGCGGTGCCCCGGCCAATGTCTGCGCCGCCGTTGCCCGGCTGGGCGGCCGCAGCGCGCTGCTGAGCCAGCTGGGCGACGATCCCTTCGGTCATAAGATTGCCCGGGTGCTGGCCGGATGCGGCGTGGAGCTTTCCCATCTGGAATTTACCGGCAAAGCCAGCACCGCGCTGGCCTTCGTCAGCTTAGCGGAAAACGGCGAGCGTACTTTCAGCTTCTGCCGCAAGCCCTCCGCAGACCTGCTGTACGCCCCGGAGCAGATCGACCCGGGCTGGTTCTCGCAGGCCTTTGCCCTGCATTTTTGCAGCGTCTCGCTGGTGGACAGCCCCATGCGCTACGCCCATCTGGCTGCCATCACTGCCGCACGAGAGGCGGGCGCCATCCTCAGCTTTGACCCCAATCTCCGCTTTCCCCTCTGGCCAGACCGGGAGCAGCTGCGTCAGACCGTGTGGCAGTTTCTCCCCCTGACCCATATCCTGAAGCTTTCGGACGAGGAACTGCCCTTCCTCACCGACACCGAGGATATTGAAGCCGCGCTGCCCGCGCTCTTTACCGGAGATGTGCAGCTGGTGCTGTACACCTGCGGCAGCAAGGGTGCCCGCGCCTACACCCGCACCGCCAGTGCCCGCGCCCGCAGCCCCAAAGTGACGGCGGTAGACACCACCGGCGCGGGGGACGGCTTTATCGGCTCGTTTCTGTGGCAGCTGCAACGGGACGGCGTGACTGCCGCCGAGCTGCCAAAGCTTTCCCGCAAGCGCCTGACCGAGTATCTGGCCTTTTCCAACCGCTTCTGTGCCATCAGCGTGCAGCACCACGGCGCCATCGACAGCTACCCCACCTTGGAACAGATGGAGCAGCCGGAAGCCGATTTTCCCCGGCTCTGAGGGGCGATTTTACCGCCCGTTCTGTATTTTTTAACATTTATATGCTATATTGTATAAAAAGTCCGCTCTTTCACCGCCCAAAAGGAGGAACCCATGCCCTTTGAGTTTGCTTTTCTGGACTGGCTGTACCAGTTCCGCAACCCGGTAATGAACACGATCTCCATCTTTTTTGATTACGCCGGTGCCCACGGCGAGATCTGGATCGCGTTCACCCTGCTGCTTCTGCTCTTCCGGCGCACCCGCAAAGCGGGCTTTGCCATGGCGGTGGCGCTGGTGCTGTACATGGCGGCGGGACACTTCTTCCTCAAGCCGCTGTTCGCCCGCCCCCGCCCCTGCGATATCAACACCTCCATCACCATGCTGGTGGCGCGTCCGCATGGGCATTCCTTCCCCTCCGGGCACACCGCCTCCGGGGTGGCAGCTGCCTACGCGCTTTGGCTGCAAAACCGAAAGCTGGGCACGCCCGCGCTGGTGCTGGCAGCCTTTATCGCCTTTACCCGGCTGTACCTCTATGTGCACTTCCCCACCGATGTCCTCGGCGGCGCAGTGCTGGGCATCGCTTTGGGCACTGCGGCCTCCGCATTTGCAAACTATATGGCGAATCACAAGAAGAAACAACAGATCGTATAAGAAAAGGTCGCTGCACAAATGCGTGCAGCGACCTTTTTTGCTCTATTATTCCGACGGGAGCTGCACTTTCCGGTTCTGTGCCGGATCCCAGCACACCAGCTCCAGCCGACTGCCCGCAGGCAGGGCGGCGTCCGGCTTTGCCGCCTGCCAGCAGCGCTTGAGCGCCGCAGCGGCATCCTCTGCGCCGGGCAGTTCGGTGCACAGCACCGTGCCCTGCCAGCCGTTTTCCGTATACAGGCTCAGTGCGCCCGCCTTGCCATCCAGAATGGCGGTGATGTCCTGCTGCAGCTGCGTGTAGCCCTCGGCGGTGGCGGCGTACTCGCCGTGCCACTTTTCAAAAAACACTGAGAACTCTCCGCACAGTTCAATCAGCAGATCCTCTGTGCCGGAGGGGCTTTGCACCACCAGCGCCAGATCCTGCTCCTCCATATAGTCAAAGTCCGGGTCATCCCATGTGTGCACGGTGACTTGCTGCCGGCTGAGCAGCATCAGCAGTTCTCCCTGCTTTTCAGCGGTATCAAAATCGCCCTGCGGGCTGTTCCAATCTGTGTTCATCGGTGTTCCTCCGTTTATCCGTTGTGCGGGCAGAATTTCAAACTGTCCGCTCGCTGTCGTCTCCGTGCTTTTCCGCTGCGGCGCGGGCCTTCTGTTCCTTTTTGGCGCAGTAGAGCGCGCGGTCGGCGCGGTCCTTCACTGTGACCACGTCCTCCCCGGAAAAGGCGGCAGAGCCAAGAGAGACCGTCGGCAAAATGGCAAACACCTTGCGCCGCTCTGCCAGCAAAGCTTGCAGCGTTTTTGCGCAGCGGGCTTCGCTTTCCTCGTCCTTCAGCAGCACGCAGAATTCATCGCCGCCGATGCGGTAGCAGTAGCCGCAGCGGGCGTAGGCTTTTTTGATGCAGTCTGCGATCTCGGCAAGGCAGACATCTCCCTGCAAATGGCCGTAGCGGTCGTTGATCTGCTTGAAGTCATCCACATCAAACACCACCAGCACCCCGCCGCTGCGGCGCATCTCAGCGGTGCGGTTCAGGTAGCTGTTCTGGTTCAAAAGCCCGGTCAGCGCGTCCAGCTGGTTCCACATTTCGCTGCAATAAATATAGTACAGCACCGACAGCAACGTGACACACAGCCATGTAACGTGCAGCTCCGGCAGCGCGAGCTGGATCACGGTCTCCGCGCCCAGAAACAGGGTCAACGGATAGATCAGCATGCGGCTGCGGTTCTGAAAGGCCGCCGCCGTGCGCACCGTAGCCACCATAAGGTACAGCATGGCGGCATAGTACATGGCCACATAAATATAGAAGTACGCGCCCCGGGCGTAGAGGTTTTCCCTGCTCACCGAGAACACCAGCCCATAGGGCAGCGTTGCCGCCAGAAAAAGCAGATACGCACCCTCGCAGCACACCGCCGCCTTGAACCCGCGCCGGATGATGGATTTTTTATCCAGCACATATACCAGACACAGCGGCACCGCCGGTGTCAGTCCAAAGCCCAGATAGTTGGACAAAATATTCAGCCAGCGGTAGCCCGGCGGTGCGCCGTCCACCACGATGGTGATGACCTCCAGCACCGAGATGCACGCAATGAGCGCAAAGGCCAGAAGGAACCCGCGCTTCTGCTTTTTATTTAAAGATTCGCTCAGCCTTGTAAGAAGACACATAAAGCCGAGCACAAAAAGATCAATGGTCGTTAAAATAAAAAAATATCTATCCATTGCAAGTTATACCGTTCTGTGAACTGATGCCCCGGACAGGGCACATACAATAGTATTGTATCACTCCACAAAGCTTTTCTCAACCGGGAGCTGCGGATTTACCTTCGCAGTCCATTTGCAGGGAAAATTGCAAAACGTTCTTTTCTCTGCATAAAAGTCCTCGGCAGAGAGGACACGCTAAAAATGCTTCAGCGCCTCCCGGACGGCTTTTTGCGGTGGATCTCCAGTTTGGACAATGCACATACCGTCTCGATATGCTCCGTATGCGGGAACATATCCACCGGGGTAAAGCCCTCGGCCTTATAGCCCAGCTTTGTCAGGGTGGCAAGGTCGCGGGCGAGGGTGACGGGGTTGCAGCTGACATAGACCACCCGCTTCGGTGCCATGCGGGCCACGCTGGCAAGAAATTCCGGGGTGGAGCCCTCGCGCGGGGGGTCCATAAAGATCACGTCTGCCTTCTCCCCTGCTGCGGCCGCTTCGCCAATCCAGCGTGTGGCGTCGGCGGCAAAGAAGCGGGCGTTCTTTACGCCGTTGTGCCTTGCGTTGCCAATGGCGTCCTGCACGGCGTCCCGGTTCAGTTCCACGCCCACCACCTGCTTTGCATGGTCGGCGGCGGTCAGGCCAATGGTGCCAATGCCGCAGTAGGCATCCAGCACTACCTCCTTGCCGGTCAACTTCGCAGCCTCCACCGCAAGGCCGTACAGCACTTCGGTCTGGGCGTGGTTGATTTGATAAAAGCTGCGCGGGCTGATGGCATAGGTCTTGCCGCAGAGGGTGTCCAGAATGAACCCCTTGCCGTACAGCACCTTTTCCGCTTCGCCAAGCACCACGCTGGTCTTGCGGCTGTTCACGTTCTGCACCACGGTGGTCACAGTCACGCCGCGCTGCGCCGCTTCGGCCAGCAGTGCCTTGACAAAGTTTTTCGCGCCCGGCAGCACCGGCTGCGCCGTCACCAACACCACCATCACCTGCCCGGTGGCTACGCCCCGCCGCAGCAGACAGTGGCGCACAAGGCCGGTGCCCTTGTCCTCATCATAGGGCTGGTAGCGGCAGGCGTTGGCGGCAGCACGCACCGCCTGCATGGTTTTGTCCAGCACCTCGTCCTGCAGCAGGCAGCTTTCCACCGGCAGCACCTTGTGGCTGTTTGCCGCGTAGATGCCGGAGGTCAGTTTTCCCCCCCAGCCGGTGGCAAAGGTGGAAATCACCTTATTGCGGTAGTAGTAAGGCTGCTCCATGCCCCGGATGGGGTGCACCGGGCCGTATTTGCCCACCAGAGCACGCACTTTTTCTTCCTTCTGTTTCAGCTGTTCGGCATAGTCCAGCCCCAGCAGGGGGCAGCCGCCGCAATTTTTGGCACGCAGTTTGCAATCCATGGCAGTTTCTTCCTTTATATAACAGATACTCTCTTTTCAGGATATCACAGGGCGGGGTGGATTGCAACCGCAAGCCGGTGCGTTTTTTGCAGTTTTCTTTTTTACCGCCGGGGCTTTACTTTCCCGCGATGATTTGCCATAATAGGGACAGAAAACGACCGTTTACGGGAGGGCTACAAGATGAAGATCATGGTTTTTGATGTAGGCGGCACCGAGATCAAATACTCGGTCATGGATGAGCAGATGCACCGCACGAACAGCGGCGCGGTGCCCACGCCGCAAGATACGCAGGCGCAGTTTCTGGATGCAGTCTACCGGCTGTATGCGCCCCATAAGGACGAGGTGAGCGGCATTGCCATGGCGCTGCCGGGCTTTGTGGATAACCGCACCGGCTATGTTTCCAACGGCGGAGCGCTGCTGTACAACACCGCCACCCCGGTGGGGCAGCTGCTGGCGGAAAAGTGCGGCTGCCCTGTCATACTGGAAAATGACGGCAAAGCCGCCGCCATGGCAGAGCTGGCAAACGGCGCGCTGAAGGACTGCTGCAACGCTGCGGTGTTCATCATCGGCACCGGCGTGGGCGGCGGCATTATTGCCAATGGGCAGCTGGTGCGCGGGGTGCACTTTACCGCCGGAGAGTACAGCTTTGTCAACACCAACGCCGAGGCATGGGACGCCCCGGACCAGAACATGGCCTGCCAGTGCAGCACCAGCAATCTACTTAAATGGTACCGCGCCCGCAAGGCACTGCCGGAGGATGCCCCGCTGGACGGTCGGAGCTTTTTTGCCGCCGCCAATGCCGGAGAGCCGGAGGCCTTAGAGGTGCTGCGGCGGTTCTGCCACGCGGTGGCGGTGCAGATCTACAACCTGACCGTTCTGCTGGATGTGGAAAAAGTGGCCATCGGCGGCGGCATCAGCAAGCAGCCCCTGCTGCTGGAAAGCTTGCGCAGCGCCTACGATGGACTGTACGCCTCCCGGGCGGGACAAGCTTACATGGAGGGCTTACCCCGCTGCCAGATCGTGCCCTGCGCCTTCAGCAGCGAGGCTAATCAGGTAGGCGTTGCCGCCGCATATTTTGAAGCTATGCAGAAAAAATGTTGATTTCCAGCCGGTTTCATGGTACTATATCTGCCGTGTGCTCTGCACGCAAAACACGAAACAAGGAGATTTTGAACCATGAACACTCTGCATAAATTTGCCGTTCTGACCCTCAGTGCTGTGCTGACCGTCTGCCTGCTGGCAGGCTGCGGCGCTTCCGCTTCCTCTACCGCTTCCAGCGCAGCCTCCTCTGTGGCTTCTTCTGTGGCCGCTTCTGAGGTTGCTTCTTCCGCTGCCAGTAAGGCACAGGCCACGGTGGAGTTCACCGTTACCGCTGCGGACGGCAGCGTGTCCAGCGTACTGCTGAACGTGACCGACGGCGAAAAGCTGAGCACCGCGCTGGCTGAGGCCGGGATCATCAGTCAGGAAGAGGCTGATGCCGGCTTTGTGACCACCGTGAACGGCGAGACTGCCGACTATGATAAGGATCAGGCATGGTGGTGCCTGACCGACGCTGCCGGTGAGATGACCACCGTGGGCGTGGCCGACATTGAACTCCACGACGGTGACAGCTATGCCTTTACCTACACCAAGGGGTAAAAAGCCGGTGGCGCTGCACACCCGGGTGCTGCGGCTGGTGCTCAGCGGCCTGATGGGCGCACTGCTGGTGGTGAGCAAGCAGGCCATGAGCGGTCTGCCCAATCTGGAGCCGGTGAGCCTGCTCATCATCCTGTTTGCACTGGAGCTGCCCCGAGAGACCCCCGGCGCCATCACGGTATTCATTCTGCTGCAAGGCGTGCTGTACGGCTTTGGTCTGTGGTGGGTGATGTACCTGTATGTGTGGTATCTGCTGGCGCTGCTGGCATGGCTGCTGCGCCGCATGGACAACGCCTTTTTCTGGGCGGTGTTCAGCGGGCTGTACGGCCTGTGCTTCGGCGGGCTGTGCGCGGCGGTGTATCTATTTGCCAAAACGCCCGCCTTTGCCCTGAGCTGGTGGCTCAGCGGCCTGAGCTACGATGCAATGCACGGCGTCGGCAATTTTGTGCTGATGCTGCTGCTCTACCGCCCGCTGCGCCGTGCGCTGCAAATGGCAAAAAAGCAGCTGCGGGTATAAATAGTATTATATAAGCGATGGGGCTACTGCATTTTGCAGTAGCCCCATCGCTTTATGCTTTATTTATTTTGGCAAAGGCCTGCCGGACATCGCCGGAGAAATACAGCGTTCCCAGTGCGCACACCGGGCCTTCGCCGCCCAGTTCTTCCGCACGCGCTACACCGGCCTCAATGCTGTCCGCAGCCTCGGCGGTGCAGCCGTAGGCGCGGATATGCTCTGCCAACGTCTGCGCCGGCATGGCGCGGGGGTTGTGCGCCGTCACGGTCACGAACCGCTCGGCCAGCGGTGCCAGCAGCGCCAGCATCTCGTCCACGTCCTTGTCGGCCATGATGCTGACCAGAAAGACGAATTTCTGCCCGGGGAAGCGGTCTTTCAGGCTCTGCACCGTGGCGCGCATCCCGTGGGCGTTGTGGCTGCCGTCCAGCACAAAGGCCGGGCTGTGGCGCAGCAGCTCAAAGCGCCCGGGCCAGCTTACCTGCTCCAGTCCGGTGCGGATGGCGCTTTCCGGGATGTTCCAGCCCTGCTGCCGCAGCACCCGCAGGGCGGTGATGGCCAGCGCGGCGTTGCGGGGCTGATAGCTGCCGATGAGCGGCAGGCGCACCCCGTCCAGCCCGTCAAAGCTGAAGGTAACTGCATCCAGATCCCCGCCGGTGACCTGCAACTTGGCAAAGTCCACTTCCGTAAAAGAAGCGTGCTGCTGCGCTGCCACCCGGCGCAGCACGGCGTCTGCCTCCGGTGCGCCGCCGTAGCTCACCACCGGGCAGCCCGGTTTGATGATGCCCGCCTTAGCGGCGGCGATATCCGCCAGCGTAGGGCCCAGCTCCTTGACGTGATCCATGCCCAGTGCCGTGATCACCGCGCAGGCAGGCTTTTCGATGACGTTGGTGGAATCCAGCGTGCCGCCAAGTCCCACCTCCAGCACCACGATATCACACTGCTGCTGCGCAAAATAGAGCATTCCCAGTGCGGTGATGATCTCAAACTCGGTGGGCACGTCCTCCATGGCATCGGCGGCGGGCTTTACCTGCTCCACCAGTTCCACCAGCGCTTCGTCCGGGATCTGCTGCCCGTTGATCTGGATGCGCTCGTTGAACCGGTTGATGAAGGGCGAGGTATACAGCCCCACCCGGTAACCGGCGGCTTGCAGGCAGGAAGCCAGCATTGCCGCCGTGCTGCCCTTGCCGTTCGTGCCCGCCACATGGACGAACTGCAGCTTTTTGTGCGGATCGCCCAGTGCAGCCAGCAGGGTGCGGGTGCGGGTAAGCCCGGGCTTATGCCCCGCCCACTGCACCGCGTGGATGTATTCCATTGCCTGTTCGTAGTTCATAGATACTGCCTCGATTCAAGGAATAATATTAAAAATTTCGGAACACCGGAGCGTCGGCAGATGCTCCGGTGTTCCATTTTACGAATCTCTTACTTCTTTGCCAGCTTCATCAGGCTGCGGTTTTCCAGCAGGATGCGCAGCAGCACAACGTTCACGGCGCTCAGAATGAGGGCGTTGGGGATGCGCACCGCCAGCGTTGCCCACGGATAGCCGTAAAACAGGCGCAGCGCCAGCGAGGTGATGACCATGGAGCCCACAAAATGCCCCAGCAGCACGCTGGCTGCAAGCCGCAAATTTGTGGAAAGGCTGCTCAGCTTCTGCCACGCAAAGCCCGCCACCAAGCCGATGGCACCCGCACCCAGCGTGATGAGCGGGTTAATGGCGTAGCCCGCCAGCACACCGCCGATGATATCGGCCACCGCGCCCACCGCAAAGCCTGCGCCGGGGCCGAACACCACCGCCGCCAGCAGCACCGGCAGACTGCCCAGATTGAACCGGACGAAGCCGGTGGAGATGCTCAGCACCCGGCTGAACACGATGCTCATGGCTACCAGCAAAGCCAGCATGGTCAGGGTACGCACCGAAGTTTTTTTGTCGTTCATTGTAGTTGTCCTCCTTAAAAAGGAACAGCAGGCAGGACGCAAAAACGCCCTCCCCTGTGACAGACCGCACAAAGGAGGGCGTGAATTCCAACAACATTCACTTCCGGGCAAAAACCGCAGACGGCTCTCGCCTGCACCCAAGTCCATGCAGCAGCGGGATGCAGACCCTGCACCGCGGTCAATACCTTCGTCCGCAGCACAACTCCCCGTTGATGCGGCACTTAACGCGCAGGGTCTTACTCTGTTGATGATGCCATTATAATCCTTTTTTTGCTGCACTGCAAGCACCCAAACAGACATCTTTGCCAAAGGAGCGTTTTTATTTTTGGCAGTGTTGTATAAACGTAGGACTTTTACCCGCTTGCCTCCCTCTTTTCTTTTGACGCAGAACGTGGTAAGATGAACACAAGATACCAAAGGGGAAACTGCCCCGGAAAGGAAATTTTCCATGAAATTCAGCGAAATGACCTATACCCGCCCGGACATCAACGCCCTGCTGGCACGGTGCAAGCAGCTGGCTGCCAAGGCCGCCGATGCACAGGACGGCGACGCCCTCATTCAGGTGTACTACGAGCAGAGCCGCGCCTTTGCGGACTACACCACCGCCTCCCAGCTGGCCAACATCCACTACACCTGCGACACCCGCGATGCCTACTGGAAAGCCGAGCAGGACTTTTTTGATGCCAACGGCCCCGCCGTGACCAACGCCAGTGTGGAGATCAGCCGGGCGTTTCTGGCAAACCCCTATGTGGATGCCCTTACCGAGCACTTCGGCACCACCTGCGTAGCCGGTATGAAGAACGCCGTGCTGGGCATGGACGACCGCACCGTGGAGCTGCAGCAGGAGTTCAACGCGCTGGTCAGCCAGTACCAACAGATCTACGGCGGCGCACTGGTGGAGCTGGACGGCAAGCAGCTGACCATCCCCCAGCTGGGCCCCTACAAGGAGGATCTGGACCCCGCCGTGCGCCGCGCCGCCTACGAAGCCGAGGCCGGTTACTTTGACGCCCACCGGGACGAGCTGGACACACTGTACACTAAGATCGTCAAAAACCTGAATCAGCAGGCCAAGGTGCTGGGCTACAAGGATTACAGCGAGCTTTCCTATGTACGCATGAACCGCATCGGCTACGGACAGGCCGAAATTCAGGCCTTCCGGGATCAGGTGGCAAGGGACGTTGTGCCCGAGCTGCAAAAGGTGATGGCCATGCGCGCCAAGCGCACCGGCATCACCCACCCCACCTTTACCGACCTGCCCATCATCTTCAAGGACGGCAACCCCAAGCCCATCCCGGGCTATCAGGCACGCATGGATGCCGCCCGCACCATGTACCACGAGCTGAGCCCCGAAACGGCGGAGTTCATCGACTTTATGCAGGACAACGAGCTGTTTGACGTAGAAAGCCGCCCCGGCAAGATGTCCGGTGGCTACATGACCAGCCTGCCCAGCTACAAGGCACCCTTCATCTTTGCCAACTGGAATAACACCTCCGGCGATGTGGACGTGCTGACCCACGAGTGCGGCCACGCCTTTGAGGGCTATGTGGCCGAGCGCGACCCCAACGTGCCTGCCGATCTGGAATGCCCCGCCATGGAGAGCGCCGAGATCCACTCCATGGCGATGGAGTTCCTCACCGCGCCGTGGCACCACCTGCTGTTCGGCAAGGATACCGAGAAGTACGCCCTGCTCCACGCCGAGGACAGCTTTGTGTTCCTTGCCTACGGCTGCGCCGTGGACGAGTTCCAGCATATCATGTATCAGAACCCGGACCTGACCCCCGACCAGCGCAACGCCGAGTGGCTCAAGCTGGAAAAGAAGTACCGTCCGTGGATCGATTTTGACAATCTGCCCTTCTACGGCCGCGGTGCAGGCTGGCAGCGCCAGCTGCACATCTACGAGTGCCCCTTCTACTATATCGACTACTGCCTGTCCACCATGGCAGCGCTGCAATTCTTCCTGCTGAGCCTTGACGACCACAAGGACGCTTGGGAGCGCTACCTCAAGCTGGTGCGCCGCGCCGGTCTTGCCAGCTACACCGAGCTGCTGCAGACCGCCGGGCTGAAGGTGCCCTTTGAGGAAGGCAGCGTCAAGGGCATTGCCCAGCAGATGACCCGCTGGCTGGAAGAGCATCAGGTGGGCTAAAGTCGTTTCGTGTCAGCGGCAGAGCGTTTCGTGACAGTTTTCTTGCTTTTTCTGTCGTGCTGCGATATACTGAAGCCAGAGATCCCCCTTCGAAAATGGAAAGGAGTGCTGACTTATGAGATCTTCCCGTTTGTTCCGGCGCGTCGTTGCCGGTTTGTGCGCTGCCGCCATGCTGTGCGGCGGCATGGCCGCTTCGGCTGCTGCGCCCGCACTGCCCGCCGCCCCCGCTGCTGTGGAGGCCACCAACGCCGCCCCCAGCGATGCCGAACTCAAGGCCGCCTTTTCCAAGTTCACCGTCACCTACGACGAGGAGGCCGGCGGCTGGGATCTTTCCTCTCCGCAGGAGCAGGCAAGCATGGATAAAAAGTCCTGCGGGCTGTACCCCTATATGTTCTTGCAGGACGATAGCATTGCCTTTAATATGATCCTGACCTATGTGGGCAGCAAGAAGCTGGACATCAAAACGGTCAACGTATCTGCTGATGACGAGCTGTACACCTTTACCTGTGACGAGGAATACGGCGGCGGCTACGATCAGGATCTGGGCTGCTGGTTCGACATGGAGCTGTTCCAGCTGAGCGATGAGGAGGTCAGCCTGCTGAGCGAGTGGCTGAACGCCAAGAGCGTCACCGCCGTATTCGTTGGCCGGGACGGCACCACCCAGAGCTACGCCCTGACCAAGGAGAACCGCACCGCCATTCAGGAGATGGTCACCGCCTACAACCTGATGCTCTCCTCTACCGTGGAGCAGTGCGAGCCCATCCTGACCAGTCTGGCAAAGTAAACACATTTCCAGAGTCCCCGGAGCGTCTGCGGATGCTCCGGGGACTTTTTGCACTAATTTTTTTATTTTTGCAAAAAAGGCTTGCAAAGCCGGCCAAGCTGTGCTATACTTATCGAGCTGTGATGTGCTGCTATAGCTCAGTTGGTAGAGCGCATCCTTGGTAAGGATGAGGTCTCCAGTTCGAATCTGGATAGCAGCTCCAGCTTAAACGCCCTGAAGTCTTAGGACTTCGGGGCGTTTTTCGTTTATCCTTTCAGTCGCACCGCAAAAATACCGCCGCACAGCTGTGCGGCGGTATTTTTTAATCCTCGTCGGGAATATTCTCTGCATCCAGCAGATACTCGGTCTCGGTCTGCTGCTCCATCTGCTGCTCTGTCCAGTCCAGCTGCACAGCGCCGCTCAGGTCCAGCGAATAATCCTCGGTGTACAGCAGACTGCCAGTGTTCAGGCTGCTTTCTGCCGGGCTGCGGGCATCCCATGTAAAGTGCAGCTTTTCCGGCGGCACGGTGCACTGCTTTGCCAGTGCGGTCAGGGTGTAGCAATCCCGGGCAAAGGCAGCGGCGCTGTCGTAGGGGCCGAACAGCTCCACGGTCAAGGTCAGGTAGACATCCCCGGCGGGCAGGGCGGCGGCCTGCTGCAAAGTTTCGGCCTGCGGGCCGCTCAGGTACAGCCTGCCGCTGATATCCCGGATGGCGATGTCCTGCGCGTCCCGCTTACAGGCGGTGTACAGTTCGTCAATGGCCTGTGCGCTCAGGCGGTTCATGGTCTGCTGATTTTCGCCGCTCAACTCGTCCCACAGCATGGGCAGCATCGCCATGCAAAAGCAGCCCGCCATCAGCACCAGACAGACCAGCACGGACACAAAATCGTACTTCCAGCGGCCGGGGCGGGCGGCAAAGAAGAGCACCTCGCATCCCAGCAGAACCAGCGCCACCGCCGGGGCAATTTTCAGAGTCAGCTGCACATCAAAGCCCGGCACAAAGAAATACAGCAGGAAGAACACGCCCGCCGCAATGAGACACGCGCCCAAGGTCAGGCTGCCCACCCGGCGCAGGGGCTTTTCAGCGGGTCGTTTTTCTGCCGGTTTCTGCTCCGGCGCGGGCGCACTGCCCGGCTGTGCCGTCAAAGGGGTCTTATTCTGCTCGGTCATCGTCATCCTCCGCAGGGGTCTCGTCCTGCTCTGCACCGGTCACCGGTTCCCCCAGCAGTGCCGAAAGCTCCGGCATGGCAAAATGGGCGTCCGTGTCTGCGGTGTCCTCTGCATCCTCTGCATCCTCTGCCTGCGGCGCAGCCGTGTAGGCGTGGAAGTCCTCGGGTTCCTCCTCGGCGGGCTGCTTGCCCTTTTTGTTTTTCGGGCCGCGCACCAGCCACATACCGCACACGATCAGTGCCACGCAGACCACGATCTGCGGCAAAGCGTCCAGCATCAGGTAGATGGCGCGGAAAACCGGGTTATCCTGTCCCCAGCGCCACATCACATCGCCCAGCACCCGCATGATGATGTTGTTGTAGAACACGATCGCGCCCAGCGCGATGAGCCCCCAGCCCACCAGCTTGTGGCTTTCGCCCATGAACTGGGTCATGCGGGCATCGTGCCAATTAAAGTGCACCAGATAATCGTCCTCCGGGGCCTTTTCTGCCGCCAGCTGCGCGCGGAGGTTCAAGGTATCGAAAAAGCTGTACATATACACAACGATGCAGCCGACTACCAGTGCGTCCAGCCCCGTGGTGCTGCCTAGGATAATAAACAGGCAGAACATGGTGATAAGCGAGAGCCCCCGCTTCATATAGCCCTGATACATCTGCCCCGCACCGGGGATGCAGGCAAACAGCAGGGTCAGGATCCCGTTTTTCTTCATAATCAGTTCCCTCATTTCTCAGTGGTGTCTGCACTGCGGTGCAAAAGCGCGTCCAGTGCATCGGATAGTTTTTCGGTCAGCTGCTTTTTGTCCTCTATGGGCTTGCCCAGCGGGGCGGTGGATTGCTGCGGCGCTTTGTCGTTCACCGGCTTGCCCAGCAGCTCCGGTTCGGTCTGTTGCGTGGTCTGCGGCAGCCATGTGTTCAGCTGCTGCCCGGTGTGCAGGATCTGTTCCAGCGTACCGGTGCGCCACATGGTCAGCGCCAGAACCGCCGCCACCGTTGCCACAGCGGCGCGGCCCCATGTGTTCTGCATCAGCCGTATCCAGATGGTGCCCATCACCGCGCCCCGGGCGGAGCGCGGCGGCTGCTCCAGCACATCATCGGTCAGCAGAGCGGTGTAGCGGTCCATGCAGCGGTCGCAGTAGGCAAGGTGCTCGGCAGCTTCCAGCCGCTGCGTTTCGTCCAATTGTCCACCGACCAGTGCCTGTAAGCCTTCCTCACTCAGACAGCCTTTTACGTCAAACAGTTCCATGTACGCTCCTCCTTTCACAGGGTATGCGGTCGTTTTGCAAGATCTGCTGCGCCAGCATCTTTTTGGCGCGGTAGACCTGCGCTTCCACCGTTTTGGGCGGACGTCCGCACAGCCTTGCAGCCTCGGCCATGGTGTGCTGTTCCAGCAGCACCAGACGGCAGGGCGTGCAGTAGGGCTCCCGCAGATTTAAAATCATCCCGGTAAGCTCCTCTTCGCCCAGTGCTTCCAGCACCTGCTGTTCCGGCTGCATGCCGGGCGGCGCGCCCTCCAGCGCCAGCACCTCGTCGCCGGGGGTGTTCATCTTGCGCACCCACGCGCTGCGCAGATAGTCCTTGGCTTTGTTGGCGGCGATGCGCGCCAGCCACTGCTTTTCAAAGCCGGGCGGGCAGCGGTCGATGGCCCGCCACGCCGCCAGAAAGGTCTCCTGCGTCAGGTCCTGCGCCTCCTGTACATCCGGTACCAGCTGGTGGCAGACCGTGTACACGAGCGCCTGATATTTCTGCACCATCGTGCTGAATTCCTGTGTTGTCAACGCGCTGCACGGCCTCCTTTCCGGTCTTGGATGCGCTGCTCTGCGCCGCCCTTCTGTCTTTAATACGAGACAGCGGCGGCAGTTCCTGCAAAAAACTAAAATATTTTCAAACTTTTTCTTCTCCCACAGATATGGTACAATAGCAGTATAGCACACAGGGAGGATTTTCGCCATGGCTTCTACCACCCGTCAGGCGCTTTTACAGGCGCTCAGCGCCGCCGAGGGCGCATATATTTCCGGCCAGCAGCTGGCGCAGCAGCTGGGGGTCAGCCGCGCTGCCGTGCACAAGGCGGCAGCGGCGCTTACCGCGCAGGGCTATGCGCTGGAAGCCGCCTCCCGCCGGGGGTACCGTCTGCTGGGCGGCGACCCCTTCTGCACCGAGGCGGTAGGCCCCTACCCCGCCCCGGTGCAGCTGTACGACACGTTGGAAAGCACCAACCGCACCGCAAAGCTGCTGGCGCTGGAAGGCACCGCCCACGGCACGCTGGTGCTGGCGGGCGGGCAGACCGCCGGGCGCGGGCGGCTGGGGCGCAGCTTTACCAGCCCGGCGGGCAAGGGGGTGTACTGCTCGGTGGTGCTGCGCCCGCCGCTGCCCGCCGCCAACGCCCAGACCGCCACCATCGGCGCAGCAGTGGCAGTGTGCCGGGCGGTGCAGATGCTGTGTGGGCTGGAACTTGCCATCAAGTGGGTGAACGACCTGTATTACAGGGGCAAAAAGGTGTGCGGCATCCTGACCGAAGCCGGCACAGACCTTGAAAGCGGCCAGCTGGAATGGCTGGTGGTGGGCATCGGGCTGAACCTGACCGCCACGGCTGAGGACTTTCCCCCGGAGCTGACCGCCAAAGCAGGCAGCCTGTACCCCGGCGGCCCTGCCCCGGTAAGCCGGGCGGCGCTGGCAGGTGCCATCGGGCGGGAGCTGTTGGCGCTCTGCCCGGGCTTTGCCTGTCTGGACGAGTACCGCGCCCGCTGCTTTGTGCCCGGTCATTGGGTGACCGTGTGCACCGGCTCCGAGACCTACGCCGCACAGGCGCTTTCCATTGACGATGCCGGGCGGCTGGTGGTACAGCGGGAGGGCGGGCGCACCGAGGCGCTGCGCTGCGGCGAGGTGACTATTCGTCCCACTAAGACGGAATAAACGGATACAAAAAGCCCGCCGGGCATTGTGCACGGCGGGCTTTGGTTTACAGTTTACTCTGCCTTGGTCTCGGGCTTTGCCTCAGCCTTGGCTTCCGGCTTTGCTGCGGGGGCAGCAGCGGGAGCGGCGGGCTTCACCACGGGCTTCGGGGGATTGGGATCGTCCTTCAGCGGGAACAGGATGATGTGCTTGGGGCACTTCTGGGCGCACATACCGCAGCCCTTGCACTTGTCGTAATCAATGCGTGCCACGCCGTCCACAACATGGATAGCGTCGAACTTACAGGTGCGCTCGCACATGCCGCAGGCGATACAGGAGGTGGTGCACAGCTTGTTTGCCACAGCACCCTTGTCCTTGTTGGAGCACATGACCACCGGCTTGCGGGGGCCGGCAGCGTCGATCATGATCACCTGCTTGGGGCAGATGTTGGCACAGGCACCACAGCCGGTGCACTTGTCCTTGTCCACCTTTGCCACACCGTCTACGATGTGGATGGCGTCGAACTTACACACCTTGGTGCAGTCGCCCAGACCGATGCAGGCGAAGGAACAGGTCTTGGGGCCGCCGTACAGGGCTGCCGCAGCAGCACAGGTCTGGATGCCCTTGTAGTCGTAGGCGGGCTTGCAGTGCTCGGAGCTGCCCTGACACTGCACAACAGCCTTCTTCTCTACGGCGCTTGCCTCGCCGCCCATGATCTTGGCAATGGCAGCAGCAGCCTTGGGGCCGCCGGGTGCACACTTGTCGCAGGGCACGCCGTCCAGAACAACTGCCTTGGCGTAGTCGGCACAGCCGGCGTAGCCGCAGCCGCCGCAGTTTGCGCCGGCCAGACAGGCAGAAACTTCCTCAATGCGGGGGTCTTCCTCCACCGCCATGAACTTTGCGGCAGCTACCAGAACGATGGCACCCACAGCGCCCACGATGGTGCACAGGATAACAGCAGATACAATATTCATAGTCCTGTTCCTCCCTTACAGCGTAACATTGAACAGGTTTTCGACGATGCCGCCGAAGCCCATGAAGGACAGGCTGGTGATTGCAGCTGCGATCAGGGTGATGGGCAGGCCCTTGAAGGGTGCCGGGGGATCGCAGGCTTCCACGCGCTTACGCACGCCGCTGAACATGACCATGGCCAGCATAAAGCCGCAGCCTGCGCCGATGGCGCAGATCAGAGCCTCGATGTAGGCGTAGCCAAAGCCGTGTGCAGCCACATCGGCGCCGTAGTCGCCCACGACCAGAATGGTAACGGCCAGCACGCAGCAGTTGGTGGTGATCAAGGGCAGATAAACGCCCAGCGAGTTATACAGGGCAACGACGTACTTCTTGAGGAAGATCTCGATGAACTGCACCAGCACAGCGATGACCAGAATGAACACGATGGTCTGCAGGTAGCTCAGACCAGCCTGGTCCAGAATGAAGATCTGGATGGGGAAGGTAACGGCCGTTGCCATGAACATGACGAAGATGACAGCACCGGACATACCAACAGCGGAATCCAGCTTTTTGGAAACGCCCAGGAACGGGCAGATACCGTAGAACTTCACCAGCACATAGTTGTTGACAAGGATCATGCTGAAGAAGATCGCAGCGAGTTTGACGAGCATCTTATTCCGCCTCCTTCTTCAGATTGTCAAGATCACAGCAGCTCTTGCGCTCGATGCGGGCGTCCAGCTTGCCTTCCAGCCACACACAGCCGGCCATCAACAGGCCAAAGCAGAAGAATGCACCGGGAGCCTGCGTCATGATGGAGACCTTGGCAACGCTTTCCGGAATGATCTGGAAGCCCAGCCAGGTGCCGCTGCCCAGGATCTCACGGATGGAGGCCATCAGAGTAGCGGTGAGGGTGTAGCCGAGGCCCATGCCCACGCCGTCCAGTGCGGAATCTACCACATTGTTCTTGCAGGCGAACATCTCGGCACGGCCCAGAATGATACAGTTGACAACGATCAGGGGCAGGAACACGCCCAGAGCGTTGTACAGGCTTTCCATGTAGGCCTGCATGAACATCTGCACGATGGTCACAAAGCCTGCAATGATGACGATGTAGCAGGGCAGATGCACCTTGCCGGGGATGACTTTCCGCAGCAGGGAGATCATGATATTGGAGCACACCAGCACGAAGGTGAAGGCGGCGCCCATGCCCAGTGCGCTGGAAACTGCCGTGGTAACGGCCAGAATGGAGCAGGTGCCCAGAACCAGACGCAGAACAGGGTTTTCTTTGATGATGCCGTTGGTAAGGATGCTTACCTTGGACTTATTTTCTTGTGCCATTTCTTACCAACCTCCTTTTATGCCAGCTCGTTGAAGCAGTTGATACAATCATTGATGGCAGCAAACAGAGCGGTGGACGAAATGGTTGCGCCACTGTACGCATCGAAATCCTGATTCATCACAATGTTCTTGGTGCCGTCCATGCCGTTGAACTGTGCCAGGAAGTCATCGGTGGACACATTGGAGCCGATGCCCTTGGTCTGGGTAGAAGCGTCTACCCAGATGCCGGTCTCGGCACCGTTGGCGTCAAAGCCCATGATGACGGTCAGAATGCCGCCGTCAAAGCCCTTTTCTTCGGCCTTGATGGCAATGCCGCCATCGGGAGCCTTTACCACGCCGGTAACATTGGCGGTGGTGTAGTCGGTCACTTCCTCCAGCGTAGCTGCGTCCGAAACAGAGGGCATCACGCTGACATAAGCAGCCAGCGTGGTGCGGCGGGTGTTCTCCTTGATAACGGGAGCGGTCATGCCGTTCACCAGAGCCAGCAGCAGGCTGACGATCAGAGAGATGACGGTCAGCACAACAATGGGCTTACCGGTGGTTTCCCAGCTGGAATTTGCAGTCTTACTCATTTGCCAGCACCCTCCTTCGCTTTCTTTGCAGGCTTCACATAGCCATACGGGGTCTGACGGGTCAGATCATTGATGTACGGGACCCACAGGTTCATGAACAGCAGTGCGAAGGACACGCCCTCGGTGTAGCTGCCCCAGTAGCGGATAGCAAAGGTAACGATGCCAAGGCAAACGCCGTACACCAGCTTACCCTTCAGGGTAAAGGGGCTGGTAACGTAGTCGGTAGCCATGAACACAGCGCCGAACAGCAGGCCGCCGCTCAGCACGGCAACCAGTGCGCTGTGCAGATCCTTGGTAGCGATCAGGTAGAACACGAACACGCTGCCAACGTAGGAAGCAGGGATAGCGATGCTGATGGTCTTGGTAGCCACCAGATAGACAAGGCCCAGCACGATAGCCAGTGCGCAGGTCTCGCCCAGCACACCGCCGTGGATGCCCATGAACAGATCCAGCAGGCTCAGCTTGGAGGGATCTGCCACAGCCAGCGGGGTAGCCTTGGACAGCTGGTCCACCGCTGCATCCGGGAACACCCACTTATTCATGGAACCGGCAAAGCTGATAAACAGCACGATACGGCCCACCAGAGCGGGGTTTGCAAAGTTCATGCCAATGCCGCCGAACAGCTGCTTGACAACAATAATTGCCACCAGATCGCCGATGATCAGCTGACCGATGGGCATACCCACGGGCACGTTCATGGCCAGAATGATGCCGGTGACCACAGCGGACAGGTCGCTGATGGGGTTTGCACGCTTCAGCAGCTTGCAGTACAGCCACTCAAAGACCACACAGGCCACCACGGAAACGGCGGTGACCAGCAGGGCGCGCACGCCGAAAATGATCGCAGAGGCAACCACGCAGGGGCACAGTGCAACGATCACGTTGGCCATCAGGCTCTGGGTGGTCTCGTCACTGCGGACGTGCGGGGAAGCCGAAACAATAAGCTTCGTATCCATTACTTATTGCCTCCTTTTTTGATTTCGCCAAGATAGAAGGCCTTGGCCAGACTCATCATCTGGGTGACAGGGCGCTTTGCCGGGCAGACGAAGGAGCAGCTGCCGCAGTTGAAGCAGTAGTCAGCGTGCAGCTTGCCCAGCTCCTGCACATCGCGGGCGGCGTAGGCCTGATTGACCTCCACGGGCTCCAGACCCATGGGGCAGTACTCCACGCAGCGGCCGCAGCGGATGCAGGGGTTGACCTGCGCGGGCTGTGCAGCTGCCTTGCTCAGCAGGATCAGACCGGAAGTGGTCTTGGTGGTGGGGTAGGAAAGGTTCTCCACAGCGGGGCCCATCATGGCACCGCCGGCAACCACCTTGCCCAGCTCGCCCTTGACGCCCACATAGTCCAGAATGTCCTGATAAGCGGTGCCCACAGGCACAACAACGTTCTGGGGCTTTGCGCAGGCATCGCCGTCCACGGTGATGGTACGCTGGACCACCGGCATACCGGTAGCCAGATACTTGCCCAGCGTGGAAACGCTGGTCACGTTCATCACGATAGCGCCTGCATCGGCGGGCAGACCGCCGTGGGGCACCTCGCGGCCGAGGCACTTCTCAATGAGGATCAGCTCTGCGCCGGTGCCGTAGACACTGGGCAGGGGCTTTACCTCAATAGCGCTGTCGTCCTTGGTCTTTTTGCACAGCAGGTCGATGCACTCGGGCTTGTTGTTCTCAATACCAATGATGCACTTCGGGATGCCGGTATACTGCAGCACAGCCTTGATGCCGCGGATGATATCATCGCTGCACTCCAGCATCTCCTGCGTGTCGCTGGTCAGCCACACCTCGCACTCGGAGGCGTTGATCAGTAAAGTATCCACCGACTGCTTGGGCTGCAGCTTCACATCGGTGGGGAAGCCTGCGCCGCCCAGACCGACCAGACCGCACTCGCGCACGGCAGCAAGGAAGCTGGCCTTATCGGTGACTTCCGGTGCCTTGACAGCCGGGTCTACGGTCTGCTTGCCATCGGTCTTGATGACAACAGAATCGCACATACGGCCATTGGACAGACGGAAAGGTTCCACTGCAGCTACCGTACCGGAAATGCTGGAGTGGATGTTTGCGGAGACAAAGCCGCCCGCCTCACCGATCTTGGTGCCGACGAACACTTCATCGCCTTTTTTCACCAGAGCCTTGGCGGGTGCGCCAATGTGCTGGCTCATAAGGATGCGTACCTGCGCGGGCAGAGGCATCGGGATAGGTTTGCTTGCAGCAGTTGCCTTGTCATGCGGCGTATGCGCGCCAAGCGCCGCACGTTTCAGCTTGTTCAACATGGATTTCAAATCCCCCATTCTGCTTGAATTGCTATCCCCACGCCCATGCAGGCGCACTGGTACAGGGACAGCAGCTGCTTAACACACTTATTGTATCATTTTGGCGCGGGAAGTCAACGACATCACGGCTCAAATGATGAATTTTCCTGAACTTTCTTATTCGTTTTCGCCGATTAGCTTTAACTAACTACCGTATTTTTCTTTTTGTTCTCCCTCTTCTGCCGTTTGCCTTTACTGTGGGAATATGCTATACTATACCTAACATGACAGGCGGAACGTCCCCCGCTCCGCTCCCGAACTTCACAAGGAGGCACCAAACCATGAAAGTTCTCAAAGCTCTGCTCGCCGTCCTCACCACACTGGCTGTCGCCCTGACCGCCATTCTGCTGCTCTGGCAGGATAAAAGCGCCCCGCGCTATATCAAGATCTACGAAAACGAGCAGTAATATTTTTCTTGCAAAAACAGCACCCCGGCCAAGCGGTAAAACCGCCCGGCCGGGGTGTTTTTGCGTTATCCGGCAGACCACACAAAAACGCCGCCGACTTTTCGTCAGCGGCGTTTGCTCGTATCAGTAGGTCATCACGGCCACCATAAAGGGAATTTTTTTCCTTGTTTCAGGGTCGGTGTTCTGCACAACGCCCACGCCCACAAGGGTGGCTTCCTTCTTGACCAGTGCATTGTTGCGTTCTACGCTTGCTTTCTCTGTCTCGTCTTTCCACTTCTTGCCTGCCCACGTTTCGAACTGGATCGCATCCGGGTAAGCGCCCTGCAGTGCGCCAACACCGATTGATCCCTTTTTTTCGCCCACCATCTTCTTGCGGACGTTTGCACAGGCAGCAGTATAATCCCTGTTGGTACTCGGATTCTTGCCGTACTTGCCATTGACGCCATCCAGCTGCACCTGTGCCATCTCCTTGGCGAACGTACAGGCCTGCTCGTTCAGCTCCAGCGGGGTGTTATTGCCGTTGTTCTTGCGCACTGTGTTCAGTGCTTCCACCACCGCAGCCACCTTCTGCGCCTCGGTCTTTTTGTCGGTGGGGTCTTTGCCGGTCTCACTGCTGCCCGGCTTATCCGGCGCATCCGGCGCGGAAGGGCCGGAGGGCCCGCAGGCTGCTAAAAGCAGCAGCGCCATTGCAGCTGCAAGAGCCGCTGCCGTCCATCGTTTCCAAAGCTTCATCTGTGGTCCCCCGCTTTCTTCTTATGGGAGCGCGTTGCTCCCCGGTTTCATCTTATCCCCTGCTGCGGCGCGCTGTCAATGGGCAGATGCGCCAAACTTTGGCAGAAAGTTTCGGCATAGCGTGCAAAAGCAGGAACATAATTCCGGAAAATCTGCCGATTTTCCGGAATTGCTTTTTCACCGGGCACACTGCGCGGGCTTTTCTGCACGCAAAAAGGCTGCCGCACAGCCTGTGTGCGGCAGCCCGGGGTGTATCAAGTTATGCTCGGAGTAGTCGGCGTATAGGTGATCAGGATCAGGATATAGCTCTCATCGCCGATCTTGTGCGTAGCTGCGCCGATCTCGACCTTATTGTCACCGGGATTGAACGTGCCGGGGTCCACAAACCGGTAGAGGCCCGCGGCATTCGCCATCCACTGCATCTTCAGGAATTCGCCCATCACGCCGCTGCTCTTGATCTGACTGTCGACATCGATCGGGTTGAACATGCAGGGCGTTTTTTCGAGGTCAATTTTGGCTGCCTTTATAACAGCAGGATCCAGCAGCAGTTCCTTGGCATCCTTGCCGTTGTTTGCCTCCTGCGCGGCGGCCGTATCGGCGGCTGCCAGCAGCGCTGCTGCCATTTCATCTGCCTTTTTGGTGTGGGTCACAGTTTCGTTTACGTCTGTTAAATTATCGATCGTTATTTTCAGCAGCTCGTCCTGCATGGCGTAG
>ERZ791626.59-NODE-59-length-112698-cov-7.815878_pt1 | contig 112698 bp, 67 predicted proteins | sample MGYA00510266_ERZ791626 | MGnify/ENA primary metagenome ERZ791626 (study PRJEB30046, sample SAMN00715208) | human gut metagenome | study: EMG produced TPA metagenomics assembly of the A metagenome-wide association study of gut microbiota in type 2...
ACCCTTGTTCTCTCAATTCTTTGGGAATAAATTTATTTCCACCTTCCATACCACCGCCATGAAACCAAACGATAGTTGAGAAATCCTTCTTGTTTTCAGGATAATAAATATCCAGTTTACAACGCTCCTGACGATAGGTGTCCGTTTCGGAACCAGAGACATAAGATATATCTTTATCGGTGCGATAAACATTTTGTGCTTGAGCAATGCAAGTAACAAGCAAAAAGAGAAGAGAAAAAATCTTTTTCATGGTTTTATTTATTTTATATTCATCTATTAGTACTATTCTTAAAAATTACTTTAGAGTTAATGATGTCATGTTCATCAATATATAATTCAGGATTCTCACCCGAGCTTTCCACCAAAGCTTCAATTGTGATACACTCATCCGGCAACCACTGTTTAAAATGTAACATATTATCTCTCAACTCTACCATATTATTGTCCGTAGCTGATAATTGAATCATCTTTTTTACATTTTTCGTATATAATGGAAGTCCGCCCCCTTTAGCCACTAAAGAAGATTGGGCACCTTCACCAATAATATTTCTATTTCCCGTATTCTCTAACGTATAACATATTCTCCAAAGATTTTCAACCGGTATCGTATCTTCATACTGTACAAAGACAGTAATTCCAGGTATTTTAGGTTTTTGCGTCAGCAATGTACTCTCTGTACAGCAGATTGTCACTCTGACTTTTTCCTTCGAGAAATATGAAAGCAAAGTAACTACTCCTCCTAAAATTGTGACTATTGTAACTATAACTTCTATCATACACCTGTGTCTTTTTTTTCATAATTACTATTCTTTAGTCAGCTCCCTCAATCGCCATGCACAATCTTTAAATTGCTTATCAATACACTTTAACCGCTCTTCCAATTCATCTATTCTTTGTAAAGCAACTTTTACATCAATCTCCTTTCTCTCAATCTTATCCTCTACATACTTAATTACTTTCAAATCGTACTTGTTATGCCGTATCTCATCCTGCGTAGCGATATAGAACGAACAACCTTTTTTTTCTCTCCCCATCTCTTCTCCGGCAAGAAACTTTTTATATGTATTCGAAAGCTGTTCCAGCATTTTATCAGAAAGTTTACAAAGTCCTTTATTCGAAATATACCCCTTCCGTGCGTCAACAAATAAAGTTTGCGTCCTCATTCTTTCCTTTCTGAATACAAGAATTGCCGTAGAGATAGCCGCTCCATAAAATAGATTCGGCGGCAATTCAATAACTGCCTCAAGTAAATTATGTTCAATAATCTGCTCTCGTATCTTACTTTCAGTATTTCGGAACAAAACGCCTACCGGTACTACTACAACAGCTTGTCCGTCATTCCGCAAACTTGCCAAAATATGACTTATATACGCCCATGTAACCTGACTTTTAGGAGGAATGCCATATTTAAAGCGTTTGTAAAAATCACTATAAGCCTCTTCGGCTGCCCACTTATCCGCAAATGGAGGCACAGAGACAACAATATCAAACTTTCTTAGCCCTCCATGATCCAACAATTTAGGATTACTAAGACTATCTCCCCAAAGAAAAGTCGCACCCTTGAAGCCATTCAGCATCAGATTCATTTTTGTCAATGCATACAAATTCCAATTCACTTCTTGCCCATAGAGCTCAGTACCTCTGATCCCCATTTTTTTACCGACCTCAACCAACAGAGTACCACTACCGGATGCCGGATCGCACAAACAAGCATTTTTTCTATCGCCATCTATTAGTTTCGTGATCAAACTAACTACCTCTGTAGGAGTAAGCACATTATTTATCTTTTTACCTGCTTCTTCAGCAAATATATATAACAACTGATTATATAAATCACCAACGTCTATCAACTGCCCGGTAGCATTAGTCAGCCTGATTTCTTGAAAAAGCAAAAGAAGCTCACGCAACTTGATCGATCTCGCGTTCATATCTCCTAATATATTACTTTCGAAATCAATAGCTTTATTGATTTCATAACCTTCAGTAACCAAAGCGTTCACCTGCTCCAGTTCATAAAGAGCCATATTTATCAATCTGCCAAGTTCCGGTGAATCAAGTTCTTTACATAGATAATCGAAAGAACTGCGCTCGGACACTAACAAACGTAAAGCAGGGCTATTATCATCTTGTTGAAAAGAATTATTTGATTTATAGTACTCACTTGCAGATTTCAAAAATAGCAGAGCCAATACATAATCCCTGCACTGATCGGCAGAAATCGTTCCACCCAAAATTTGCCGTGCTTTACTTACGATATAATATGCTTTCTCTTTCATAATACAATCATTTTAAAGAATCCATCAACAACTGATCTTGCAAACTCTGTTTAAGTATATCAATTTCACTACGAATACATTCACCTTCTTTTCTCAACCGATCCATTTCTACAACAAGCCTTTGTACTTCTATAGATGGTATATCAAGCTGTATTTCCCCCATTACCGATTGAGGAATCACCTGAATACCTGTACCTACTGCTGCATTCTTCAACATACCAAGAATGGACGATGTATTTAAAAAACAACAAAGGAATTCCGGTAATATGTTACTAATGACGGGACGTATGATAATAAAAGATGAAGATGCTATAGTACTTCGTTCTGTCCCTTCATACTGTATGCAATAATTGGAGCCTCCTTTAGCCGCAAACAACAAATCTCCGTTTTTCAACCAATGCTTATCATTTATTCCTGTATTTATTACCGTAGCTATTTGAGTATAATCAAGTTTATTCTCCGAATTAACATCCTTTACCTGCAAATACCTGACCTCACCTTGTGAATCAGTTTTCATGTATATGCCGGATTGCATTATAGCTATATCCTTTAATGTTACTTTCTTATTCATTACCTTACCATTTCAAATAAAGACTCTACTTAAACAATCTGCCATGAATATCAGTAATACTATTTCTTGGCTATTACCTCAATTTTATAGATTGACCGCACAAATATATAGCTTTTTCTGATATTACCAAGCAATAGAAAGAAAATAAATCATAATCGACAAAACATATCTTACCTCCTCCATCTTTTCAGGTTTCGTCAAGTAGAAATCCTACTAAATACAAATCACGCAACTTGATATAAAATCAGAAGAACATAAATTACCTGCTTTTGACAAAACATACATCAATACCCCATTCAAATATCCCACCGTCTTCCCCTAGCATATTTAGTTTTAATATGCCTATAATAAACGACAATCTCCCACCCGAAAATATACCTCAAAGTATATTCCGGACAGGAGACCACCATAATAGACAAAACGAACTGTTTGTCCTTTTCTAAGGTTTTCTTTAAAATCCCTCTCTAAAGTTTCTTGATAGAGAAATCGGCAAAACGAATTTCTTCGTCACGCAACTGGTCTTGCCAGGTCCTATCTTCACCCAAATAGCGGTAGATACCCCATTTGGGACGAAGTCCCGTACAATCCGTACGCCACATATCCATCTTTTCAGAACTAAATTCCAAGAGAACTTTTCCGTCTTTTATGCGTGTGATGACTACTTCATACGAACCGTTCTCACCGAAACAGGCTTTTTCTTCTACTTCCACCCAGTTGCCGAGGAAGCCAGCAAGGTCTGTACTGGCAAGGGTAGTAGTGCTTCCGCCACGTTTGTCATAACGTACGCGCAGTTGTTGACCGCCTTTACTGCCGCTGTTGGAATAAGCAGTCAGGGTAATGAGTGGAGAACCGACGTCTGCCGTGCCCGATGAATTATCAATACCCTTCAACTGGTGGAGATGGGAGAATTTGGCTGTCGTCTGGAATCCTGTCGGCAAACAGAATTTCCAGCGAAACACCATAGTCTCTCCCTTTTGTCCGACAAGGCTTTTCGGAGACTTATTATCCGTCTTTATCTCATTACGCTGGCGGTCGGTGATGTTTGTCAGTCCGCGGTCATCATCTATCTCGGCATGAATAAAGAAAGCAAATACGTACTTATTTAGCTGGTTGTCATGCACCTGCTGAATATGTTGGAAGTGCTCTGTCTTATGTTCGCGCGAGGAGTCGGGAGCTTCGTGGTTATAGCCCGAACGTTTAATCAAGTCATACGTTTTTGCGCTATTACCGTCAGCGGTTAATGTGCCATCCACCGGTTGTTCCGGTTTCAGTTGTTCTTTCTCATCTATCACTTCCGACGAACTGTTGGAGCAGGCGATAAAGGCGAAAAGAGCTAAGAATAAAATTCCTTTTCTCATTTGGATTTATTTAATATGGTTAGTCAGGAAATCTACCGACTTGAAGAAAATCTCTTCCATCTTGTCCGAAGTCTTCGAACTTACGTTATGGTCATAGTATTCATACTTCAACAAGTCGCAGACTCCCCCTCTTTTCTTTAAAGCCGATGCGAACATTTCGCTCTGTTCACACTCTACCGTAACATCACACGTGCCACATACCAGCATGGAAGCAGGAACGTCCTTCTTTGGAATCAGATTTATGGGAGAGGCTTCACGAAGCACTTTCGGCTCTCTGTCACAGAAGTATGCAATACGCTGAGGGTCTTTTGTTTTCATGGTGATGGCAGCCTTTTCCAAGTTATATATTCCGGAATAGCCTACGAAAGCCTTTGTACCGGGAACAGTCATCGCAGCTACTGCTGCCAAGTGCGCACCGGCAGAAGTACCCAGGAAACCGAAGCAATCAGGGTTAATGTTCAGTTCTGCGGCATGCTCCTGTACATACTTCACTGCGTCCAGAATATCCTGGATAGAGACTTTCACCGTTGCATCGGATTGAGGTGCCAATGTATAAGAGACACGTACGCCTGTTATGCCTTTCTGTTTCGCCAAGTATTGGGATAAAGACCGGGACGAGCCGTTATTACCGCGCGCCCATCCACCACCGTGGATATAAACGACAAACGGGGCAGGCTTCTCTGTCTCAGCAAAGTCTACCGTGAGTATCAATTCGTAATCCTTATGTTTCTTGTAGACGATGTCCTTTGTAGTCACTCCTTTATAATCCTTGCTTTTCAAGCGGTCTGCCTGATAGGTATAGGGAACCATCACATCGGGAATGGTGTTCACATCAATAAACTTCGCATATTTCTTTGCATACAACAAGGCATAAGAACCGTCGTCGTTCCGCGTCATCTTCATGCCATAGCGGTTGGAGAACTGCTGTGGTTGAGATTCCTGCGCAAGGCAGAGAAGCGGCAGCATACACAAACAAAAAATCAGTTTCAGTTTCATGTTATCACTTTATATTAGGTACAGATAATCTTATTTCTTCTTCAAATTTTATTTCTTCTTTAAAACCAGATAAGGTATTGTTTCCACATCGGACGTACTGTATTTCAAACCGATGCGCTTTGCCGTATCGACATACTTCTGATTACCCAATGCCGTTCCCGCTTCATAAAGAAGAATGGCGGCACGGGACTGGTCGAAAGGTTTAATCTGTTTAAATTTCCAGTCTTCGGGATTCAGATAAAACGGATACAGATAATCTACCGCCTGCGAAGCCACTTTTCCGTTGGAAGCAGGGGTACTCCATAGATTGATGCCTATCTGGCTGGTAATTTGGTTGGCTTCCATTAAGGCTTCCAGAGCGAAAGTGGAATAATGCAGGGAGAGAGTCCGTTTCAGTTCCTGGGGTAACGAGCCGTCGTCGGCAATCTGTGCACCCATCTTGGGGAGAATACTTTGTTCCGCCACTTCGCGGATACGGTCGGTACGGTCCAAGTAAGCCAGTACCATCAAGTGGATGGCTTCGTACCACAAGCCATGATTGTTGGCGGCATGAGATTCCCTTTGCCCTTGCGTGCTGTTCTCCATCCAGTAACAGAAGGCGGTAGCCCAATCATCGAGTTTTTTCTTATCCGAGGGAGTCCAGCTTTTCGAGCCTTCTATCAGTTTGGCAACACCCAACGCACGGCTGAAACGGCGCGAGTCTATGAAGCCCGAACCTCTCATTTTCTTCATACCCGGCACGGCTTGGGCATAAGTCATATTCGGGTTCATACCCAGTTTCGGGTCTGTGAACCATGTCCGCAAGTGGTTGGCGCATGCTTTGGCGTAGACTTCTTTTCCTGTGATATAATAGAGTACTCCCAGGCAGTAAGCGGCATCACCGAAACGGTTGGCATTCTCACGTTCGGGGTATTCGTAGACTTCGGGATTTCGTTCACCGTCTTTCCGGATATAGGGAAGTCCGTCTATTTTTGTAGAATCAGGCCACCAATAGGGAGATAAGGTCATATAATCCCTGGGATCTTTACTGGGGGGAAGTTTTTTCTTGGCAGTCACCGATAGAGGAGTCATCTTTATATATTTCTCTGCCACCTTTTCCTGAAGTTCAATGTATCGGGTGACTTCCTTCTCACCTTTCTGATAGTCGTTTTTTAGCTGTTCAAGCAAAGTCGCATTAAACGGGCCTAAGGGGGCGGCATTCAGTATCCCCCAACAGAGGCATACAGCCCATATAGCAAAGATTCGTCTCATAAATATTTTCTTTAAAGTAGGTAAGTATGTCATTCGGAGCGAAGCGGAGAACCTGCTTCTGGTATCTGCCAAGGGGCAGGTTCTTCACTACGTTCGGAATGACGGTATCAGCTTTCTTCTTTAAGAGAAGAAACAGCCACCGTTAATGTCAATGTTCGTACCTGTCAGGTAAGAAGATTCGGAGCAAGCGAGGAAGCAAACCAGGTCGGCAACTTCATCGGCAGTTCCTTCACGACGCAATGCGTAGGAAGCCTTCATACGTTCGCGGTTTTCCGGCGTATTGAAACGGTCGTGGAAAGAAGTGGCAATCGTGCCTGGACAGATAGCGTTGCAACGGATTCCCTGAGGGCCGAGTTCCTTCGCCATGGAACGGGTAAATGTCATTACCGCACCTTTCGCGGTTGCATACATGGAAGCTCCATTGCCACCGCCGTCGCGGGCAGCCAATGAAGAGAAGTTGACGATAGAACCGCCTGCCGGCATCATCGGAACCACTTCACGGGTACAGAGGAATACGGAACGCATATTGACATCCATCAGGAAGTCATACCAGTCTTCGTCCTGTTCGGTGATTTTCTTACGGCCTACAATGCCGCCTACTACATTCACCAATACATCTACCTTGTCGCCGAATGCCTTGTTACACTCTGCAAAAAGATTCTTTACCGCAGCAGCCTTTGTCATATCACCCTGAACTGCGATTGCTTCGCCACCGACATTTTTAATCAGTGCCAATGTTTCCTGTGCATCGGCTTCATTGTCGAAATAGTTCAGGCAAACTTTTGCACCTTCTGCTGCCAATTTCACTGATATTGCACGACCAAGGTCGCGTGCGCCACCTGTTACGATAGCTACTTTTCCTTCTAATTTCATAATTGTCTTGTTTTTAAAATACGTTTATTTTTTTATTTGTTTAATCTCTCCTACTGTCAGGAAGATGGAACACAGCGATAGCGGCACCAAAGCTCCCAACAGACTGAATAATAATATCCAATTCGTAATATAACTGGCAAAAAGGATTGCCAGGATAGTACCTAATACGGCCGAAGCACCGCCCAGTCCTGCCAGCGAGCCGACAGATTTGCCGCTGTGCAGGTCGCTCGGGATAGTCTGCAAGTTCGTCATAAAGAACTGGAATCCACCCAGTACCAATGCCATGAAAACGATAGCGACCGGAGCCGTAGTAGACATGATAGCTGCCAAGATAGACGGGATGATGATAATCCCACCAAGCAGCATTGCCGCCTTACGGGCATAGTTCACCGTATGTCCCCGGTTTATCAGCCAACCGGAATACCAGCCGCCGGCAATACTTCCCAATGCCGCACCTACATACGGAACCCAAGCGGAGAATGCCACCTCTTTGATATTCAAGTGGAACACATCTGCCAGATATAACGGCAGGAATGTCACGAACATCCACCAGATAGGGTCGAGGAAGAACCGTCCCAAAATGACAGACCAGTTCTTTTTCACCCGGAGCAGTTCGCCCCAGCTTTTTCCTTTATCCTCGGTTTTCAGCTCCTGTTCGGGCTGACCGCTCAAGATATAGGTACGTTCTTCTTCTGTAATCCAGGGATGCTTCTTCGGCCCTTCCTTATTGATAATCAACCAGGGAATCAACCAAATCAGTCCTAATCCGCCGACTACAATAAAAGTCAGTTTCCAGCCGAAAGCAATGAAGAGCATCAGGATAATAATCGGTGCAAGGATTGAACCGATGGATGCTGCCGCCCCGAACAAACCCTGTGCGAAAGCGCGTTCCTTCTGCGGGAACCATTCGGCGTTGCTTTTCGTCGTACCGGGCCACGGACCGGCTTCCCCCAATCCGAGCATCACCCGGAAGAAGGTCAGCGAGAAGATTCCCCGTGAAAGGGATGCTAATGCATCTGCCGCCCCCCAGACGAGCACGCTCCAGAAGAAACCTTTCCGGCATCCAATCTTGTCGTACAGTTTCCCGGAGACAAGCTGGCTGATACCGTATGCTATCATAAAGAAGATAGTTATCAGACCAAGAATATCTTTCGCTTTCTGCGAAGCATCCGGGTCGTTGCGGTCTATCAAGCCGAGGTCGATAGCGATACCTTCGCGATTGGTTACGAACGTAACGCCGTTCTTCTCCTTCATCTGTACGTTGGCTACGCTGACAGAATCCCGGTTGCCATTAGCGGCTGTCAGGATATACTGCTCTCCTGCCAGGACGGCATGATTACCTTTATCTGCCGACGCATCCGCTTCGGAAACCAAGTGATAGTCGATATTAGCCACCCACATATAGTTGAGCGTACCTCTATCCAAATAGTTGATGATGGTTATCAGCATAATTAACCCGATAACCATCCATCGGAGTCCTTTTACCTTCATACGTTTACAGGTTTAAGAAGTCTGCACGCACAGGGCTGAACGTATCAATCAGGATACCGGCTTCGAGGCAAACACAACCATGCAGCTCGTCGGGCGCTACATAGTAGCCGTCTCCGGCAGAAAGGATTTCTTTCTTATCGCCAATGGTTAGTTCAAACTTGCCACTTACTACGTAAGTCGCCTGGCTGTGGTAGTGCTCATGCATACTCCCTACTGCACCTTTGTCAAATTTCACTTTGACCATCATCAACTGACCGTCATACGCCATAATCTGGCGATTTACACCCGGAGCAGGATTTTCCCACTTCAAATCTTTCTCAAACTGATAAGTTTCACTACATGTTTTCATATTTCTGTCTATTAATGGTTTATTATATTCTCGATTCATTTATAACTCATCTTTCATTAGTTATCTCATCCCATATTAACATCCTGTAATCAAGTTGTTAATTCACTGTATTTCAGAAGTTAATTCACCGTTCGTCAAGTGTTAACTGTTAAGTTGTCAAGTGTTAACAGTTGAGCCGATAAGTATTAATACTTGAGAAGACAGGTATTAATACCTGAGAAACGGAAAACTAATCATCATTTCATAAATACTCCGCAACGACCGTTCCAAGCATACATAGTGCCTTCGACCGTCAGGCGGTGCCCTTTCTCTTTGTCGGCATCGGTATTGCTCAAGCAAAGCATTACGGAATGCCCGCCTTTATAGGTTGCTTTCACCACTGTATAGGAAGCCGTATCCATCACGACTTTCACCTCTTGGCAAGATGAGGTCAGGTTACTGGAAGTTTCCATTACCACATCATATTCTCCATGCGTTTCGATGGAAGTGGCGAATGTATGGTTCTTCCGTGCTTTTTCCCTTATCAGGAAAGCGGTTTCGTTTCTCAAGTTGAAATCAGGGTCATTGGCACCCAGACGAAGCATCTTCATCTCTGTTTGCGCAGTAGTAGCTATACTAATAGTATAGAAACGATCCTTATTAACAAAGGTGAAGCTTGATGTATTTCGGCTCTTGTTCTGTCCCCAGGCTTCCAGCCAAAGATGCTGATAGCCGTCTTTCGTGCCAAGAGTTTTCAGTTCGTTAGTTGCTTTGGCGTAAGGGAAGTTCAGGGAAACGAAGTGCCCGTTATACCAGATAGGGTAATCGTATTGGTGCTCTTTGTCCGCATTTGCTTGCAGCACATCCAAGATTAACGGGAATTGCAGGAAAGGGGTAGTCACGTAAGCCAGTGTACGTTTCATCTCTATTCCGGGATAGGCATTGGTGTCTTTCGCCACCATTACCTGAAAATGTCCGCCGTTGAAATCATGGTAAATAATATCTGAATGATAACGGGAAGAGACTTTTATATCTCCGGCAAAGTGGGATGTTTCGTCCACGACCAATGTATTGTGCGCAATAGTCTGTTTGGCAAACGATTGGTTTTCACGGGTATAATGACCTTTGTACTTGGCTTCGATATTCAAGAAGCGGGAAGCACCGTAGTCGGGCAGAATCTCGTTCCCATTGTCGTAATAAGCCATTGTCAGTTTATCAAAATGTCCATGGCTCAAGCCATGTGAGGTAGCTTTCAGTGTCAAGGCGCTGTTCAGATTAGAATCTGTGGAGCGGATTACGGCTACACCGCCTTCATCCCCCTTGCGGCCGTCACGAAATACACTGCTACGATAGATAATCGGAGCAGCTTCTCCGCGGGCAATATCACGGGCTACTTTAAAACCGCCGCTAGTAGGGAGATAAGTATGCTGGTACTTATTTGCAACGGACAGCAGTGATTTGTCCGAAGGATTAACATTATACAATATGTCTACCGCATATACCAGTTCCTGTGCGGAAAGCCCTTTCAGCAAGGCATCATTAATATGGAAGAATTCGCCTTCATAAGAAAGTTGTATCAATGTGGAGAGGGCTTTTGAAAGAATGCTATCCCGGTAATTGAAGATTTTCAAGTCCGGCAGTTTATTCTCGATGCATTGGGCGAAGATGACGAAAGGCCAGATGGCATAACGTTGATAGTAGGCTCCTTCCGTGAAGTAACCGTCGGGAGAGAACAGGTAATCCATCTGGCGGATAAAGCCGCCCCGTTTGCCTGTTCCGTCAGAACCGTAAAGTGCCTTCTTTACGTAATCTTCACGATTCATCGCAAAGCCAATCATACCGACGGCGGCCGTAGCCCATGTAGCATGGTTGTGCATTTTATTGAATGTCTTGTTATTTGCATGGTTGTCTCCCATACCGTCCATGATGAAGTCCGCCATCGGAACGAAAAGATTCTTCTCGATAGTGGCACGCTGTTTGGATGAGAGTGTGTTATAGATACAGTCATAAGCAACCGCTGTATGCACCAGCCATACACTTTCATTCAGTGTCTGCCAAAACAGACGTCCCGGGACGGGGGAAAGTTGCAGGGGGTGGAACCCTAAAGTAGGGTATAGTTTTGCATAGGCTTCCAACATATCGCCCACGTAGGCGGCATATTTCTTATCCCCTGTCAACTGATAGGCAACTCCACAATGGAACATGGCATAGTAATTGGATTTATGCTGTTCGTGTACCACACCGCCACCGCCATCTACGGGAACCGGTACGGAAACAGGAGAGTTTACTGCTGCATCGGCTGCGGCCAACACTTCCGAAAGAGATTTGTCGAATGCGGGTACTGTCCCCTTTCCTGCCCTCATCTCGTTCACTTCTTCCTGTGTGAAAAGAAGGGACGGATGTTGGGCAAATGAAAAGAGGTATCCACCTAAAACCATGAATATGCAAATAATAAGTTTTCTCATCTTACATCATTTTCTATTTCAATAATAGTATCGTATGACAACTGTTCTACTTCTTTTTCAAGCCGATAGAGAGTTTTTCCAGTTCGCTACCCTCAACCGGAGTATAATCGTATGCTTCGGCATTGATATATGCGGGACGGAAATTGTACATCTTTCCCTGTATTGCCTGGGAAGTGGTAGTCATCATTCTACCGGAATTCCACAGATTACAGTTTGCAATGCGTACTTTCTCCCAGGTCGCCTCATCCAGGCGGATAGTTGCCCCGCCGCGTCCGCTATTATCAAAATTGCAGTTCTCTACTGTCAGTACTTGCGGGCCAATCAGGCGCATGACACTTCCACGTTCTTTGTTGCAACAGTCTACAAAGGTACAATGTCTGATAGTAATATAAGGGCCTGCCGTACTTTCATCGCTTCCGCCACGATAAATATTAATAGGTAAACCCAACAGACGGTAGAAGGAACAGTTTTCAATCAACATGTCGTCGGCATTATAGCGACCTATATCATCTTTCTCTGCCGCATAGTTGATAGCATCTCCTGATAAATCGCGGAAAAGACAGTTGCGGATGGTAACGCTTTCGGCAAAAGTAGCTTTTGTTCCTTTAATGGCAAAGAATCCGCCTTCTCCGAAGTTCTGGAATTCGCAGCCGTCTACTATCAGTGTATAAGGTTGTATCATATCAAAGGCAGTAGAAATTCCTGCTTTAGCCAAAGCCTTTCCGGGCTCTAATACGCCATCGAATGTTATATTCTCAATGACCATTTTGCCGCCATCGGCAATAGTTACCATATTATCCGGCTTATCTCCGTTGAAACGGACAAGCGGCTTGTTGGCTGCATCGGCTGCACGGATAGTCAACGGTTTGTCAATGAACATAGCACGTTGGATAGGATATGTGCCTTTCGCCAAAATAATGACGCCACCCGGTTCTGCCGAATGAATGACTTCGGACAAGTTCGTTCCCGGAGACACATTGTATTCCTTATGAACATTCGCTGCTAGGTGTGCCACTTGGTTCTTAAACCAGGAAGCGCCTTTATCCTTACGTATCGCAGCATCGTCGGGCAACTGGGGAGCTTTTACTTTTTCCGTAGTAAATCCCGGAGCCGAGTAGTTCTTTGCCAATTGCACTTTGTTATCTTTGAACTGGATACCCGCTACGTCGTCAACGGCTATATAAGGCTGGTCGAGTCCTTTATTGATGATGATATTATCCGTGAATGAGACTTTTTCCGGTGCAAGAGTACGTTCCATATCCTTGCCTGTACCAAATTCTATATTCGTGCAATCTACGAATGTGTTACGGTACATCTTGACATCAACAACTTGACAATATCTATTAGGTAACGAATTGGGTACGGCATCCATAACTCCCAAAGCTGAGAAGAAACGGGTACCTGCCAAGCCGACCAATACATTATCGTAAATCTGATGTCCGGCATTGACGACACGGATACCGCCGGTATTGCGACGTCCGTTACCGATAAACAAATTATCATTCACAGTATTACGGTCACCATGACGCAGTGCTACCACTCCTTCACATTCCAACAGCGTATTGTTGCGGATGATGTTATCACTGGATTTAATAGAAATTACTTCCACTTCACCGGAGCAACGTTCGAACAAGTTATTCTCAATCACCGTATTTGAAGAACTGTAAGCTTGCTGGGAAGTTCCTACACGCATTGTTTCGGCACCGTTCGAGCCATACACGGGTCTTTCTCCAAAGTAGTTATGGTCAATCCGGTGATGATTTTCCAGACAACGTTCGTCGTTGAGGATGACAATCAATGTCACCCCCAAGTTAAGTTTTCCTGTCAACGAACAATGGTCTACTCTGTTGTGACGACCATAAAGCAATATATAGCTGTAAGCCTGATCCCGGCGGGACGGATTGAATTTGTCTATCACACAATTCGTCAGGCGGCAGTGATTAGCGAGTTCCTGTCCGTTACGGAATTCTATTACAGAACCTTTGGGAGCGTAGCCGTCAGTGAAATGTAATCCGCTGACAGACATCCATTCGCCTGCTATCCGCAAGGTAGAGCCGCCTTCTATCTTCACCTTTCCGGGGTTCAGGGCTTCTATGGTGATAGGAGCTTTTTCGGTTCCTTTACCCATCCACTTCAACTGCATGTCTTTGTACTGACCGTCCTTGATGTAGATCTGGTCACCCGGTTGCGCAGTTTTTAAACAGAAAGCTACTTCAGGAAGCGTTACGTCATATCTTTTTGCAAAAGAGACTGACGATAGCCCGATGAACAGGAGCGATATAATTGCCTTATGTATATTTCGTGTCATCATTAATTATTGAACTTTTGAGTAATCGTAATCTTGTTTCTGCCAGTACATATCGAAAGTAATAGAACTTGCGGAAGGGTCTTTTTCCGTACCTTCTTTCATCTTGAAATCAGCACTCTTGATATACATCAGCCCTATACGCTTCACATCCCTAACCGGATTCTTATCAGCTGCCTTATTGTCATATCCTTTCACATTGTAATAGAATACCAGGAACACAGCATCAATTGTCACATTAGTTTTCTCCACACCTGCTTCAAATTTATCTTTTGCCCAAGCATCAGTAGTAGGTGCAGCACTCACTGACGGTTTAATGCCGGCACATGTTTTCTTTTCTACATCAAGCGGGAAAGTTATTTCATCAATCTTTTTGATATTGCCAGCTTTCACATTATTGACCAGCTCCGCACAATCCGGGTTAGTCTCCGGATCCAAATATGCAAATGATAATGCAGGGGTACCATAATAGCTGCTTCCCCCCGTAATGGAAGCCTTACCGGAAGTTTTAAAATTCTTCAACTGCCCGTTAGAGTTCGCCGGACTATTGATAGCTAAATTGAATTTAGAAGATGAGCCGGAAATGAAAAAATAAGGATTTACAGAATTATAGTCTGTTTCGGACACAACCGGAATATTCGCTGTCTTACAAGTATTCTTTCCCGCAGCAGCAATAATATCCACTTCCTGGCTCCATACATCATTAGAATAAACCCGTCCTGTTTCCGGTGAGAAGAATGCAGAAGTCTCTCCAGCCTGTGCATGAATAGTCCTGTTCTCCCAATAATATACCAAAGCCACTCTTACAATAAATTCGTCCGTTAATGTCGGTGTCTCACGACCGTCAAAATAAGAAATCTTCAAAGGCACTATATTATCACCGTTCTTAAAGCTATCAGATGTGGGTACAACAAACTTTAATTCAGTTTCAGTCTGCAACGTAATAGTACACTCGATATCACCTAACAGCACTTTATCAATCTTATTAAGATATGCTCCCTCCAGCACTACCATATCTCCCACGTTGGCTGGTTCAAACACAGTAGTTGTAACCTCAGGCTGATAACGTTTCACCGTGAACTTGGGCGCGGACGAACTTGACGTCTCCACTTCCTCTGTACCATTAAAATATTTGAATGTCACAATAGCCTTGTCACTTTCCACATAAGGAACCTTCACTACTATCTCATTCTCACTTTGTGAGATGATCTCCGCCTCATTTCCCTCTGTCCCGCCTTCGGCAGTGAAAAGAACAGCACTCACCACATTCATGGAACTACCGGAGAGCAACAAATTATTACCCATTTCAACTTCCGAGGGCATCCCGGCCTGTGAAACGACAGGAGCCGGATATTCAAGGGTAAAATCTCCTTCGGACACACCCTCACCTATCGAATTTACCAATACAATTTTACCACTGCGTGCCTGATTTGTCACTTTCAAAGACAAACGCCGGTTGGACACTTTCTGTAGGATAACGGCTTTTCCACCACCGATAGTAGCACTTACCACATCATCCAAATATTCTCCGGTAACAACAATCTCACTACCTATGCTTCCACTCTCGGGCGAGAAAGAAAGGATTTCCGGTGAACTAACCGCCACATCCTTCATCGATGTAGAATCACAACCACACAAAAAGAATAAACAGACAAACAATGATGCCAGACTCCATTTTCTATATTGTTTCATATTCGTAAGCATTTAAAAGATTAATAACCCGTGTTCTGTGCTATCTCTGGATTAATGTCAATCACACTCACCGGAATAGGCAGAAATGTTTGCCAATCTTCTATATCATTCACCGTATAAGAATATTCCGTATAAAGAAGCTCGCTGTTCAAGTAGTTGTTTACTGTCTGAGTAGCGATACCCCAACGAAGAAGATCAAACCAGCGCTGGTTCTCAAAAGCCAGTTCAAGCCTGCGCTCATTACGTACAGCCTTTCTAAAATCATAAAGACCAGGCAGGTCGGTCAGTGTATACGTAGAAACACTGGCACGTTCACAAACCATATTCAAATACTTCAGATTGTCTGCCGAAGGCCCCGAGATTTCATTTGTCAATTCAGCATAAAGTAAAGCAATATCAGCCACACGAATCACAGGCCAGTCACTTTCGCCATCATACTGTGTAGTTACAGGATTTACATACTTCTTGCAGTAACGGCAATTACCTTCCGTCACCCACGTCTGAGTAGTTGTATTGAAATATTTCTGGGCGATATTCACATCCAGACGTTTATCAGCCCCCGCACCTCTTTGCTCGTAAGCTGCAATAATGTTGTCAGTAGGAGTATTATAACCGGAAGAAGTACCGATAATCACATTTGCACCATTATTGACCGGAGCAAACATATTGCCGAACGGCGAACCGATACCGGCATTTCCCGAAAGGTAACGAACCGCAAAGATTATCTCCTTATTCATCTCATTGCCAATATCAAAGATTTTATCATAAGCCACAAGATCACTACCCGATTGCGGATTTCCCACAGATTCACTTTCGAGTACTTCCTTACACAGTCGGGCGGCACGGGCATATTTCTCGTCACCCGCCCGGTAGTGCGTAGCATATACCTTGGCAAGCAACGCTTTTGCCGCGTTCAGGTCAGCACGTCCCAAGTCACCGTCCGCCATCTTGCGGGGCAACAGTTCATTATTGACAATATTCTCCAAATCTCCTTCAATAAGCGCATATACTTCATCCACTGTAGAGCGTTGCATATCACGAGCCACTTCAGAAGGAACTTTGGAAGTAACGATAAATACCGGCCCCCATAAACGAACCAGATTGAAATACTCCAATGAACGAAGAAAAAGCACTTCTCCCTCATATTGGTTCCGCAATGTCTCGTCCGTCACCACATCAAGGTAAGATATAACATTGTTTACCCGTGCAATTGTGGCATAACAGGCATTCCAATACGTTTCCACCCATTCGTTTTCCGGTACGATAGTACCTTGGTCGAGCTGTTCCACCAGTCGTGTGGTATTCGAAGAAGAACCTGCAGCATACATACGTCCGTTATCCGAGCGCAATTCTGTCATGGCCCATTCGTAATACATCACATCATGCAGGGAATTATAACAACCCAGCACCAGATTATTTACCGACGAAGCATCCTTCACATACTTATCTGCCGCCACTTCCGAATAAGGATATTGATCCAAATCACAAGCGGAAAATACCATGACGATTAACAATAATCCTATATAATTTATTTTTTTCATCGTTTTCCTCCATTAAAAATTAATATCAAAACCGGCAGAAATGGTAGAAGTCAACGGGAACCCACCACGCTGATACCCCGAAATCATTGCACTGGAATAATTACCGGATGTCATACGCGACTCCGGATTAATGCCTTTGTAGCCACTTCCCCAAATATAGAGCAAGTTACTGCCCGACACATAAAAACGCACACCTGATAACTTAATCTTACGGGCAGCAGTTGCCGGCAAGGTATATCCCACTGTAAAGTTACGCAGACAAGCATAAGAAGCATTTTGCAAAGGATAATCAGTAAGCATGAGGTCATGTCCCGTTTTCACATTCTGATAAGGCGTTTTTCCGTCACCCGGATGCTCTGCACTTACCCAGCGGTTCTTTGTGTACTTCTTGTTCCACTTCTTTGTTTCATTATAATATACATCACCATTAAGCACTGTGATGCCCTGTACACCCTGAATAAGGAATGAGATGTCGAAATCTTTAATTTGGAAAGTATTGGTGATGCCCCATGTGAAATCCGGGTAAGGAGTGCCCAACGCAACCCGGTCTTCAGGAGTCAAAGAGCCGTCATTATTGGTATCGACAATGCGTATCCCTCCCGGTGCGTCGTCTGAAAAATGAGGATTAGCTGCAATCTCTTCCGCACTATTCCATACACCACACGTTTTGTATCCATAAAATTGAATCAACGGCTCACCCACTTTAGCAAGATAACCCTCATTTCTTTCACCCAAAGAAATCATTTGTTGTTCACCGCCTAACTCCAATAATTTATTACGCGAAAGTGAGAAATTTATATTAGTATCCCATGAAAACTTACGGCTTTTCATATTATGCGTATCAAGCTGGATTTCCAAACCTGAGTTACGGACTTTTCCTATATTATTCCAATAGTGTGTGTAACCTGTAAACGATTGCGTCGGTTGTTCGAACAATAACGCACGTGTCACCGAATAGTAAGCATCTATCGCCAGATTGATGCGGTTGTTGAAAAGTCCCAAATCCAGACCATAGTTAAACTCATCAGTCTGCTCCCATGTAATATTAGAATTAGCCAGCGAAGAAGAGATATTCGCAGAACCATTCACCAATGAACCCGTACCCTTACCGGTCACATAATTCGCACTGTTCAATACCTCGAGGGCTGCATTATAACTGATACGGTTATTTCCTGTCACACCATACGATGCACGAAGCTTCAAGTTAGAAATAGCCTTGATACCCTTCATGAATTTCTCTTCACTCACGCGCCAACCCAGTGATACGGAAGGGAACCAGGCATTACGGTTTCCTTTGGAAAAGAGCGATGAACGATCCAGACGTAGAGAGGTAGACAACAAATAGCGCCCCAGATAACTATAATTGACACGTCCCAGATAAGATTCCAATACAACATCCGGATATCTGAAAGTTCCCGTACCCGCCGTATTTCCATTACCCTCACTAGCCAACTCATAAACAGTGGCAGCATTCAAAGTATGAATGTCATCCGTAGCAAATCCCGTTGCAGCCATAGCCACCCGCTGATTCCGTGTCTTTTCTACAGTATATCCCAATAAAGCGTCAAGACTATGGTCTTTATTCTTTCCAAAGTCCAAATGGTAACTCAAGGTATTCTCACTCAACAAATCAATATAAAGTGCACTGGAATAAGTGGCACGGCTTGCTTCCTTGTCTTTCGTAGCGTCCTTATTTGCATAATAATAAGAAGGGGCAAAACGAACATTCAAGCCGTTGGATGTTTTAAACTGCAATCCTTTACAAAGATCAAGCGTGAGATACATGCTGGCCAATCCTTGCATAGTCTCGCTCCAACGGAAAGTATTAGTCATTACGCTCGCCGGATTATTATTGGCAGAGCTAAATGGAGACGATTTTTCCAATACCCGGTTACCGTCGGCATCCAACAACGGATTTCCGTCGGCATCCACGGCAGTCGGTGTCATAATATTGTTAAAATGGCTACCTCTTGCAAATCCGGTATATCCGGTCAGGTCTGTGCTATATGCATTGTGATAGACCGGTAAAAAAGAGGGAGTACGATAGAAATCAATAAAGTTATTTTTCGGACGTTCCGTCTTGCTATATGTACCGGATATATTAACACCCACCGTAGCTATCTTTGAGAGTTTGGTATCCACTTTTGTACGGAAATTCAGTTTGTCCAGTGAATTGTTGAGCATCACCCCCTGGTCTTTAGTATAGGCTGCTGAAATAAAATATTTCGTCTCTTTGCGTCCACCGGAAACACTCATCTGCACATTCGTGATACCTGCCATATCACGCAAGCCCTCTTTCTGCCAGTCGGTAGTCCCCATCTGGCTTTCCAAATAAGCAGCCCCGCGAGCAGCACTCGGAACTTTCGGCCCACCTAAGGCAGCTTCTTCTTCCAATAAGCCCAACCATTCGGAAGAAGTCATCATATCATGCAACTGATAAGCGTATTTAAATCCCTGATAGAACTTAAAAGAATATTTCGGCTTGTCCGGCGTACCGCTTTTGGTAGTCACCATAATCACTCCATTGGCAGCGCGTGACCCGTAAATGGCAGCCGAAGCCGCATCTTTCAAAATTTCAATAGACTTCACATCCGCAGCATTGATAGACGACAAACCACCGGATACGGGAAATCCATCTATGATAACCAACGGTTCACTATCTGCGGAAATGGAACCCGTACCGCGTACTCGGATAGAAGGAGTCACACCCACTTCCGATGTCTCATTAGAAACCGTCAATCCAGTCATAGCACCTTGCAAGGCAGTAGTGACATCACTCACCGGAGCATTAATCAGTTTCTCACCTTCCAACTTTGAAATCGAACCCGTCAAATGAGATTTCGCCTGTGTACCGTAACCGATTACCACAACATCATCCAACATTTTCGAATCTTCTTCCAACGTCACATTCACAACTGTGCGTTTACCAACCGCTTCCGCCTTATCAACATAACCGATATACGAATAAACCAGAATCGTCTTGGAATTAGGAACTTTAATGGAGTATTTACCTTCAGCGTCCGTCACAGTACCGGTAGGAACGGCAGCATCTTTCACTGTCACCGAAGCTCCAATCAACGGACCCTGTTCATCTATCACCTTACCAGTAACTACATGCTGGGAGTAAACGTTCAATGCTCCTACCAACAACAGGAACATCATCACGACTTTTTTAAAAATACAGGAGTTGTTCATAGATTAGTGTTTTAATTTCTGTGACAAACGTAACGATTAAAATTGGTAAACCAAAATTTTGGTCTACCAATTAATGTTTATTAATAATTCAACATAAACATCTTATAAATAACACGTTACGCGTACCTCTATATAAAAGGGCAGGAGAATATTTTTACTAGAAAGCTTTACTTTGAAAGATAATATTCGTACTTTTACGGCCGAAACGGAAAAGGTCATCTTTTTAAAATATTTATATCTTATGAAAGACGAAATCAATTCGCAGCCAGTTAAGCATGTAATAGAACACATAAAAAAACAAATATCAGAACGTCAGATTTTACCGGGAGAGCGTCTCCCTTCTGAGCGTAAATTATCCGAACTTTTGAAAGTCAGTCGGTCACATGTTCGCGAGGCATTGCAGAAACTGGAATTATACGGTATTGTAAAAACATATCCTCAGAGTGGAACAGTGGTATCCGAATTCTCCAAAGACCAGTTGGATACTATGATTACCGATGCATTGAAAATCAGCAGATATGATTTTTCAAGCTTGGTTTATGTACGTGTACTTCTGGAAATAGAAGTCTGTAAATTATGCGCAGTAAACCGCACAGAAGAGGATTTGAAGAATATCGAAAACACGCTTGTCGAACTGGAAGAAAAGTTTGATACAGACCTTCGTGTCGAAAAAGATTTTGCCTTTCACCAGGCCATTGCGCAAGGCGGACATAATCCGGTTATCAGTTCACTCCTGCTTATTATCACTCCTGATATTTTAAAATATTATCAAAAATACAAAGTTTGTGCCGTTCCTCAAAAAACGGTTCATGCGGAACATAGGGAAATGTTACAGAAGATAAAAGATAGAGACAAAGAAGGAATGAAAGAACTGGTGCTCCGCCACTTGGCCAATCTGATTGATTTTGCTAAAATGTCCGCGAAAGGCGATATCCCGGAATTCGAATACGGACATATCTAAGATACGTAAAAGAATAAATTTAATTAGTTGTATGCGAGAAACTATCCAGTCTCTTGTATACAACTAATTTCGTTTATATATAAAATTAATCGTCTGACAGTTGTGACTCTTTCGTCTGACAGTTGTTAGACGAAAAGTCAACAGTAGTCAGACGAAAGTTCAACAGATGTCAGACGAAAGTTCAACAGATGTCAGACGAATAAATTTATTCGATTGAAGAGTTAGTTTTATACATACGGAAGATTAATGGATAACGGTCGGGCAATTAATCTTATTTGATAAGATAAGTAGCCACTACCGGATAATGGTCTGATTCCTTATCCGCCCAATAACAGACATTGTATGCTTTCACCGTAAAAGCTTCTTTTGGCGCATAAATCAGCCAGTCGCATGCATAAGTCGGATTTGGAACGGGCACTGTCCACGGGGCATCGTCACTCAAACAGTTTACAGTGAAATACTTTTGAAAGGCAGCCATGGTAGCAGAACCACGGCGGGAATTCAAATCTCCCCCTAAGATAACAGGTTTATCCAGTTGCTCCACACACGCAAGAATTTCATCAATCTGTTTCAGACGGGCAGCATCTTCGTATTTATGGTCCAGATGTGTCGTAGCGAAATAGAATTCTTTGCCTTCCTTCACAACTTTCACATAACCGAAAGAACGGACATAATCACCTTCTTTCAGTACACTCAACTTAAAACTCTTTTCCTCAGAAACCGGATATTTGGAAAGAATCACATTTCCGTAATCTCCGCCAGTCGGAATATCGAGCGCATGGGCAAAATAATAATATTTCATTCCCGTCAGTTCCGACAGTTTCTTCGGAGTATCCCAAGGGTTAATCTCCGTGTTTCTTTCTATTTCCTGGAGTGAAACGATATCCGGGCTCTCTTTCTTAATGACTTCGGCAATCTTATCAATTCCTTGTTTACGACCGCTATACGTGTTGTAAGTCATGGCTTTTACTGTGACCTCTTTCGGTTTCGTCACGGGTTTCTGTGCCGTTGAAGGTTGTAACAAACAACACAATAGAAACAATGAAATGCATATTCTAAAATTCATATACAACCAATTAATAAGTGAATGTTATCCTGAAAAACAATCTTTCCTACCTGATACAAAATTAATCCTTTTCTATCTTACGAATCTTATGATTCCAATAATCTGAAATATACAATGCTCCGTCCGGACCGAACTGTACACCTTCCGGATGGTTGAATTGCGCTTTATCCAACGGGCCGTCTGTCGTACCGGAAGTGCCTGTACCGGTGTAGTTTGTCAACATACCGTCAGGGGTAATTTTCGCTATACGATGCTTTCTACGGACTGCTACATAAATATTTCCCTCTTCATCCAAATCCATCTGGCAAGGCTCTTCCAGTTTGGCTTCATTTCCCTGACCTTCTGTAAAACCTGCTTTCTCGTACTGCCCTACCCAAATATGGAGATTAGAAAACTCGCCTGTCGACATGTCGTAATCCCCTTTATAAATCACATCTTTTTCCTGTGAACTCATATACACGGTAGTTCCTGCCTTGTCAAAAAGAATACAGCGGATTTTTACTTTCGCCGCATTTTTACCTGCTGCGTCGGGAAGTTGCACACCGGTTGCCACCATCGTATTCTGCTCCGGGTCATATTTGTAAATCATGGCATTTCCATGAGCTACGGAGAAAACCTCTCCCGTGACAGGATGCACACCTACATTAGTGACTCCATTTTTCAAAGATTCAGTGATTGACCATATTGCAGACAGATCAGCGGCATCATACTGATGCGTATCATTGCTCCATGGCATTGTTGCAATATGCGCATTGCCCGAACCGTTGGCATCATTGGACAAGAATAAAGTATTGCCATCCAATGAGAAAGCGATATTCATCATTCTGAATACGGTTCCACCGGCTCCATCTCCGCGTAAGAAAGTAGCGACCCGATTATTTTTCGCGATACGGATATCACGGTAACCTTCTTTTTTGCTATCATCTTCCACGATATACAAAGCACCTTCCTTATCGAAAGCGATAGAACCCGGTTGCCAAAGAACCGCTTCCATGAGGGTCCCCTCTTTCTTCTCCTTTATTGCGGAAGGAACATAACTGCCGATATAAGTACTTACAATAGGAGACTGAGAATACTCAAACTCCGTTTTATATGTCAGTTCCAGCGCAGCTTCTCCCTGACCGAGATACACTTTCACCGGACCGGAGCCGGAACCCCTCTGCACTTTGGCAGTAATAATATTCCCCAACGCACCCGTCACTTCGGCGTCCACCCCGTTGACTGTCACGCGGATATTATCCAAATCCGTGCCGAAATGCGTACCGTATAAAGTCAGGCTTGTAGACTTCCCGCCGGCTGTCGGCGTGTACATAGTGATTGTGGGAGTGGCCTCGCCCTCACCTATTTCAGGTGTCATATCCTGCCGGTTCTCATCCTCGCAAGCGGCAAAACCGACTGACGCAAACATCAGAGAATAGATAGAGAACCGTTTCAAATGAAGTATCAATGTTTTCATGTTTCTGTCTTTTTAGGTTAATCGTTTATACTGAACGTAGCTACCACCGGAAAGTGGTCTGATTCTACATAAGCATCATAATACACATCATAGTCTTCCGGAGACATTCCTTCATCCGGAGTGTACAATACGAAATCAATCGCTTTCACCGGAACGGGCGTTCCCGTTGTCAGTCCATAGTTCCCGTTCAAGCAACCGATTTCAAAACGTTCATACAATATCTTCATCGGGCCGGAGTCGGCTAAAGCATTGAAATCACCAGTCAATATCATTGGCTCATCCAAGCCCTTTGTCTTTTCGATAATCGTTGTAGTCTGGTTGATACGGTTAGTTTCGTTGCCCACATGAGACAGGTGCGTCACTCCGAAATAGAAACCCTTTCCATCTTTTTCTGTTTTCACTACTCCCATCGAACGCGGGTGGACATCTTCCACTGTCTCTATTCTCGGCAAATCATAATTCACTTCATCACTTATCGGATATTTCGAGAGAATTAGGTTTCCATATTCACCACCATCCACATCGCGGGTTTTGACAAAGAAAGTATAAGGCATTCCGGTCACTTCTTTCATCAGGGCGATAATATCCGCTTTCTCCACCTTGTTAGTCTTCGTCTCAAACTCCTGCAAACCTGCCAAATCCGGATTTATCTTTTTAATCACTTGGGCAATCGCTTCCATTCCCTTTTTCCCGGAATAAGCTTTCTGCCCGCTATATATATTGTATGACATGACTTTTACCAATACCCCGTCCTTTTCGTCCGGCGGGGTCACACCGTCATCGTCCGAACTGCAACCGGCAAACAAACCGCCCGCCAACAGTACCAGTAATAAATAGAATTTATGTTTCATTGTTACCTTCTTTTTTATCGTTTATCTTATATCATTCACAGTTACTTCCACTACCCGGCTGTAGTTCACGTACGGTTTGCTTTCTGCTGTCACCGTAGCCGCAACACGCACATACACCCTGTTCTTGTTGGAAACAATCTTATAATGATTCTCTATAAATTCAGTATCACTCATCAGGTCGATGACGTGCGTGCCACTGGCCTTTGTCCCCAGTGAAAAGAGGGTGGCATGGTTTGCATTGTTCACATCCACTCCCGGAGCATAATTCCATATCACGGAAACATCCGTCAGTTGCAATGTCTCGTTCGATGTTTTCGCATCATAGGTCAGTGTCAGCTTATTATCAGCCGATACAGCCACATCAAGGCTGATACGCGAGAACGGGATTGTGTACAAATCAACCTGCGTTTGTCCGTTCACGGTGACATACCCTTCACATACCCCGACAAAAGGGCCATCCTTTGCCTGAATACGATAGCTGCCATTGAACACCTTCGTATGCTCAAACGTTCCATCCTGGCGGGCACGGAAATCAACAGAGGCGGTAGCCCCCGTATTCTGCTCGTACAAACTCATCATCACACCGCTACTTCCCGGCACAGGCATAGGAACCGGTTCATTCGTTTCCTTATCATAGATAGTGCCATACACGCCACCGTTCGGCGCATCATAATTATCGATGTCATTTTCGCATGCCGCCACGAAACAGGCGAATAATGCAGTCAATCCTATGTTTATTATTTTATTCATATCGTTTCTTCTTTAAACTTACAATTGGACGTATCAATTACCGTAACCCGGATTCTGTACCATCAACGGATTCGTACTCAAGTCCTCGGCACGGAACACCGTATAGTAGTTCTTTTCAAGGAAAAGACGCTTTCTCTTTTCGGGCACACCGGTTTCAAAGGTGTATTTGCCACTCTTGACATTGTAATACGGACAGAGAGCCGTGCCGCGGAAATTGGTCAAACCACCTTTGCTTACATCGAGATGAGCCAGGCGCCAACGTTTCAAATCCCAGTAACGATGCTTCTCAAAAGCAAGTTCCACTTTCCGTTCATGGCGCACTTTATCCAGCGTCAGGTTACCGGCAGTCAATAGTTTGATGCCTGCCCTGCCGCGAATCTCATTGATATCTTTCAATGCCACGTCCAGGTGCTGATTCAATTCCATGCAAGCCTCTGCACGATTCAGATAGATTTCTGCCAGACGGAAAACCACCCAGGGAGTAGAAGAACGTTTTGCGTCGATGTCCGTATAGTCCGTCAGACTTTCATCCAGGAATTTACGCTGATAGAACCCCGTCTTACTGGCGTCGCCTACACTTAACGAGCCACCGTCTTTTCCCGAAGTATTATAAGTCTGTCCGTCTATTACGGCCTTGTTCTCCTTATCCGGTTGGGCGGAAGCTTCATACTTGGTTCCTATCCCATCCTGTCCGTCGATGACACCGCGTATCCATTCGATTTTACCGCCACCGTGTCCTTTATAATCAGCACCGGGCAGGTAAACCGAACCTAATAAACGAGGGTCTTTATTCTTAAAGATATCATACGGGCTATCATAGCTGATAGCTTTTCCACTGCTGTCTTTCATCTTCAGCTTCCCTTCCGTACCGTCAATATATTCAAATTCCTCTACCATTTCCAGTACCGGAGACATGCCGCATCCCCAACCGTCGCCACGATAAGAGAAAGGAACATTCAGTTTATCCCACATATGTCCTTTACCGGCAGCCACATTATACTGTTTCTGGAAAATATATTCTCCGTTATCCCCATTCACTGCTTTGGAAAAGAGATTGTAAAAGTTCTGCGCCAGCTCTTCCGCTTCCGTACCGGTCGATTTATACAAGCTATACACACGGGGAACCATTTCATCCAGAATCTTCGATGAAGCAGTGTAACATTCGTCAAAGTAACGTTCCGCTTCTGTCTCGGGAATATACACATATCCTTTGGAAACAGCCTCGCCTGTCAGAGTCAGCGTTTTGGAATACTTGGCGATAGTACCGGCATACAGTGCGGCACGTGACCACAAGGCAAGCACCGTTCCGCGGTTTGCACGGTATTTGGCATCACTGCTGCGTACTTCCGGCAATGATTCATAGATAGCCTTACATTCATTGATAATGAAATCATAGGTCGCGGCTTCCGTATCACGAGCCTGGTAAAGAGCTTCCGTATTTCCTGCAGTATATTCTTGCGGAACAGTCTGCAAAGGAACACCCCCATAACGCTTCACCAGTCCGAAGTACTGCATAGCACGGATAAAACGGGCTTCTGCGCCGAGTTCTTCTTTCTCATCCTCACTCAATACGGAAGTTTTCTCAATATTCAGCAGGAAGTTATTCACAATACGGATTTGCTTGTAGCGGGTCACCATGTCGTCGTTGAATACATAGTCGCCATAAGAATAAGTAGAGTTCGACTTGTCAAATGCGCTCTCTTTCTGATAACTGGCGGTAGCCTCATCCGAGAGGCTGGTCTGATTCGCCAGGTTCGCTTTCTTGCTTCCATACCAGTCGTCAAACTCATCCAGTTTCAGTCCCGAGTCATACATATCCGCCAATACGGCTGTGATTGCTTTCGGATTTTGCCAAATCAAATCCGGTGTGTTGACACCGCTGGTACTCTCACGGTTCAGATAATCATCGCACCCGGTCCATACGAAGATGGATGCCCCACCTATCAATATATATTTCAGATAATTCCTATTCATTGTCTTTACTGGTTTTAGAAGGTTACATTTACGCCAAAGTTATACGTCTTCATCTGCGGGTAATAGCGTATTCCGCTGGAATTGCTTTCGGGGTCGACGTTCTTCATCAGTCCGTCACGCTGGGTGAAAGTCAGCAGATTGTTGCAGTTGATATAGAAACGCACCCGGTCGATAGCCGCCTTTTTGGTTAAGGCTTTAGGAAGCGTGTATCCCAGTTCCAGGGTTTTCAGGCGCAGGTAACTTGCGTTGTGCAATGACCACGAGTTACTGGAACGGTTATCGGCGACACCTGCCACGCGTGCGGCAGGCATATATCCCGGAATCCATTTGCTATAAGGGTCGGTCGGGTCTTCCCGGTGCCAGCGGTCGGTCATGATAGCCAGCCCATTACCTAAACCTTGCTGGATAAACGGGTCGAGAATATCCCCGCTAACATAAATATCGTGTCCGGCAGCTCCCTGGAAGAAGACAGTCAGGTCGAATCCTTTGTATTCTCCGGACATATTCAGCCCGTAGTACATACGGGGTGTGGCACCGTGTCCGAGTGGTTGCGTATCGTTATCATCAATAATACCGTCACCATTGTAGTCTTCGAATTTCAAATCACCCGGCATCAGCGAACGGTTACCGTCCTTATCCTGAACCGGTGAGTTCAAAATTTCCTCGAAAGAAGTAAACTGCCCGATTACTTTCTTTCCCCAACGGATATCCTTGTAACGCCCGTTGGTGTTATTACGCCAATCGTCATACATATTGGTGGAAGCCGCCCGCTCCACATAATCATACTTAATCCGGGTAGTAGAGAAGTTGGCCGACACATTATAATTAAAATTGCCAATCCGGTTCTTATGCCCGACTACAATCTCGAATCCGGTGTTAATATCAGAATTCAGGTTCTCCTGCGGCATTGATTCTCCGAAGATAGTAGGCAATGAGCCTACACGGGTGGCAGGCAGACCGGAACGGTTTCTGCGGAACCAGTCGAACTCCACAGAAATCAGTCCCCTGTGATAAGACGCCTCAAAGCCGATGTTCATAATCTTCGATTCATACCAAGTCAGCCACGGATTTGCCATACCTACCGTAGTCATGCCCGAAGTCACTCCGTTGCTGCCCATGATATAGCTTCCGTGAGACGTATATCCATCCAGATACTGGAAAGCGTCGAAATCTCCTTCATCGCCCACTTTGGCATACGAAGCACGGATTTTCAGGTTATCCATATCGGGCAACAGTTTCTTGAAAAAAGCCTCTTCGGAAACACGCCATCCCAATGAAACACCCGGAAAGAATCCCCAACGATTACCTGCACGGAATTTATAGGTTCCGTCATAGCGGAAATTGAATTCCACCAGATAACGGTTAGAGAAATCATAGTTCAGACGTCCCACCAAGCCGGCGTGAGCCGTTTCCTGTGTCTTGCCGGAAGCTTCCTGGTTCATCTTATCCCCATAGTCCAGGTCAGGAATCAGCCCGATAGCAAAGTCACGTGTCCCGGTCACCCAGTTCTTCTTGTCATTATACATTTCCCATACGAGCATGGCACCGATATTATGCTTTTTAGCAAACGTATTGTTGTAGTTCATAGAGAACTGATAGGTCGGTTTGTCATAGTTTTCCAGCTTCGATTCCAGATGCGCGGTGTTAACCACTTTCTCTATATACTCTTCATTCGCATAATCATACGTATATTCCGAGAGGTCTTTCCGCCACGTTTTCCATTCCTTGTTCGTATAGTCGTAGGCAACCAATGCTTTCGCCATCAGTCCTTTCACCCAGGGAAGTTGCCAGGTGATAGCCAACGAGCTGTTAAATTCACGACGCAGGCGGTCTTCATAACCACTGTCGTCCGAATCGGAAACATGCACGGGGTTCGCCATATCTCCTACGGCTCCCCAATAATCCGGGTTGTCATTGGCATACATGGAATAAGTCGGGATGGCCATTTGTGCCGAACGGAACAGGTTGTCACCATTGTAAGGCTTTTTGCGGTTGTCGAAGCGTCCGCTCAAACGCAGTTCCACGTTCAGTCCCTTAGCCACTTCCACGCTCAGGTTGGAACGGACGTTGTAACGTTGGTAATTCCAGTCGCCCGAACGGATGATACCGCCCTGGTCCATATATCCGATAGACATGTAATATTTCACTTTCTCCGTACCGCCTGTCAGGCTCAAGTTGTGTGAAGTCTGGGGAGCGGTGCTACGCATCGTCTCACTCCACCAGTCCGTACCTGCCGTACCGTTCCGGTAGGCTTCCAGTTGTTCTTGTGAATAAGCGGAAGCTCCACGCCACGGGTTGGCATTATGAATCGCTTCATTATAGAGCGAAGCATACTCATAGGCATTCATCATTTCCGGATAACGGGTCACTTTCTGGAAACCCACATAGCCGTTATATTCTATCTTTACCTTCTGTTCCGTCCCTTTCTTGGTAGTGACCAGCAGAACGCCGTTTGAACCTTTGAAACCGTAGACGGCTGCGGCAGCATCTTTCAGGATAGAAATGGATTCGATGTCATTCGGGTCGAGCTGCGTATAGTCGCGTTCGATACCGTCTACAATCACCAGCATACTTCCATATCCGCGGATATCAACGGAAGCTCCGTCATCACCGGGGCTACCGCTACGCTGTACGGCACGCAAGCCCGGCAAACGTCCGGCAAGCATATTCGTCACACTGGGAGCTTTTACTTCCATCAGCTTATCCGAAGAAATGGCGGCCACCGAACCGGTTACGGAAGCTTTCTTCTGAATACCGTAACCTACCACCACTACTTCGTCCAGTGTTTCCGTATCTTCCTGCAAGGTCACTTTCAGTCCGGACTGTCCGTTCACCTTTACTTCTGTTGTTTTATATCCGATGTAGGAAATCTGTAATACTCCGTTAGCGGGAACCGACAAGGTAAACTTACCATCCACATCGGTAATCGTCCCCACACCGGCAGCACCTTTCAGTTGTACCGAAGCTCCGATAACCGGTTCTCCGCCAGCATCAACAACCACACCTTTCACCGTGATATTCCGAACGGTCTGTTCGATACCCGATACCGAAGAGCTTTCCGCATATACCGTAAACGGTACGCACAGGATAGTCCCTGCCATTAAAGCTGAAACAGTAGCTATCTTCAGCCGGTCGTTGAACGACTTTAAGACAACCGTGTTCATTTTACAAGCATGTTTCATAGATTAAATTAGTTATGTGTTTTAAGTTTCGAATCTATATCGCTATCACATATCGCTACTGCAACCTGCGAATCGGCACAGCCATAGTAGAGATATAATTTGTTTTTAAAGTAAGCCAGTCCCTCGATAAATACCGTTCCGTCCTTGTACTGACCGCTTTTTTCGAAAGCGGCTTCGGGCACAAAGAAAGGTTTATCCAAGCGGTCGAGTACTTTATAAGGGTCGTTGGCGTCAAACAGGAACTGCCCTGCACAATAAGCGCCTGCGGGGTATGCCGGGTCCCTTTCTTCCTTGTATCCGTTCTTGCCATTGTATAATAATACAATACCGTTCACGGTTTTGATAGCCGGTGGCCCGCACTCAGTCAGGCGGCTGTCGAAATACCCGCTGCGGGGTTTGGCTATCTCCCTTAGTTCGTTGTTTTCGTTCAGTACCGGAGCCCAGTCGGTCAGGTTATCGGAAGTTGCGGCACATACCGCATTCTCCCCCCAATACATAAAGTATTTGCCAGCCACTTTCTCAATGACCAGTCTGCCGTCTTTCACTCCGGTGACAATAGAAGCCGATTTGCTTGCTATATTGGCAAAACGCCCGTTGTATGCTTTCGCAAAAGCGAGTCCGTGTTTCGTCCAGTTTTTCAAGTCTCTGGAAGTAGCCACCGCCAAGCGGGGAAGATTGCGGTTCCAGGCTGTATAAAGCATGACGTACAATCCGTCTTCCGTCATTGCCACACGCGGGTCTTCGCAACCACCTTCCCATTCTATTTCTTTAAAATCGTCTTCGGAAGGAAAGAGTACCGGTGCGTCCGCTTGGCTCATCGTCACTCCGTCCGTACTTTCCGCATAGCCGATGCGGGATGTCCTCTTTCCGATGCCTTGCGCCGAGTTGTCTTCCGCACGGTAGAGTACCACAATCTTCCCGTCCTTGACGGTTGCCGCCGGATTGAAAGTGTCACTCTCTTCCCATCTTACCGGCTGCTTGCGCATCGGGCATTGGAAAGTAGTCGGTTGCGGGGAAATCACCGGGTTCACCCCTTCCGGGCGGACAAAAGGGCCGAGTATCCATTGTCCGCTCTGTTCTTCGACAGCTACGGATGCCTGTTTTTGTCCGGAGCATCCGGCTAGTGTCATCATACTGATTAAATAGATTACAGATTTTAGTTTTATCATACGTCGTTTTTTTAGTTTTCCCAATCGGTCGTTCATCGTTTTTCTGCCAGCAAAACTATCGTACCCCGCAAAAAATAGAGTGTACTATATTCTCAAAAGGGTATATAGGTGCTGTACAACATAAGAATTCATCCGTTTGCAATGGCAGCTTAATGGTTTTGAAATATTAACGAACCGTTTGGTTCTGTTTGATGATGTTCCGGGCCAACGGGTAGGCTATCAACTGCAAGGCTCCTACCAGTATCAATGCGTACTTCAATGCAAAATCCTGTGATATGGCAAAGGCAAGCGCCATAAAAAGGATGAGCCCGAAAGCACGCCCCAGGAATAGTCCGAATTCGTGGCTTAAAATATAAGTGTATTCATTTCTTTTCTCGATTTTAACTACTGCGTCGATGGTTTGCATCATAATGGGATAGTAAGGCAAGTCAAACAAGGGCTGAAAGATTACCTTACAGAGGACAAAGATAATCACTCCGGTGGCTGAAAACAAGACCCCGTTGAACAGAGTACCGATAAAAAAGACGAGTAACCCGGCAATAAATATCTTCGGGCGGTCTTCGGGTCTGGCAATGCGCCCCAGTACATAGACCAGGATAGCCGTCAGTGTGCCACTGATTCCCTGTATCAGCCCCAGTACTCCTTCATCGCCTACCAATTTTAAAACCAGGATGGCAGGAGCAGTCACCAAAAATCCCTGTACCATTCCTTTCAAAGAAGCCAGTAACAGCATTTTCTTCCAAAGTGTACAGAACCGGAAATACAGAAAATTCTTCTGCACCGGATTGGCAAACTTGCCGCGCCACAAAACAGCTACGGCAAACAGAGTCACGACTATGACCCCTACTGTCACCAAACGATAGGCTCCATTAATGTCAATCAGGCATCCCATGATTTCCTTGCCGTCTATCTGGCTGATAAATGCACCAATCAGCAAGGGAACAGTTATCGAAGTGATGGAGAAAAAGAAAGATTCCAGTCCGAAGAAATAGTTCCGGCTGTCATCGGTCGTATTGTTGAGAGTCAGCAGATAACGGTTAGTCCAAAAGAAGCCCGATGCAGCCCCGAGTACAAAACCTGCTATGCCCAATTCTACAAAGCCCAACGACTTTACCAGCATCATGGCAAACATTGACAATCCGCTCACTAATATTCCACCCGCATACAGTACTTTCACGCTGACATGCCGCAACAGGAAGCCGTTGACAAACGAAGTTGCCATGATACCGATATACATGAAAAGCTGATAGAAAGCTACGGAAACTGGTTCGCTCGTGTGACGCATCACATAAGCGCCCACAAATATCTCTACCACAGGAAGCACGAACGCGTAGAGCAGGTTAGTCATCAACAGTACACGTACATTAGGTGTCTGCTGTCTGAAGAATTGGTATTCTCTTTTAAGTTTATTCATTCCCTACCTTAATATATGTCATGACTTTAATGAACGAAGAATTTCTTCAATAGATAACTTCGCTCCGCAGATTACCTCGTCACTTGCACCATAGTAAATGGTCACTGTATCCCCCTCTACCAAATGACCGTTAGTGAAGACTACATTTCCGAAAAATCCAGTCTGCTCGTAGGGAGCAATCGGCTCCATTATAGGAGCTTTGCTTCGGGCGATAACCTTAGAGGGGTCGTTCAAATCAAGCAGAAGGGCTCCCAAGCAATAGCGGTTCTGATAATCTGCACCATGATAAATCTCCAGCCATCCTTCCTCTGTACGGATAGGCGCGGCACCTGCGCCCACACGGGCACAATCCCAACTATCGGGACGGGTGGTCGCAATACAACGGTGGTTGCCCCAATGCAAGCAGTCGGGAGATTCGGCAAGCCAGATATAGTTGCCACCCAGTTCGGGACTACTCGGACGATGCAGGGCAAGGTATTTTCCGTTTATTGTCTCTTCAAACAAGGCACAATCCTTATTATGAGGGGGAAAAATCATACCGTGACGAGTGTAATTCTTCCAGTCACGAGTGTGAATCAGCCCCACGCCGACAGCAACCGAAGAGACTTCGGTAAACGTCAGGTAATAACCATCGGCAGTAGTGGCTACCCGACAATCTTCGATGCCGAAAGCTTCCAAAGCTCCCTGACCGAAAATAGGCGGATAATCCGGCTCTTCTTTAAAGTGGATGCCATCCTCGCTCGATACCAGCCGGAGATAAGACATGGTAGTCAGATAATTCTGTCCCGCATATCCTATCACACGAGGGTCGGAAGCATCCAGTTCCGGATCATTTTCGTCAAAAGAGAGTACTTCTATCTTCCCTTCCTTATTATATACAGGAAAACTAATCACTCCCTGTTTCTGCACAGGGCGTTCGGCCACCCGCAACAATAACCAAATCTTTCCGTCAAAACGGAACACGCCGGGATTCAGGAAACAAGTAATTTCCATCCCTTCTATTCCCGGTTGTAAATCGGATGGTTTCAGTAACGGGTTCTGATGAAATCGTTTTGCAATATCCATTTTTAGATTATTAAATATGTGTTGTTTTTACTTCTCGTGGCAAAGCTACCCCACACGGTAACGGAAAGAGTGTACTATATTCTCAAAAGGGTATACAGGTGTTGTACAGCATATTTTTATCTTTGTTTTCTTATTTTTCCTCTCTATCTTTGCGATATGATTCTACGAAAACACCCATATTTCCGTTACATCTGCATCCTTATTTATTCATGCCTGATGCCCGCTTTATTACATTCGCAGAATGTAGTAAAACAGATTTCCAATGCGGACGGATTATCCAATAATTCGGTGAATTGCTTCCTCGAAGATTCGGAACATACGCTTTGGGTAGGGACATGGGACGGGCTGAATGCATACAACGGACGTAGCTTCAAAACCTATTCTTATAATAAGAGAGAGGCCGGTTCTATCAGCAACAACGTCATTTGGCAAATTATCGAGCAGAGCGATTCTATTCTGTGGGTGTCTACGGACTATGGAGTAAACCGATGGAAACGTTCCACGCAACAATTTACTCCTTATTATCTGGGTACACAGAATAACCCGCCGAAACAGGAGAAATCATTTCTGTTGGGCATCACTTCCGGCAAGCATATCATCTGCTACGTGAAAGAACAGGGCTTATTCTATTTTGACGACCGGAAACAGGAGTTTGTCTCATTGAAGAATGACCTTCCTGATGACATCAGAAACTTCGTTATTGATTCCAAAGACCAATTGTTTTTTCTCACAGGACATGGACAATTGTTACATTATCAACTGGGTATCCATAATTCCAGTCCCGAACTTTCTTTCAAGGAAGAAATCAAGCAACCTGTCCCTGTTTCCAATATTTATCTTTCCCAGGATTGCCTCATCATTCACAATGACCGGACGTTGACCGTCTCACAAGATAACCGCATATTGGATAGCATCGACATTCCTGACAACAAGACTGTGTCACAAGCCATCTGCCACGGGGAATATCTTTTTATCAGCTTTATCGAAGGGGGATGTATCAGGTATAATCTCGAAAACGGGACTTCAACGAAGTTACCCCAACTACCGGCGAAGGCTTCTATTTTTACTATTTATATCGGTTCTCAGAATATCCTCTGGGTAGGTACGGACGGGCAAGGAATATTGGAAGTGTATGAACATACTTCTCCATTCCATACCGTAAAGACGGATTATCCGGTACGTTGTTTCTGCGAAGAAGACAACGGCAATATACTCGCAGGGACGAAAGGAGAAGGTATTCTTCTGCTCGACAAACAGGAGCGGAGCGTCAATCCCTATCTATCAACCGCCAACGGACTAATCTCCAATTCCGTTTATACCATCCGGAAAAATATGTCCGGGGATATATTTATCGGAACCGAAGGAGCAGGCATTAATTATATTCCACTCAACAGCGGTCAGGTGAAGAAGCTGAATATTCCCACCGGATTTCCGGTTTTCAGGGCTGTGTACAGTATCCTGTTTACTCATAATGATTCACTTTTATGGTTGGGCACTTCCGGTTACGGGCTTATCAAGTTAAGCCTGCAAAGGGACGGAAAAGCCTATAAAGTGACAGACATGAAACAATATAAATCTCCCGGCCCTTCTTCACCAAGCAATAATATTATCTATTCGGTTATTGCCGGATACAATGAGAATGAACTTTGGCTAGGCACGCGAGGGGGCGGAATCAACAAGTTCGATATTGTCTCCGAACGTTTCCGGCAGATTAATGAAATAGATTCCGGTTTGTCCCTGACTAACAATGACGTGATTTATCTGACTAAAGGAGATTCCACGAGTATCTGGATAGGTACAAGCTATGGACTTAACCGGTTGTTCCCGACAGCCAATCCCCCTTCTATCATCGAATATACAGATAATAACGGATTACCCAATAATACGATCCACGGTATCCTGAAAGATGAGAACGGGAATATTTGGGCAAGCACCAATCAAGGTATCTCCTTTATCGACCTGCCTTCGGGAAAGATTACTAACTATTCTTCGAGAAACGGACTGCAAAACGATGAATTCTCTGACGGAGCTATTTTTAAGGATAAAGCCGGATGGTTGTATTTCGGCGGTGTCAGCGGACTGAATTATTTCGACGAGAACAAGATACGATTGAGGGAACACGTCGCTTCGTTGAGCCTGAACAGTCTGAAAATAAACAATGCCAGTCAGAATATTTATGAACGGATTCGTAATCATACGCTCCGGTTGGATTATGACGAGCCTTATATCACATTGGGATTTGCCGCGCATGATTTTATCAATAATGAGAATTGTGAGTTCAGTTACCGTATTATTGACTTTGCCGACGAGTGGATTTATAATGAGAACAATTCAAATATAGTTATCACCAAACTGCCGCCGGGCAAATACAAACTGGAAGTAAAATGTACCAATGGTGACCGGGTATGGAGCAATCAAGTCTATTCGCTTCATCTGGACGTTGCCTATCCCTGGTGGCTCAGTACCACTGCTTTTATCATATACTTTATCCTGATTGCCATTGCTATCTATATCACGCAGTCCGTCATCAAAAACCGGATTCGGCTGAATCGTCAGATTCTACTGGAGCATATAGAAAAACAGAACCAACAACGTATCCACGAATCGAAACTGAACTTCTTCACGAATGTGGCACATGAGTTCTTCACTCCGTTGACGCTGATATATGGCCCGGCTCAGCACTTGCTGGAAAAGGCTGACCTAGACAGTTATACCAAAAGATATATCTACATTATCAAAAACAATGCCGACCGGATGCAGAAACTTATCAACGAACTGATGGAGTTCCGGAAAGCAGAATCGGGACATACGGCTATCTATGCGGAGAGAGTGGATATTCAGTTACTCGTTGATTATGTATCGGACAACTATACCGGTATAGCTGAAGAAAATAAGATAGACTTCAGTTTCAAAAGCAAAGAAGTATCATCTTTTACGACAGACCGGAATGCATTGGAAAAAATAATCTTCAATTTACTTTCCAATGCATTCAAATACACGCCGTCCGGCGGATATATCCATGCCGAGATACGGCAGAATGTCGCTGACGGGACATTACATTTTCGCATACGCAATTCAGGCAAGGGACTGACTGAGAAACAGATGAGCGAGATATTCAGCCGGTTCAAGATTTTTGAGAGCAGTAACCTGAAACATGCGGGAAGTACCGGAGTCGGACTGAATCTGACCAAGAGCTTGACGGAGTTACTGGGTGGTGAAATCAATGTAAGAAGCGTATTGGGAGAATATGTAGAGTTCAATGTATCTCTGCCACCTATGCACGTGAATTCAGAAAAGGCAAGTCAGTCGGCAGAAGAGGAGACAGAAGCCGATAAAATGCTTTTTATCCCTAAACAAAAGGAAATTAGTATATTGATTGTAGAAGATGAAAAGAATATCCGCGAACTGCTGAAAGATATCCTGCTCCCTTATTATCAGGTTCGGGAAGCGGCTGATGGAGAAGAGGCGCTGAAAGAAGTTGAACAGAAACAACCGGATATTATTATCAGCGATGTATTGATGCCCAAACTGGACGGCATCACCCTCACGGACATATTGAAATCCAATGAGCGAACAGCTCATATTCCGATTATCCATATCTCTGCCAAGAACTCTATCGAAGACCAGATTAACGCTTACAATCATGGAACGGACTTATATATTCCCAAACCTTTCCACCCGAGGCATGTATTGAGCGCGGTAGAGAATATGATTAATAAATACTCTCTAATGAAAGAATATTTCAAATCCGGCCGTTCCTCTCTCATCGTAAGAGACGGAATCTCCATGCACAAAGAGGATGAGTTGCTACTGGACAAGATTATCAAATTCATTGAAGATAATATTGACGACGAATCCATAAACCCGGATTCTCTCGCTGACTTTATAGGAGTAAGCAAAGCGGGATTGTACCGTAAACTCAAAGAATTGACGGAAAAGACACCAAGCGAATTTGTCCGTACCATCCGCCTGGAATATGCAGCAGGCCTATTAAAGACTACCAAACTTACCGTCACCGAGATTATGTATAAATCGGGCTTCTCGAACAAGTCTTATTTCTATCGGGAGTTTGCCAAGTTATACAACACTTCTCCCAAAGAATATAGAAGTGAACATACAAAAGAAAAAGATACTAAATAACCATCTAACAATAAAAACAATGAGAAAACTTTTTATTGTATTGGCGCTCTGCGGTGTGTCAATACTGAATGCGCAACAACTGAATGTTGCTTCTTACAATGTACGAAACAGTAATCCGAACGATGCCAAAGCCGGAAACGGCTGGGAGCAACGTTGCCCGGTACTCAGCCAGTTAATAACTTTTCATGATTTCGACATATTCGGAGCGCAGGAAGTGAAACATAATCAACTGGAAGATATGCTGAATGCCTTGCCGCAATACAGTTATATAGGCGTAGGAAGGGATGACGGGAAAACGAAAGGGGAATATGCACCTGTCTTCTACCGAAAAGATAAATTCAAGCTACTCAAATCAGGAAACTTTTGGTTATCGGAAGATACCTCGAAGCCGAATAAGGGATGGGATGCAGCCTATACCCGTATCTGTACATGGGGAGAATTCAAAGATATTACAGGTAAGTTCAGATTTTGGTTCTTTAATCTGCACATGGATCATATCGGAGTAGTGGCACGTCGCGAAAGTGCTAAGTTGGTTATCAGCAAGATTAAAGAGATGTGTGGCAAAGAACCCGTCATACTTACAGGAGATTTCAATGTAGACCAGACCAGCGAAAGCTATCAAATACTTCATGAATCCGGAATATTATCAGACTCTTACGAAACAGCGCAATTGAGATATGCAACGAATGGAACATGTACGGGATGGAATCCGGATACATATACTCCCAATCGTATCGACCATATTTTCGTTACTAAAAACTTTGTTGTTGAAAAGTACGGAGTATTGACTGATACTTACCGAATTAAGAACGAAGCGACCGGAAAATATGAGGCACGCATTCCTTCAGATCATTTTCCGGTGAAGGTGGTATTGAAATATAATAGAAAGTAAAGTTATTAACCGATATAAAACACTCCCATTTTAAGAACAAAGTTACTTCATAAAATGGGAGTATCCCGTTTATTTCACATTATCCCATGTATCCGTCCGAAAAGGAAATGCAGCCAGTCCGAAAGTATTGCGCAACGTAATATTATCTGCATAGTTACGAAAAGCATACCGCACCGCTACCGGCTGACTCACTTGCTCACTCCATACTTTCACAGTCGGTGTACGGTCGACAATTTGTGCCTTAGCCGGATAGAACTTTTTATCGTCTCCTGCAATTTCAAATCCTTCCAGGTTACAGAAGGCCGGTGCAAGGCCGGCAGAAGCATTGTCAAACGTAACTGTCGCCTTACCCTCTGAATAAGTGACTTTTGTCATCATAGGCCCGGTAGTTGGAAGTTTACGGATGCCATATGTTTTAGTCAAGGCAAGAGTAGCCAAACGAAGTCCCACAATATTCTTCTGAGGTGGATGGATGCAAAACTCATCACCGATGTCGGTAGTAGCAATCATGCCCGAGTTAGGAATTGTTTCAAGTGCCTTTGCCTGCGCCTCTCTTAATAAGGCCGCATCAGTATCCCGACTATCCTTATATTTATGAGGAGCTATCTGAACATAATAAAAAGGCATATCCGGAGCTTCCCATACTTCTCGCCATTGTTGAACCATCGCGGTCATCATCGGAGCATAATACTGATAATTAAAAATATTCGATTCGCCCTGATACCAAAGGAAACCGCGTGCGGTAAAGTTCTTCACAGGCCACAGCATAGTATCATACATACATCCCAACCGGTGATGCATTCTTAATTCCGAACTTTTGGCAGCCGCGATATCCACACCGTGAACAGAAGACAGAGTTTCCTCATTCATCCAAGACTCTATCCGGGAACCTCCCCAACTACTGATTACAAGCCCTACCGGAATATCAAGAGTTTCCGTTATTTGTCTGGCAAAGAAATAAGCAGCCGCGCTACAAGTAACAACAGCCTCCGGCGCGGACACTTCCCATTTCCTGCTCTCAAAATCCACCCGTCTCTCCACTTCTTTTGTCCTTGGGACAGCAATAAAGCGGATACGGTCACGATAATTACCCGCATTCAGAATCGTTTCCAGCGAATGGTCGATAGGCTGTCCTGTATTTCCCATCATACGCATATCCATATTAGACTGCCCGGAACATACCCAAACTTCTCCTATTAAAATATCTGAGAGAGTAACACCTTCCCCATCACTGATAGTGATGGAATAAGGTGTATAACTTCCGGCAGGGGTATCTACCTTAACTGTCCAACTTCCATCCTTACCTGCCGACGTCTGATAAGTCCGGTTATTCCAGGAAGTGGTGACAGTCACTTTTTTATTATCCGCCCATCCCCATAGTTTAACACTACTATTTTGTTGGAGCACCATATGCTCCCCCATCATGGCGGGGAGCTTAATCTTACCCTGTGCAAACGTTAAGGACAAAAAACACAGAACCCAAATACTAATATACCTTTTCATCTTGTCTTACATTAAATTCGGGCTAAATTTATGGATTTATCACCAAACTCATATCATCAAGGAACGGTTGTTGATTTCCATTTCTTCTCCACACAATATATACATCTGTCTTATCAGCAGGCATAGTGAAAGTATAAGACACCTTCTTATGCTCCTCGGAACTGCTCAAAACACCCTCGGAAGCTGCGACAAACCCAAAGGTCACTTCGGGAGCCAACGGATTGGATAAGGCCGGTATGTCCGATTCGTTAATCACCGCACCAAGTCTGATATTTCCCGTCTGAGGCATTTCTGCAGCCGACGGAGTCTTGAACCAGAAAGAGAATGTATAAGACTTACCCGGAGTCAGCCCCTTTATCTTTCTCCATAACCAGTCCAAAGAGCTTGCCGTCTCATTCTCACGCATACGTACGAACAGATAAGATGCTCCTGTGTGAGGAATAGGCGAATTTGCAGCAACCCGGACAGCAGTGGCACTTGCTCCGAATTTACCGATACCCTGACTGTCCGAACCACCCCATTCGCCAAGTGCAGGCCAATATTTATTTGTAGTGATGCGTTCGAAGCTATAATCTTCTTCCGGAGTATCCAACAAATTCACTCCACCCATCGCTTCAGTCTGCTGAATAATATCTACACTTTTTTTAATTCCCTGAGCAGTAATGGTAATCTTTCCTTCACGGATAACATCATCCCCATTCTTTTCTACTACAAAATTCAATACTCCATCTTCCAAGCCCGAAGTTTCATTGGTAAAGCTAATCCATTCTACGTCAGTTGAAGCCTCCCAATCGACATTACAGACAAAAGATATTGAGTTTTTCCCGCCCTCAAAATCCAACTTTATCGGACTTTTAGTAGTGATATCCAACTGAGGCGTAGAGGTATCCCGATATTTCTGATGAATATTCAACGTCTTTTCCAACTCTCCAGCCACTAGCTTAATCACACCGGTTCTGTCCGTCCCTTCTTCATTCTTGCTAATCTTGGCATTAACAACAGCACTCCAACTACCAGCCGTAGCATCCAAAGTAATCCACGAAGCATTTGTCGACACCTGCCAGTCCAAATTACAAAGGAATTCCACCGGTATAGTTCCTCCATAGGTACTAAGCGCTTCAATATCTTCCGTTATGATATACAAGGTCGGTTTGTTTTGTATTTCATCGTCATCACTACACGACTGCAAAACTCCGGCAGACACTCCGAACAACCCGGTACCTATCACCATCATCAATAATCTTACCCAATGGTATGAAATATATTTTCTCATAATCTATCACTTTTGAATTAGTCATTTATTTCTGCTGAAAGAAATCGGGTATAACCCAATAAGTCCATATATGACGACTCTCTGTTGAATGTACCCGAGCTTATCAGTTGTCTGACAGGCTCGCTGTCCGGATAATACCGTAACCCCATCTCATACATACCCGGATTATCGCCGGCCTTTGTCATACGTTCCGTCTCACCACAATAGTATCCGGACTTTATACACGAATCCATAGTCCGATAAAAATCACTGTAATACTCGAAACAATAGCGTAAATTCTCTCCGGTAGGAGCTGTATAAGCAAATAAGTCCAAACCATTATTATAACACATACGGGCAGTTGTGGATAACAACGTGAGTGTAAGATGCGTATATTGTAATCCCTTCAATGGTCCTGTATCGTGACGGTAACGGTCGTAAATTTCCCCTTTTACGGGAGAAGCGGAACCCGCTTTTTCTCTCGAACACGGAGTATCGCCGTCCATAAATATACAACCGCTTAGCAACTCATATACATCCCTCGGATTTGCCGGAGAGTCTATGGCAAACTGAATCAATTCATCATTATCCGTAGCCAGCCCAAGCATCAATATTCCCATTGAATGAGCTACAAGATGGTTCTGATAATATTGCTTGTTAAAGTAGTCATTACTTTCCCATAAATTAATGCTAATCATCCCCTCCCTGTACAACACATGGAACCAGTCTGTTATATTCTTTTTCGTTTCATCACTCATTACGTCCTCTGTAACCAGCATATCATAAGCACAAACCATCGGATACATACCTCTGGTAAGATACATGGCACTGCCGGCATCAGCTACATAACTTATATTCCTGCATGCTTTTGCCCATGTCTCTATAATCTCAACCGATTTCCGGGCATATTTCTTATCCTGCGTAAACCAATATGCCAAAGCCAAGTCACGGGAATTTGAACCGGGAATATAACTCTCTTCAATAAATTTGGTCGGGTCTTGTCCTGTATAAGGAGCTGCCGTATAATTCAGCGCATTATTGCAACGTGTCATCAAATTATTATAGGTCGTTGTTACACTTGCCGAACTATTGGCTTCAACCATCCGTTTTATATTCAACAATTCCTCTCTCGTATAAAGAATAGAAGGATGTTTATGTCCTATATCAATCGTTTTCACAGATTGCTTGATTTCTATTATCTCGATGTTACCTCCACAAGCAATGGAAAGCTTTCCCATGCGGTCTTCACCGGATGTATTCTTCTCTACACGAATCTTTATAATCGCATTACCGTTACCCTCCGTCGGACTATCAAATGTTATCCACGATACATCTGATGAAATTGTCCATTTGTCATAACAGATGAACTTAACCAGTTCTTCTCCACCACCGTAGCCAATATTGACAGTATTGTCCGACACCAAAGCTATTTCCGTATTCTTTGCATTATCAGTACATGCCATGAGCATCTGTGCCAACAAGAGCAAAGCCAGGATGATTGAATATCTATATTCCAGTTTCATATTATTTTCAATTAATAGTTAACGTTCTTATTCCATATAAAAAACTTCTTCCAATGGAATGCTGACAGGCGAATTATCCGGGTTGACCACCATGATGTCCGCCATATAGTCCCACCATTTCTGTACAATCTCATTGGTACCCATATCCTGAGAACCTGCACCGTCATTCTTTTGCACAGCATACAGCACATTCGTTTCCTTATCCCAAAAGATAGAATAGTCTGATACTCCGTTTGCCTTCAAAAGCTTTACCAGTTCAGGCCATATTTCATTATGCCGTTTTTGATATTCCCGTTCAAAACCGGGCTTCAGATACATTTTAAAAGCTTCTCTTTTCATTGTTTACCTCCATTTGTCTACATTAAGTAAATACGAAAGAACAGATAGGTTACCATCCCGGATTATTAGGTTTTAAAGCTGGATTTCGTTGAATCTCTTCACTTGGGACAGGCCACAAGTAATCTCTTTCCGAGAATTTTCGTGTAAAGCGGATTTCACCGGTAAAGTCTTTCTCCTGACGATTATTCAAATATTGCACAGCCAATCCCCAGCGTCTCAAATCACTAAAACGATGCCCCTCACCGACAAGTTCTACTGCCCGCTCATGCATAATACGTTCAAACATCTCTTCTTTATCGGAAACCTGTAACCAAGCCGGGCCACTATTCAATGCTGGCATATTCGTCGATTGTCTTCTTCTTACCTTATTCAGTTCGGCAACAGCCTTGCCGAGCTGATCATCTTCATTATAAGCTTCGGCCAGCATCAACAGCACATCAGCAAAACGGATAATAGGGAAGTTGATAGGCGTATAATTACGATTGGTGATTGCGCCACCCATATCTTCAACAGGAACAAATTTCCGGTAGAAATACACATTCCACCCCCTGTCATTCTGAATAAACCCATTGGCTACCGTAGTACCTGCCGCAACTGCGTACAACTGTTTTTTGGCTCCTGTTCCCACTATATATCCATTATAATAAGAATAAGGAACAATCAGCGACTGCATCATTCTCGGATCCCTTCCCCGGTAGATTTCACCCAATAAGGTAGTATCCGGAATGGTTTCCAACTTTTGTTTTGTCGAATTCAACGCTGCTTGAAACGCTTTCTTCTTCACTGCATCGCTTTCATTATATCCGGAAATATAATTGTTCCAGTCAAATTTCCGCCCATCCTTCTCTTCATACATATCTGCCAAAGTTACCGACGGCATACACGTGGCACGACCACCGCCATAAGAGCCTCGCGTCCCATACAAAGTACAAAGCGGCATGCCATATAAATTATCAGTAGTACCCTTATTTTGAATAGCAAAGACCGTTTCGTTGTCATTAGGAATCGGCCCTGCCGAAGTGAATAGTGTCAGATAATCCGGATATAACTGATAACCGTACTGATTCGTTTTGTTATATACGATTTCCTCAAAATCGGCAATTGCCTCATCCCAGTTCTTTGTATATAGATGCGCCTTTCCACGCAGGGCATAAGCCGCCCCTTTCGTTACTCTTCCGTAGTCGGATGCGTCCCATTTGAGAGGAAGGTTTGCAATGGCAAAAGTCAAATCCTTAATAATAAAGTCCCAGACTTCCTCCCGTGAATTACGGGGTAACAGCATTTCATTGAAAGATTCGGAAACTTCCCAACTTTCATCATAGATAGGCACTCCGCCAAAAAAATCGGCTAAATGGAAATAATACAAGGCACGCAAAAAACGGGCTTCCCCCAGGACATTATTTTTCACCTGATTGTCTATTGACATACCCGACACATTCTTGATAACGGTATTGGCACGCTGCACACCATCATAAGTGTCCTGCCAGTTTTGTACCAGAAAATCATACGCACCGTTATATGTACCCTGCTCCACCGGCCCGCCGGGCCCGTGAGCTATATCCGAATAAGTATCAAAAAGAGGCATATAACCATAAGCGCCATAATCTTTCAGTTGTGCATATACCCCCATGACTCCCGATTTGGCATCTGCTTCCGTTTTCCAATAATTACCCTGAGCAACTTTATCATACGGAGCTACATCCAAATCATAACAACTGCTGAATCCCAGCGTCACTGCAACTGCTATAATAATATAATTGACTGTTTTCATAATCGTAATTTTTAAAAGACTAGATTTATACCTACCGTTATCTGCTTCATCGTAGGATAAGTTGTGCCGCTTATCTCCGGGTCAATTCCTTTGTAGGAAGTAAAGGTTAACATATTCTCCAGGCTAGTATATAACCGTAACTGGGATATATCCAGTTTCTGAAGAAATTTCTTAGGAATCTTGTACCCAATCTGGACATTCTTCAATCGCAGATACGACTTATTCTGAACCCAAAAATCACTCGGTTGGGCATTTATCGTATTCAGTCCGGTCAGCAATCGGGGATAAGTAGCATTCGTACGCCCTTCACGCCAGGCACCTTCAGCTATCTCTTTATTGATTACATCACCATAATTGATATATCCCATATAGAACTTATCCTGCCAATATACTTGCAGACCGGCGTTACCCTGGAACAGACAAGAGAAGTCGAACCCATTCCATTCCGCCCCCAACGAGAACCCATACGTCAGGCGGGGAGCAAGTCCATGCCCTACTGCGTACTTATCATTATCGTCAATGATACCGTCGCCATTCAAGTCTTTATACAAGAAATCACCTTTCTTCGGAGTCCCGTAGGAAGCGAACGGGTTGACACGTTGGCCCGTAGCAGCATCAATCGGCGCATCTTTAATCATCTTCTCAACAAACAACATATCTTCGTCCGTTTGCAGAATCCGGTCTACCGCCAATACATACTGGATATTGATAGGGTAACCTTCCTGAATCATATTCGTCCCCGAAATTGACCTTTCCTCTCCTTTAAACCGGGTTACTTCATTGTCGATGAAAGTAAAGTTGCCACCCACAAAATAATTTACCTTACCTATCCGATGATTCCATTTCAGATTCATTTCCAGCCCCCTGTTCCGTACTCTTGCCGCATTTTGGGTAGGGATAGACGCATTACCTACAAGCAATGGTGCCGGCAAGTCGATAAGAATATCATGAGTATCCTTATTAAAAAATTCGATTGTACCATCCAGCTTTGAACCGAAAAGACTGAAATCAAGTCCGATATTGGTAACATAGGTCGTTTCCCATGAAACCATCGCATTGGCCAGTTGGGTCTGCGCCAGTCCCGGCACAACAGAGTTTCCCAACACATAATTATCTTTATTGTACACAGACTGATATTCGTAATTATCTACCGCATTATTACCCAGTGCACCCCATGAAAGCCTCAATTTCAGCATATCAAGCCATTTGACTGGTTTCATGAAGTTCTCCTCCGACATTCGCCAACCCAAGGAGAAGGAAGGGAATGTCCCCCACCGATGATTCTTATGGAAGCGTGAAGAGCCATCACGACGGATATTCCCCTCAAACAGATATTTATCCGCCCACGCCAGATTGATTCGTCCGAAATAAGAACGCATCACCCAGTCCGTCGCAGCTCCGCTTGTCTCAGAATCTCCAGTAGCACCATTGATGACAGACAAGTTATCTGCAAGCAGATCATACCGCTTCGCTTCAAACCATTTTACATTGTCTTTCTCCTGGCTGGCTCCTGCCAGTACACCTACATCCAGCTTATCGAAGAATGTCTTTTGATAACGTGCCACTACATCAGCCACGTGATGCGTATTCGTCCAGTTCTTGTTCCTCACAAACGTTCTGCCGGCAGCCAACTGAGTTATTGTATTGGATTGAAAACTCCAGCGATCAGCATAAACCGGGGTTTCCTCCTCTTGCAGATTATTACGGCGATACGTGTAAGATGCTTCTATATTCAAACCTTTGAAAACCTTTATATTCCCCCAAAAACGGGATGTAATGTTATTGACTTCAATATCTCCCTGATACATATTCAAATGATAGAGAGGACTTTGTACCTGCTGATTCTCCTCCGGGTTCTCTGCCGCCCCATATCTGCCGTCCGGATGCCGGTAGACAATGCCGGGACTGGAAATATTACTGAAAAGTGAACTCATATATTTAGAACCCATTTCGGCATTTGATGTCAGCCCGCTGATATTCATACCCAATGTAATCCACGGTTTCAACTCCGCATTCACATTCAGTCGGGCAGTAAACCGTTCATAGGCAGAGTTCTCCACAATACCCGGATTGTTCAGATAAGCCACAGAACCAAATGCTTTCAATTTCTGATTCCCGACAGAGAAGGATAAATTGTGATTGGTAGACACACCTGTCGAAAAGACTTCATCCTCCCATTTCGTATTCGGAAACAAATAAGGTTCGTTGGGGTGCACTCTCCATTCCGCAATTTTCCGTTCCGAATATACCGGCACTGCCGTCGGGTCGACATTGTAAGCCGCTTCATTATAATAGTCCATATAATCAGCGTAATTGTACACCGTCTCAATGGTATTCGACGGTTTCTGGAAAGAAACATACCCATTATAAGAAATGGAAGCTTTGCCTTCCGAACCCTTCTTGGTCGTTATCAGAATAACTCCATTGGCTGCTCTCGAACCATAAATGGCGGAAGATGATGCGTCCTTCAATACAGAAACGGATTCCACGTCCTGCGGGTTGACTTCATTGATATTCCCTTCCGCACCATCAATAATGACCAACGGAGAGGAATTGTTCAGCGTTCCCTGCCCTCTGATTAGCAATGTGGCCCCATCATTATTGGGACGGGCTGAACCTTGGTTGACATACAATCCCGAACTTAATCCCGCCAGTCCGGTTGAAAGGCTTGTCATCGGACGACTTTCGGCCTGCTCTGCCAGATTCACCGTAGACACCGAACCCGTCAGGTTGACTTTCTTTTGGGTGGCGTATCCTACGACTACCACTTCTTCCAATGTTTTTCCATCTTCAATCAAGGTGATAGTCGCCCCATTTGCCTTTGATGCCACCATTTCCCGAGAAGCATATCCCATATAGGAAATGACTAGTATATCCCCTGCCTGAGCCTTGACAGAAAAGCGACCGTCAATATTAGTGATAGTCCCTGTCTGCTTGCCTTTCACCTGAACAGTAGCTCCAATCATAGGCTCATTGTCCGTATCTACGACTTTCCCGTTTATATTCAACGGCTCCTGAGCCCATATGCCGACTAGCGGAATCATGAGCATGAACATAATCATACAGAATGAATATATCCCTTTACTGATGTTTCTCTGTTTCATAGATATTAATTATTAAAGATTATTTTATTCAACACAACGTCCGTGAGTCAAAACCACCGGTCCCAATAAATGCAGGTTATGGGCAGTACGGTCATTGGCACGCAAAACGTCATTAAAGGTCTTCTCTTCCGGATAACGGGCATGCGCCACTTCCCACAGCGTGAATACAGACTGGTCATTGTAATTTATCCAAGAGTCCTCACCTGCATAAAATCCACCTTTGATGGAAGCATCTTTAGTGATATAAAAGTCAGCATAGAAGAGCAACGGCAATTTGACACTTTCACCGGTAGGAGCCACATATTGATGTATGTCCAAACCATTCAAACGTCCCATCTCTGCTGTAATCATCAGCAAGTTGGTCGATAGTCCCGCATATTGCAAGGCTCTATTCGGTTTTGTAGTCTGCCCGTAATGAGTCAGTGCAAAATGCCTGTACCTATCCATTATCTCCCCATCCTGCGTAGGCCACGAGCCGGGTTCGCCGGAATAAGGCGGTTGTCCTTTCATCAGAATGATGCCTTCAATCACTCTCTTTACACTGTGCGGATTCGTTTCCCCATCATATACGTAGTTTACCAACTTATGATCACGCAAAATAATACCAATGGACATCAGTCCCACAACCTCCGCAACGATATGATTCTGAAAATACTGTTTTCCAAAATAGTCATTCTCCACCCAGCGTTTCATTCCCTCTTCTATGTGGGGAAGTAGTATTCTGAGCCATCCCTCAAACTGTTTCCGTTTGCTTTTTTCCATCAAGTTATCCGCACAAAGCAAATCATAAGCATAAAGAAACCCAAATACACCACGTGATACTAACATTCCCGTATTCGGATAGAACTTATCCGGGTCGAAATAAGTACCCGGCGCGTCTTTGGGTGAAGACCACTCATTGATAATTTCAATGGCTTTGCGTGCATAACGCTTGTCTTTAGTTATTTGATAACCTATTGCCAAATTCCTTGCAGCCGAACCGTCACGTATGGCGGCTTTATAAAAAGACATACTGGCATCTCCCCGATACACATTCACCTTCCATGTCTCGTCCGCATAATCGTCAATTTCTTTTTTCAGCTTCTTCCAAGCCGTTTTCCAAGGCTCAATACCCGAAAGGACATTCCCTCTCATTAGCTCTATATCTGAATCTAACAAAATCAGTCGGGGATAGCCTGCCTTAATTCTGGCCGGTTGATTCTGAGAAAGCGACTTTCCTGTAATGAGAGTCACCAAAAACAGAAGCAGCGATACTTTCATCAATTTGTTTTTCATATAGTAACGATTTTAATTAGTAACTCTATTCTTTCAGACACATGGCCCTGTATCTCATTAATGCTTCTACAAAATAATAATCGGCATAAGTCAAGGGCACATCCACCTCACTGTCCTGTGGTAAGAAACCTACGCTATGTTTAAGTATAAAATTAGTATTCTCTCCCGGCTTTGCCAGATATTCGTCCGATGCCAATGTTCTAAGCTGTGTTTCAGCTACAGCGACATAACCTTGCCCGGTTGCCTCATCCACATAGCCCGACAGTTCCAATAAGGCAGACGCCATAATAGCGGCAGCCGAAGCATCCCTCAAAGCATCTGGAATGTTAGGGTCATCAAAGTCCCAATAAGGAATCTTATCCTGCGGCATCTTCGGGTGATTAAGAAGGAAGCCGGCAATATGTTTTGCCTGTTCCAGATAACGCGGTTGTTTCGTCTCCCTATACATCATTGTATATCCGTATAATGCCCAAGACTGTCCCCTGCTCCATACCGATTCGTCAGCATATCCCTGCCACGTACATTTCTGAAGCGCATTTCCGCTTATCGTGTCATAGTTCACCACATGATAACAGCTATAATCCGGTCTGAAATGATTCGCCATTGTCTTGTCGGCATGAGAGATTGCCATATCGTAGAAATGTTTGTCACCTGAAAGTTCCGTTGCACGACAGAGCAATTCAAGATTCATCATATTGTCAATGATTACGGGAAACTGCCAATGTAAAGTACCCGGATGGCTCCATGAACGTGTGCATCCCACTGCGGAACGATAGCGGGTAGATAACGAACGAGCTGTCGTTGTGATTATATCAATGCAGGAAGTATCACCTAGCAACCGGTATTTATTCCCAAAAGAACAGTTAATCATGAAGCCGACATCATGATTATCCTTATTATACTTCTGAATCTCGACTCTGTCACTCATCCTGGAAGCCATCTCCCTCAGTAGCCCATCTCCAGTATATTCATATAAGTACCAAAGGGTTCCGGGATAAAAACCGCTCGTCCAGAAATAAGAGTCCGAGGTTTCAAGCCCGCCGTTCTTATCTACCGAACGGGGTAACATCTCCGGAATAGAATCCATGACAACATACATATGCTTATATTGTTCCACCGCCCTGTCCAAGGCATAATTGACAATGTGTTCCATAGAAGATTCCGGCGTTGTCACACATCCTGATACCATAAAAGAGAGCAGGCATATCACCACATAATTTTTCATATTCTTTTGTTTATAATTTGAGGTACATTAAAAATAAAGATTCATTCAAAGACTTTCGTTCGTCAACAAGAGCAAAAGTAGGAGATTACGGGAAGCAACATTGGATAAAAAAGTTCCAAAGGTTCTATAATTTTGTTCATATCCCTGTTACAAACTCTTTTTTGTTTCATTATCTCAAAAAATAACAATACATTTGTAATTATTGAACCTGCCATCAGATATAAGATGCATAATAAATAGTCCCCCACTATATGAACCCTCAAGATGAATTTCAAAATTAAATATAGGAAGTTCCGAAAACAATAGAAACTTTATTAACGCTTTTAATATATGGCTGAACACAACAGACTGGTTGCTATTATATTTATGCTGGTTGCATACATCTCATCCGCCGTCGCGTCCGAAACGGCAAACTTCCAGCATTTGTCACTCAATTCCATATTTCCCCAAATAACCATCAACGGGCTCTATCAGGATGAATCCGGTGTCTTGTGGATTGGTACTAAAGATGGCGTGAAGAAGTATAACGGAAATTATATCGAGTCCGTCAACTTCATGGGAATGAACAACTGGATACAATCCAACCTCGTTCCGACAATCTGCGGGGACAAGAATGGACATCTATACATCAATACGGATTACAGCATCATTGAATATGACCTGATAAAAGAGGAAAGCCGCATCATATTCAGCCAGCCGAACACACAGATATTGCCATCCATCGCTTTCAATTATGGTGTCAACTCATTATGGATTGGCTTGCTGGACAGTGTCTACAATTATAAGGAAGGCATATGCCGGGCCAAATATAGAATTGACAACAGCAACCTGAGTATCTCATCATTGAAAGAAGCATCTGACAAGCTACTATATATCGGAACCAAACATGACGGTGTATTTACCATTGACCTATCGGGCAGGCAACAGAAAGTTCTGGCCACCCGCAGTGAAATTATATCAATAAACGAAGATAGCCGGAACAACATTTGGGTGGGTACACTGAACGAAGGATTGTTCAAACTGACTCCGTCAGGAAATATCATCCAATATACAGAACCAGTCTTGGCCAGTAACTATGTAAGGACGGTATGTGAAGATAACAATGGGAATATCTGGGTAGGAACCATGCTGGGACTGAACGTCATAAACCCACAAACAGGTGATATCGGTTTTTACGGTCTGGAGAAAGAAGGCAGTGCGGGACTGAGTAACCTCTCTGTCTGGATTATTATGAAGGATGACCAAGGTACGATGTGGTTCGGCACTTATTACGGCGGTCTGGACTACTACAATCCGCACACCGATATCTTCGAATACAATAATCTGAAACTGGGGCATGCCGGCATCGGGCCTGTTATCAGCAAAATCATAGAAGACAAGACAGGAAGACTATGGATAAGCACGGAAGGCGACGGACTGGTATCTTACCTGCCCGCAACCAACGACTATGCCTATTACACGAAAGAGAATCATACAATATCCCACAACAACGTCAAGACTTTGTATTATGATGGTACATCCAATACCATATGGGTAGGCACTCATCTCGGCGGACTTTGCAGCTACTCAATTGACCAAAAAGAATTCAGGCATTTCACCATTGACCCGACCGACCATACCAAACGCTCGGAAATCGTTCAGGCCGTCATCCGCCACAAGAATATCTTATATCTGGGGACACTCTCAGGCGTATATTATATGAACCTGGAAGATTACAGCATCAAGAAAATACATTCCCTTGACAAATACATCTATGCCGTAAATTCACTAATGATAGACAAACAGGACAACCTGTGGATTGGGGGAAATAACCTGTGTTACTACAGCATCAAGCAGAACTATGTACGTAACCTTGACAAATATCTCGCCCAAATCACCGCTTCTTCAAAGAATACCATAACATCTCTTATTCAAGACAACGATAATCGTGTCATAGCCACCACACTAGGTGCAGGTATTCTCATTTATCATCCGATGCAAGACAAGCTCGAACAGATAAACAGCAAGAATAGTAATCTCGACAGCGATTATCTGAGTGCTGTTTATCCCTTATCCGGCCACCAGCTTCTGGTCACCAGTTCAAACGGCTTGTCCTATATCGACCTCAATACAAAAAGAAGCTACAATTATAAATCACAGAACAAGTTCGTCCTTCCATCAATGATTCCAGGCGACATTATGAAAACCAGTGACAACCGTATCGTCATGGGGGGAATAAACGGTCTTGCCATTATTTCCGAAAACAACCTGTTTCCGGAAAGCCTGCCCGCCAAAATGTTTTTCTCCAAACTATTCGTTAACAACAAAGAAGTATCGGCAAACGATTCTTCACGGATATTACCCCAGTCTCTTTCCGCAACAGACCACATCAGGCTGAAACATCACGAGAATAATATATCCGTTGAAATCGGAACCAATGACTTCGTCAATCTCGGACAGTCCAAATATCAATATAAACTGGACGGATATAACCACAACTGGATTGAATTCCTTCCCCAGAAATCAATCAACTACATGAACTTGCCTTATGGAGATTACATGTTAAAAGTCAGAAACATCTCTTTTAAAGATGAAGCCGAACTTAATGAAATCAGCCTTGGAATCACGATCGTTCCTCCGGTTTATGCCACTTGGTATGCTTATCTCTTATATACATTACTGATATTATCCGTCATTGTCAGCATCGCCTATTTCTACCGTTCCAAGTTATTGCTAAGAAACTCACTGGAGCTTGAAAGACGGGACAAACTGCAAAAAGACGCGATAAACGAATCCAAAATGCGTTTCCTCGGAAACATATCCCATGAATTAAAAACACCTATCGCATTGATATCCGGTCAACTGGAACTTATCCTCATGTCCAATTATTCATTGCCGACCATCCAGAACAGCTTGCGTGAGGTGCACAACAGGGCTGCCAAAATGGGGACTCTGATAAACGAACTTCTCGACTTCCTGAAATACAACAAGGAGAATTTCTCATTAAGAATCAGACATCAGGATATAGTCCTATTTACACAAGAGATATACGATTCTTTCGTCAACTATGCCGAACTAAAGAATATACATTTCAATTTTGTGTTCGACCAAAAGAGCCGGTACGCATGGTTTGACGAAGTTCAGCTACAAAAGGTATTCAATAATATCCTGTCGAATGCCTTCAAGTTCACTCCGGAGAACGGGACGGTTGAGATAAGAATAACCTCATCCGGTTCGTCTGTAACAATAACTTTCACCGATTCCGGTATCGGAATCCCCAAGGATATGACCGGACGAATCTTTGAACGTTTCTTTCAAGTAAACAACCCCGTGAACAGGGAATTATCCAATACCGGAACCGGCATAGGGCTATCATTGTCACTCAATATCGTGAAAGCCCATCACGGACAAATAACGGTGGAAAGCGAAGAAAACAAGGGCAGTTCGTTCATTGTTGAACTGCCTATCGGTAAGGAACACTTTAAGGAAGACAAAAATGTCACTATCATAGAGGACTACGGAAACAAGGAAATAATCAACAACAGCATAAGCATAGAAAGCGAAGAAGAAAATCTGGAAGATTTCATCGCACAGCAAAAAAAGGATTTCGATCATTCAGCTACCCTGCTTATCGTTGAAGATGATGATGAATTGCGGAAGCTGCTTATAGAGATATTCGAACCTATCTTTGAAATCTTTGAGGCCAGAAATGGTGAGGATGCATTTAAAATCGCACAGCTAAACTCACCGGATCTTATTTTATCAGATATCATGATGCCCGGCATCTCCGGTATAAATCTTTGCGCAAGAATAAAGTCTCATTTTGATACCAGCCATATACCGGTCATCCTGCTCACTGCATTAAGCAGCGTGGAACATAATATTAAAGGTCTGAATTGCGGGGCTGATGATTATATCACCAAACCTTTTAATATCAGAATCCTAATTGCCAAATGTATTAACCTGTTGAATAACAGAAGAAAACTACAAGAGCGATACAGAACACTAGAAAACAGCAGTGCGGAACAACTGACCGATAACAAACTCGACCAGGATTTTATCGACCAAATAATAAAAATTGTACAAACCAGGCTGGAAGAAGGAAACGGAGATATTAATGTCACACTGTTATGTGCTGAATTAGGGCTGAGCCGGACAAAGTTATTCTTGAAAATGAAGAAGATAACTGGAGAATCCCCTCATTCCTTTATCCAAAATATAAAGTTGAAAACTGCTGCCAAGATGCTTCGTGAAAATGAGGAATATAACATCAGTGATATTAGTTTCCAGTTAGGTTTCAGCTCATTGAATTACTTCGGGAAAAGCTTCAAGGAATATTTCGGAATGTCTCCTACTGCTTATCGGAAAGTTCATCAAGAGCAAAAATAAATCAAACAGAATATACATCTTTCTCTATATCGTACTCAAATCGAAGAAAGTATCTTCGGTAAACTACCCAAATAATAAAAAGGAAGGTTTATCAGTCGGAAACTCTTTCCGACAACTGTCTTCACATCATCAACGGAATAAGGAGCATTCCAAATACGGACAGCTAAATCACCGCCAGACAAATCCATGAAAGAATGTAACGAACGGAGATGCGCATTCTTTCCGCATTTCACCTCGATCGGAATAATTTGTGTTCCCTTTTGCCATACAAAATCTGTTTCAGCATTGGAACCTTGCTTATCACGTACCAAAAAATGCAAGTCGGAAATATACTGTTCATCAAGCAATACCTGCAGTTGTTGGGCTACAATATGTTCGGCAATAGCTCCTTGCCACGTATCCATCAACGTACGGTCATGCAGAACCTCAGTCTGGATATTTGCAGCAAAATTAACCAGTCCCGTATCCAGCCACATCAATTTAGGAGCACGTTTCAGAGCAGGCAACGCCGGTGCGTGCATAGCTGTAACAGGATAAACTAAATGTAATATAAAAGCTTTTTCCAAAATATTGAAAGCTTCACGCACTTCCTTTGAGTTATAGCTCGATTCTCCAAAATTTCCCAGTTTAATAGTCTGTCCCGCCTTGTTCCAGCCCGTCCGCAATATATGCCGGATGACATGCGTCTGCAACTGGGTCGGCGCATACTTTTCAACATCCTCGTTATAACCTTTCAATAAAGAATTATAAATAAATTTTAAGCGCACCAAATCCCCATTCTCCGCATAATCTGCCACTACTTCCGGCATACCACCAATCAATGCATATCTATGAAAACGAGACATTGCCTCTTCATGCAACACAGGCGGCAAACTAATTTCATCAATAGCGGTACGATAATGTTCCTCGCCCATAGCGGTCAGATATTCTCCGAAAGTACAAGGAGAAAGTTGCATATATTCCACTCTACCCACCGGAAAAGAGATACGCTCTTTCAACAATGACTGCAAACGTGAACCGGCAGCAATAACATACAACTCAGGCATATCTTCATAAAAATACCGCAACAATGCTACCGCCTTAGGCACATTCTGTATCTCATCTATAAATAGCAACGTCCGCCCCTCACGCAGAAGAATATTCTTTTGAAAACAAGCTATCCTCATTATTTCCTGTACTTTATCCGTACTCTGAAATAGGCGCGCATCTTCTTCACGCTCCAGATTCAAATGAAGATAATTCTCAAAGTTCCGGGCAAACTCATTGACTAACGTTGTTTTTCCTACCTGACGAGCACCACGCAACACTAATGGTTTACGTCCTGTACGGCCGGCCCACTCCTGTAACTGATTATAAATATCTCTTTTAAACATAAAAATCACTGTTAATCAGCAACAAATATACTGATTTATTCCAAGAACATAGGCAAAATCATAGGAAAACTATCTAAAATCATAGGCAAAATCAAGGGAATACAAATGAAAAACATAGGCAAAACAACCCCGAGATTCAACAATTCTATAAAGTCTTCCAAATAAACAAGAATGAGTAAAAGATGAGATACCCGAAGACGCATATACTTCCCCGATGTGCTATTTTTAAGATTCTATTGGAAAACAGCTATCCTGAAAGTTATGAACTAGAAAACAAATTGCATAAATAAATACATCAATATGCAGAAATACAGGCTGATATTGTATAAAACAGTATAGAATATGCATCTTTCTCCACTTAGAAAGTAGTGATTGCTTTAAAACCAACGGGATGTTCCTCGGTGAGGAACGAGGTGACGCACACCGGGGAACACTTCGTTCGTCGGTGAGAAAGGCGAAAAAGAGTTTTTTAAAAGTCTTTTTTCTCTAGTTTACTCTATAATTCCGAAAAGACAAAAGTGACAAGATGACTATTTTTCTCATATTTTATCATCAAAACAGCTAACAAACACGCTAATATGCTACAATAGATCTAATATATACCAAGAAAACTAGAGAAAGAAAATTTCCTATTTACAAATGCCCTGCATATTCCATTCTTCTCTGTCAAGCCATGTAATTAACGACCTTCCTGAATGATTAAATATTCCGTTTTTAAGAATTGTCATTTTCTCTGTTATAACAATAAATTATTATGTTTTTTCATACAGAAAAGCTATATCATAAAGTTCTACGATATACTTATACAAAAGAAAACCCTATTCCACATCCAAATACCAACCTTTTGAGTTCATCTCAAGGGGAGTTTAAGTACTTTCTAAACGTATATGACAACCGTACCCTCAAAAGCTACATTATGAATAACCAAATCCACCATTTCCCAAACAAACCTCTATGTTTGTAACATCATTGCATAATTAATTGAACGAATACTAGAATGAACCAAAATTAGAAAAGGTAAAAACGAAAATATTTTGAATCATTCAGAGAAAGGTAAATAAGATTGTTTTCAGGAGTTTATCAATGGACATATTAATCAATAATAAATAAAAAAGTAATGAAGCAATTCAATTATATTATAAGTGGATTATCATTAATAACCTCAACAATGGCTTTCTCTCAGACGAATCAGACCGTTCGCCCCAACATCATTTACGTTTTTCCGGATCAATACCAAAATGACGCGTGTGGCTTTTGGAACCTAAAAGGTTTCCCGGAATACCGGAATTCAAAAGGAGATCCCACTATTACCCCCAACCTCAATCAATTCGCCCGAGAGTCATTAGTTCTGACATCAGCACAAAGTAACAATCCTGTCAGCAGTCCACACCGGGCAATGCTTATGACCGGAATGTACTCCGCCAACAAAAATGGCGTCCCTGTCAATTGTAATACCGGCTCTCCCCAAAGCACCTTAAATCCTGCGGCTACAACCATAGGAGACGTATTCAGCCAGGCAGGATACGACTGTGCCTATATTGGTAAGTACCATTTAGACATGCCAACTCCTAATGACCCGAATAATCCGGGACACTATGTAGAAAACAAAAAAGAAGTATGGGATGCCTATACACCCAAAGAACTCCGCCATGGATTTAACTAAAAGAACTGGGACGACAATTAAAATCAATTAATGACCCTTGGTATAAAGAGAAAATACTTAATGAATTAATCAGTTATAAATAGTAAATATGAGAAAGATAACTTTATGGACATGCTTACTTCTATTCAGTTTTGCCAACATACAGTTACAGGCACAAACACTTCCTTATAAGAACCCGACCCTATCCACCGAGGAACGGGTACAAGACCTGCTTGGGCGCATGACACTGGAAGAAAAAGTGGCTCAACTTCGACACATCCATTCAGAGAATGTATTCGACGGACAAAAATTGAATAAAGAAAAAGTCAAGACGTTCTGTCAGAACATGAGTTTCGGTTTTGTAGAGGGACTTCCTTTATACAGTGAAAACTGCCGTGACAATTTTATGAAATTACAGAGATATATGGTGGAAGAAACCCGATTGGGCATACCTGTTATCATCACTACAGAAGCGCTACACGGCATGGCACAAGATGGAGCCACCATTTTTCCACAGAACATCGCTTTAGGGAGTACATTCAACCCTGAACTTGCCTACCGCAAATCATGCGCTATCAGTGAAGAACTACATACTGCCGGTATCCGGCAGGTATTAGCGCCTTGCATTGATGTTGTCCGTGATCTTCGTTGGGGGCGTGTAGAAGAATCTTACGGAGAAGACCCCTGGCTTTGTGCACAAATGGGCATAGCAGAAACCAAAGGTTACCTGAATAATCATATCTCTCCCATGCTCAAACATTATGGTGCTCATGGTGCTCCTGTAGGAGGGTTGAATCTGGCATCTGTGGATTGCGGTGTACGAGACTTGATTGACATTTATTTAAAACCATTCGAGATGATAGTTAAAGGCACCAATGTGAAAGCAATCATGTCAAGCTACAATTCACGTGACCGCATCCCCAATTCCGCTTCCAAATTTCTGATGACAGAATTGCTACGCGACCGTTGGGGATTTAAAGGGCTGGTATATTCCGACTGGGCAGCCGTAGATATGTTAAAATCATTTCACCATGTGGCCGAGGATAAAGAAACAGCTGCCATACTTGCCCTTACTGCCGGTTTGGATGTAGAAGCTTCCAGCAACTGTTATCCGGCACTAGTGGAAGCCGTCAGACAGGGGCGCTGTAGTATGGCAGTAATAGACCAGGCAGTCAGTCGTGTCCTACAAGTAAAAATAGAACTCGGACTTTTTGAAAATCCTTATCATACAGATGGATTGGCAGGAACAATCCACGATTCTAAAAAGATAAAACTAGCCCGTGAAATAGCAGACGAGTCCACTGTTCTCTTAAAAAATAAAGGTGGATTATTACCCCTTGATATCAACAAGCTGGGTTCTATAGCTGTAATAGGGCCAAATGCCGATCAGGTACAATTTGGTGATTACAGTTGGAGTAAGGACAATAAAGACGGAGTCACTCCCTTACAAGGCATCAAAGAATGGGTGGGAAATAAAATCAAGGTAAATTACGCCTACGGATGTGATCTTGTTTCTATGGACACAAGCCGGATTGACGAAGCGGTACGTATAGCACGCCAAAGCGATGTCGTTATTCTCTGTTGTGGAAGTTCCAGCACACGGTTTATCCGTCCTACTTCCATTCCATCTACCACCGGAGAAGGAATAGACCTGCACGATATCAGTCTGACCGGATGCCAGAGCCAATTGATACAAGCTGTATCCGCTACTGGCAAACCTATAGTATTAGTGCTTGTAGCTGGCAAACCTTTTGCCATTCCTTGGGAGAAAGACAACATACCTGCTATTCTTGCCCAATGGTATGCAGGAGAACAAGCAGGAAGTTCTCTTGCAGATATTCTCTTCGGAAAAGTGAACCCCTCCGGTAAACTAAACTTTTCATTCCCGAAAAGCACAGGCCACTTACCGGCTTACTATAATCATTTACCTTCCGACAAAGGTTATTATAAGAAGCCCGGTTGTTACGGAAAGCCCGGACGCGACTATGTATTCTCGTCTCCCACCCCCCTATGGGCTTTCGGACATGGTTTGAGCTATACCACTTTTAATTATGAAACAGCCAAAACAGATAAACAACAATATAAAGAAACAGATACAATACAAGTGTCTGTGCAAATCAAGAATACCGGAGAATTTCCAGGAAAGGAAGTTGTACAGGTTTATGTACGTGACCTTGTGAGTAGTGTGGTTACACCTGTCCGCCAACTGAAAGCTTTTTCCAAACCTTTGCTTGCTCCGGGAGAAACAAAAGAAATAGTACTCCGTATCCCTACAAGTGAACTGGCACTGACCGATGAACAAGGCAATCGTTTCTTTGAACCAGGAAGTTTTAAGATAGAAATAGGAACTGCTTCGGACGATATCCGACATACGTTGTATATCACAGTAGGAGATTGTACATCTTCAAAACTCACAGTTGACAAGGTTGTCCCCGTACGTAAGAAACCTGTTGGCAAGGAAATCAAGATTTCCGGTATTGTACGTGATGTACAAGCCACGCCTATAGAAAATGTTTCTATTTGCTCCGCTTACACCGGAAAGGAACTAGCCATTACCGACAAAAAAGGAACATATACATTGAAAGCGCTTTCGGATGATCAATTAATCTTTAAATGTAAAGGCTATGAACTAGAAACTATTGACATAAAAGATAATAAAAACATCAATGTCAAACTAGGGTCCAAATAACATCAATAATTGCGTAATGAAACAAATATACATCATTTTATTAGTAAGCTTGTGCTTGGTCAATAAAGTTTATGCAGTCAACGAGACAGAAGTGAGACAAACGGCTAATTACCGTGTCATTCCGCTTCCGCAGGAAATTATTCCCATACAAGATTCTCCGTTTCTCTTGGAAGCAGGAGTAACGATACTCTATCCTTCAAATAATAAGAAAATGCAAAAGAATGCACAATTCCTCGCTAACTACTTACAAGTTGCAACAGGGAAAAAATTTCCCATTGCGACTCAAAGCAATAAAGGAAGTGTCATTTCTCTATCATTAGACAAGAAGCATAATAATCCGGAAGCCTACCAAATTATTATCTCTGCCAATGGAGTAAAGATCACTGCTTCCACCGAAGCAGGCATCTTTTATGGTATTCAATTCTTACGTAAGTCCCTTCCTGTCAATGCGAATACCAATATAATACTGCCTGCCGTTGAAGTAAAAGATTATCCCCGATTCAGCTATCGTGGTGCCTTGCTCGATGTAGGCCGATATTTTTTTACCGTAGACGAAGTAAAAACATTTATTGACATGATGGCATTACACAACATGAACCGGTTTCACTGGCATCTGACCGAGGATCAAGGATGGCGTATTGAAATCAAAAAATATCCTAAGCTAACACAAATAGGATCTATACGTAAAGAAACGGTTATTGGAAGAAACTCAGACATCTATGATCATAGACCACATGGTGGTTTCTACACTCAAAAAGAATTAAAAGAAATTGTTCGGTATGCCGCCGACCGTCATATTACCATCATTCCTGAGGTAGATTTCCCCGGGCATATGCAAGCCGCCCTCGCCTCTTATCCAGAACTAGGTTGTACAAATGGAGCATATGAAGTTGGAACCCGCTGGGGAGTATCAGACTTGGTGCTATGTGCAGGACAAGAAAAAACATATCAATTTTTAGAAGATGTACTCACAGAAGTACTTGACATCTTCCCGTCCGAATACATTCATATTGGCGGTGACGAATGTCCTAAAACTGAATGGGAAAAATGTCATAAGTGCCAGGCGCGTATAAAAGAAATAGGATTACAATCTGATAAACTACACACTAAAGAAGAACGTTTGCAGAGCTATATCATAACCCGCATGGAAAGATTCCTTAATGCCAAAGGACGAAAAATTATAGGATGGGACGAAATTCTTGAGGGTGGACTAGCACCCAATGCAACTGTAATGTATTGGCGTACCTGGTGTGGCGATAAAGCCTATACTGAAGCTGTAAAACAAGGGCATGATGTTATTATGACACCTTACAAATACATGTATTTCGACCATGCCTATGTATCTGACCGAACCAATGAACCACTCTGTCTAGCCAACCTAAACAATATCACAACAGACAGCATCTATAATTATGAGCCGGTTCCTGCAGGTTTCACGACTGAAGAACAGAAACACTTTATCGGTGTACAAGGTAATGTATGGACTGAACTTATCTCTACCTTTCCACATGTACAATACATGTCATTACCCCGTTTTGCCGCTCTTAGTGAAATACAATGGACAATGCCTGAAAAGAAAAACTATCATAACTTCCTGTATCATCTTCCACAGTTAATACAGATATACGACAATGAAGGGTATGAATATGCCAAACATCTTTTTAAATAATTCCACAGTCTTCTAACCCACAATTTATATTTTATAGGAGAAGGTCTGCCAATAGTTAAGCAGACTTTCTCTTTATAAATGTTACTCCATTCCTTCTTTACGATACTCTTGCGGAGTGACGTGATACTTATCCTTAAAGCATTTTCTAAAATATTTAGGTGAACTGAAACCTAACCGGTCAGATATTTCCATAATATTCAAATTCGGATTATTCTTAAGCATTACAGTTGCCTCCTTCAAGCGAATGGTAAGAATAAGTTCCGCAGGTGTCTGCCCGGAAACAGCCTTTAATTTGATAAAAAGCTTAGTACGGGCAATACCCATCTCACGAGCAAATATCTCCATACTAAAATCCGGATCATCCAAATGTCTCCGGACGACTTCTATAGCTTTGTCTATAAAGGCTTTATCCATCTCATTATTCACCAGGATACGATGTGTGGATTCTGGTTGTCTAGAGAATTTTTCTTGCATCATGATCCGGCTGTTTACCAGATTATTACAACGTGAAAGTAACAAGTGTACATTAAATGGTTTAGTAATATAATCATCTGCCCCTGTCCTTAGAGCTTCAAGCTTAGATTCAACAGCCGTCTTGGCAGTAAGCAATACTACAGGAATATGACATGTGTCTATATTTTCCTTTATATCTTTGCATAATTCCACCCCCGATTTCCTCGGCATCATAATATCAGTCACCACTATATCCGGCATCTCCTCTTTTACTTTTTCAAGCCCTGCCTGACCATCAGCCGCTGTCACCACTGTGTAAAAAGGTTTAAACAAACTGACAAGCATATCACATAAGTTACTGTTATCTTCCACTATCAATATTTTACAGTCGTTTGTTTTCAATTCGGAAATCACTTCCACTTCTTCCTCTTGAAACAATACTATAGGAGTTTCTTCTACTTGGCTGGAAATAACATTATCTGTTTGTCCATCCTGCAATTGCTCACAAATTTCTTCTTCTTTAAAATGCTCCCTGCCCATCTTCAAACGTACACAGAAAGTCGTCTCCACTCCTGGGTCACTATACACTTCAATAGTACCGTGATGAAGTTCTACAATTCCTTTCGAAAGTGCCAGTCCGATACCTGTTCCCATATATGAAGCCGCCACTTCCTCTGTCTGATAGAAACGGTTGAAAATCTTATCAATATCTTTCGCCTCTATACCTTTGCCGGTATCGGTCACTTCGATAAGCACCTCCTGTCCTTTCCGCCGTACTGACACTACTACTTCACCATTCTTCTGCGTATATTTAAAAGCATTACCGATAAGATTATTCATCACCTTCTTCATTTGCCGTACATCATACCATAGTTCAATATGGTCAACGGTTTTCACGAACTTATAATTTATCTGCTTTTGCTCCGCATACTCCTGAAACATTTGATAATATTCCTCTATATCATGTACCACATTTCTTCGACTCACTTTTAATGTCATATACCCCTGTGTCTGCTTGCGGAAGTCCAGCAATTCTGTTATCAGTTCTCTTAACTGCAAACAATTTTTATAAACCTTCTGCAAGGAAGTGGAAAGAAGCTGATTCTGTTCATGTATCCGCAACAATATTTCCAATTGTCCGATGATGACAGTCAACGGTGTACGGAACTCATGCGATATATTAGTAAAAAATCGTAATTTTACTTGATTCAGTTTCTCTATATCCTCCGCATGCTTTTGTTCATATTTTAAAGACTCTTGTAACTTAATTCGATGATTATAAATACGTACCAGCAAATAAATCAGTAATACTATCAGCAATATATAAAGTATATAAGCCCATACTGTGCGATAAAAAGGGGGAAGTACTTTAATAACAAGACGGCTCTCCGGTACAAATAGATTACGTTCATTTGCCGTTTTGACTACCAGTGTATATGTACCGGGAGCCAATCCAGTATAAGTCACTGTATTTTTATCATGCATATTTACCCATTCATTCGAAAATCCATTCAGACAGTAAACCAGTTCCTCCTTATCTATTGGCAGAAAGTCTGTAGCTGTATATTCCAATGAAAATATATCACAATCTGCAGATAATACAATTTCCTTCAACATACTCAGGTTCTCCGTCAAAATCCCTGTGCCATCCCCTACATTCACCTCTTGTCCATTCACAATCAAGCGGTAAGGATAAATATGGTAACTCCGCGCAGTACGCTCGATCTCTTGTTCGCTAAAAGAAATCATACCATCCATGCCACCTATGAAAATCTCACCTGTACTACATTTCAACAGCGAGTTCTCGTTAATAGAGGTCAAAGGTATCTTCTTTCCCTTATCATAATTCACAAAACGCTTCGTATCACAATCCAGAATCGAAAATCCGTTATCAGTAGTCACCAACATACGGTTATCTTCCAATTCACAGATTGCATATACTACATTACTCGAAAGTCCGTTCTTTCGTTGGTCATAATTCTCAAAATCATTAGTATCGCTCCGATAAAGATCTAATCCATGCTCATTAGTACAAAGCCACAAACGTTTATGGCTATCTTCATAGATATAGTTCACATGATCACTACTGAGCCCGTTTTCCATCACCCCCTGACGATAAGTGGTTAATTTCTGAGTATTAAAATTATAACAACTGACTCCTTTTCCACTATTAACTATCCAAAGAAGTCCCCGATGGTCTAATAGTAGTTTTCGACAAAACGAAGTATTATTATTATACTCTTTTTCATCAAATAATGATGTACATCGCCCCGTCTGCGGATCAAAAAGTGCAAGCTTACCAATAGTACCTAAAACAAGTCTATCTCCCACTGGTACAATATCCATCACAATATCTGAAGGTAACGATGTTGAATCACGTTCCTCATGTCTGTAATGTGTAAACTGCTTTGTCTCCAAATCAAAACGATTTAATCCGCCTAAATGCGTACCTATCCAAAGTGCTTTCCGTTTCTTATCATAATAAACAGCTTTAGCATGATTATGTGAGATGCTATTCATATGATCATTGTGGACAAACCGGCGAAATTTTCCACTCTCCAAATTATAGCTACATACTCCACCACCTTCCGTACAAATCCACAGGTTACCATATTCATCTTCTGTCATCGCTCCTACAGTAGGGGAACTTAATCCATCTGATTCTATCGGCGAGGTATTATACTCCCGATAAATTTGCCTGTTCGGATTGAAATAATTCACGCCACCATAATAAGTTCCAGCCCAAAGACTTCCCTGGTGGTCACGCAACAAACTCCAGACAGATGACTCAGAAAGACAATTCTTCTCAGCTTCCTTTTTATAATAACGCGTAAACCGGCCTGTTCTCTTATCGTATTTATTCAATCCGTCAAACGTTCCCACCCAAATATCGCCATTCTCATCCTCACAACAACAATGTACCTGACTGGAACTAATACTTGTTTTATCATCCGGCATGGTATGAAAGTTATAAACTTCCCCCTTACGAATGAGATACAATCCCTCACCACTATGGCATGATACCCAAATATCACCTGTTGAATCCCGAAAAATATCATTAATTCGTCCTTTCGGAATGAGATGTACCAATTTCGTCTTCTCTACCAATAAATAAAGACCCGCATTATACGTGCCTATCAAGATAGAGTCATTCTGGCGAAGCATCCGGTTTATACTTACTTTTTGATCAGGTAGCTGATAAATCAATCTTGCAGAATCATTTTCATATCGATAAAGCCGGCTATCACGCGCAAAGAAAAGCGCTTTGTCATAATGCATAGCAGAAACTTTCCCGGTAACAAGCGTAGAAAAGGAATCATGCATTATATCATAAGTTGAAATTCCCTTGCCATTGGTCATCACATAGACCTTCCCCTGCCTATCTCCTGCAATCTGCGCAATATCATTATAGGAGAGACTATTAGGATTATCCTTTTCATGCTTATACACTTTAAACACCTTACCATTGTAAAGATTCAGCCCGTCACGGGTTCCCATCCATATCCATCCCCGCTCATCCTGATAGAGAGTCATCACAGAGTTATGCGAAAGCCCGTCATCTGTCGTAAAATGGTGGAAAGAAAGATTCCGGCCCATTATTTGCACAACAACTACACTACAGAATAGAAATATCAGAAAGAATACCCTTTTATTCATAGTTCAATGTTTTTCATCAAGTTTGAACACAAAGATAAAGCGAACTGATGGATTTCGCCTAATTTCAATTGTTTTTTTAGAGACTATTTCCTAAAGAAGCTTGAAAACATCCATAACAATACACATAAAAAAGGCACAGTTCTTACAAAGAACCTTGCAAGATCTGTACCTTCAAAATTATACTTCTGTAAATTTAAAATTATTAATCTTTCAAATGATTATTACGACAAAACTTTTACCGGTACCAACACCAACTTACAGAAGTTTTCAGCAGAGAATATCTTAAGATAAATATTCTCCATTGAGATAGCCGAAAGCGGAGTAATGGTCATAACACCATCTACTTCACCACTTACAGGATCGGGGATAACATCTTTCTTATCGGTTATCTGTACCGCAAAGTCAGTCGTTTCAATCACAACTGTCTTCACACCTTTCTGTTTAATATTGACGGTAAGTGATTCGCCTACTTTTACTTCGAACGGTTTATGTATCTTAAAATCTATCTCCTCCACATATTCTTTACCGCCATCTTGTTTCCCGACTTCCAGAGTCAACTTCAAACCACCCAAAGTAGGAATAGTAACCACATTTTCAATTCCACCTACCGTCCAGCTAAATGTCAGACAAGGGATTCCCTTCGATGTTCCTTCTATCCAGGTATTCCCGTTTTCATCTGTTTTTTTCACATCATCAAAAAGAGTTCCCCCAGCGCGAGGAAGTGCATTATCCCCCTCTTTCCATATTTCACCATCAAATGAAAACTCCCATCTCCCATTTTCATTGACTCTCACTTGCGGAGTAACACCATTCTCTCCGGCAACAGGTACTGTCTCACCATTTTGCTTTAGAATCTCATCATTATAGTACCATACATACTTGCCACTTTTTTCATCCAAGCCTATACGGAAAGGAGAATAGTCCAAATCTGCTTCACCATTATACACTTCAAGTTTTTTCCCATTATTTAGTTTTATAGTATAACCTTGATCATGTTCGCTAAAGTCTACCATCCAACTAGTCCCCGTCAATAACGCATCATAAGCAGCGACTTGTTCGTTGTATTGCATAATCGTCTCTTGCAGTTTATCAACCCGATCATTAAGATTGTCGATATCCTGCCGAATTTCATCCCTGTCATTACATGATTGTAGTATAATGAAGGGGACAATGCCCAATAATATGAATATAATCCTTTTCATAATATTTCATTTTAATATTTCTGAGGACCGTAACTAGAGTAAGCAGGAAGTAATACATAAGTACCTTCTACAAGGTTTATACTCTCAAACGGAGTATCCGGACTGGTGAAATTATATTTAAATTCACATGCTGTTTCTTCCGGAACCGGATATATCGGAGTAAATTTCTTACTTCCATCAGAAGTAAAATAAATATTATCCTCCCACTGCGTTCCGGCTACCTCAGGAAATACATCTAAACCAAATACTGCATTATTTCCACTCGGACGTGAGAAATCATAGAAAAGATTCTTACTACATTCCAATTCTTTTACTTCTTCCGCCTTAACCAAAGCTGCGTCACCTCTCAACCATAAATTCATGAATACATTATTTCTCAATAGCACTGTCTTTAATGTAGCACCACTAAAACTACCAATAAGCAATTCTCCTCTTTCCGGCTTGGTAGAATAGAATATATTGTTTTCTAATTTCAGGGAAGTCTCCATTGTTCCTTGTGCTTTCTCACAAATAGAAATATTACCATTCAAATTAACCGTACTGTTTTTGATGCTAAGAGTTTTCAAAGTTTTACCACTTCCAAAGTCCGCCATCTTTCTATTCAGATTCAGCAAACAGTTTTCTATAATAATTTCAACAGTTCCTATATTTTGGAATATAAATTGTTTATTCTCTACTATAGTAATATTCTTCATTATGAACAACGGATTGTTTATATTGTCATTACCATTGTAATAAAGATCCCATCCAACCCAATCTGTAGCTTTGACCGCTTCCAGCTTTGCACTTCTGTTTTCATCACTTCCTATAATAATAACAACATTCCTTCCATCTTTCGTCTTTGGTTTATTTCCATGCCATTCCAATGTCGCGTCAGGCTCCACAAAATACACATATTTATCGTCTGCCACCTTACCATGCGCTTCAGTTGTAACATGAGCAGCCTCACCATATGTTACTTTATTAACCACCAAACCATCTATTATAATGTCTTTGCCTGCATTATATCTTTCAAGTAAAGTCTGAGGATTTCCTGCTTTCACCCTAATTTTATCTACCGCCCAGTATAAGCCCTTATTCACTTGAAGCACAACCTCGGTAGTGTTATCAGCAGAAGCACGGGTGGTAATACTTTGTACAGGCGGAACTACTGTCAAAGTGGCGTTTCCTTCGCTATCAATATCAGAAATCTCAGCTTTCCAGCCTACAGGAGCTATTACAAAATGTTTATACTGGTCACCCTTAATAACAACTTTTGTACTCGAACCACCGGTAGCCACCATCCATTCACCATCTTCTTCTACCCAACGGCCATCTGCAGGTTTCTCAATAACTGCCGACAGTCCTTCTACAATGGGAAGCGAAAATTCAGAACCATCCGCCAATTTCACATAAAAAAAGTCACCCTCTCTCCTAACATCATCAAACAAATCCTTTATTTCTCCACCATCTTCAGCGTCAGCTCTGGCCGGAACTTTCGTTACACCATCCGGTTCATAAACAAACTCATAGTCACCACTGTTATCCGTACCTTTCACATTTATCTGCCAAAATCCATCTTCAGACACGCGGAATTTCGGCGTGACTGCATTATCACCAATAGCTTTACCTCCCTCCTGACGCACGCCGTCAATTAACCAATAGCCATCCTCATCAATAGAAATTGGCGGATATTGCACAGTTCCTTTAACACCCTGATTCAGAGTTATTACTTTACCATCGCTTAGAGTCAACACATAATCAATTGTCCCGTCTTCCCGAGGAACCTCGTTACAACTCTGAATTGTTTTACCACCTTCTATAAAAGCTTGCAAAGCTTCTATATTCTTATTCATATTGTTCACATAAGCCTCCAGATTTTCCACCCTGTTTTTCAGAATGGCGATATCGTCTTTCAAATCATCCGTATCACATGCCGCAAATAAACAGAGGGTCATTACGAATGATGCTATAAACAACTTTCTAAATGTTTTCATTTTTCTTTATGATTTAAAATTAAAAATATTCTGGCCTATTTTACAAAGTAGACATGTACCTCTTCTTTCCTAAAAAAATCAGTCAACGAATTTTGGTTTAATTTTATTTTTCGTTTGTCCTCTTTATAAACTTTCAATCTGCGTGAAGATATATCCAATGCAGAAAGATCAATTGTTCCGGAGAAATCTTCTCCTGTCTCATTGATAATAACCAGCAGACGTTCCTTTCCCACGCATTTACTCCAAACGAAGATACCGGGATTTTCGGGAGCATTGAAAGAAATACTGCCCTTAGACGGATTGATCAGAAAACGGGAAAGTTCATTCAATTCTTTCGTAGTTCTTGCAATAGCTTCCACCAAACAGGGCTGATGAAAAACTGTATACCATCCCCAACGTAAACTAATGGAATTCTTCGGATTGGTAAAAAGCCAATAAAACAATCCATTGGATCCATGTACAAATGCCCAGTAAAAAGAACTGCGTATTTTTTCTGGTGTATCGGGAAAAGCAGTACTCGTTTTGAGACCGGCCGCAGCAGGATTGGACAAATTCTTTAGGAAAGGACTCCAACGTTCGACCTCTGCTTCCCACTCCGAAGAGCCGGGTTTATGTCCTTCTTTGTCCAATTTGCCAAATGTACTCGTAGGATTCACGGATTTTTCTATCGTTTTATCCCCCCAACCGCTATCATAAGCATTGATAATAGCTAGCCATGGCTTGCCGATTTTACTGCTTCCTTTCAGATACTTCTCCAAATCCGGAGTCAATTTAGATGGAACGCCATCATACATCTGACGCATATCAAGGTCACAACAATCTTTAAAAGTCTCCAGTTCCCAATTAGAATTAATAACCGGATGATTCGGATCTTCTTTTTTAATCCAATCGTAAATTCGTTGTAAATCCTCCGGTTTCACATTTTTGATGTATGGTTCATCTACTAAATACCATGCATAAAGAGCCGGATGATTCTTCAACAATTTCACCATCCACCGGATACGTTGTTCTTTTTCGGGCGTGATAGTAAACCCGTCCAAGTTAACATATACCATCAACCCGTTTTTTTGAGCAGCATCCATATATGCCAATAGTTTATCTTCTGTCATGTCCTTATTACGAAAACCGTAATTATGTACTAAATTAAAGCCCAGTTCTTTAACCATTGGCATATCCTCCACCCCTACCGCATAAAGTCCTAATGGCAAGAAAGGACGTCCATTCACGACAGACTCAGTTTGCGTAAGCGTTACTACCGAAGATTTTTCCGTTATCAACGGCTCGGCATAATTCGTCTTTTTATTCTTCACCGGATTGAAAGCAGTCATAGCCACCGCCCACACCAGCAATACCATTAGAGAAGAAATTCTTTTCATTTTATTCTTTTGATTAGACAAACTTTCGTTTTTATTCCACAAAATAAACATGTACCTCATCTTTCTTAAATGAATCGACAAATTCGTTCTTATCTAACTTGATAACACGATCATCCTCATTATAAACTCTCAGCTTACGTGAAGTAATATATAGTCCGGAAAGATCAACAGGACTATTAAAGGAACTACCCGTTTCATTTAGAATAATCACTATTCTACGCTTATCCACAATCTTACTCCAGACATAAATACCGGGATAGGTTTCGTCATAAAACGTAATGCTGTTTTTAGAAGGATCAACCAAAAACTTGGAAAGCTCACCTAACTCATTAATTGTTTTCTGAATGGCTGCACGCAAACGCGACTGGTGGAAAACTGTATACCATCCCCAACGTAAATTCAAAGGTGTCTCAGGATTTGCCCAAAGCCAATAAAAAAGTCCGTTAGAACCATGGACAAACGCCCAATAGAAAGAACCTCTAATCTCTTCCCCCGTATTTGGAAAAGCGGCACTCACGGTAAACCCATGTGCTTCCGGATGCTCCAGATCATTCAGAAAAGGTTGCCATAATGCTTTCTCTGCTTCCCACACAGGATCACCATCCTTATAGCCGGCCTCAGCTAGTTTAGAAAAAGTAGAAGTGGGATTGACCGGTTTTTCCACATTTGCCCCCCAACAGCTATCATAAGCATTGAGTATAACCAGCCAAGGTTTGTTATACTTAGCATTGCCTTCCAAGTATTTTGTCAAATCAGGAGTCAGACGAAATGGAACCCCATCATACAATTGCCGCATATCAAGGTCGCAACAATCCTTGAAAGTTCCTAACTCCCAATTCGAACTAATTATAGGATGATGAGGATCTTCTTTTTTAATCCAATCATACATTTTTTTCAATGTTGACGGAGAAATTTTATCCTTATAAGGTTCATCAGCCAAATACCAGACATAAAGAGCCGGATGATTTTTCACACATTGTACCATTTTCTTAATCTTGGCTTCTTTTACAGCATCCAAAGTTGCTCCATCCAAATTAAAAAAGACCATCAAGCCATTCCTCTGTGCCGCATCCATATACTCAATCCAATCCGCTTCTGTCTTTCCCTCATCACGAGTATGATAAGTATGTACCAAGTTAAATCCCAACTCTTTGACTTTTGACATATCTTCAATCTCCACTCCATAAAGAGCCAAAGGTAGAAAGGGCTTCCCATTGACAGTAGAGACAGTTTGCGAAAGAGTAACAATTGAAGGAGATGCCCCAATAGAAGCCACTGTATAATCCTTACTCAGATCAAGCGGTGGTAATTCCCCTTCGTCCCCTGTCTCGTCATCTCCTCCGGTATCATCTCCACCAGGTTGTGTCACCGGTGTTTCATATTCCGAGTATTCCTCGTTACAAGCACAATAAAAACTACCTATTCCTGCAAGCAACATTCCTATGAATATATTCCTTATTCTCATATCAGTTATGTTTTTTAGATTTATGGTTCCATTATTCAATCTCTTCCATCACAGGTTCTAATTTAAACTTGTCAAACCAGAAAATGATTTTCCTCGTACCAGTCTTAAACTTACCCTCAAGATAATGATTAGACAAATCATCATTATTCCCGACACAAGGCATCATTATAAAATTCATCAGCATATTGTCCGGTATCTCAATATTTTCGATTGTTACCTTTTTCCATTCTTCTTTGACAGAACGGTCTCTGTAAGAACTGCTACACCCACCTTTATTCCAATAATCCGGTGCAGTTTTCAACCAATTCCCATCTTTAGGTACCAATACTTGTTCTCTAGTTGCATCCCGCGCACTCAAATCTGCCTCATCTTCACATATAGCCAAAGCAACGGAAAGAGTCGCACCTTCCTCCCAATTCGATTTGGTATAGAAACTTAAATTATAAATGCCGGCTGGTACCTTCTCAATCGAATATGCAATATGCAAATTCCACGGTTTTAGTACATTAATATCATCTGCTTCACTTAATGAAGCATCCCGTTCTGTCTGTTGATATTCCCACTTCATGGAAGAAGTACTTTCATATCCTACTGTCTTGTCAACCGTCAACGTAGATTTTTTATTGTCTGCAAAAGGCGCAAACCAACAATGCGTATAATTCAATATATTCGCGCCTTTCGTCAATTGGGCATCTATAATTGCCGGAGCTTTCCCCATGGTAAAAGATTCCTCAAAATCTCCATTCACAAATTCAATCTTATCATCATCAGTTATTTCGCCATCATCTACCCATCCATCTTCATTATCATCTATCAACTGATAATAGCGGACATATTCTACTGGCATCTTCTTAGGGAAAATGCGTTTGTCGATTCCCCAAGTACCACCCCATTCACCGCCTACCGCTACCTTCATTTCCAAACGGAAATCACGATCAAACGGCCAAACTGTATCATCATTATTTTTAGTTTTATTATAAGTCAGTATGATTTCATTATCAAAAAGCAATTCTATCTTTTTCTTTCCCCATACTACAGAATAAAGATGATAACGGTCTTCTAGCGTCCGTGACACTTTAGCAGCAGAAGCAGCCGCAACTCCTGCTTTCCGCGCAGCCGGTGTATGAATAGCAGGATAATTAGTAGGATTATCCGGATTGCCGCCAAACACATAATCTACTAATGTGATTTCTGCATCAGTATTATCAACCGGTACCAACCTGATTGTAGGATGAATGCCACGTCCAATGGGCACTTTGACCGCTACATCAATACGCCCACGTTGAACATTTTGTTTAGAAACTACAAAAGCAGAAGAATAATCATAAGAATAAGGCGCTCCCGTAATATCAATTCCTTCATGTGGATCTTCATAAGCTTCCAAAATCAATATACCATTTTCCACGCGCGCACATTTGGGATCATTAACACGGTAATCCTGCGTCTCTTCATCTAACGACAAATCTTTTTTACATTCCCAAAAAGCATTATCACTCAAACCATCTGTAATAAACTCATCTGCCCAAACGCTCTTGTAACCGTCATATCCCTCCGGTATTTCATCAGTAATGACGGGATAACCATCAAATCCTTTATCAGAATCACATGCTCCCCATATCAGGGCACAAGCAACCATAACTATAAATATTTTCTTTCTCATAACGTTCAAATATTAAGTTCATTTTATTGCCATCCCGGATTCTGTCCCAAAGCCGGATTTTTATAATTCTCCTGTTGGGAAATAGGATATAAATACATTTTATCATCCCAAATACGAGTCTGCACCTTTACACGACTATATCCGTTTGCAGAGGAATAAGTTATGCCATAAATATCTTTCACAGTCCCGCCTGTCTTCCAACGACGAATATCCCAGAAACGGTGATCTTCAAAGGCAAGTTCTACCCGACGCTCATTACGCAAACGTTCAACAAAAGCGTCACCTGTTGCGGTGACATCTTTCATACCGGCTGCCGCACGCACTTTATTCAAAGCTTGACGGGCAGTCAGTGTAAACGGCTTATCACCACCATTATTGGGTAACTCATCCTCTCCAACCCATTCTTTCATTGCTTCAGCATAATTGAGTAATATTTCAGCATAGCGGAAGATAATAAAATGATGTGCCTTTTTCACCTGTGGCAGTTCAGGATTGAGTACCGTATTCTCATTGATATATTTACGCACATAATACCCCGTCGTAGTAGCTCCCGTTATGGGAAGTCCATTCTTTCCTCCCTGCAAGGATTCCACCTTCTGCTGCATCAAGGTAGCTCCATTATAAACAATAGTTTTGTAGAAACGCGGATCCCGGGTGGGCTCCCCAAGCTCATCCACATAAATATTTTTTCGATGGTCAGCATTATCCCAGCTAAAAATATCCCCATTTTTCATTTCATAAGCGTCCACTAAATTCTGTGTTGGTATGTTACCGCTATTTCCACCTTCAAAGCCAATGGGAAGATTACGTTGTTCGTAGGAGTAATCATCACCGTTACGACGTTCAAAAATTACCTGACTGGATGTGAGTACCACATGAGCCCCCTCACTATCATATAATGGATCCACGTCAATAGACGGAAGTGAATAACGCCCCATATCAATAACCTCTTTGGCAGCCCGGGCGGCCTTCTCCCATAAAACTTTATCCATTGTAGGATTATGTAACAGACTGGCAGCATAGAGTAAAGCTCTGGATTTCAACGCCAACGCCATACCCTTGGTGACACGCCCGGTTTCCTTAAAGAACTCATTTTGATCTTCCGGCAATTTCTCAGCCACCTCAGAACATTCAGAAGCTACAAAATCAATTACTTCATGAAAAGGAGTCTTCTTCACCGTATTAGCATCCTCCCACGGTATAGTAGCGGTAATCAAAGGTGTATCTCCATACCGCTTCGCTAACTCAAAATAATAGAAAGCACGTAAAGCACGTACCTCATAAGGATACATACGGAACTTGGTTATTTCCTCCTGATATGTGGGATCTTGCTCAAAACGTTTAAAAAGACTTTCATCATAGGTCTCCAAATAAGTATTGGCTGCTTGAATGCCTTTATACATATCTTTCCATACATCATCTACCGTATTTGTCGGTGACCATGTATTAGCATACACCTTATACACCGGATTATTACTCCAGACATAAGCAGCATTATCGGTAGCGGCATCACGCATTGCACCTCCAATCGCGCCAAAATCTTGTGGCAGAAATGAATAAACCGCATTTACCGCTCTAAAAGCACCTTCCCAAGTAGAAAATATCTCTTCCTTTGTCTTGTTGGTGGATTCATCAAAATCCAAATAATCACAAGCCACAAACGAGACACTTATCAAACTGGATAACAATAATTTACTATATAATTTCATAATCAATATCCATTAGAATTTAACATTAACACCTGCATATATAGACATCAGATCCTGATAATTGGCATTGATACTTTCACAGTTGAGATAGGGCACATGATCCAATGAGAAAAGGTTATTTCCACGTACATAAACCTGACATCCGTTCATCCGTAATGGAGCTATCCATTTTTCAGGGAGATTATAATAAAGATTCACATTGCGCAACTTCAAAAAACTTCCATCGACCAACCATTGAGTACTCGTTTGATAATTATTCGCATTGTCCAATGTAGAAAGACGAGGCATATTGGCAATATCTTTGGTCTGTTCCGTCCAACGTATTTTATCATCCAGATACCATAAAGAAACGTTAGTGTTATTACGCAACGGACGATAAACACTATTCATATCCAATTTGCGACTCAAGCCAGCTGCACCCTGAAAAACCAAATCTACACCGAAACCTTTATATTCTAAGCCTAGACGAAGTCCGCCATACCACTCCGGGATAGTCTCAGAATGCCCTATAGCAGTAATATCTTTAGAATCGATAACCTTATCACCATTCTGATCCCGATATTTAATATCACCCGGTCGGACTTCGGAAAAGTTCTGTACGGGAGATGCCTCAATGTCTGCCTGATCTCTAAAATAACCAATTGCTTCCAAACCAAATACTTGACCAACAGGCAAGCCTTTGGCAGAAAGATAGGGATACTCTTTATATCCTTCACCATTTTCAATAACCTCCGACTGCATCCTCGATACATTGACTCCTACATAATAGCTAAAGTCCTTGCCAATTTTATCGTTCCACAGTGCTGACACCTCAAAGCCCCTACGGTTCGTCGCACCAATATTCTGCATCGGAACAGAAAGTCCGATTACATCCGAATAAAAGTTACCGGCTCCAATCAACCCTTGACGATACTGATGCCAATAAACATCTCCCGAGAATGTTAACTTCTTAAAAAGTTGCACATCCAATCCGGCATTATATTTATTCACCCTTTCTAATGTCAAACTGTTTATAGCAGGAGTTCCCAGAATCATACCACCATTCCATTTGTTTATGCTATTATTCTGACCTAAAAGATACCCGCCAGTATTACTCCAAGTCTGATCGTGTAAATCGTAAGATATACTGTCATATCCGGCTTGCCCCCATGATGCACGCAGTTTCAGAAAATCAACCACAGAAACATTTTTCATAAACTTCTCTTTCGACACCAACCAGGCAGCGGCTACCGAAGGATAAGCCTTATAATGATGAGTTTTTTGCAGGCGGCTTGTACCGACATATGAAATAGTAGCATCAATCATATAACGGCTGTCATAGCTATAACCAGCCATAGCTGTGGCATAAAGACGTTTATTGGTATTATTTTGCCCCAAACTCGAATAATATTCCAATTTATAAAGAGCACGAGCATCCACAATATGTTTACCAAAAGAACGATTATAATTCAATTGTCCCAATATATTAGCAGATACTGACTGTTCTTCCATGCCATAACAGTTTACTTTTAGCATACCGTCCGTGTCATACACCTGAGACATAGAATCATAAGCCCCTGTTACCAAATTCTGTAAAGGTGTATTCACTTCATAACTATAAGTCTTCGTTCCATCTTCCTTAAACACTGCTATATTATCATAAGCCACCGCCAGTTCAGCTGACAAACCCGGAGTTATACTTTTCAAATCTTGTACAATACGCATATCTGCCGATAAAATACGAGGATTGGATTTATAATACCCCCTATCTGCAATATTGGCAACCGGATTCTTCTTAAATACCAAGTCTCCTCCCCAATGCCCGCTGGAAGTCTTGACCGGAAACATTGCCGATGGTGTATTGTATATTAAAGAAAAGATATCATTCGCCGTAGCAAGCGGACGTTTTTGTTCCTGCAAAGAACCGAACATAGTCCACTGTACAAGAGTTGTAGGTGTCAAGTCTACATCGATATTCATACGCAAATTCAAAGCATACTGACGGAATTGATTCGTATAACGTTCGTTCTTTGTATACTTAGGTTCTAAAATGCCATAATCATTCTTATAGCTTATACTAGTAAAATAACGCAGTTTTTTTCCTCCACCACGCAACACTACATCCAATTGATTATTTGTAGTATAATCACGTAGTGCCTCTTTCATCCAATCAGTACTGGAGAAAAGATCAGGATAAGCTCCACTGCGAAATGCTTCCAAGTCACTTTGCGAATATCGTAAAGGAAGCCCGTCATAATATAGTGCTTCATTACGTGCGGCTGCGTAAGCATACCCGTCAGCAAATTCCGGTTGATTGACCGCAAATCCCATCCCATGAGTATAATTTATAGAGAGTTCACGACTCTCATAGTTTCCCCGTTTAGTAGTGACCATTACAACACCATTAGCACCACGAGTCCCCCAAATCGCAGTAGCAGCGCCATCTTTCAGTATTTTCACATTTTCAATCTCCACTGTAGCCAGATATTCCATCGGACGGGGAAAGCCGTCCACTACAATTAACGGACTTCCACCGCCACGCAAATATAAATCAGAAACATCATTCCACCCAAGCCTTTGCATCGCAGAAAGCCCCGGCAACATACCATACATTGTATTATATGGGTTAGGAGTAGAATTCTTTCCTATCTCATCTGCTGTCATAACAGATACAGCCGCTGTCTCCCTTTCTTCCAATACCGTTTGCGCCGATGCTACAGCGGAAAACATCAATACGATACCCAATATAAATATATATTTCAATTTCATGTTTTCTTTTCTATTTAAATTTAATTACCAACCCGGATTCTGCACCAAGCCATAGTTCTTATTGATTTCCTCCGTAGGAATAGGTAGCAGATAATATTTATTACTCCAGCGCTTCACCCATACACGTTCATGCATTGCAGGCGTATTCCTGTCATATCTCCAATCCTTTCCACTTTTATATGTCTTCAGACGATATTGAGACCTTTCCAGCAATTCTTTCTTTTTCCAACGGTTTATATCGAAATAACGTACTTCTTCAAATGCAAACTCCACAGCACGTTCATGTAAAATGGCATCTTGTAATGCTGTACCCTGCGGATACATGTCCGGAGTTATGCCCGGCATCCCTACCCGTTTACGTACCATATTAATATAATCATAAGCATTATTGCCAAATTTATCTTTTATCGTAGCAATGCCCAGTTGGTTCATAGCCTCAGCAATATTCAGATAAATTTCAGGCATCCGGATGTGCGGGCATTGATAATAATGCGCTCCCAAGATACCGGAATAATTATAATCCAACAGAAACTTCCGTAATGCGACCCCATTTAAAGGTCCAGATGTCCCGAGAGGAGAAGAACTGTTCCCATTCCAATCATCAAGTCCGCCCTCATAAATCTGCGCTTTCCTATTTCCCAATTCATCTTCATTAACTATCAACGTTTCATACAAACGCGGGTCGCGTGTTTCTTGCCCATCTTTAAAAAACGGGTAAGCCGCGTGTTCCGCATTATTCCGCCAATCAAACTTTTCCCCTTCTTTGGTTTCAAATTCATCAGCCAATACATTGGAAGCAACTGTATATCCCCACATCACAAACCGACAAGGAGCGTACCAGTTATTATTAATTCTTGTATAACGATGAGAAGCAACCAACACTTCCTTTTTCCCACGGTCATAATATCCTGACCGGAAATCAGCACGAGGGTTTCCGGTATTCACTAATTGGTAATAGTTGCCATTCTGTACATTCCTATCCAACAATTCCAGTGCTGCATCAAGCGCTTTCTGCCAACGACCACGATCATAATTTCCCCACCAAGTATAATGAGCATCCGAAGCTTCCCCCTCCATAAAAGGTTCCTCCGAATTAAACAAAGGACTAGCGGCAAACTGCAAAACCCTATTTTTTATGGCTAAAGCCGAAGCCGCTGTCATATGTCCCTCTTCTGCAGGAGCCACACTCCAGGGAAGGATTCTGGATGCTTCATCACAGAGGTCTACTACTCTCCGCACATGCTCTTCAATCGTCATACGGGGAAAATCCACTTCCTCATCCGGTTTATAAGAACGGTCTACCCACGGCATACCACCATAATAACGTAACATTTGTGTGTAATGGAAAGCCATAATTGTCTTAACCTCCGCTTTCCGAATAACCTTCTCCCGACTTGGCATATCCGGTACACGATCTACATTATTCAAATATATATAACCGGTTCTCATTCCCCCCATTGGAGAAGAATTTCGTAAATAACCAGTACGATCGTCCAAACGGTAAGGCATGGAACCTGGACTTGTAGCGGCAGTTACCGTACCTGCATAATATGCATGCGGACTAGCCGGACGATCCCCCAAGTCTGTCAATGCTTCCAACATCAGCCATCCCAAGCGTCCATCTGCAGCCATAAAATCAGGCATGGAAAAATAAACCTCCGCCAATACCTGATCAGCATATTTTTTATGGGCAAATACCGTGTCGATAGTAAGATCCGTAGACATCGGTTTATCTAGAAAAGCATTTCCGAACTTAAAATCCTCACAGGAAGTACTGCATATGGCAAGCAGTAAAGTTACAATAGCTATAGATATATTCTTTTTCATGAGTCGTCTAATTCTTTAGAAAGTTATGTTTAATCCTAAATTATAGATTCGGGAAACCGGATAAGTAGATCCCCATCCCGGTCGAGATTCAGGGTCTAAAATATCAAAATCCGTAAATGTCAATAAATTATATCCGCTCAACGTCAAAGTTAGTTGAGAAATCCCTATCTTCTTGAGCAACTCCCGATCAGTAAATGTATACCCAAATTGAAGAGTTTTCAACCTCAGATAATTTCCATTACGAATCCAGACAGACGAAGTCTGCGTATTATTGCTGGCTGATCTTTCCGAAAAGCGAGGTAGTGTAGCAGTGCTCTCCGTTTCCGGAGTCCACCGCTCATTTACATGAAACATCATCAGCCCACCTTTTTTACCATTAAAATAATTACGATATTGTTGCTCCAACATTAACGAACGTTGTGCCGCACCTGCCCAGTTCATAGTTAAACTCCACCCTTTGTAATTGATTCCATAATTCAATCCGAAAGTATAAGCAGGACGGGTAGGATAACCAATATCTTTTACGTCGTTCGTATCAATTATATTATCACCATTTAAGTCAACATACTTACAATCACCTGGATAAACCGGTATTTTAGGGTCGGGTAACCCTGCTTTCAATGTACCATCCGCATTAAAATCATCTTCTCTATAAAAACGGTCGAATACATAACCAAATACAGTTGCTGTCGGCTTGCCTGTCTGTTGCATATAAGGTTCGTTTGGTGTAACTTCATCCATCTCAATTATTTTATTCTTCGAATAACTCATATTCCCCGTAATCCAATAATCACCATTTTTGAACTTATCATTCCACTTCACTTCCACTTCATATCCTTTGTTATTCACTTTACCGTAATTGACAGCCGGCATCAATGATTGGCTTAATGCATAGAAAACAGGAATAGTATTACGCTGAATCAATATATCCTTACGCTTTTCAAAAAACAAATCAGCACTTATCCGTAAACGGTTTCTCAAGAAATTAATATCAATACCATAATTCTGTTTCAAAGCAGTCTCCCAAGTCACATTTCGGTTACCCAAACGGCTTTCTATCGCACCTTTAATACTGTTTTCCGTATTTATCCCAAAATTATAACCATACAACCAATCTTTAAAACCTGTACTTTCCTTCCCATCATCTTGTGATTGCCCCCATTGATCTACTAAATATCCGTCTTTCAAATAAAGGAAACGACTATTATTCATATTATCATTACCTACCAGCCCGACAGAAGCTCTGAGTTTCAAGTAATCTACCACTTTCTGTTTTTTCATAAAATCCTCTTCTGAAAGAATATATCCCAAAGAGAAAGCCGGAAATGTTCCAAAACGTTTATCCGGAGCAAAATTCTCCGATCCGTTATAGCCAATATTAAACTCTGCCATATAACGGGATTTATAATCATATGTAGCACGTCCTACCAAACCAATATACCCGCGTGGCACCTCAGTCCATACACTCGGATAATATTTCTTAGTCTGATTATAAAGCACAAGCCCCCCTATATTGTGGTCTCCAAATTTCCGGCTATAGCGTAAACTAGTCTCGAAATACCAATCACGGCTACGTGAGGAATTGTCCTCCTGATATTGCGGGCGCACATTCGCCGTTCCGCTTTTCACAAGATAAGTGATTGTCTTATCAAATGCCGAATCACCAGGTTTCAAATTACTGCCATCCAATTCTGAGGCATAGTAAGGCTGATAGACCTCTACCGACCCCAATCTTTTTTTTGCAGAAGTATAAGTCGTATTATAAGCTCCCTTCACTTCCACCGATAATCCTTTCGTAATAAAATCAAGTTTCTGCATCAAGCTCAAATCCATATTCATAGTATTCGTAGTCCTGCCAATGTATCCCATTCCATAATATGACGAGAACCCATTATTCAGACTTGTAAAACCCGGAAATCTGGCGACCGGCAGTTCCAATAAATTTCCATCTACCAAGCCTGGACTAGAAAAGGGTAATGACTCATCTAATTTTTTGAATAAATCTTCTCCCCACTCATCCAAACGGTCTTTAGGTTCCTGGCGTACTCCTACCAAACCACCAAGCCCTAATTTCAATTCAGTCGTTTTCGTAAGATTAATATCCAGATTACTACGATAATTATAACGTGTGTACTTATAGTTATTATTATATCCTTGTGATTTAAACTGTTTCAACAGTCCATCCTGATACAAGAAGCCAAGTGAAATAAAATAGCGTACATCTTTCGTACCACCGGAGATGTTAACATTATGTTGGGTTTGCACGGAAGCTTTACGCATTGCATATTTTCGCCAGTCTGTATCCGGATACATAATAGGTTCATCATGTAACCGGAAACGCTCCAAAGTATAAAAATCAAAAGTTTCCGCCGTATTATCATTACGATTCATTTCATTCATCATGGTAGCATATGTATAAGAATCGGCCATCTCCAGATTATTAGTAGGTTGCGTAATACCTACAGATGAAGTCAACTGAATTCTCGCTTTCCCTTCCTCACCACGACGAGTAGTAACCAGAATTACACCATTAGCCCCACGTACACCGAATACAGCTGTAGCTGAAGCGTCTTTTAGTACTGTTACACTTTCGATTTCATTAGGATCCATTTGGGTAAATGAGCGTTCCACCCCATCCACCAAGATTAATGGAGCCGAAGCTGCATCAGTCAATGAACCCGCACCACGGATAAAAATGGTAGGGTCTTCATTACCCGGTTGCCCACTGGTGGTAACTGTGGAAAGTCCGGTAATCTGACCGGCTAAAGAGTTCGCTACACTTGTATTGGGAGAACGTAATAACGCATCGGTTTTCACGGAAGAAATAGCACCTGTCAATGTCTCTTTTTTCTGTGTTCCATAGGCCACTACCGTAACTTCCTCCAATTCATTATAGGCTTCTTTCAGTATCATTTTCACAAAAGTTCTTCCTTTCAATGCAACCTCTTCAGAAGTATAACCGATAAAAGAAAAAACAAGTGTTGCCTTACCTACGTCATTCACCGCAATCTTAAATTTACCATCTACATCTGTAATAGAGCCTCCTGTAGTACCCTTAATTTGCACAGTGACACCAATTATAGGTTCCGCTTTTTCATCCAAGACTTGCCCGGTTACAACTTTCTGTTGTCCAAATAAAGCGAGAGAAAAGCATCCCATCAGTAGCAATACAATCACCCGCCATTTACATCTACAATAAAATTGATTCATAATAGTTAGATTTGATTTACTCTTTTCACATTGCAAATATATCAGCATTCATATATTTTAAGATAGCCATGAGTTTAAAAAAGCGCACTAATGACACTTACTTGGAATATTATATAAAATGTACTCATAATCCCCTTCCAATGTACCCAAATACCCCTAAATACTATATTCGACACCGATTAGCCATTGTTTATAAACACTTCCATATACTCACTGGAAAGAATCATAAACAGCGTAGATAAATGAAACTTTTATTTTCATAGCATTTGCAATTCATCTAAAATAGCTCCTTATTATCAGCATCATTTATCATTTTAGCCCTATTCTTTTCTTTTTCAATTGATTCAATACCCTTCGGCATACTACGGAAATAAAAACTATCCGTCAAGCGAATATCTTCATAAGACGCTCCTATCATTACTTTAAACTCACCAGGTTCTATTACCCGTTCATGATTGGCATTAATCAAGACCAAATCATCCGGAACAATTTGGAATGTGACCGTTTTCGATTCACCCGGCATAAGGTGTACACGTTCAAAACCACGTAAATTCTTCTCGTATGTAGTAGTAGAACTAAGAACATCGTTAATATAAAGTTGAACCACTTCATCACCGGCAATATCACCGCTATTAGTTACCTGACAAGATACAGACACATTGCCGGTATTGCTATATATACTATCAATGGATATAGAATTATATTCGAAACTCGTATATGACAATCCATGCCCGAAACAATACAGCAATCCTTTATTAGCAACTGTATAGTGTTTCATCTCTTCCATATTAGCATTTGGCTTAGTAGGAATATTCATAGGAAGCTGTCCTACACTCTTCGGCCAGGTTCCAGTAAGTTTTCCCCCAGGGTTATACTCGCCCTTCAGAGTTTCTGCAATAGCACGTCCTCCTTGTGCGCCGGGATAACCGGCAGCTAAAATAGCAGAACAATATTTATCAGCAAAGTTGATGGTTGCAGGATGTCCCCAAATTAAGACAAGTACTACAGGCTTGCCTGTTTTTACAATAGCACGTAAAAGTTCTTCCTGATGTCCAGGCAAATCCAGACTACTGCGCGTACGGCTTTCACCGGAAGTTTGCGTACCATCGCCCAAAGCCAGCACTACGACATCACTCTCATTAGCAAGTTCTACCGCTTCCCGGATACTTTTCTGTTCCTGTAATGTCAAAGTATCAGGAATTAACTCATTTTCAGGCCAACCTTTACTAGTCAGCCCAATCCCCTTTGCATAACGGACACTGATATCCTTAGACTCCTTATATACTTCTCTTAATCCATCCAACACACTACTAAAATGAGTGTATTCATAAGGACCATAATGTGTAGGAATATATCCATTAGTATCCGCATTCGGACCTATGACTGCAATCCGCTTATATTTATCCTCCAATGGAAGCAACTTCTGCTCATTTTTAAGTAAAACAAGACATTCACGAGATGCTCTTAATGCTATATCCAAATGTTTCTTAGACGACACAACCCGAGCTGCCTCTTCAGGAGAGCCAGTATAAGGATTATCAAAAAGCCCAATCCAAAACTTGACATAAAGAACTTGACGCACCAATTCATTCACCCGTTCAATAGGTAAGCGTCCCTCTTCCACTAATTCGCGGATATAACGCACGTAATTATCCGGCTTATCAAACTCCGTACGAACATTCAAACCGGCTTGTAGTGTTTGTAAACAAGATTCCTTCTCGTCCACCGCCACTTTATGAACCGTTGCAAGACGTCCGATAGCATGGCTGTCAGACACCACATATCCTTTAAACCCCATTTCATCGCGCAGTACTTTAGTCAGATAATGATAACTTCCGGACAACGGAACACCATCATAATCATTGTAAGCACACATCACTCCCAAAGCTCCAGCTTCTTGAAAGACTTTACGAAAAGGGTATTCATGAATATAATACATCTCAGAAGGAGTAATATGCGGATCAGTACGGGCATCCCATTGACGAGCAGCTTTACAATCGCCATAACCAACAAAATGTTTGGGTGTGGAAACTACCTGTTGTGCCTGTATGCCTTTGGTCATTTCAACTCCCATACGAGCCACCAAGTAAGGATCTTCTGCAATAGTTCCTTCCCAACGTCCCCAACGCTGGTCACGAGCAACATCAAGAATAGGAGCGTATACATTCGTATAGCCCAGGACACGCGCTTCCCGTCCCTCAACCACTCCTTGTAAATAAGCCAGTTCTTTATCCCACGTACAACCCAGGCCATTCATTGAAGGAAAACTAGTAGCTTTATAAGCACACAATCCTCTAATTCCCTCACAAGTAAAATCGACAGGAATTCCCAGACGAGTATATTCCACAAAAAAACGTTGTGTTTCAGTTATGGAAAGAGCCATTCTTTCTAAATCATAAACTGTCATTTTCAGATGCTCATCAATATTGGCGATACCATGCCTAAGCATAGAAGTTTTCCATTCTTTTGTCGGCAAACTGTCTTCAAGAACTGTTTTATATCCATAGTAAGTAGCCAGTTGGTTTGCTTTCTCCTCTAAATTCATTTGTATTAATAAGTCATCCAATCTTTTTTCTATGTCTTGTTCAGGATCTTCATAGACATCTTTCTTTCCATTCTTATTGAAATCGATCCATCCCTTTTTATACATTTCCGATTTCATCGGGAAAATGTCCATTGAGGGTAACTTTACTTGTGCGGAAACACATAATGCTCTTTCGAAAACGATAATTAATACAATAAATATTATTCTCATTTTAATCCACTTTATTTTCAGGTTAATAATTGAAACAAGTACAAATGTAGATAATCCAACAAGAATAAGTGAATTAAATAATTCAAATAACATCTCCTTATAATACAGAAACAAATATAGTGAAAATTGAACTCAAAAATACCTTGTCTGTACGTAAGAACCCCCAAAAAGAATCTCGGATTCACTATTCCATATTATAAAACATAAAAAAGAGACCGCCTCAAAACAACCTTGAGCTCAGCCTCTTTATTATTCTTTCAGATTTTCGCTAAAAGAATTCCAAGTATACGTGATTGATACTGATTTCCCTTATGAAATCAAAATTCTATCCAAACCTGATTATCCTCACTACTGTCAGGTATCCGCACACTACATATACCGGTTGCTTTATCCCAACTCCATAGTACAGATCCCATATTACTCTCTAATTCTTCCTCCAACCGTTCCGGCTTTACTTTCTTCACCTTTTTTCCTTTGACAATCACCTTCGCAGGAGCTTTCGCGGAATAAATACGGAATAACAGGTTTCTCGGGCCAGGGACAACATACCCTTTTCCTTCACGAGAGGAGATTATCAATTCATAGCCATCCGGCAAAGTTCGGCATACAACCGGAGTTTTGGCAAACTCACCACGTTGGTATCCCAAATCCTCGCCCTCATCTTCGTAAAGAATAAAAGAAGCTTGACCGCCTTCCTGTGCCGGAAAGATTTCAAAAGTCAGCGGATATACCGGCTTCTCATGGGTGTAGTTCATTACAGGCATTGTGGGGATGATTGAGCCTTGCTTTACAAACATTGGTATGGAAGACAAGGGAGCGTCAACGGTAGTCCATTGCTCACCGGTGTAGACCGTCTGTTTGTTGTTATAGTCAATCCATGTACCTTCGGGCAGGTAGACGTTCTTTGTGCGGGCACCTTTCTTTACGACGGGGGCTATTAATAATTCACGGCCGAATAAGAATTGGGCATCCGTGGAGAAAGTTTCCGTATCCGTCGGATATTCAAGGAAAAGAGGACGCATGATAGGCAATCCCGTATCGTAAGCTTCGCGGGCGTAGGTATAGATATATGGTAGTAGACGATATTTCAGTTCGATGGCGGCTTTCGCGTTCTTTTCCGCTTCCGAACCGAATAGCCAAGGTTCTACTGCGTTATCCCCTTCATGGTGAATACGGCTCAAGGGGTTGAAAGCACCGAATTGCACCCAGCGGGTATAGAGTTCCGCCATAGCCGGATAATCTTCGATGTCTCCGCAATAGCCTGTAATATCACAAGTAGAAAACGGAATTAGTCCCAAGCCGGCGGAAAGCATTACTGGAATCTGATTGGCTAGCTGTCCCCAACCTTGCAATACATCGTCCCCGTTGCCACAATCACCTGTCCAACCGAACGTATAGCGTTGTAATCCCGCATAGGCGGCACGGGTCATTTGGAAAACACGGCGGTTCGGGTTTCTCTTTTCAAATTGCTCTTTGACTACCTTGTCCCAGGTCAGTCCGTAGACGTTATGGATTTCATCGTGCATGCCCAAATGGTGCTGCATGACCAGACGTTCCGTTTGCTCTTCGTTACTCCAGGCAGGTTCGCCCATATCCGTCCAAAAGCCGGAGATGCCGTCGTCGATAGGTTTCTATTGATAAGCTCCCCACCAGTCGGCTACGGTGGGTAAGGTGAAGTCCACTACACCACAGTTGCCACCCCAAGGCCAGGGCATATCGTAACTCTTGCCGTTCGTACTGTCCTTTACAAAATAACCCAGGCGGTCTGCTTCTTCCCATTGCTTTTTATTGGCTTGGGAGATAACCGGGTCTTGGGATACGATTACTTTGAAGCCCATCCCTTTCAGGTCGGAAAGCATATTCTTCGGGTTCTCATAGTTCCCTTTTCTCCATTCGAAGTCCTGCAAGTGTTCCGTCCAGCCGATGTCCTGATAGATAATATCACAAGGGATTCCCCGCTTACGGTAGCCTTCGGCTATTTCGCGACTTAACTTCTCGCTTGTCAACAAGCCACGGCATTGCGCAAAGCCTAAAGCCCATTTCGGGGGCATGATAGGTTTGCCGGTCAGGTCGACGTATTGGCTGATGATTTCTTTATAGTCTTTACCAAAGATAAAGTAATAAATCATTTCGCCGTCCGGAGCTTCGAAGCTGTAATAATCACGGCTTTCCGTACCGAACTTGAATTCCGTCTTATATGTATTATCCAGGAAGATGCCATACCGGTAGCTGCTCATAAAGAAAGGGATGCTTTTGTAAAGCGGGTCTTCAGCTACGCTGTAACAAGGCTTGTCGCTATTCCACATTTTATATGACTCTCCGCGACGGTTCATCTTGCCCGCTTTCTCACCAAGTCCGAAGAAATGCTCGTCACGACGGAGAACCTTATATTCCACTTTCCTTGTTCCTTCACTCACGTGCCCCTTGTCGGCATAGTCACTAAACAGGAGCTTCTGATACTTGTCGAATATCTGAAGGCTCATGGGGGATTTATTCACCCGGATGCGCAGCTTCGGGGTGAATATTTCGTAGCAGGCAGCCTGCTCGTCCACATGAATCGCGCCTACCTCTTCCAGTTCCTCATTGATGACGGCAAAAGAAGCGTTCTTTTGCTGAAATCGCCCGTTGGGCGAGAAGTATATTTTTACTACGGAAGGACTGCAAAGTTGCAGTTGCAAGGCGGCGCTGTCCGCCAGGTGAAAAGTCACCTGGCGTCCCTGCTGCGAGAAAGAAGTACATGTTTTCGCGCCGTCAGTAGCCCAAAGCACTGAAAGGGGGAGAAAACAGGCTATTATCCATACTATTATCCTGTTCATACTTCTTTGGCTCTCCCTTACAATGTTTCCACTTCTGACTATTATCCTGTCCATACCTATTATTCTGTCCATATTATTCTGTTCATACTATTCTGCGCATGTTTTTCTACGCATATTATCCTGTTCATATTCACAGTTGCCGCTTGTTTATTCGTATTCCACTACAAGCATTGTCCAGTAACTCAATGACGGAAGCGTCACCTTTATCTCGTTTCCTTCCTGCGTAAAGTCCAGCTTCCGGGATACTCCGAAACTCGCATCCGGCGAAGCCACCCAAACGGATTTTACCGTACCTTTTACGGTTATCTTTGTCTGAGCCGACTCAATCAAAGAAGGCACAGCCTGTGTTCCGTTAGAGTCGCACCAGTCGAGATGCACGGCATTGGTATAGTTCAGGAAATGAATCACGTCCCTGTTGTCGAACCGTTTTCCGACAGTCGCTATCTGATTGCGGACGGGCGGCCATTGGTTAATAGTCATCTTTCCATCCATAGAAGAAACTGTAGCGCCATAGAATTCTCCGCCGTCACGCAAGAGGTTCTCATATCCGGTGATAAAGTCGTAGTAAGTAACCATCGCCTTCTTCAGTTCCCCTTTCATCGACAGATTGCTGTTAGGGAAATATTCGGTTGTCAGCATATGTTCGCCCAATTCGAGATGCGCGCCGCCCCATGCATGGATAGCGGCATTTGCCATTAATACACCGGGCGTATTAAAGTAACCGCGTCCCTCGCCGCCGAGCTTATAATTCATATAAGCAGCCAATACGGTTTTCTTTCCGTTCGACCATTTATCATTGTCCGTGATAACGCCGGAAAGGATGCTGAAACCATTACTGGTGGGTTTGTCCCAAACTTCCGTATAGAGGAAGTCCACCGGAGAATTGGCAATCTGGTCTTTCTGCCCGTATTGAGATACGGCATTCATTACCAACGACTTTTCCGGCTGCGCTTCTTTCATCGCTTTTATAAACGCGGGAAAAGTAGAGGCAAGGTTGACGGCATTGCCATCGTAGTTATACAAAGTTCCCCGGTCGCCCAACTGGTCAATCTGATAGCCGTCAAAATCAAAAACTTCATATACGTCGTTATTCTGCTGAGCCATATAGTCTCTCCATTCCTGCAATGCCGGATTCGTCAGATAGATATTACTTTTGAAAGGAGAACCTAGCGGATGATAATCCTTGTTTCCGTGCTTCTTGTCCTTAAACAGGTACCATGCTTCTTTCACGCCATCATCGGCCGCATCGCTCAAAGCTCCATAAGCAAGATTGTAGAAAAGAGATTTCATACCCCGTTTATGACCAGCGTCAATGTACCCCTGCACAGTAGAACGATAACAATCGCGATTGATAATATCTTTCCACACATCCATCGGAGCAGAAGGCGAACCTGCTAATGGCTTATGGTGTTTGTAATGCCAGTCCTGATACTGTACATAGTTGATATGATGGCGGTTCAGGTTATCCATTACCTTGTTAATCTCCTTTTCGCTCATTTTGCCATATTCGGAAAGAAATCCGTTGCGCGGAAAGCGTGCAGGGTCGGAAGACACATCAATGGCAATGCTGCCCAGAACAACCTCTTCGCCATTCTCTACTGTATATAAGTCGACCATATAACCTTTAAAGTCATCTGTCGGCGGATTCCAACTCCATGACTTTCCGGTGAGGGGAGTTTCGGAAAGCACCTTGTTGAGGTGCTTATAGCGAATGGTCACCTGCCCTTCGGGAAGATTGTTCAAAGAAAGTTGTACCGGTTCTCCCGGCTGATAGGCGGCTTTATCGGTAGACAGCAGTACGGTGATATAGCCGTCTCCGTAAGTAATAGGATTGTTCGAAGGCTCGTCGTCGATACAACCGGCCAATGAAAAAGCCAGGATACAAGCCATTATATATTTCGTCAGTTTCATAATTCAATCTGTATTAATCGTTATTTCTTTTGAAAATGAATCTCCTTTTTATAGGTATTGATAGTAACCTTAAAGGTTCCGGCATTATTCATATACCATTTATTGTCGCCCTTATCAGAAGAGAGATAACATGAGCCTGTAAACTCATCATACACTCCTTTATTATCTTCTTCCGCAACAAAGAATAAACCATCGTAATCACCGAATTGGAGAGGAAACTTTATCTGTCCGGTTCCCAATTCTCCTTCATATACAAATTCATTCTTGTTAGAGTTGCTTTGCGTAAGTTCTTTCACATTCTTCCAGGCAAAATCTCCGGATACTGCTTCTCCCATTGCCCAAACCTTCTCGTAAACTACAATTTGTTCCACTGTCAAGTCCTGGCTACCGACATTGAATGTCACAACATATTTACTTTTATACGTCTGCTTCTCTTCTGTCACCACTTCAGTCCCTTCTTTGTCTTTTGAAATTCGGAAAGTACCGTCCTGCAATTCTCCATTATAAGTGAAAAGCTCTGGGTTCGAATCATCTTTTGTCATGGCTATCGGCGTCTCTCCTGCCGCAGTTCCAATCATCCAAAATTCACTGTTATCCGGTTCTTCACCATCCAAATTGGTGATTTCAATATCCAATGTATTCAGATTTACTTTCACCCGATAGTTGGCAGTACGCTTGATATCGAACTTGTTTTCATCTCCGTCATGCTCACCTTCATTTATCATAATCAATTTATTTTCAGCATTTCCATCTCTGCCAAACGATGGATAGAAAGCACTCTGCTGAGTCACAAATTTAAGATTACCTTTCTTGAGCTCACCTTCCCAAACAAATCCGTTAGGTTCACCGGCTATCGGAGTCATCTTCGTAGCGTTATCAAGCGACCACTGCCCGGTAGTAGCCGAACCAATCATCCAAAGATTAGGATAAACCATCTCTCCGCCCAAATCCGTAATTTCAATATCCAGAGTACTCAGATTCAGCTTTATCCGATAATTGCCCGGTGTGTTTATTATAAACTTTTCGTCCGGTTCATCATCATTCTCCCTATAAACGAGTTTATTCTCATCTTCACCATCTTTATTGAAGGAAGGAACAAAAGAAGTTTTCTGTAAGACAAATTTCAGTTCCCCGGATAGAAGTATGCCTTCCCAGACAAAACCATTAGGCTCATCTTCAATGGATTCCATCGGGGTAGCGCTATCCAGGCTCCATCCGCCTGCGGTTGCTCCGCCAATCATCCATAGATTCAGATAACGTTCAATATAAGGTGTCACTTTGAATGTAACGACAGGAGAAATCCGGGTAAATGCTTCATGTCCCGATACAACAGCCGTCACACGGGCTTCAAACTCCAATGTCTCATCCAAAGAACTATTCCATACTTCCGCCAGCAAATCATTCAACTCTTTATGATTAAATGCCAGGATACGGGAATCCGTTGCGCCTATGTCCTTCTTCAGTCCTCCTGCGAAGTTATTACCTTTCAAATCCATTTCGAGAGTATAGCTGATTCGGGAACTTGTTCCGTAATTACTGCCGGCAGTCCAGGCAAAATGAAAAGCTTCCCTGTCACTCATCAACTGGTTCAGCTCCACTATCTTGGATGAAACAGACAGCAATAAAGACTCATTCCCTTTATCTGTTTCCATTTCATCGGATGTACACGAATTAAATACAAAACCTGTCAATAAAATAATCAGGCCGATATATATCTTTGTTCTCATAATTCTTCTTTTTCAAAATTAATATCCGGGATTCTGTTTCAAATTTCCATTCGCTTCTATCTCCTTCAACGGTATAGGCATTAACAGGTGCTTTTCCGCTGCATTGGTTTTCCCGATAGAGTGAAGGAACTTCAAGGCATAGTTGTCTTTCAGACGGACAAGGTCGAACCAGCGGTCACCTTCGAAAGCCAGTTCCATACGGCGTTCGTGGATAATCTTTTCGCGCATCTGGTCTTGTGTCAGTCCTTCGATGTCCGCACGGTTAGTCAGTCCCGCACGCTTTCTCACTTCATACAAAGGAACTTCCGCATCAGTCGTCAGAGCTTGTTCGTTCAAAGCTTCCGCTTTCATCAACAATACGTCGGCATAGCGGAGCACCACAAAGTTGGCGGGACTTGTATTGAAATCCATAGAGATAGATTTCGGGACAAGGAACTTACGCAGGTTATATCCCGTAGTGGAATAAGACGACTGGTACTGCTTTCCGTCAAAGTCGGGGCATCCCAGGTAAAGGATGGTCTTGTCTTTCCGGTTATCCCCCTCTTCGTATTGGCTGACAAACTCCGCTGTCGGCTGATTCCAACCATAACCGCCTGCCACCATATCCGAATTGCGCGGGCCGGTAAATGCGCTCAGCCAGGAAGCCTGATTCTCATTGTCCCAGAAGTCATAACTGGTCTTGCCATAATACTGTACTTCAAACAATGATTCCGGACCGTTCTTCTTATTCGGATTGAAGTTGTCACTATAATCATCATTCAAGTGATAACCCAACTTCTGTATCTCGTCACAAAGACGCACAATCTCTGCGTACTCTTTTCCTTGGGTCAAGTATACTTTCGCCAGCAATCCCATAGCCGCACCTTTAGAAGCACGTCCCAAGTCGGAAGCGGAATAAGAAGCCCTGTCGGGAAGCAGGTTGACAGCCTCTTTCAAATCATCCTCTATCAGTTTATAAATATCTTCTTTAGAGGCACGGAAAGGCTTCAGGTCATCGTCCGAAGTCTGCGGTTCTGTCAGCAAAGGCACTCCGCCGAAAAGACGAACGAGAATAAAGTAATAGTGGGCGCGCAGGAATTTGGCTTCACCCAGGCAACGGTTCTTCAGGCTTTGGTCGATATTCATGCCCGGCACGTTCTTGATAACGAAGTTGCAACGGAGAATACCCGGAGAAGGGCCACGCCATACGTCCAGTACACCGGCATTGTCGGTGGTGGTGATGAAATTCGCCAGGTCGGTAGTCTCGATACCGTCCGTACCGCCACCCGCACCAACGATGCTATTGCCGGCTACGATGTCCAGCGTCCACATACGCATGTTATATAGTTTCGGCCATTGAAGCGGCTGATAAGCACCGTTCACGGCTGCTATCGCGTCTTGTGCTGCCTGGAAGCTCTTGGAAGTATCGATGGAATCCCATGGTTCCTTATCCAGAAAGCCGTCACAGCTATTCAATGTCAAGCCCAACAAGAAACAAGGGAGTATATATTTGAACTTTTTCATATTTGTCAATCAATTAAAGATTCTATATAAAGGTATTTAGAAAGAAACAGATGCACCGAATGTAATATTACGGGCGATAGGATATACGTTGTTGTCATTTCCCGAACCGGAAATCTCCGGGTCGAGTCCCGTATAGCGGGTCAGGGTCAGCAAGTTCTGCCCCGAGACGAAGAAGCGTACAGAGGACATCGCTGCTTTCTTGCTCCATGCGGCAGGCAGGGTATATCCGAGAGTTACGTTCTTCAAGCGCAGGTATTTGCCGTCTTCTATAAAGCGGTTCGATACACGCCCGTTCTTGTTCGGGTCACCGAATACGGCACGCGGCATACTGTTGCTCGTCCCTTCGCCACGCCAGCGGTCGAGAACGGTAGTCATCTGGTTCTGCGCTACGGACATGGCTTCCAAAGAAGCGCGGTTCGCATTGTAGATTTTATTTCCGGCTGCCCCTTGCAGGAAGATTTCGAGGTCGAAACCTTTCCAGGCAAAGGAGTTGTTCATAGAGAAAATCCATGTCGGGGTGGGATTGCCGAGATAAGTACGGTCTTTGTCGTTGATGACTCCGTCGTTATTCAGGTCTTTGAATCTGATATCACCGGCAGAAGTGCGGTTATACGGGTCGTTTCCCTGTGTTTGGATGGCATAACGGTCTACCTCTTCCTGTGTCTGGAAAATACCGTTCGTCACGTAACCGTAGAAGGAACTGACCGGATGACCTACCGAATGAATGTTATTATCGAAATACATCGGGACATCACCATTCAGGCGGATAATCTCATTCTTGTTGTAAGAAGCGTTGAGAGACGTATCCCAGGAAAACTCTCCTACAAGGTTGCGGGAACTGACAGATACCTCAAAACCTTTGTTCCGCATTTGGCCTGCATTAATCTTGGGAACGTTGATGTCCGAATATCCGGTGGAGATAGGCACAACCATATTCACAAGCATATCATTCGTATTCTTGACATAAGCATCCAGGCTCAGGTTGATACGGCTGTCTACCAAGGTCAGGTCGGCACCGATATTATATTGTTCCACTTCTTCCCAACGGACATTCGGGTTCGGCATTACCGAGGGCGCGATGGCATTCACCTGCGTACCATTGAAATTATACTGGATAGTCTGAATAGTAGACGCATACGCATAATTGCCCACACTTGCCTGATTACCAGTCAAGCCGTATCCTGCACGGATTTTCACATCGCTCAGCCAGAAACTCTTTTTAAAGAAAGGTTCTTCGGAAAGTCTCCAGGCAAGGGATACGGAAGGGAAGTTTGACCAACGGTTCTGCTTGCTAAAACGGGAAGAACCGTCGCGACGAATCGTAGCTGTCAGCAGGTATTTATTGTCGTACGTATAGTTGAGACGTCCCAAGTAAGAGAGCAATGCCCAATCGCTGCCGTTACCGTTGACAGTCGGTTCAAGCGTACCATTATCCAATTGCTGGGCGGTGGGACTGATAAATCCCATAATAGAGCCGCTTAAATATTCGTATGTATTACTCTGGGCGGAAGAACCGACCATCACGGTCAATTGGTGTTTTTCCGCAAAAGTCTTGTTAAAGGTCAGTGTGTTATCCCACAACAAAGTAAGGCTCTTGTTGTACTTGCGGGAAGCGTAGGATTCCGGTTGGGAAATTGGCTGCCAGTCGTATTTGGGCGACCATCCCTTATCGTCCCAGAATAGTGCCTGCACACCTACAATCGTCTTGAATGTCAGCCATTCCCACGGCTTCACTTCAGCATAGATATTGCCCAATACATTGAAACCTTTGGTAGCAGTAGAGTTGGTCATCATCTTGCCGATAGGGTTGGCTATATCTCCCACGTACATCGGGAGTCCTACCGGACCGGCCCATGAGCCGTCGTCATTCTTAATGGCCTGCGTAGGCAATGCCAGCATGGTATTCTTAATACTGTATTCTCCCTTTTTCTTGATGTCATGGTTCAGAGAGAGTTTGTTTCCCATCTTCAACCAGTTGTTCATCTGAGTATCCATGTTAAACTGTACCGTATAGCGTTCGTATTGAGTGGTGCGCACAATACCTTCCTGATTGAAATAAGCGGCGGATACATAATAAGTCGTTTTATCATTTCCACCTGAATAGTTCAGTGAATAGTTTTGGGTGGCAGCCGTCTGAAAAAGTTCGTCTGTCCAGTTCGTTCCCCTGCCCAGTGAGGTGGGGTCTTCAAACAGCGGGTTCTGCGGCTGACCGTTGGCGGTCATCATTTCATTATGAAGGGAAGCGAATTGGGTGGCATCCAACAAATCCAGTGTGCGGATGGCTTTCTCAATACCGTAAGAGGCTTTGAAGTTAAAGCGGGAGGCGTCCGATTTTCCTTTCTTTGTGGTGATGATAATCACTCCGTAAGCTCCGCGCGAGCCGTAAATTGCCGTGGCGGAAGCATCTTTCAATACGTCTACCGTCTCCACATCGTCCATATTAATCATGTTCAGGGGAACATCGGTCGGCACTCCGTCAATGACGAGCAACGGGTCGCTGTTGTTGATAGAGCCGATACCGCGAACCTTCATCGACACGTTATCGCCCGGCGCACCGCTCGAAATCACCTGAAGTCCGGTGGCACGTCCCTGCAAGGCAGCTCCGAGACTAGGGGACGGTTGCTTCATCAGGTCTTTGGAAGAAACGGAAGAGATGGCACCCGTCAGGTCGCTTTTCTTCATCGTACCGTAGCCGATTACTACGACTTCATCGAGAACTTCAGTATCTTCCTTCAATGTGATGGTTAGAGACGTTTTTCCGTTTACCGGAACGGTCTGAGTTGCATATCCGATAAAAGAAACGGTCAGCGTACTTTTAGGGGATACTTTCAGAGAAAAATTCCCGTCCATATCGGTAATCGTACCGTTCGTCGTACTTCCTTCCACTACACTGGCACCGATAACCGGCTCACCCGTAGCATCTACGACATGTCCTTTTATTGAAATCTGCTGTGCGAATGCACCAAGAGATAGGAACAAGCCCCACATTATTAATAAGAGGCGGCGTTCAAAGCCTTTCGACTTCATACTCTGTTTCATGTACATTAATTTAAAGTTAATATTAGGGTTACTTTTGTTTTTATTCGCTGCGCCATTTCCTGAATGACGGTGAAACAAAAGTATCCACATTTAATACTACTTCTTTGAGCAAATAGCAAAAATATAGTGATTTATACAGTTACAAGCAGTATAAACCACTAAGAATAAGAGCGTTATATAATATCAGTCTGACCAAAAAAGTAGTGGTTTTCTTACTCTTCCACCTTCCCTATTTTCATTACTTTCGCCTCAAATTCATCTCTTTCGCCCAAAGCCTTGTTGCGGACACGCGTCCGATAATTATAAATGGTAGTCACGGAGTAACGGAGGAATTGCGCTATTTTAGTGCTGTCCGTGATTCCCAACCGGATAAGGGCAAAGATGCGGAGTTCGGTGTTCAACAGTTCTCCCGGTTTGGGTTGCATCGGTTCGGTAAGCAGGGCATTGAACTCGTCTACGAAGTTGGGAAAGAGTTGCAGAAAGGTCATGTCGAAGTTGGCATAGAACTCTTTCAATTCTTCGTCGAGGAATTGGGAGGATTTTATGGCTTTATAAAGCTCTTCCACCCTGCCGGCAGCGGCAATCTTATTCAGGGAGCGGCGGTATAAGTCCATCTTATCCAGGTAAGCGGAACATTGATCCATATAACGGCCGATGTATTCTTCCTTGATATAGTTGGTTTCCGAAAGTGTGTGGTTCATCTCTTTCAGTTGCGAGTTGGAGTCATGCAGTTCTTCGTTCAGTTCTTGCAGGAGCGTGTTGGTGTCAATGACTTCGCGGCGGGCGGCGGCTACTTTCTTCATCTGCTTGTACACAAAGAAGATGGCTGCCAGTAGGAATAGGGAAAGCAGGCTGATACAAATCAGAGAAGTCTTCATTTCCCGTTGCTGACGTTCCGTCTTTAACTGGTAGGCTTTGTCTATAATGGGAAAGACTTGCGAGATTTCCAGGGTACGAAGGCGGGCATTACAAAGGGTTGCATCTTCGAGCGAGCATTTCAGATAGTTATAGGCACGGTCTATATCCCCGTCTTCGTAGACGAGCGAAGCGAGCTTCCGCAAAGAAACATACTCTTTTACTGCCGATTTCAGGTCGGCAATAGCTGAAAGAGCCAGGTAATGTTTTTGTCCTTTCTTATCGCCTTTCAAACGGTAGGCTTCCGAAAGCGTGTAAGCAAGCATGGCCTTTGCATGATTGTCCAAAGAAGGTTTCCCGTAGAAATCCATCAGCATATTTATCGCCTGGTCATATTGCGCATGAACCGTGCACTTATCCGCCAGTACCAATACATGCCCCAAAGAATCGGATACATTGGTTTGCAGAAGAGAGTCGCGGTACAAGTCCGTCATGCGGTAATACTCTTTCTTGGCTTTTGCCGTGACGGCATAATCGCCCATCAACCCATAAATAGTGCGGTATAAATGATAATAATAGGAATACAGATAATCGGGCAAGGTTTTCTTGTCAATCTCGCCCAATAGTTCAAGCGCTTCTTTATACATTCCGGTGGTTCCCATCACTTCCGCCATATTCATGGCAGAATCATCCAGGTAATCCGGTTTATTCAGACGGTGTGCCAAGTCCTGTTTCCGCTGGGCGTAGACAAAAGACGAGTCCAGGTTATAAGCCCGGTATTCATCGAAAAGACGTCCGCAGAATCCATATCGCTGTTCGTCGGAAGCAGCTTCGGACAGTAACTTTTTCAAGTCGGCAATACGTGTTTCCTTTTCTGCCCCATAAGTCTGGCGGTTCTTAATGATACCATCAATCTCGCGGAGTAACGCATCGGTACTCTTATCATCTTTCGCACAAAGCAAGCCGGGAAGGATTATTGCCACAAGGATAAAAATAACTTTTTTCATAGTGCCGTATGTATTATGATTGCAAAGATAAAAGTCTTTCAGAAACTTTCTGCTTTCAAACAAAAGATTATAGTTATATAAATCATAATTTACCCTTGTAGACTGTTTTCGAGAATTACAGAATAACCTATAAATATTTGGCACAACACTATGAATCGACTATCTTTACACACAATATTACTATATTATAATGCTTATGCAAGATATTATAAACGGACGTTGCGGTTGGTGTGGAACTGACGAACTGTATGTGAAATACCACGACCAGGAGTGGGGAAAATTGGTGACTGACGATAAGACGCTGTTCGAGTTTCTTGTGTTGGAGAGCGCCCAAGCCGGATTGAGTTGGATAACTATCCTTAAGAAACGTGAGGGATATCGCAAAGCCTTTTGTGATTTCAATGCCACGCTGGTGGCGCAAATGACCGATGAAGATGTGGAACGATTGATGCAGTTTGACGGCATTGTAAGAAACCGCCTGAAAATCAAATCGACCATCACCAATGCCAGGCAATTCCTCGCCCTGCAAAAGGAGTTCGGTAGTTTCTATAACTACACACTGACATTCTTTCCCGATGGAAAACCGATTGTCAATACTTTCCGTTCATTGAGTGAGATTCCGGTGTCATCTCCCGAATCCGATGCCATGAGTAAGGATATGAAAAAACGAGGGTTCAAATTCTTCGGAACGACGATTTGTTACGCCCACTTGCAGGCTTCAGGGTTTATCAATGACCATCTGGTGGGATGCGCTTGCCGGATAAAATAAAGGCTGTGCCAGTTTCCCTGATAAGATACGGGATAGGTTGCAATGAAAGGATAGATTGCAATAAACAGATGCAGAAGAGTGATAGAAAAGAAAAAACAGGAACAGAAACCACATTATTATAAACATAATTATTATATTTGCAATAATTGCATTTATAATAATCAGTATGGCAGTCATTAATAATCCTTTTATCGTAGGCGGATACCTATCTCCCCATTACTTTTGTGACCGTGAAATGGAAACAGAACAGTTGATACGCAACATAACCAATGGAAGGAATGTTGTTATTATCTCTGTGCGCCGTATGGAAAAGAACAAAAAGCGATAGGAGTAACTTCAGGAAAGTTTATAAAAAAGTATAAGCTAAGTACTCCCAGTTCCGTACAATCTGCGCTCAAGGGGCTACTGGAGAAGAATTTAGTCTCTCAAGAACAGAATCAGTATGAAATATCCGATAGACTGTTAGGGGTGTGGTTACAAAAAAACTATTAAGGGCACTGTCTATGTACATATCATGCAGCTATCATTACAACCATCTAATTTTTTCTCTTATGAAAATATTGAAAGCTTTCCATATCGTTATTGCCGTTACCGGGCTACTGACTGGACTGTTCTTCTCCTCTTCCATATCTGCCCAGGATATTTCGGGCACCTGGCACGGAAAACTAACCGTCCCCACCGGTTCGTTGACTATCGTATTCCACATTAATCAAACAGAACAAGGAACTTATGTGACAACACTCGACAGCCCCGACCAGGGAGCCAACGGTATAAAGACGCAATCCACTTCTTTCAAGGATTCCATAGTGACGATTCAGATACCTTCTATCCATGCTTCCTACAAAGGTAAATTGAGTAGTAACCATACGATAAGCGGAACTTTCACGCAAGGAATGCCCATACCGTTGAATTTGGAAAAGGGAGAAGCCGCTCCCCAAAAACGTCCGCAAGAGCCTCAGCCGCCTTTTCCTTATAGAAGCGAAGAAGTCACGGTAAGGAATGAACAGGCCGGAATCAATCTTGCAGGCACGCTGACTCTTCCCGAAAAGGGAAGTAAATTTCCGGCAGTGGTTATGGTGACAGGAAGCGGCGCACAGAACCGGAATGAGGAGATTATGGGACATAAACCTTTCCTTGTCATCGCCGACTATCTGACCCGAAACGGAATCGCAGTGCTGAGATGTGACGACAGAGGAACAGCCGCATCGCAAGGTGACCACACAACTGCCACCAACGAGGATTTCGCAACAGATACGGAAGCTGCCATCAACTATCTGCGTGGCAGAAAAGAAATAAACACAAAGAAAATCGGCATTATCGGACATAGCGCAGGCGGAATTATAGCATTCATTGTAGCCGCCAAAGACCCGTCGGTTGCATTTATTGTTTCATTGGCAGGAGCCGGTGTAAGAGGTGACAGCCTGATGTTGAAGCAGGTAGAATCAATTTCCAAATCCCAGGGAATGCCGGATGCGGTTTGGCAGGGAATGAAACCGTCTGTACGAAACAGATATGCCATACTGCAACAGGCGGACAAAACAACGGGCGAACTGCAAAAAGAATTATATGCAGATGTTACTAAAACGATGTCGCCCGAGCAACTGAAGGATTTGAATACCGTACAGCAGATTTCCGCCCAAATCAGTTCAATGACTTCGCCATGGTATCTCCACTTTATGAGATATGACCCCGCCAAGGATATGAAGAAAATAAAATGTCCCGTTTTTGCGTTAAACGGAGAAAAGGATATTCAGGTGGATGCCGCTATGAATCTGACAGCCATCCAACAAGGAATCAGTGAAAATGGAAATAAGAAAGTAACTGTAAAAGCCTATCCGAACTTAAACCATCTGTTTCAGACCTGCCAAAAAGGTACATTGGCCGAATATGGACAACTGGAAGAGACTATCAGTCCGGAAGTATTGAAGGATATTACTGATTGGATAAAAAAACAATAAATCCATCAATTGGATTATTAAAAAACGTTTGTAGACACATTAAATTCATTCATCTTATTAAAAAAAGAAGATAAACATCTAATAATAAATTTATTATCTATATATTTGCATCGTTTTCACGATGTGTGAAAATAGAGCATAAATCAAGAAAACAATAAGATGGAGAACGTACTAATTGCAGGAAAGAATGTGACGCTCAGACCTCTTGAGAAAAATGAGCTTCGAGGCCTGTTTGCCGATGCTTTGATTAACTATTCTTTCTATTATGCTAAATTCCTGGATAATATTTTTTTGTTGCTGATACCTAAAAAAGGCAGAAAACTATCTCCTTTGCAATATCAAAAGTTGGCAGATAGCATAAGCCGGATAAAAGGAATGCCGTGTGTATTCCTCTTTGAGAATCTTGCCACTTACGAACGCAATCGGTTAATTGTTCGTGGTGTTCACTTTATTGTCAGTGGAAAATATGTATTTCTCCCGTTTTTACTTATTAATGCCAAAGATAGCACAGAAGTAAAGACCGATACACTCTTACCCGTTGCACAATATGTTTTACTGTTCCATTTGCAAAAATATAGTTTAGAGGACTATACATTAGCAAAACTCGAAGAAATACTCCCTTACAAATACGTCACATTGAGCCGGGCAATCCGGCAGTTAGAAGCTATGAACTTATGCCAATGTGAAATTAGAGAGGATAAACAGAAACATCTACATTTCAATAAAATCAAGAAAGAGATGTGGACAAAAACTTCAATTTACATGCAATCTCCTATTAAAAACATTTATTACACGGATATCTTTTCTACGAATGGGGTCATTTGCGGTATTAATGCACTAGCAGCTTACAGCCATCTCAACCCAGAAGGACAGTTATCTTATGCCATAAGTGAAGAATCGTTTAAAAAAATGAAAGCACAAGGAGAATTGTATAACCTGAATCAACTGGAAGGAAATATTAAACTGGAAATTTGGAAATACCCACCTATTTCCTGTACAGAGCATCCTTTAATTGTGGATAAACTATCACTCTATCTCACACTAAAAGAAGACCCGGACCCACGAGTGGAAAAAGAACTTGAACAAATGATGAATGAACTATGGTAATAGGACTAGATAAGTTTAGAGAAGCATTTCGTAATTTTTCAGACAATTACGTAATTATTGGCGGCACAGCTTGCGATGTAGTATTACGTGATACCGTTATGAAACCACGAGCTACTGATGATATAGATATGATTCTCATCATTGAGAACATGACACCAGAATTTGCAAGCGCATTTTGGAAGTTTATCAAAGCCGGAAGATATGCCAATGGAAAGCGTAAAAGAGGTGAAGGACAACCTTCTGCCTACGAACTATACCGTTTTGAAAACCCTCAGGAAGGATACCCAATACAAATAGAATTGTTATCACGCCATTCCGGTTTATTAGGTGAACCATCCGGTTTTTACCTTGAACCCATTCCTGTAGGTGCAAATATTTCCAGCCTGTCGGCCATTATGATGGACAATGATTATTATGAATTAACCGTTCAGAATACATTTATGGATGATGGCCTGCGTTTTGCATCCCCCATCGCTCTAATTTGCTTGAAGATAAAGGCCTATCTGAATCTATTGGCAGAACGTGAATCCGGAAAACAGGTAAATACGAAGGATATCAAGAAACATCGTAATGATGTATTAAAGTTAAGTGCAACAGTTTCTTACGTTGAACCGTTCGTTGTTCCAACACCAATATCTGATGCTATTCAACAGTATATTGAACTAATTCATCAATCACTGCCCAACCAGTCATTGGAAGCTGCATTAAATCGTAGTTCTGAAGACATTCAGATATTCCTGGATGTGTTATCAGATTTGTTTACTGCAAACCCAGAATAGCCATGAAAATACAATACGCATCCGATTTACATCTGGAATTTGCTGATAATTGGAGATTTCTCAAAGAACATCCGTTAGCAATTACAGGGGATATACTAGTGCTGGCAGGCGATATTGGCTATTTAGGCGATAATAACTACTCTCAACATCCGTTTTGGGATTGGGCATCTGATAATTATCAACAGGTAATTGTTGGCATGGGCAATCATGAATTCTATAAATTCTATGATGTTGCTACATTATCAGATGGCTATCGGTTGGAGATTCGTCCCAACGTACATAGCTATTATAATGCGATTATTCATTTAGAGAAGACAGATATCATCATCTCAACTCTTTGGTCACATATCAAACTGGAAGACGCTTATTTTACAGAACAGATTGTGACTGACTTTCGTAGGATATTATATAAAGGCGAAATACTGACTTTTGCCGAGTTTAACAAAGAACATGAGCACTGCCTGAATTTTATCAAAAAAGCTGTGGCTGAAAGCAAGGCTTATTATAAAATTGTAGTAACCCATCATGTTCCATCCTATCAGATGCTTTCACCGGAATTTGAAGGAAGTGCAGCTAATGGCGCATTTACCGTGGAACTTTCTGATTACATCAAAAATAGTAATATTGGTTATTGGATATATGGTCATTCGCATCGAAATATTGATAAACAAATTGGCAATACCTGGTGTATTTCTAATCAATTAGGTTATGTATTTGGCGGCGAACACAAAACTTTTAATTCAAGTAAAACAATAGAACTATCCTAAGTTTACACAGGTATTGTACAAATTGATTTAAATCAAAATCTATCCGTGCGAACTTACTTTGGCCGATTTTGTTTTACCTTTGCAGCCGAAAAAAAGCAGCGGCAGGTAATTAAGGTAAAAAGTAACAGTATCAGGTATAGTTTCGTATGAAGAAAAGTCTTATCGCATTGGCGTTCGGTACCTTGGGATTAGGTATTGCCGAATTTGTAATGATGGGAATATTGCCCGACGTGGCAAAAGATTTAGGTATCAGCATCCCCATGGCGGGACATTTCATTTCAGCTTACGCCTTAGGCGTTTGTGTAGGTGCACCTGTGCTGACACTGGCTCGCAAATATCCGTTGAAACATATTCTCTTAGTATTAGTCACCTTGATTATGATAGGTAATATCTGCGCGGCTATGGCCCCCAATTATTGGGTGTTGCTTGCTGCCCGCTTCATCTCCGGCCTGCCTCACGGAGCATACTTCGGCGTGGGTTCTATTGTTGCCGAGAAACTGGCTGACAAGGGAAAAGGTTCGGAAGCTGTTTCGATTATGATTGCCGGAATGACTATTGCCAACCTTTTCGGCGTACCGTTGGGAACTTCTCTCAGTACCATGCTTTCCTGGCGTGCCACCTTCCTGTTGGTAGGTATTTGGGGAGTTGTCATCTTGTATTATATCTGGCGTTGGGTTCCTCACGTGGAAGGATTGAAAGATACAGGTTTCAAGGGACAATTCCGCTTTCTTAAAACTCCGGCGCCGTGGCTGATTCTCGGTGCTACGGCATTAGGAAATGGTGGTGTATTCTGTTGGTATAGCTATATCAATCCCATGCTGACACACGTTTCCGGTTTCTCTGCCGAAAGTATTACTCCTTTAATGATTCTTGCCGGCTTCGGAATGGTAATGGGGAATCTGATTAGCGGACGTCTCTCCGACCGCTATACTCCCGGAAAGGTGGGAACCGCTGCGCAGGCACTTATCTGCATCATGCTATTGCTTATTTTCTTCCTTTCGCCTTACAAATGGGCGGCAGCTTTGCTGATGTGTCTTTGTACGGCAGGATTGTTCGCAGTCTCCAGTCCCGAACAAGTATTGATTATCCGCGTGGCCAAAGGCGGAGAGATGTTGGGAGCCGCTTGTGTACAGGTTGCCTTCAATTTGGGAAATGCTATCGGTGCTTATGCAGGCGGACTTGCCATCAGCAGCGGATACCGCTATCCCGCCCTCACCGGTGTTCCATTCGCATTGATTGGATTTACTCTGTTCCTGATTTTCTATAAGAAATATCAGTCCAAATACGAAAGCTCCTGATGAACTTATTTGTTCGACCTGGTACTGAAGCAAGCCGAACCATGTACTTGAGTTACTCAAGTCTCCTACATCATTTCATTGAGTGTAGTACTTGTTATAGTCAATTCTCCTACTTATTACAGGCAGTTCTTTTACTTGTTACAGGTAAATTTCCTGCCAACTATTAAAATAGAAATACCGCCTTCAGCCTTCAGTTCTTCAAAAAAGCTCCATTTCATCGGTGTTTTTGCCTGAAGGCACTCCTGAAAGCGAAAGTGTATAACTCCAGCTCCTTTTTTCTATATTTACCTTCAACAGAGGCTCTATTGTAACAAAACGAAGCCTGTATTTCATTGTAACAGAGGCTCTGTTTTATCCAAATACAGGCTCTGTTTGGTTCAGCCCACATGGTAGTGTGTTCCAGCCCACGTGGTGAATCTATATATCCAGCGTGGTGGACATATAGACCCAGCATGGTGTATATATAGATTCACCACACTGAATATATAGCTCTACCGGCAAGCCTGAGAAAAGCTGAAGGCGCTGAAAGCACTCCCCCTTGCCTACAGTACCTTCCTGCGAGGGTCAATATTTTCCGGTTTCAGCCGCTAACTCCTTCCAGCAAAGCGTTTGCGGATAAAACTGAAACGGCTGAAAGCGGATTATAGCATGAAAATTCAATAAGAGGGTTTGGACTGGTAAAACATAGCCATCCAAAGAGACTTCTGAGTGGTGCAGCACACCAATTGGGATTACGGCAAGAACGGCAAAGGGTATTACAACCATATCTTTGCACCGGGATGGGTAGTTGCTTCCTTGTGGGAGTTGCTCTCGCCGGGACGTCCGGAAGAGTTTATCGGAAGGTAAAAACGTATAAAATAAGATACTCCTGACAAGTCGGTTCTATCTCACTTGTCAGGAGATCATAAGTTTAGAGAGCATTTATTTCATCGGCGGAAAGTCCGGTAGCTGTGGCAATTGCATCAACAGAAAGTCCGGTATTCTTTAAATTCAGAGCTATGGCTTTGGCTTTTATCAATTCGCCTTCTGCCCTGCCTTCTGCTCTGCCTTCCGCTCTTCCTCTTGCTTCTCCTTTTTGAGTAGCCGTATCAATGACATTGTTCCAGTCTCTGTACACTTTCAAACTCTCCTCGTAAGCATAGAGCTTTTCGGGAGAGAACTTTGCAATTTCGGCAGCCTCAAACAGACGGTTGAATACTCGTTCTTGCAATGCTGCAGGACGTTCCATCAGTCGGGCAAGGTTTTTGAGCACAAACATCCATTTGTCGAAAAGAGTTTCCAGTTCCTTCTCAGTCTTGTTGAACTTGGGCATCTCCAGATAGACAAAGTTCAGTTTGTCATAGAAAACTTCGTGAGTGCCGGTTTCCATCAATTTTACCTCATGATGGAATCGGGAGGAAGTCACATCGTCGAATGTGAAGTTGAGTATACCTATTATATATACAGCTTTCAGCTCATAGTTCCAGATATCTCCCTTGATGGCCTGCTCACGGATAGGAAAGGTGGCATAGTAGATGCTTCTGTCCTTAAAGAACTGTTGTTCTCCTTTCTGCATTTCGATAAGGAACTTCTCTCCCTTTTCGTTCTCGCAATAGACATCGAAGACTGCCCGTCGGTCGGCTTCCCGGCTACCGAGATGTTCGGTATTCAAATAAGTGACGTCCTTTATCACTTGCTTGCCGTTGAACAAGGCATTCAGAAATCCGATAAGAATCTCCTTGTTCAAATCGGTTCCGAACAGCAACTTAAATGCGAAATCCGTATATGGATTCACATACCTTTCACGTAATCCTTCACTGCACATAAGCGTTTATTTATTCTTTGCCACAAACTTACGCAAAATTTCGGCAAGTTTGTATAGGATTGCTTGTTAAGTAATGGTTAAAAAAGAATTTGTGACGGTTTCATAAGAGTTATGCCGATGAAATAAACGATATTGGTTTAAAATACATAAAGTAGAGCAAAATAGCGTTTTTGCATCGAAATGTCATTATACCGGCTTTTTCTCCGACATGGTCTTTTTCAGAAAATGGCCAATCAGCTTACACGCCAGTTATCTTATGTATCAATATGCAGCATATTCGCATATTCATTCTACTATATAGAAAGAATATGCAATAAACACACTTAGCTGACCTGCAGAAAACATATCACCAATATGTTGGATATATATGCCTAGCGCATTGGACATATATCTCCAACGAATCAGCGAGCCTTTTCCAACATTCAACGGCTCTATATTCAACCCTAAAGCCAACTATTGATAATTATTAGAGCTGTAAAGATTCACGTATCATTCTATTTATAAAGGAAATACAGATTTTCTTTCGCAGATTTCCATTCACGTCTCCCGTGGTGTGAGAAAACTTCATTCTAAGAAGATTAAAAATACATTTTGTCAATTTGATGATTCATTGTTCAAAGGTATACGCAAAGGAAATTAACGACTATGCAAAAGCCGTAAACAAATCTATTCTCCTCTTGGCGAGAAGTTTCTGTCAAAGGCTCTGTTTGGAAAACAATATAATTTCTATATCTTAGCATCGGAAATTAATAAATACTTTAGCATGAACATAAGTGGAAGAATAGTAAAGCTTACTATGCTAATAATAGCGGCAACAACGTTCAATAGTTGTGGTTATGAAACATGACTGCCTATCCTTATTATATTGTCATCCAGAAATGTACAATTCATATTGATAACTACCTTATCACCCAGAAAGATATGCTTCCCGCATTGAGCAATGAAGATACTAAAATTTTAGAATACAGCTAACTAAATATTGAAATCAAATGAAATATATTCGTTACTTTTGCACAAAATATTATGCTTATTGCATTTCTCAAAAGAGGTAAGTAATATAATTATTATGGCTCCAAATACAGAATACTCCCAAAACAGTAACCAAGTAGTTATTAATAACTCAGGTTGCGGAATCATCTTTCTAATTGTCAGTATGCTGGCAGGGATAAGTGGATTTTTATTTTCTTCAGTACCAATTATAATTTGTGGAGTTATTGGCATTATTATTAGTTTGATAATGATGGCTAACTCCAAAGTTACAGTCGATCGATCCCAATTCAACGAATTAGTAAAGAAACAAACTATACAAACAGCTTCTAAATTTAATGATATTGATGAATCTTACTTTGATACTGTCAAGCATCATGGTGATAAACTATATCAATTTCTCCAAACCATAAGCCATAATCCTTGTTTGAAAGAAGAACTTGAGAAAAGCGTTCATTTCACCTCCAACAATTCAAATATCTCATCTTATGATCTGATAAGTACGCTGATGGCAACAGATATATTAAAGGTTTACCAACAGCTCGATTACAAATTCAAGGTAGACCAAAAGGAAAGCTTTGCTATGATTTACATCATTGCCCGCTTACATAATTTGGACAGTCTGACTTACTCCAATTTACCGGCCTTTTATGACCGTATTGTAAAAATCGTATTCGACTATATGCCTTTACTTGAGAATATCAATAACAATAATGCCAATGCAGGTGTGAGGTTCATTTTTGGCGCATTGGTTAATAATGCCGATGAAGAAGCTGGTAAACACTATAATTCACTTTTATATCGTTACGCTTCCCTTGTCGCAAAAGCAGATGGTAACATTACAATGAAAGAGTCTGACTTTTTGAAAAGCATTATGTCACCTCAGGAAAAACTGATAAGTGAATCGGAATCTCAAAAACCTATAAGCATTGATAGAATAGAGAAAAAAGAAGGAGTGAGCCAGTTAGACGAATTGGTTGGACTCGACTTGGTGAAAAACGAGGTAGTTACATTGGTTAATTTCATAAAGATTCAAAATATGCGTGCCTCCAAAGGGATGAAAGCTCCTTCCCTTTCTTATCATTGCGTCTTTACCGGAAATCCTGGAACAGGAAAAACTACCGTAGCTCGTATTCTTGCAAGTATATATAAAGACCTGGGTATTTTAAAGAAAGGACATTTAGTTGAAACCGACCGTTCCGGTCTGGTAGCAGAATATGTTGGCCAAACTGCTGTGAAAACAAATAAGATCATTGATTCGGCTCTAGACGGAGTGCTTTTCATTGATGAAGCTTATTCATTGGTTTCGAACTCACAAAATGATTATGGAAAAGAAGCTATAGCAACTTTATTGAAACGAATGGAAGATAATAGAGAACGCTTAATTGTCATACTTGCTGGCTATACCCAAGAAATGAAGGACTTCATTGACTCAAACCCGGGGCTTCAATCCCGCTTCAACCGATATCTAAAGTTTGAAGATTATTCCGAAGAGGAACTCTTAAAGATTTATCTAATAAATCTGAAAAAATTCGAATACTCAATTACCAATGAAGCTATTGAAAAGATGAAACAACTTATTACTAAAGCCGTAATCAACAAAGACCACAATTTTGGAAATGCTCGCTGGACTCGTAACATTTTTGAAAGAACATTAGAAAATCAAGCGAATCGTTTAGCTACAGATAAAAATATCTCAAATGAAGCTCTGACTACAATTACAGAACATGATATACCATGTATATGAGTGTGATGTTCGTTTTAATGTGTAATACAACTGATGTATAATATTTATTGTAAAGTGGTGCAACGAGCATCCAATCTTTTTGTATTTCGCACCGTTTAGCCGACCCGCACTTAAGATAATGATGACAACAAACATCCACACTAATCATTTATATATAACATATCTGCAATTGATATGTTGATATACAACAACCACGTGGAATATCTGTTGCTCATCTCTCTAAGTGCTGAAACGGCTAAATTTCAAGATAAGAGACGATACGTTTTTATTCCAATTATTAATTGTCGCTTTACTTTTTGTCCCACCATGCTGATAAGACGGAAAGTCAAAAGTAAAGATAAATATTTTTTCAAATTGTGACGTTTATTTTGGAATAAATTGTAGGACATATTTCATTCCAAAAGACAGAAAGTGCATCAAAATTCCTTCATTAGCTCAAAAATGATTATCTTTGCCACCTAAAATGAACAGCAGATACGGCAAATGCTCTTTTTATCCGGATAGTGTAGTCCTCTGGTTGTTCACATAGTTATAACCTATTGAAAATAAAAGAAATAATATAGAGTAATATGGCATTGCAATGTGGTATTGTCGGACTGCCGAACGTGGGTAAGTCGACACTTTTCAACTGTTTGTCGAACGCAAAGGCACAAGCAGCAAACTTTCCTTTCTGTACTATCGAACCCAATGTAGGTGTAATCACCGTTCCCGACGAACGGCTCAATGCGCTTGCCGAATTAGTACATCCGGGACGTATTGTCCCTACCACCGTAGAAATCGTAGACATCGCCGGACTGGTGAAAGGCGCAAGCAAAGGTGAAGGACTGGGAAACAAATTCCTTGCCAACATCCGTGAGACAGACGCAATTATACACGTACTCCGCTGTTTCGACGACGACAATGTGACGCACGTAGACGGAAGTGTGAACCCTGTCCGCGACAAAGAAATCATCGACTATGAACTGCAATTGAAAGACCTCGAAACCATCGAAAGCCGCATCCAGAAAGTGCAGAAACAGGCACAGACCGGTGGAGACAAAGCAGCCAAACAGGCTTACGATGTATTGGTGCAATACAAGGAAGCACTGGAACAAGGTAAATCCGCACGTACAGTAACCTTTGAAACAAAAGATGAACAAAAAATAGCTCATGAATTGTTCTTATTGACCAGCAAACCGGTAATGTACGTCTGCAACGTAGACGAAGCAAGTGCCGTGAGCGGCAATAAGTACGTAGATATGGTACGCGAAGCCGTAAAAGACGAAAATGCAGAAATTCTGGTTGTCGCTGCCAAAACGGAAGCGGACATCGCCGAACTGGAAACGTACGAAGACCGTCAGATGTTCCTCGCCGAAGTAGGGCTGGAAGAATCAGGTGTAGCACGCCTCATCAAATCGGCCTACAAACTGTTGAATCTGGAAACTTTCTTCACAGCAGGAGAAATGGAAGTGAAAGCCTGGACTTACCACAAAGGATGGAAAGCTCCGCAATGCGCCGGTGTTATCCACACCGATTTTGAGAAAGGCTTTATCCGCGCGGAAGTTATCAAATACGACGATTATATCCAATACGGCTCGGAAGCAGCCGTGAA
>ERZ791626.61-NODE-61-length-112608-cov-12.792329_pt1 | contig 112608 bp, 102 predicted proteins | sample MGYA00510266_ERZ791626 | MGnify/ENA primary metagenome ERZ791626 (study PRJEB30046, sample SAMN00715208) | human gut metagenome | study: EMG produced TPA metagenomics assembly of the A metagenome-wide association study of gut microbiota in type 2...
GAAAGGGCAAAAGCTTTGAAATTGAAAGCTTTTGCCCTTTCAGGGCGACTTTTTTGTATCTGTTCTAAAACCCAGGGCGATGCCCTGGGCTAGGAGCTTTTGGGCTTTCAGCCCGTTTCAACCGTACAGTTCGTTATTTTTTAGCCTCAATGATCTCTTCAGCCCGCTTCAGCGCCTTGCTGATATGGTCAGTGATGTTCTCTTTACCGAGCATATTGTAGAAGCCCGCCTTCTCCAACTGGGCGTTTACCTTTTCGCAGACACCGGAGAGAACCACCTGGATATCCTCTTTCTGACTCATCTCGCAGAGGTTGGTGAGGTTGTGGATACCGGTAGAATCCACGAATGGAACCTTACGCATACGGATGACGCGAACCAATGGACGGTCACCGAAGGCAGCCATCACTTCCTCAAATTTATTACCTGCTCCGAAGAAGAAAGGACCGTTGATCTCATATACCTCCACGCCCTTAGGAATCGTATAGTGCTCCAGGTTGGTAGAGAGGAAATCGTATTCCTTGTTCAGGTCAATCTCGTCCTCAGTGATAGCAGTTACATCGGTAGTCTCGCTCATTCGCTTCATGAAGAGCAGACAGGCGATGATCAGACCCACCTCGATGGCAACGGTCAGGTCGAAGATGATGGTCAGGAAGAAGGTAATCAGGAGCACGGTAACGTCGCTCTTAGGATTCTTCATCAGACCCAGGAAGCTTCTCCAGCCACTCATACCATAGGAAACCACAACCAGTACACCAGCCAGACAAGCCATAGGAATATACTTGGCGAGCGGCATCAGGAAGAGGAAGATGAGCAGCAATACCACTGCGTGGATGATACCTGCGACAGGAGTCTTACCGCCGTTGTTGATGTTGGTCATTGTGCGGGCGATGGCACCGGTAGCAGGAATACCGCCGAAGAGTGGGGAAGCGATGTTCGCCAGACCCTGGGCAATCAGCTCAGTATTAGAGTCGTGGTGGTCGCTGATGACACCGTCGGCAACGGTAGCAGAGAGCAGACTCTCGATGGCGCCGAGGATGGCGATGGTGATGGCAGGAGATACCAGACTCTTGATGGTCTCCCAGTTCATCTCAGGAACCTGGGCAGCAGGCAACTCGTTGCTGATAGAGAAACGGTCGCCGATGGTCTCGATGCTCTCTACACCGGCAAACTGCTTGAGCAGCAGCGCTACAACGGTCATCAGGATGATGGCGATGAGCGATCCCGGAATCTTCTTGCTGAACTTAGGAGTGATGGCGATGACCACCACGCTAACCACACCGATGAGGGCACACCAAGGGTCGATGGTGTCGAAACTCTGGAAATAGACACCCCATTTCTCCAGGAAGTCAGAAGGATTGGAAGCCAATGTCAAACCGAAGAGATCCTTGATCTGAGTGGTGAAGATGGTTACAGCGATACCGCTGGTGAAACCTACCACGATAGGATAAGGGATGTACTTGATGATGGTACCGAGTCGGAGCAGACCGAAGAGCACCAGAAAGAGACCTGCCATCAGTGTTGCGATGGTCAATCCCTCGAATCCATACTTCTGGATGATGCCGTAGATGATGACGATGAATGCTCCTGTAGGTCCGCCGATCTGCACTTTGCTTCCGCCGAAGATGGAGATGATGAGACCCGCTACGATGGCTGTGATGATACCCTTCTCGGGTGTCACGCCAGAAGCGATACCGAATGCGATGGCCAGAGGCAGGGCTACGATACCAACGATGATACCTGCCATAAGGTCAGACATGAATGTTTTCTTGTTATAACTCTTCAAGCAAGAAAACAAACTCGACTTAATTGCTATTGCCTTCATTTAAAAAGTTTTGTTATATGAATTAATGTGATTTTTGCTTCGTTATCCGAAAATCGACTGCAAAGGTACAACTATTATTTCATATAACAAAATCTTTTTTAATGTTTTTTAATTACTGCAGCTGAGTCATGTGATAACCCAGTCTCTTCAGCTCCATGGCTGCGCCCATCAAATACATTTGATGTAAAGCTGCAATGAAACCACGGAAAGCAGCCTCAGTACCAGGCTCATATCCCTGATGGATGAGCAGGGTATAGGTGCGTGCGGCACACTCTGCTACGATGGTAGAAGTAGCCTTGTGCTCGTTCTCGTCGAGCAGCAGAACCTGGTCGAGAATATAGTCATCCATGTGGTCGAAATCAATGCGGTCTCTGAGGTATTCATAAAGATTATCTACCTTGCCATACAGCTCCCAGTCCTCGTCCCAGTATTTGGCGATGGCCATGCCTACAAACATAATCCATCCCAGAGCTACGGTAGGGTATTTGCTGAACTCGCGCATGGCATCAGGCAGATAGCTTTCGCCAATCTTAGCCCACTGCTCCTCGATGTCTGGAGCATCCGGAAGCTGCTCGTCAACACGTTGTCTGCCAGCAAGGTACATACTCAGATCCTGTTTGAAGATCTCTTCTATTCTTTTGCTTTTATTTTCCATATTATTTAATCTTTATTGTCTCTAATTGTAATTGATGGTACAAAGGTAAAACAAAAAACTCAGATAATGCCCGATTTTTACAAGTTTTAATGCTTTCCCCTTCCGAGAGATAACTCAGCGTAATCTGATGGATAGTTTTCTTTATTTTTCAAAGAATCATTCCGAATATTGCTTAATTCTTTAGTATATAGTAAGTTGTAATACTCCGTTGGATGATGTTCCTTAAATATAAAGCAAAAACTCTGAAAAATTCACTAAAAAATTAACACATAAAATTTGGTCATATACTTAGTTTTTTGTACTTTTGCAACAGATTCTGCATCTCTTGGCAAGAGATCAACAGAAATCTTGAGATAAGAAATAGATAAAATGGCTTTCTAAGGCGCAATCAATATGAACAATATGTTGCAGTACCCTAGCTACGCTGTATCAGTGATGCAGCCAGCAGAAAGACATAAAAGTGTTGACGATTAGTGGAAGTTAGTCTATTGGTTTTCAATGCTGTGATACATGTCACAACCCCTTATAGTCCGGGAAGAGTCATCTTTTCAGGGGAAGCAGAGCTATATACTTTCCACAATATCGATTAATGAATTTTAGCATTTTACCTATGCCAGTATTAACAGTCAATCATTTCATCAGATATGTGGTTTATAGTACAGACCGATGTGTCCGGAGAGAATAAATCCATTGAATTCCTGAAGGAGCATTACCCGGGAGTCATCTCCGACTATTACTTTCCTTTGGGTAGGAAGACCATTCCTGCCGAAGATGGTAGCGAGAAGGTGCGTTTCGTACCCATCCTTTCAGGTCTCTTCTTTATCCGGATAGAAAATAAGAAAGCTCTGGAGCGCATCCTTTCCCATAACGGCTATTTCCAGTATCAGGGCTATGACTTTGATATCAAAACCAGGGAAACGGTAGAGCGTACCTTCTTTGCCAAGGCTCGACTGCTCTGCGCAGATAGAGAGAATTACTCCCTGGACGAGATTATCGACCTCGCCCGCATCCCGAATGCGGATATGGAGCGCTTCATCTATTATAATGAGCAGATAGCTGAAAATATCCAGGGACTGAGCATCGTAGATAAGCGGTATGATGATCTCATCCTCGAGAATGATACCATCCGCATCCTCAACGGACCGTTGAAGGGTTGGGTAGGCGTGGTGAAGCAGATCAAGAAGAATGGCAAGAAAGACCGCCACCTTCTGGTACGTTTCGGAAACAACCGCTGCCTCAACATCTCCAATATCCGCCAGTATGATATCCGGGTAGAACACGAGGCAACCCGGGGAGCCAAGTCGGAAGCGGTAGGCGTATGGCGTGCCATCGACCAGCTCATCGGTTATCTCCAGTTCCGGTATCCGGCAGAAAATGCTGCAGCCACCCTGCGTCGTCTCTTTGAGGATTACCAGAAAAAGCTGACCTGCCATCGTGGCTGCCATCAGACAGACAAGGCATATAGCATTAAGAAATCAACATTAGAAGCAGCCCAGAAGAAGGAAGTGCTCGATCATATCGACGAGGCGATGCATCCCAACTTCCGCATCCTCGCGGGTTATTTCAAGACCGATAATGCTACTATCCGTGAAGGATTGAAGGAACTCATCCCCGATGTCCTGCTCCGTCCTTTTCTTACGCCAAGTACCGACATCCCGATTCCGCAGGATCAGGAATATACCGTGTTTCAGCATAATGGCATCGTTGAGCTGGTTATCCGCTGCCATCTGCAGGAATACTTCAGGGGTAAGAATTATGAGGCAGATAAATACAATCCCGTCTTCGATGAGGATTATGAGTATGATGCCCATATCGCCCTGTTGCCGACAGATGAGGGTAAGGTAAAGGCAATCACCTCATGGGGTGCTTTCTACGACCGGTATGCCATGCTCGATGAGGAAGATCACCGGAAGTTCCTCCTCGATCTGGAAACCAAGAAGTATCCTCGTCTCCTGCGTCTGCTTACTCAGGGCAGATACAGATTTGAGAAAGTCCATCAGATAGGAGGCTTCTCTCTCGATATGGATATTCCTTATACGGAGGATATCCAGGAGATGGCACGGCAGGCAATCGCCCAGCTTCAGGCATCCGGTGATGAACCGGGCTTCTTATCTCAGACCACGGCAGCAGCCGTAGAGATGTGGCAGGGCGCCCGACTTCTGATGTGGCGCCAGTTGCTTCAGCGTTATGTCCTCCTCCATAAGGTACCGGTAGCAGATCTTCCAAGTGTCATAGTCTCCGACACAGGGTTGGAGGAGAAGTTCAGACTTCAGGAGGGTAAGCTCCAGATAGGAGAGGTTGCCCAGGCACTTCTGGAACGCCAGCAGCAGATTGCTGTCTATCTGGAAAAAGGACAGTTGCAGCAGGCAGCCATCCGCTTCCTGGCAATGACGAAGGTCATCTCCGTCCATTTTGCCAAGGATGAGCTTTACAACTATATCACAGACGACTTCAATCCCAATGACACCTGTACTTCGCTTTTTGACACGATAGTTCAGAAAACAGGAAAACACAGGAATGTAGTCAACTATCTGTATAAGGGAATGGTAGAGCTGCAGCAGGAAGATGCATGGACGTATTTCAAATACCCATCCTTCCTCAAGAAAGCAAAAGATGTGTATAATAAGATAAGAACTCACTAGATAATAGTGATCTTTATATTAACAAGAAAAGATATAAGTTTATGAGTCAACAGAATAATCAGAACGAACCAAACAAGACACTTTCAAATGGGATGCTGCACAAGATGAAAGTATCCCTCTTTGTCAACCGATTGACAAACTGGTATTTCTCTAAGAACGCCCTCCCGTATTGGTGTATCCTGGCATTGGATAGCCTTGCAATCCTCTTTGCAGGAATTGTCGCTACTTATATAGCAGAAGGTGGAGATGCTCTGGCAGATCATTTCTGGGGTTATTTCTTCACATTCGTGTGCACCCTTCCTCTCTTCATGGTAGGAATGAGAATATTCCATACCTATTCGGGCATCATGCGCTATTCATCGTTCGTTGATCTGTTGCGTATTTCCGCAGCCCTGGTCTTGGGTTGCCTCTTCAATTGTCTTCTCCTTCTGGTATTGCCGGATGGTTACCTCTATAAGATTTCGTTAGAAGGTATCATCGTGATGCTCTTCATCTCGATGTGTGAGATGTGGATGATGCGTGTCATCGTCAAATACATGTACGATTCTACCTTTGCCGTGGATATCCGTACCCCTGTATTTATCCTGGGTGTCCGTCAGGGTGGTATTTCTCTGGCTAAGTCTATGCGCAATGCTCATCCTTCCCAGTATGTTGTCAAGGGCTTTACTACCATCGAGGAAGATGTGGTAGGTAGATATCTGTTGGGTTGTGAGGTGTTCCTATACGATGAGAAGCTGATTTCCATCATGCACAGCATGAATGTCAAGACCCTCTTCATCAGCCCGCTGGTCACAGAACAGTTCCTGGAGATGCAGGATATGATAGACAAGCTTACCGCTGCCGGCATCAAGATTATGATGATGCCAAAGGCACAGTGGTGGGACGGCAAGTCAAACATCCGTCACCAGATGATGCGTGAGGTGGATATCGAAGATCTCCTGCCACGAGATAAGATTGAGGTAGATATGGATGCTATCGGCAAGCTCCTCAGCGGCCGCACCATTCTCATTACAGGTGCAGCCGGAAGTATCGGTTCCGAGATGGTGAAGCAGATTGCCGTTTACCATCCAGCCCGTCTGGTTCTGGTAGATGCGGCAGAGACTCCTATGCACGATGTCCGTCTCTTCATGAGCAAGAACTATGCGGATATCCCATGCCAGACCATCGTTACCAGCATCACCAATGCTACCCGTATGGAACATATCTTCTCAGCCTATCATCCAGACTATGTATTCCATGCAGCAGCCTATAAGCACGTGCCGATGATGGAGGACAATCCTTCAGAAGCCGTACAGAATAATATATATGGTACGCGCGTGATAGCCGATATGGCAGTGAAGTATGGCACCAAGAAGTTTGTGATGATCTCTACCGACAAGGCTGTGAACCCTACCAACGTGATGGGATGCAGCAAGCGAATCTGCGAGATCTACTGCCAGTCGTTGAACAAGGCGATAGTAGATGGCAAGGTCAAGGGAGGCACCCAGTTTGTCACCACCCGCTTTGGTAATGTCTTGGGCAGCAACGGCTCAGTTATTCCGATCTTCAAGAAGCAGATAGCGATGGGCGGTCCTATCACCGTCACTCATCCTGACATCATCCGTTTCTTCATGCTCATTCCTGAGGCATGTAAGTTGGTATTGGAGGCAGGTACCATGGGTAAGGGAGGCGAGATTTTCGTCTTCGATATGGGAAAGCCGGTCCGCATCGCCGATTTGGCAAAGCGTATGATAGCCCTCTCGGGTGTAGATGGCATCGACATCAAATACGTAGGATTGCGTGATGGCGAGAAGCTCTACGAGGAAGTCCTGAACGACAAGGAGGCAACGGTACCAACCCATCATCCAAAGATCATGGTAGCCAAGGTTCGTGAGTATCCATACGAGTTGGCGTGCCAGAACGAGCAGGAACTCTACGACCTCTCCTTCACCTACGATGATATGGCAGTAGTGAAGAAGATGAAGCAGATTGTTCCAGAGTACAAGAGCCAGCGCTCGAAGTACGCCCAGCTTGATGCATAGCGGTTCCAAAATATACACAGGTACACAAGTGACATTAAAATAATGTAATTATGAGAACGTTCAATTATAGTGAAATACAAAACACTCCAGTTTGGAATGAAGTAAAGAATTGGAGTGAAGATCGCAAAAATGCCCTCATAACATTGTTATATTCAACGATGAATGGTATCAATCCTTATGAGGCTCCAGAAGAAAAAGTACAGGCATTTGTAAATGATATGCCTCATGAGATTTTAGAAATGGCATCAGAGTATGCCATTAGACAAAGTCGTTCAGGCAGAGGTACGTCTCATACTCAAGCAATTGAAAAAATTAAGGAACAAAGAGGATGGAAATAATATGGTCTGATATAGCGCTTCATCAACTAAATGAAGTCTTAGACTATGTAGAAGAACATTTTGGCTCTTCTGTTGCCTGCAAAACCTTAGATAATATAAATACTAAGGTAGAGCGTCTTTTGCTCTTTCCGGAATCAGGAACTCCCGACTATAGCTATTCTTCAAAGATATTAAATGACAACGTTCTGATTAGACATTTGAATATTGGGCCAAATATTGTGTATTATAATGTTGATGGAGAAATTATCAATATAATGGTTATAGCCCATTATAAGCAGTCAACTGCAACGGTAGTAAAGATGATAAAGCGTTGGGTAGAGCATAAGATTGAACTTTAACTGTATTCAAACCTTCCCCTTGCGGTCCCATCCCGCAAAACCTGGCGCAGACCTCTGATGGTCCGCCAACCCAAGAGCGTAGCGGTTCCGAGCACCGAGTAGGGCGGTTATATCCCTAATCCCTATGGTAGGGATTTAGATCTTGCGTAGATAGTAACTATGGAAGAAATGATATTTTTTACAGAAGAAGAAATTCTGGATAAGCATATAGGTAAGATAGGAACCCTTCATAGAAACCAATTTGAAGATGAAATCAATACTTTCTTAATTGGTGAGGTAATAAAGAAAGTAGTATTTTTGCGGTAGTTTTAAAATATAGGAGGATTAATTATGATAGAAATAAAAGAAACATTAGTTATTAAAAGCGATTCCCCAAAGGTAGCAGAGTGGGTGATGCGTATGAAGGCATATAAGGCAGCTCAGCTGCAAGATATGGCAAAACGAGGTAGCGAGGTTTGTGAAATTGCTATGTAATGGATGCATTTGGCTATAGGTTTACAAGCAAGATGTGCTTGATGGCTTTAGTAAATAGAGCAGATATCCTAGCTATATGCTACCATTTTATCCGCATATTTAAGAATGCTATCCCCATGCGGTCCCATCCCGCAAAACCTGACGTAGACCTCTGATGGTCCGGCAACCATAGAGCGTAGCGGTTCCGAGCACCGAGTAGGGCGGTTACATCTCTAATCCCTATGGTAGGGATTTAGGGCTTGGGTATAGGGTAAGGACCCTCCCGCTGGGGAGGGACAGGTGGGGCATATATAGCACAGTAGGGCGGTTACATCCCCGCTTCCTGAGGTTTCTGTCCCCTTGAAGGGGAACCGAAGGGGTCGTAAAGACTATTGAAGAGGGGCTTGGGGAGAAAGTGGAGCTCTCCTTGCAGGAGAGATGGAGAGGTAGAAAAACTTTTACCAAAAAAGGAGATATAATTATGGATACAATAGCAATAAATAGCAATATATATAAGGGAGCAGAAAGTTACGCTAAGATGCATAATATGAGTGTGACTGCTGTAATAGAAAAGGCGATTTTATTGTTTCTGCAAAAGGTGCAGCCTAAGCAGAAACCAATGGAAAACGCCGAGTTCAAGGATGCTTTGTCTTATGTAAAGACATTGAAAGCAACTGGTGGACGCCCTATACCTGCTGATGAAAACAGTTTAGAAGCGTTGGTTGATACGAAATATGCCTTATGAGAGCTTTTATAGATACTTAGAGGTAGTTTTTAAAATATAGGAGGATTAAATATGATAGAAATTAAAGAAACATTAGTTATTAAAAGCGATTCCCCAAAGGTAGCAGATTAATAAGGAGATTACGTTATGAACATAGAAGAAAAAAAAGCAGATTTTATGCGTCGCTTCAAGGCTTCTAGGGAGCGAAAGGCTGAATACATAGCACAAATGGAAAAGCGTATGCGTGATGACTATCGCCGCAGAACCGGTAAGGAAGCAGAATCCTTTTGTGTGTTGTAAGAATGAAAAAATTAGATTTAGTCAAGATTAATAGTTGTGCACCATATGCAGTGAAAGAAGATACGCAAGAAGGTGCATATACCTTTATCGCAGATTCAGGAGCTGAGTTTTCAATCGGCTTTATGCCTGATGATTTGATTCAATCCGATAAGTATCGTAATCGATACACAATGGTGACATCTACTTTGTTAGATGAGTATGGAATAGACAATGTTGCTTCTGTAATCATCAGAAATGACAATCCTAATCTTGGTAAAGTATTGGCAGAATTTGGAGAAACGATAGAAATGTTTAGCCATAAGCCAAGTATAGGTTAATTAATGCATTTTTCCTCATTCGAGTGGCGACAAGCACAGAGCGATACTGCAATGAGGACCTATTCTGGCGGTCTTAATCTGCAAGCCGTCCCCCAGCGGTCCCAGCCCGCAAAATCTGGCGCAGACCTCTGATGGTCCGCCACCCCAAGAGCATAGCGGTTCCGAGCACCGAGTAGGGCGGTTACATCCCTTGCCCCTGAGGGGCGAGGGATTGGGAGTGAGGTGGAGCTCTCCTTGCAGGAGAGACGGAGAGGTAGAAAATCCATCTTCTTTAACGGTAAAGAAGGCGGGATGATTTCCAACAATATTGTAATAATATATAAGGAGAAGTAATGAAGACAATAGATCAGATATTAAAGATAAAGGCAGTAGTGCTTTATATACTGAAAGCATTTCCAGAAGGCGTAGATTATATTCACCTCTTCAAGGTAATGTATTTTGCCCAGCAAAATCAGTTGAAAGAGTATGGCCTGCCCATTATTTATGATACGTTTGTAGCGAGAAAGCATGGACCAGTACCAGCTTTAACCTACAAGGTATTGCGAGGAATAGAAGGGAAAGCAGACCTTTCTTCACCAGAGTTGAAAGATTTTGCAGATTCTTTGAATATAGCTATCTCACAAGATGGTCATCAACTCATTTTTGCAGCGAATACTGCTGAATGCGATATGGATGAGTTATCCAGAGCCGATGTGAAGATGCTTGATAAATGGATAGAAAGATGTAAGAATATCAATTCCTTTGATTTGTCCGACAAGTCCCACGAGGACAAAGCATGGAAAAGGGCAAAACGCCTGTCAGACAAAACAGGCGAGGACACCAAAATTACCATGTACGATATGGCAGAAGCTGCTGGAGCCACCAAAGCTATGCTATGTGTGATTCGTGATCGTCAATCTGTTCAAAAAGCATTGGCATGGACTTAAGGGAATTACAGAAATCCTATCTTGATAATCTTCGTAAGGTTACTGAGGAAAAACTAGAAATCGGATCATTGATCCGAACAGTTATTTCTATAGACGAGGGCCTAGTCTTTAAGGATGGAAGAAAACAGAAACCAAAGAAGTTGGTAATTATCGGAGTAGATAAAGTGGAAAAAATCTGTTATGGTTCTGTTTTGGTTAATACCAAAATGAGTCCAAAGGCAGCTTATTCCGCTTCTTTCCTTTCTGCTCAATATCTTCTTCATCAAACAGATTATCCTGAGTTCCTGAAGTATGATAGTTTTGTAGATTGCGGTATGCTCTTTTCTATTCCTGTAAAGAAGTTGATGGAAGGAGAGTATTTTGGGTGTTTATCAACCGAAGATCTCTCTGGAATCTTTGAGGTTCTTAGGTCGACCGAGACTCTTACTAATAAAGAAAAAAAGAGATTTGGCATCCTTTGAAGAAGTGCGAAGCAAAAACCTTAAAAAAGTTGCAGGGGGGCGTAAAGACCATTGAAGGTATGTTTTCGAGAACAATATTAAGGTGTAATGGTTATGGCAATAGCTTCATTTTCTTAGAAAAAATCTATTGTCTTTAAAAGAAAGTAATTATTATGGTTGATGTAATTAAGATAGCATCTTATATCAGTCAGCGTTACGAGTATCAGTATGGTGCTCGTATTGACGAGATGAAGTTGCAGATTCTTCTTTATTTTATGCAGCGTGAGAGTATAGTTCGGACAGAGAGTCCTCTGTTTGAATCAATATTTTATGCTCATTCATTTGGACCATATCTTCCAGAAGTTCATGCCGCTTACGTTTCTGATTCGTTGCATGATATTCTGCCGTCAAGCTTTCTTGAAGAATATAGGCCCGTTTTCGAGCTGCTATCAACAAAGAAAACAAGAAGTTTATGCAATCTTGTCCATGGCGAAGATTCTTGGAAGCACGCCATGATGAAAGGTGAGGGTACTCCAATGGATATCCAAGACATCAAAAAAGATGCCACCCGTTTCCGGATAAGACGTTTCTTGTTAAGCAACTTGGAGCAATTCCATAAACCGATTTACGTATGAAGATAACAAAATCACAATTGGATTTGCAGAGAAGTTTAATGTGTGAACAGCTCTCGGCAAATCCTGCGAACTTTGACATATAGCTATGGGAAAATGTAATTGGTTTCAATCATAATGTCACTTTTCTGCCTAGAATAGGCTGTTTATGTTTGGCTTGTTAGGAAGTTTAAATTGAATAGAGTGAACTTTGGTGATATCCTTACTAGCATACTTTATGGCGAAGAGGTTGATACCTCGTTTCTAACTATGTGAACTATATTCGCCATTTTGAAAATGCTACGGATGTGGAGGTAACAAAATCATCCCAAGCCAACGCTTTATTAAAAAATACTAATTCGGCTAACCCTCTGATAAATAGTGGGGACACAGTATTAGTGGCTTGATTTAGATTAGACTTTAATATTATGTATAAAAATAGTATATAAAAATGAATATAGGAATTATAATTCAGGCAAGAATGGGTTCAACCCGCTTGCCTGGTAAGATCTTAAAGAAGTTTGATGGAGAGAAAACTCTCCTTGAAACTCTTCTTGAGAACCTGCATAAGGTTAGTGGAGTTAAGGTTATTGTTGCAACTTCTGTTAATGAAAATAATGACCAGTTGGAGAGTTTTCTCTTGAAAAAAGGAGAGCTGGTATATCGAGGTTCAGAAAGTGATGTTCTCGACAGATTCATTCAAGCAGCAGAAATTTATCATGTTGATGGTATTGTGAGAATTTGTTCAGATAACCCTTTTTTGGATTGGCATGGAGTTTCTCAATTGGTAGAGAAGGCAAAGACGAGTGATGCTGATTATATCGGTTTCCGCATTAATGATAAACCTTCAATTCTTACCCATTTTGGTTTTTGGGGTGAATATGTTACTCTTGCAGCACTTAAAAGAGTAGCTGAAACAACTCCTGTTGATTCTCCTGCCCATGAACATGTAACATGGCATGTATACAATCATCCTGATGAGTACAAGTGTGAATGGATCATGTGTCCTGAGTTCTTACAGGGTAGGGATGATATAAGACTGACTATTGACACCACAGAAGATTTAGTAAATGCCCAAAAAGTTTATGCTAATTTAAAGGGTAAAGACATTAATTTTACTCTTAAAGATGTTGTGTCATATTTAGATACACATGCTGAAATTAAGAAGTCAATGTTAAATAGCATCTCGCAAAATAAAAAGTAATTTTTAATTTATACTATTATGATTAAAAAGGGAGAAACCTATATTATTGGTGAAATTGGTCAGAACCATAATGGTTCTGTTGACATTGCAAAGTTAATCGTTGATTTGGTTGCACGACCTGTTCGTGAGGAAACTTTTGGACTTGATTTAAAGCCAATGAATGCGGTTAAGATGACACGTCGCGATTTAAATGAAGAGTTGACAACTACTCAGATGAACCGTATATATGATACACCTAATTCTTTTGGACGTACATATGGTGAACATCGTGCTTTTCTTGAATTGGATGATCAAGCTCATTATGAAGTTTATAAGTTTGCTAAAGAGAAGGGGCTTGATTTTGTAGAGACACTTTGTGCAAAGGGTTGTCTTTCAATGTTGAAACTCTTTACTCCAGATTATTTAAAGGTGGCTAGCCGCGATTTGACTAACCTACCTCTTCTTGAGGCTATGGCTGAGACCAAGATTCCTATCATCCTCTCTACGGGTATGGCTGGTAAAAAGGAACTTGATGATGCTTTAGATACAATAACAAGATACCATAACGATATTTCTATATTACATTGTGTATCTCAATATCCAACACATCCGGATAATTTGAATCTCCGTACTATAACCTATTTGAAGAAGCATTATGGACAATATCATATTGGATTCTCTGACCATACAATAGGTATTTCGGCTCCTGCAATTGCAGTAGGTATGGGTGCTGAGATTATTGAAAAGCATATTACTATCGATAGACATATGAAGGGTACTGATCAGCCAGGCTCTTTAGGTCCTGATGGTGTTAATCGTATGGTGCGTGATATTCGTATGGTGGAACGCTGGCTAGGAACAGAAGATATTTATATAGATAAGAGTGTTGCTGGTTCTAAAGTGAAGTTGGAACGTTCTATCGCTTCTTTGTGTGATATTAAGGCTGGTGAGGTTATTACCGAAGACAAGATTCATATGTTAAGTCCTGGTGATGGCTTTAAATGGGTTCAAAAGGATAAAGTTATTGGGCATAAAGCAGTTCGAGACATTCCTGCAAACGAGGTTATATATCCATTTTTTTTAGATTGTATAAATAATAATGAATAGATTTAATAGAATTATACAAAAAGAATATACTTTGTATAAGGGGGGGGGGAATGCTGTCTAAGCTATTATGTATAATTCTTAATAAGTTAGTTCGATGGTATTACCATTGTGATATTCCTTATTCTTTAAATTTAAATAATGTCTATTTTTGTCATAACGGATTTGGAATTGTCATAAATCCTCATGCTCGTATAGGTGAAGGTACATATATTCAACATGGGGTTACAATTGGTTCTCGTGATGATACTAATAACATCAATGCTCCTCATATTGGCAAAAATTGCTATATTGGGGCAAAAGCAACAATTATAAGGGATATAAAAATTGGTAATAATGTTAAAATCGGAGCTGGTGCTGTGGTAATTTCTGATATTCCTGATGGAGTTACTGCCGTGGGAGTTCCTGCAAAATATATATTGAAATAAATGCATATGAGACTTCCAAAGCTTATCTTAACAGACATTGATGGTGTTTGGACAGATGGTGGGATGTATTACGACAGCACTAACGTAGAGTTGAAGAAATTCAATACCTACGATAGTGCTGGTATTCTATTTGCTCATCATTTGGGAATACCTGTGGGAATCATATCAGGTGAAAATACGCAAATCGTTAAGCGAAGAGCAGATAAGTTAAAAGTTGACTATTGTTATCTTGGAGTAAAAGATAAAGTTGCTATTGCTAAAGATTTGTGTTCTCGACTGAATATCCAATTAGATGATGTTGCTTACATAGGGGATGATATCAATGATATAAAGCTTCTTAAGCTTGTGGGCTGGAGAGGTGTTCCTTCTTCTGCACCAGCTTATGTTAAAGTTTTGTCGACAGTACCATTACGCCAAAAAGGTGGAGACGGGGTCTTTCGTGAGTTTGTTGAAAAATTACTTGGTCTTGATATAGTTGAAAAAATATTATCAGATATAATTCTTGAACAGCAATAGTGTAATCGATGTTGTGAAAGAGTATTTTTGTCCCTTGAAATTTTGGCGTTCAACATTCTCCTTTGTTACAGTTATTAAGGGGTAGGTAATGAATGAAAAATTTAATAATAAATGAATGGTAAAAGATAAAATTGGCAAACTTTATTTAAATAAAACGTTTCGTAACGGCTCATTGTTTACTTTGTTTTCTTTTCTGAATCAGGGTGTCGGCTTTTTTATTATGATGATAATGGGACGTTATGTGTTGCCTGACTCGTATGGTAAATTAAGCCTATTTACTACTGTAATCCAATTGTTATCTATTTTTATATGTTTAGGAACCAATGGAATTATAACAGTAGACTTTTTTAAGCATAAGAAAGAATATATTCAAAGGTTAGTCAATGTAGTGTTGCTTTCTGCTCTTGGTGTGTATGCTGTTATGCTGCTCCTTGTGCTGGCTCTTCCAACGCTATTGGAAAAGATTGTGGGCATTGATGTTCACTATCAGTTATATGCTATCTCTGTTTGTTTATTTCAAATTGTGAGTGCAGTCATACTCGATATATGGCGTTTGGAGGAGAAAGTTACTACGTATGGCATATATTCATGCTCTTCTACAGTATCAAACTTAGTATTGACATTTGTGTTTGTGGCATGTTTGCGTTGGGATTGGCAGGGACGTGTTTATGCCAATGTTCTGACATGTTTGGTATTTTTTATTATTGCCTTGTATTTTCTTATTAAAAAGAAATATCTTGTTTGGGGCTTACCGTCTAAAGCCCAATGGAAAGAATCTCTTAAATTTGGAGTACCTCTGATACCCCATTCGATGTCCTTTTGGATGCGCCAGGGAATGGATCGCTATGTCATCAATCTGTTTCTGAATCATTCTGCTGTAGGTTTGTTTAGTTTTGCGAGCAACTTGGGAAATATTGTGCAGATAATAGGTTTCTCGTTTAATGCTTCCAATTCTGTTCATATATACCAGCTCCTATCAAAGGATACTCCTGACAAGGTAGCAAGGCTGAATAAAGAATGCAGATACTTGGTTATGCTATATACATTGATAGCTTTTGCAATATTTGCAGGAGGAGCCATTCTGACTCCTATTATATTCCCCAAATATTCTGGATCAGTAAAGTATTTGCTTCCTTTATGTTTTGGTGGTATGCTCCAATGCTATTATCTGGTATATGTAAACATCTTGTTTTTCTACAAGACTACTAAACTGTTGATGTATATTACATTCTGTTCATCATTGATTCACGTAGGATTATCTTTTTGGCTTACTAGATATGGGGTGATGTACACGTCGTGCGTAATGGTAGTCAGTAACTTACTTATCTTTATAGGAGTGTACATATATTCAAGAAAGGTCTTACATAAGTTTAATAATAATGTAAATGAAATTAAACTGAGAGGGGGATGAACCTCTCATTTCTTACCCCGATCATTCCTCTTTTTCTTCATCTGTTTATAGTACAAGAAAGTAGAAGGTACTAAAAATGAAGAAATATTGCTACTTGTGAGTAAACACTCATTAGAGATATTTTTGTACTAGACGCAGTTGTTTCTCTTCCGAGTAATGTCAATTTTATCTTATGTATTTTACCTTTAGTTCTTTATGAACGTACAACAATCAAAAATATTCTTTTTCTTAAGTAGTTCGTTAAACAGTAACGATTAAAATATTAGTTTTATGAATTTGTTTTTTATCCATACTCCTTTTCAACTATTTGTTGTTAATCAAATTATTAATTATAAGCATCTAAAACATAATGTAGCTGTTTTAGGCTTTGTTCAAAATAATCGTCATTTTTATCAGCTCTATGAGTATATGATTGAAGATGACACCTTTGAATATATATATCATTTTGATGACCTAGAGAATTGGGCGTTAATAACTTTGCATTCTCCTTTTAAAAGCATTTTTAGAATAAAAGATAATTATAAATTACTCGTGAAAATAATAAAAAAACATAGTGTGAAAAGTATTTATTTGGGAGATATTAATAATTTTTCATGTAAATTCTCTTCCTTTATTTTTTCCCGCAAAAAGATAGAGATTGTTTTTTATGAAGAAGGATCTAGTCATTATTGTTATCAAAAGCATAATTTTAAAATGAATATGTTTCTAAAAACTGTTCTGTGTTTTTTTTATGATAGTTGTTTCTATTTGCCATTGTGGGGGGTAAGATATGCAAAATGGCGTTTTAAAGAAGATATTCCATTCGGGAAACTCCATATTGATAAAAGATATAGTATAGTACATACATTTCACGAGAATTTTGATGAGAATCTGCCTATATCAAAGACGATTCCTTCAAAGATTAAACAGGTTGTTCTTAATGACATTAAAGGACTTGAAAATATAAATTATAATGAGATGCTATTATATATAAGTTCCCCTATATATGAAGATTTTGGTTCCGAAGGGTTTGAGCTTTTTTTCACTTTTTTGTCACAAAAGTTAGATATGTATTCTTCAAAAACCGTTTTTGTTATAAAATATCACCCTAGAGATACTGAACTGTTCAAGCAAAGATTTCAAAAAGAACTATTGAATAGAAGTATAAACTATATTGTGATCGGTAATTTCGTTAATATCCCTCTTGAATATTATCTTCAGTGTTTTGATTTTAATAAAATGATTACTTTTTTATCGAGTGTCTCTTTTTATAATGGAATTATATATAAGAGAGCTGAATTTATAGACTTAGCTTTGGATTACTTCATGTTTTGCAAATCAAATGGAGTTAAGAATGTAGATGTAAAGCTAAATTTATGTAAAACTCTTTTGGATATCAAAAAAAATAAGCAATGATTCCATATTTATTATTAGTATTAATTCCTTTCGTCTTAGGTGCGGTAGAACTTGTAGGTCAAAAATATAATAGATTATATTTGCCTTCAAAAATACAGAAAACCGTTTCTACCAGTGAATATATAGGATGTTGGATATGCATTACTGTTTTTTCAATAATAGTTGGTTGTACAGATGGTAATGGATTAGATTGGTGGACTCCTACTGGAGGTTATGCTAAGATTGATTATTCTCAAATTAGTTTGTTGGATTGGTCACAATTTGAGGGAGGATTCGTCTTAGCTAATCAGTTGGCAGGGAATTTTCACGTATTCATTTTCTTTATGGCTTTGATATGCATATTTATAGTATATAAAATTGTAATTCGTGAAAGTCCTTATCCTTTAGTTTCACTTACTTTTTTCATTTTGTCTACGACTCTATATTTATTTATGGGTGTTTATAGGCATGCTATAGCAGAAACTATTATTATGTTAGCTTGGCTATGTAGAGAAAATCGGAAAAAACAAGTTTTTATTATTCTTCTTGGTATGACATTTCATATAGCAGCTGCAGTTGCATTGATTTATTTAATTATACCTCAAAGAAAAGTATTGTCCCAAAAAGTAATTATATTTATTTTAGGGATAAGTATTCTGTTTAGAATTGCAATTACTTTTTTATTACCCTTACTTTTACCTTTTATAGGAGGAGCTGTTGGTGAAAAATTAGTTTATTATGAGGCTACTGAAGGTTTTGGTGGATCTTTTGGATTTAATTATTTCTTATTTAGATGTTTTATAGTATTCATAGCGTATCTATATATCGATAAGAAAGATAAACGTCAGGTCTTTTACTTTAATACTTATTTGTTATCTGTCGCAGTTTATATCGCTCTAACAATTTCTGACACTTTCTTCCGTCTGTCAATGTTTTTCTCAATTTCCGAAGTTGTTTTAATACCTATAGTTATAAGACAGATTAAGAAAAGACATAAATATTCTTTGATGCATATAGCAATGTATTTGTTATTTTCCGCTCTGTATTTTTATACTTATTTTAAGCAATTGTATGAATCTGAGCAATTTTATATTCCATATAAGTCCGTTTTTTATTTCTAATGAAAATATTATATCTTACTCCTGCGATATATAATTCGGCAGGAACTGAACGTGTTTTGTCAATGAAAGTTAACTATTTTATTCGTTCTTTGGGTTACGAAATAGTTATAGTTACAACTGACCAAAAGGGAAGAGCTACTTTTTATGAGTTCGATTCTAGAACTAGAATGTATGATTTAGAATTGAATTATCAAGATGATTTCTCCAGAAATATTTTTGTTAAAGCTTTTGAACATTTTAGAAAGAATTTCATTTATAAGAAAAAACTTTCTTCAATATTACTTAGAGAGAATCCGGATATTTGTATTTCTCTTGGTGGTAAAGAAATTGAATTTCTCTATAAATTGCCATGTAGATGTAAAAAAATCATGGAGCTTCATTTCTCCAGAAACATTTATCTTCATGCTCTGAGTTCTAGACATGATAACGACTTTTGGAAATTAATTGGCCGTATTCAAACTTGGCTTTTTGTTAAGCGAACTAAGCGTTTGGATGGATTAGTTGTTTTGACGAAAAAAGATTTAAAGGTTTGGAGAATGACTAATAATAATGTATGGCAGATTTATAATCCTTTGCCGTATCAATCAAAGACCACTTCTTGTTTGAGTTCCAAAACAATGATTGCTGTAGGAAGATTATCTGCTCAAAAGAATTTTCCTGACCTTATTGAAGTATGGAAATATGTTCATCAAGAATATCCAGACTGGAAACTTAATATTTGGGGGGATGGAGAAGATAAAGACTTACTGATAAATTTGATTAAATCAAATAAGTTAGATGACGTTGTTCTTTTGCGAGGACTTTCTAATCAAATCGGAAACGAATATTTAAAAAGTTCTGCGTATCTGATGACCTCTAAGTATGAAGGCTTTCCTATGGTATTATTGGAGGCCGCCTCTTTTGGCTTACCATTAATATCATATGATTGTGAATGTGGGCCTAGTGATATAATTCGAGATGGTCACAATGGTTTTCTCGTACCAGAAGGTAATGTTGTTAAAATGGCAGAAGCGATTTGTCGTTTAATAAGGGATGTTGATTTAAGAAAACAAATGGGATGTCATTCTAAACTTGTCTCTAGTTCGTTTTCGCAAGAAAATGTTTTACCTATGTGGCCTCGCTTTTTTCAAGACTTAATTGGTGGTTAGTTATATTCAATTGTTATGTATGTTAATATTGACAATATTGTTTGTTCTCTTCAAAAAAATAGGTGGAATTTCATTTGTCTTTTTTGAATTAACAAAAAAGAATTTTGAAAGATTAGGTTATCTGTCTGGTGATTTCTCTGTTGATGAGTATAGCAAAACATTGATTAAGAGAATCGAAATTCCGATGGATGAGACATTTTTTAGGAATGAAGTTCAAAAATCAAATGTTGATGTGGTTACATATAATTTAATAAGAATCTTTAATCAGGTAATGAAATGAAAATTGTCTTTGATAATATTGTTTATTCTCTTCAACGAGCAGGTGGAATTTCTGTTGTTTGGCAGGAATTAACGTCTCGTTTCTTGAAAAATCAAGGAGATGATTTGTTATTCTTGGAACACGAGTCTGACAATTCAAACATATTCCGTCGTTTGTTAGATATCCCTAAGACAAATATTAAGTTTTTAAAACCATTTTGTTTTGTCCTAGCGAGATATTGTAATCCCTCTCTCAGAATTTCTAAACCTTTTATTTTTCATTCTTCATATTTCCGGTTTTGTAGAAATAAGTATGCAAGGAATGTGACTACTGTACATGATTTTACATATGAGTATTTTTATAAATTCAAACGAAGAGGATGGTTTATACATGTTTGGCAGAGAAATCGTGCAATAAGACATTCTGATGCTGTCGTTTGTATTAGTGAGAATACAAAGAGAGATTTACTTAAATTTGTAAAAGGAGTAAATCCAGACAAGGTATTTGTAATTCCTAATGGGGTTTCATCCGATTATATGCCTATAAAAGATGAAGAGAAAGTACCGGATTTACAAGACTGGCTGTTATATGTTGGAGGTAGAACTTCCTATAAGAATTGTTATAAGTTTATTGATTTTATAAAGGATACTGATTATAAAGTTGTTTTTTGTGGCAGTAAACTAACACTCGAAGAAGTTCATTTGTTTAATAATCTATTAGGAAAGGATCGTTATAAGGTATATACAAATATTTCAAATTGTGAATTAAATAGAATATACAATTCGGTTATGTGTCTTGTATATCCATCTTCATACGAAGGTTTTGGAATTCCTGTTTTGGAAGCTCAAAAAGCAGGCTGTCCTGTTATAGCACTCAATGCTTCATCTATTCCTGAAGTGATAGGAGAATCACCTTTATTGATGGAAGAATTAACAAAGGAAAATCTATTAAGTAAACTTGAAATGTTAAAAAACCCCTCTCTTAGAGGAAATGTGATAAACAATGGGTTTATTAATTCCTCAAAATATTCTTGGGATAATATATATCGCAGTTATAGAGAACTGTATAAAAGGCTTTTACTTTGATGTATATTGCTTGTTTTAAATATAATTGCTTCTTAAAATAAATTATATATAGTATTACTAATTATTTGGTTCTTGATGAAATAATTCTATTAGTTGGCTTATAAACGTATACTGCTATTATTGCTAAAATGTTTGCTTAGTAGTGTATGATTTGTTTTCTGCAAAGGTAATTAATATTAAGAACTATTAGAAAGAAAGGTAACAGTATGAACATTCGCAAAGCGACACTTTATGATGTTAATGCAATTGTTGAAATCCATGTTAATGCCTTCAAAGGCTTCTTTTTAACAAGTCTAGGTAGGGATTTCTTAAAATTCTATTATACATGTTTCGTGAAGAACGGAGAAACTGTAACAATGGTAGCTGAGGAAAATAATATAATATATGGTTTTTCTGCAGCTACGAAAAAATGTAAAGGATTTAATGGAAGGTTAATCAAAGGTAACTTGTTTTTGTTTGGTTTGTTGACGTTTAAGATGTTATTTCGATCCCCAAATTCGTTACTAAGATTGATTAGAAACTTATCTAAAAAGGGAGATGGTGTTATCGATAAAGAAGATTATGCTGAACTCTATTCTATTGGTGTGAGTAGGAACGTACAAGGTAAGGGTATAGGTAAGAAAATATTAATAGAAACGGAGAAAGAATTAAAAACAATGGGCGTAGAAAGGGTGTCACTTACTACAGATTATTTTAATAATGAGCAAGCGGTAGGCTTTTATCATTCTGTGGGGTATAAACTACTGTATGAGTTTGTGACTTATCCTAATCGAAAAATGTATAGACTTATTAAGAATTTATAAAAAAAACAGCGAATGAAAATTTTAGCTCCATACGCATATTTTGCTCCAGAACAGGCTGCAAGTTCATATTTGTGGCAAAATTTACATGAAGATTTCGTTAAGGCGGGGTTAGATTGTATTGTATTTGTTCCAACACCAACACGAGGTATACCTATTGAAGTGAGAGCAACCTACAAAAAGAATTTTTCTATAGAGAAATTATATAATGGGAAACTGGTTATTCGTAGATTTCCTCTTTATAGAGAAGGTAAAAATCCATTTATGAGAGCTTTTCGTTATCTTCTTTGTTGTTCTATACAACTTTGTAAATGTATGTGGGGGGTGGAATCGAGAGATTGTAATGTTGTTTTTTTAGCAAGTACTCCTCCTATATTAGGATTGGTTGGGGCAATAGTTAGTCAGTTTAGAAAAATACCTTTTGTATATAATCTTCAAGATGTATTCCCGGATTCTCTAGTTGGAACAGGGCTTTCCAAGAAAGGTGGTTTGATTTGGAAAATTGGTCGTCTTATAGAGAACTTCACCTATAAACATGCTGATAAGATCATTGTTATCTCTGAGGATTTCAAGAAGAATATTATGGCAAAGGGGGTGCCTGAGGATAAGATTGTAGTTGTTTATAATTGGGTTGATCAGAATGCAGTAGTAGATATTCCTCGTGCTAAGAATAAGCTTTTTGATAAGTATCAGCTTGATCGTTCTAAGTTCTATATCGAGTATAGTGGTAATATCGGTCTTACACAGAACATGGATATGCTGCTTGAGGTGATGAAGGAATTGAAGACAACGCATCCTGATATTGGATTGGTGCTTGTGGGTGAGGGCGCATATAAAGCACAGGTAGAAGAAATCGTAAAGCGTGATAATCTCACCAATGTAACTATGATTCCATTCCAGCCATACGAGGATATAAGTTATGTGTTCTCCTTGGGTGATGCTGGGCTTGTTATCTCTAAACCTGGTGTTGGTGCTAATTCTGTTCCTTCAAAGACATGGAGTATCATGTCGGCTTCTCGTCCTGTTCTTGCTAACTTTGATGAGAATGAATTGAAGGATATCTTGGCAGGTAACGAGTGTGGTATCTTTACCAAGGCTGGTGATAAGGTGGCTTTCAAGCAATCTATAATCAAACTTTATGAGAACCGTGATCTCTGTAAGGAATACGGAACAAATGGACGTCAGTTTGTGATGGATAACCTGACTCGTGAAGTTGGAACTCAGAAATATGTGGATGTTATCAAAGAAGTATGTAAGAAATAGCTTAGATATATTTTTATTTCTCTAGAAAATTTTAAAATCAAATATTATGAGTACAGATTTGAAAAGAAGAAATGTGCCTTTCTCTCCACCTGATATGACGGAGGCAGAGGCTAGTGAGGTGCGTGATGCCATTTTGAGTGGATGGATTACTACTGGACCTCGTACTAAGAAATTGGAAAAGGAAGTGGCTGAGTTTGTCGGTGTAGAGAAGGCTGTATGTCTTAACTCGCAGACTGCTTGTGCTGAGATGGCTCTCAGATTGCTCGGCGTAGGCGAGGGGGATGAAGTTATCGTTCCTGCTTATACTTATACAGCGAGTGCTTCTGTAGTGGAGCACGTGGGTGCAACTGTCGTCTTCGTAGATGTACAGAAGGATTGTCTAGAAATGGATTATGAGGCATTGGAGAAGGCCATCACTCCTAAAACCAAGGCAGTGATTCCTGTAGATCTCGGTGGTATCCCTTGCGATTATGACCGCATCTTCGCTATCGTAGAAAGCAAGAAGGAGATGTTTACTCCTAAGACTGATCTTCAGAAGAAGATTGGCCGTATTGCCGTTTGCTGTGATGCAGCCCATGCCTTCGGTGCTTCACGTCATGGAAAGATGGTGGGTAGCATCGCTGACTTCTCTTCATTCAGTTTCCATGCTGTCAAGAACTTCACCACAGCTGAGGGCGGTGCCTTGTCTTGGAATCTTCCTTTCGGTAATGAGAAGGTGGTGAAGGATTTGGATAAGAATCCTGAGAATACCTTCAGCGGTGTACCTGAAATTGAGGGGGAGACCTGGAACGAGAACTTGTATCGCAAGGCTCAGCTGCTGAGCTTGCATGGTCAGAACAAGGATGCCTTGGCTAAGACGAAGCTGGGTGCCTGGGAGTATGATATCATCGGTACTTGGTATAAGTGCAATATGACAGACGTAGTGGCTGCCATCGGTCTGGTTCAGATGAACCGATATAAAGGTATGTTAGAGCGTCGTCGTCAGATGATTGAGCGTTACAATGAGGCTTTCAAGGATATGAATGTGGCTGTATTGCCTCACTATAACGAGGAGCATACTTCTTCCGGTCATCTCTATATCGTTCGCCTCCTGGGTAAGACTCGTGAGGAGACAAACAAGGTGATTGAGATGATGGCAGAGCGTGGCGTGGCTACCAATGTACATTACAAGCCACTGCCTATGATGACAGCCTACAAGAAGTTGGGATTCGACATTAAGGATTTCCCAAATGCTTTCCACATGTTTGAAAATGAGATTACTCTGCCTCTGAACACCAAGATGACGGATGAGGACTTGGAGTATGTAATCGAGTGTTTCAAGGAATGCGCGAAGTAAGATTTTATGAAAAGATTATTTGATATCATTGCATCAGGATGCGGACTCATTGTTTTGAGTCCGCTTCTTTTGATTTTGGCTATCTGGATCAAGTTGGATAGCAAGGGTCCTGTGTTCTACCGTCAGGTGAGAGTGGGAAGACATAATAAGGATTTCCGTATCTTCAAGTTTCGTTCGATGAGGGTAGGGGCTGATAAGGGTTCGCTGGTCACCATCGGAGGCAGGGATCCTAGAGTTACCCGCTCAGGTTATTACATCAGAAAGTATAAGTTTGATGAACTTCCTCAGCTGATTAACGTGTTTGTTGGTGACATGAGTCTGGTGGGGCCTAGACCTGAGGTTCGACACTATGTAAACTATTGGACTCCTGAGCAAATGCATGTGCTGGATGTAAGACCGGGAATCACTGACCCTGCCAGCATCAAGTTCAGAAATGAGAATGAGTTAATGGAGAAGGCTGCTGATCCTGAGGATTATTATATCCATGTAATCATGCAGGAAAAGATTAAACTCTATCTAGAGTATGTGAAGAATGCCAGTTTCTGGTATGATATAAAGTTGATCTTCAAGACATTTGAAGTAATCGTGAAAGAGTAGATGCTCTTTCATAAAGCCTCTCTCTTGCCCAAAGAGAGAGGCTTTTTATTTAGCCATTATGAATGGTTGCGCTCTTTCCTTAGTCGTCTGACTTCTCTGATTTCTTCATTGATTTCATCGAGAGTCATTTCTGGGAATTCACCTCTTTCTGCCATAGCCCTAATTTCTGCGAATGCTGCTTTTGCTCTTGCTGTTACTTCGTCTTCTTCCTGCAGGGCTTTCTGCCGGTTATCCTTTCGGATGGTTTCTGATGTCTGTACCATAAGCTTATCATTATTAACGTTTTACTTTCTGAGTGCAAATATACGGCGTTATGAGGGAGAATGGTGCAGAAGGGCGAATCTTTTAATAAAGATTAATCTTTAAATGGAATCAGAAGCTTTTTTTCGAAAACCTACACGGCTTCCTTACCGTTAAGGAAGGGGTTTCTAAAATCATCCCGTCCTTCTTTACCATTAAAGAAGGCTCCACATCTCTCACCAAGCCTCTCTCTTGCCCGAAGAGAGAGGATGTAACCGCCCTCCGGTGCTCAGAACCGCTGCGCTATAAGGTTGGCGGGGCATCAAAGCCCTGCGCCATATTTTGCGGGCTGGGACCGCCTGGGAATAGCAGTTTACAGTTAATAGTTTACGATTGATTTCGTGGTTATTTGCTGATAACTTGCAGATTTCTTGTTAATTGCTTGGAGGTTTCGAGAAAAAAGTGTAACTTTGGCGGCAGAAATATAAACTAATAAATAGGAGATAGGATTATGGCATTAGCAATTAGTGGTATCCCAATGCTGACAGGTGATGAGGCTTTAGCTTTCAGAGAAAAAGCTGAAGAAACATTGAAGAAGCGTGGTAGCATAGATTTCTCAAAGCAGCGTGCTGAGATGAAGGCTATTCTGGCAAAAGCAAAATTTTAAGTTAGTATTATGGGATTTTTAGCAGATAAAACGGTGTTTTCACCATTGACAAAAGAAATATTGGAAGAATCTATTTCATTTTCATGTGGCAATGAAGACTTGGATGGATTCTTCCATAATGATGCTGTGTCTTATGCCGACAACTTGTTCGGTAAATCTTACTGCTATTATCTTGAGGAATCCAAGGCTGATATCGTATGTGCCTTTACGGTCTCAAATGCCAGTATTTTCACAAAATACTTGCCTAATGCGAGAAAGAAAAAGGTTGGAAAGCATGTTCCTCATATAAAACAGGATTTGATATATCCTGCTGTACTTATAGGAAGATTGGGAATTTCGACAAAATTTCAACATCTTCATATAGGAACAGAAGTAATGGACTTTATTAAGTCCTGGTTTGTTGAGCCATATAATAAAACGGGATGTCGTTATTTGGTAGTTGATGCCTATAATGAAGATGTGCCTGTGGCTTTTTATAAGAAGAATGGTTTTGATTTTATGTTCAGCACAGAAGAGCAGGAAAAATCATATAGAGGTATTGTTTCTGATAAGCCATTAAAGACTCGTCTAATGTACTTTGATTTGATACTTATCAAGTAGTTTAAAAAGCAATGTAAGATAAAAAATAGTGACTATGATATTTGTTGGTTGTTGTCTGATTATTTCATGATTTGGCTATGTTTAAGCCATATGCAATAGTAATTTTTTAATAATATAGAGATTAAAAACTATGCCTAGATATGTTTTTCAAATTATAGATAAATGTTTTCAGGATGCTAGTCATATAGATGTAGATTCTGATGTTGATTTCCTTTTAGAGGAAAGTGACTGGAATGATTACGGATATATGACTCTGTATGGCGTCCATGCAACCGCAAAAAGAAGTAGAAATGAAAAAACTACTTATTTGGGTAGCATCAGGATAATGAGAATTGACCAACAGGTAAATGAGAGCCATCTCCTAAGAAAAGACTTTGGAAAATATCATTTTAAATTTAGAAGTCTACCAGATACATATGTTTCATTATCAATGGATGTAGATTTCTATGAGAATCTGCAGCAAATTTTGCGCAGACCCGGTGAAAGGTTTGATTTCGCAAATTCTCTAAATATGATTTTGGGAACAGACTCGGAAGATTATGCAAAAGTATATTCGTTGTTATGTTTCCAAAAGTCTTTATTGCGAGATTCCAATATAGATGATTTTGCTATACAACAAGGTCGTAAAATCATGTTGAATGAAGAAATTTTGTTTGATTTAAGAACGGAGGCTTTCAAAATAAAATTTCCCTCAACTGATGAATACATTGAATTTGATTTCCAAGCAGTGAGTGATGTTCTTGATTCAGATACCATTCCAAATGGTATTGTTGCTTTAATAGGCAAAAATGGATCTGGAAAAAGTACCACATTATATGAGATAGCAAAGATATTGTATGCCTCACCGGATACGCGCCGATTAATTGAGGATAAAGTTGGCAGATTAGAAACAAATGCTATTGGAATATCTAAGCTAATTATGTTTTCTTATAGTGCCTTTGATAATTTTATTCTGCCTGGTAGTACAAAGTATGAATGCACAATGTTAATTGATGGACTTCAGAATCATACAGGAAGATTTGTTTTCTGTGGAATTAGGGATGTTTATTATGACATGAATGAACTCTACGAAACAAATCGAAATAAAGAAGATGATGAATTTATTAAAATTACCTCTTGTGCAAGAACTACAGGAATTAGGCTGAAGGAACCGGCAAAATTAGGCGAGGAGTTTGTTTATGCCATGTCGAATTTTGGAGAATCTGATAGACTGCTTTGGATAGAATTTATTAAATCGGTAAGGAATAGTCAGCCTGAATTGTGGCAGGCTATAAAAAATATTAGCGAACCACTTGTTAGTCCCTTCATGAATTTAGAATCAATATATTTGTCTCATTTTAATAGATTGTCTACTGGCTATAAATTCGTTATGCATGCAATGTCTCATTTGATTTCGAATTGTGAGAATAACAACCTCATTCTTTTTGATGAGCCAGAAAATCATTTGCAGCCGCCGTTGTTATCTTTCGTAATAAAAGAAATGCGTAAGGTTTTAGCTAAGTATAAATCCGTTATGCTTATAGCTACTCATTCTCCTATTATCCTACAGGAAATTTTTGCGAAAAATGTAAAAATAGTAAGGGGCGTAGGGGAAAAAAGAATATTTTCTCAACCGAAAATAGAAACTTATGGAGAGAGTTTTGGTGCTATTGCATCAGAAGTATTTAATCTTAATTCAGATAATACTGGTTATTATAGTACTATAGAGATGCTTTATGATATGTGGAATATGGATAAGTCTAAATCTTTGAAGGAAATGATTTCCTCCTTTGAGCATAAAATGGATAGTCATTTAAGCGCTCAGATGGAAGCTTTTCTTATCAGTAAATATGTAAAAAATCATGCGCGTTAAGTATGTGGCGTCTAGATAAACCTTCCTTACAAGCTGCTAAGGATGATTTGAATAATATTGTAGCACATTGTCGAGATATTGGCAATGAAGACCGACCTGCTTTTGAAAATCTTTATGCAGAGTATGATCATAATAAAGGATTCATTAGTGAAGATTACCATCATAATTTTTTGATCGTACATCCTTTGCAGGCTAAAGCTATGTATGGGCAATATAAGAAATTAGGTGAAAATCAAGATTTTAATTACATCCGTGAAGAACTTTCGGCAGCTGCTGGTACCTGCCCATACTGTGGCTTTGGAGAACCTGTTACGCTAGATCACTATATGCCGGAAAGTGATTACAACGAGTTGGCAACATGTAGATTAAATTTGGTTCCGATTTGTTGGAAATGTAACCATAAAAAACATGATAAAGATTATAATGGTTTTACCCATGCATACTACCAAGATTTTCCTAATGGTGTCATCTTCTTCAAATGTCACGTAGGTGCCAATGCTGAAGGAGTCATCGGTTTTGAATTTTATGTTGATGGTGAAAATCTAGATCGTGCACTAGTGGAGAAGCTTGAGAACCAAATTAGAGTGATAGAGTTGAATAAAAGACTTAATAAGGAATGTATAACTTTCATTACGTCTTATTTTTATTTGGAATCATTGGAGAATAACGAGGCTCTAAAATTCTTCATTTCTGATAGGTTGAAGAAAGCAAAAGATTGTTTCGGTAATAATGATTGGCATACAGCATTACTGCAAGGCCTGCTTGATTGTGATAAGTTTGATGTAACCTGCTTAAAGCATTTCTTAGGTAAAAATAAAAAGAAAAATTTAGTATAAATGCAATGGCGTCGGCACCAAGCACGCAGATTCTTAGCAAATTCCGAATAGTCTATTCTTTGAAACAAAATAATATATAACTAGATAATATGGCACAAGAAATAATTCCTGATAAGCAAAGTGTACTTTCTTGCTTGAAGCAGAAAGTGTATTACGTTGATTTTTATCAGCGTGAATATGTATGGACCAAGAATACGGTGGACGTCCTCTTGAACGATATCTTCTATGCCTTCGAAATCTCGTATAAAGAACATAAGGATGAGGAGATGTCACAAGAGGTGCTGGAAAAGTATAACTGGTATTATCTCAATGTCTTTATCACCAATAAGGTAGAGGGTAAGTTGTTTATCGTTGATGGTCAACAGCGTCTTTCTACACTTACATTGATTGCCACAAAGCTCTATCATATTACAAAAAATGATAATCTCAGGGATATCCTCCGTGATTGCATTTTTGCGAAAGATCAGTTTAAAGGCAATGTCTTTTGTATCGATAACGACAAGAGAAAAAATGTGATGCAATGTATCCTTGATGGTACTGTGTATCAGGATGCTTATAAAAACAAGACGGAAGAAACTATCATCGAGAGATACGAGGATATCAGTAAGTTCATTGATGACAAACTGTTGAATGATGTTGAGTTGACCGCTTTCATCTATTACTTCCTCAACAGACTGGTTCTCGTGGAACTGTCTATCCAGAAGGATGATACGCCTATGGTCTTTGAGGTGATCAATGACCGTGGTGAGGCTTTAAAGCCTTTTGAGATTCTGAAAGGTAAGATGATTGGACTCCTTTCGAAAAGTGATACCAACAAGTATTCTGAGAAGTGGGATGCTGCATTGAATAGAATTAGCGGAAGAGAGGATAACTTTTTTGCTGATTATTTGAAGTCGCAGTTTGTGTTCAAGAAGAATGCCTCTCTGGAGAAGCAGATTATCAATTCCTACCACCGATATATCTTCGATTATAATGATATTGCTAATAAGCTTTCTTTCAGAAGAGCTGACAAGAAACATCATGAGAACATTAAACTGTTTATCAATAATGAGTTGGATTACTATACTTCTCTTTATGCTAAGATTTCGACTTGTGGTGATGAGTTTGTGCAGTATAATCTGAATATCAATGATATCTCTGGGCTTTATCAGCAGATTATGGCTGCCTGCGATGTCAATGATGAGCTAACGGACGAGAAGATTCATGCTATAGCTAAAGAGGCAGATAGACTCTGGGTGCTCTTTGTGCTGAATGGTATCTATGATAGCAACGATTTTCAGGATATTTCTTATCGATTGAATGAGAAACTGAAGGGGTTGGATATGGCTTCCTATCGTGAGGTATATGACGAAATCATCTTGCAGAGTATCCGAGAGAAGCGTAATGTTTCGGGAGAGGTTTCTTTGCTGGATTTCAATAGCTTCCTGAGAAAAAACTATACGAATACGAACCGCCGATTCCTGCGTTATCTGTTCTCTAGGGTTGAGAAGTTTATCTGTGAGCATACGAATCAGAATATGCAGAATGATATCTACTATATTTCTACTAAAACCGGTAATAAGACGGGATACCATATAGAGCATATCCTCTCTGAAAATGAAAAAAACAGGGGGTATTTTAAGGATGTAGAGGAGTTTGAGGATCAACGTAACCTGTTGGGTGGCTTGCTCTTGCTGAAGGGGTTGGATAATATCTCTTCTGGTAATGAAGAGTATTCGGATAAGCTGAAGACTTATAGTAATGGCTTGGTTTGGGGACATTCGCTTTGTGAGGATTTTTATCATGCCAACAAGGATTTTGATAAGTTTAACAAGGAGTTATCTGACAAGTGTAATGTTGGGTTCAAGGCTTATAGTGTCTTTGACCAGAATGCGTTGATGGAGCGAAGTAGATTGCTGTATGAAATCGTAAAAGTAATATGGGAGGTTTCGTAATTGATAATATCGGCGAATCGGTACTATCATATTAGAGATCACAATATTCATTGCATAGCCCAATCAATGGGCTATGCTAATGAGTTTACTTCCCAAAGCCGTTTCTATACGAGCAATGGTTTGAGTAGTGAAGTTATGTCTGCCTGTTAGCCATTTTGAGATTTCTGAGTCTCGCTTGTTGAGTAAGCGGGCAAAATCCTTTTGGGTGAGTCCCTTGGTTTTCAGAATCTCACTAATGCGCTCGGCAATACCGAAAGACAAATCGAACTCTGCCTTTTGCTCGGCTGGTATCGCAGCGAGGCAATCACGGAATAATTTGTTCTGTATCATAACACTTAAATTTCAAATGCGCTTATAATTCGTTGTCTAGGATTTCCATCATTTCAGCAGCTGTAATCACCTGCGGTTCTTTTGGAAAATGCTTGAGGTTGCCGGTATCCAAGAAGGAATCTTCCTTGCTCAGGCAGACTTCGTAGAAGACTCGGTCATCCTCATCTGGCATTTCGCCAGCATAAGGAAAACGGGATGAATCAATGCCGTTTTCCTTGACATGTTCTATAATAGTGCTGATTTGTTCTTCTGATAACTTGAATTTTGCACGATGAAGCACTTCATCGTATTCTTTTATAATGTCATCATTATATAAAGGTATAATACGATGAAGGAGCAAATTATCCTAAGGCGATTGTTCCTGTTGCACTCTATGGTATGCCTTATGATTGCGATAAGATCATGGCGATTTCAGAAAAGTACGGTATCCCTGTAGTGGAGGATGCTGCTGAGGGCTGCGGTTCCAGATGGAAAGGTCAGGTATTGGGTACATTCGGTAAGTTCGGCGTATTGTCATTCAATGGTAACAAGATGATTACTACTTCTGGTGGTGGTGCCTTGATTTGTCAGGATGCCGAGAGCAAGAACAATGTGATGTGGTATGCCACCCAGGCTCGTGATGCTTATCCTTACTATCAGCATACTGCCATCGGTTACAACTACCGTATGAGTAATGTCTGTGCAGGTATCGGTCGCGGTCAGATGACTGTTTTGGATGATCACATCGCTCATCATAAGCATGTACAGGAGTTGTATAAGGAACTCTTGAAGGATGTTGAGGGTGTTACCTTGCATGAGGCGCCTAATGCCGACTATGATTCCAACTACTGGCTCTGTACTGTGACGCTTGATCCGAAGTTGAAGATTCAAGGTCAGGAGAATGCGTATAAGGAGGTTGTGAAGAAGACCTTTAACGTTAAAATAATGCAAGAAGTTTGGCGGTGTGAGGGGAAAAATGTATTTTTGCAACTTAATTCAGTAAAACGTTTAAAAGGAGAAGATTATGAAACAGATATTAGTAACGGTAGATACTAACCAGTCTCTGCAAAACATTCGTAAGGCTATTAATATGCTTCGTGGTGTTGTGTCAACTACAGTTGTAAAAGAGCCTGTCTTGACAAAGACACAGAAGCAGCAAGCTTTTGTGAAGGAAAGTTTGACAAGAGCTTTGCAGGAAGTGAAACTTGCTAAGTTGGAAGGAAGAAAACTACCAGATGCAAGGGATTTATTAAAAGATTTAGAAATGGAAGATTGACATGAAAATACATGTTGAATATGGCTCTGAGTTTAAAAGACAGTTTAAACGTTTGGCTAAAAAATATCATTCATTGAAGTCTGACTATGAAGCTTGGTTAGATGAAATTTATAAAAATCCTCTTGTTGGAGATGACCTTGGTGGTGGCGTTCGTAAGATAAGAATGACCATTGCTGACAAGGGTAAAGGCAAAAGTGGTGGTGCAAGAATCCTAACTCTTAATGTAAAAGTTAGTGAGGATGGTATGAATGTAACTCTTCTTACAATCTATGACAAGGGAGAAATCTCTAATGTCAAGGATGAATTTATAGAATTCTTGATTAAAAACTTATAAGCAATAATTCCCAATCTGTAAGTTGATTGGCTTACGGATTGGGAACGAAGATAAACGTTTAAATGTGGAAGTTTACTTCTTTCAACCACTTCTTTACATCGTATATCACCATTACAGCGTTGAGCGGATACTTACGATGGGAGTGAAATTCTTCGAACCACCTAGTTTTCTCCTTCCAAGGAGAACTCCATAAAGTCTTACTAAGCCTCTCTCTTGCCCAAAGAGAGAGGCTTTTTATTTAGCCATTATGAATGGTTGCGCTCTTTCCTTAGTCGTCTGACTTCTCTGATTTCTTCATTGATTTCATCGAGAGTCATTTACTCATGATTTATAAATGTTAAACTTTTTGGAGGATCACATCGCTCATCATAAGCATGTATAGGAGTTGTATAAGGTGGGCTGGAATCGCCTTGCTAAAGGTATGTAATACAATACATTGGAGACAGAGGAATATTATTATTCTTTGTCTATTCGCTTTAGTTCTGTTTTCATCTTTTTACCATAGGCTTCGCCTCGTGGAGAAAGATATTGAAAGAATATAGTATCGCCAGAAAACTCAATTTCTAGAGTAAATAGCGCTCTATAGTCTCCTAAACGAATTCTATATATATTACGATACCCAACAAGTTTCTTGCAGTCAGAGATATCTTGAATGCCTTTGGCTGCTTTAACTTCTACTATCGTACGTTTTAAAGAATCGAGCATCTTGCCAGAAAGACGTTTGGAAGCTTTGATAAAGGCTTTGGAAAATTCGACTTTCATACGCCTAACCACTTTTCAAAATCTTCTTGTTCTTCTTTGTTGGCACGGATGAGACCCTCTGGCTGCTCTTTTCTTAATTTGGCATAGAGCTTCGCGTCTTCGTAATCCTCGGCTATACCATTAAGTATATCCTCTATGTAGTTTTTGAGGTTGGTTCCCTTCTGAATAGCCATAATGGATAGGGTCTTAAAAGTATCATCTTTTAAGTCGATGATCTTTCTTTTAGAAGGTGTTACTGAAACTGTACTCATAATTGTATTTGTTTAAATGGTTCTATTTTGGTGCAAAGATACATAATATATTCCATATATATGGTATATCTCGATATAAAATTAATAAAGATTAATAGTAGAATGAGAATGAAATAACAGCTTTTTTGCGAATTTCTTGGTATTCTAAAAGATTCCCACAGATTTTTTTGATCTATGCGGTCTTGGGAATAGGGGCACGCAGATTTCGCAGATGACGCAGATCTTGACCTGCTCGGTCTGGGATTTTGCAGATTTCGGGAGATTTTGCTGATAACTTGCAGAATTCTTTCTTTTTTCTTGGTGGTTTAGAGAAAAAAGCGTAACTTTGGCGGCAGAATTCAATTAAAGATTTTAATGGAAAACTATTATGGATACATTGGATAAGGATTTTTGGGAAAAACGTGAAGCTGCTATGAAAAGATTTATGGCGGCAAAAGAACGTAAAAAGGCTCGTGTAGCAGAAATTACTAAGAGCCTTTGTGAGGAATATAAGGAGCGCACGGGAGTATATCCTAAATATATAAATGTTTGGTAATGAAACCACTTTCTTTGGATATAATTAATGCTTCTGCTCCTTATGAAGTTTATTGGCATGAAAAGTCTCGAACTTATCGCTTTAAAAGTGATTTTGGAGTGGTACTTGCCATTGGTTTTGATGATGATGACATCATTGAAAATGCTGAATCATATGTCTTTTCTATCATCAATGTAAACAAAATACCTTCTCCACGAGACTTGAAAATGCGTGATATGGTAATGCTTATCATTGAGAACTTCTTTAATATGAATGAAGCAGCTCTCTTGTATATTTGTGAGAGTGGAGATGGTAAACAGCATATGCGAAGCCGCCTGTTTGAATATTGGTTTTCTTCTTATCAAATGGAAGATAAGTTTCTTTTAATGCCTGTCAGTATCGAAGATATGGATGGTGTTGAAAACTTTGCTGCTTTAATTATCCGAAAGGATAATCCGAATATTTTAGAAATTGTTGCAGAATTTTCAAACACTGTGGCTATGTTTAGGGTAAAACCTAATAGTCAGGATTAACTTTTTTCTTGGCGGTTTCGACATGTCTCGCTTCTGGGAAATAAGCTTATCATTATTAACGTTTTACTTTCTGAGTGCAAATATATGGCAAAATGAAGGAGAATCGTGCAGAAGGGGGAATCTTTTAATATTGATTAAGGCTTTTCGACCTATGCGGTCATTGAGAGTAGGGTCACACAGATTTGGCTTTCCCTTCGGCCGCCGATTATCAATTCGCAGAGGACGCAGATCTTGACCTGTTCGGTTTGGGATTTCGCAGATTTCGGGTATTTCGCTGATAACTTGCAGAATTCTTGCTTTATTCTTGGTGGTTTCGAAGAAAATGCGTAATTTTGCATCTATAGTTAAACGTTTAAATTATAGGAGGATAGATTATGGTTGTTTATGTTGCAAACCCACTTTATGATGCAGTGTTTAAATACTTGATGGAGGATAATCGTATCGCTAAGACCATTCTGTCAGCATTGTTGAAGAAGAAAGTTATCGATGTGAAGATTCGCAGGAATGAATATGCAAATCTGACTCGTCGTGAATCTATCTCCATGTTCAGAATCGATTTCGCTGCTACTGTTTTAGATGAAGACAATCAGCCACATTTGATGTTGATTGAGCTTCAAAAGACTTGGCTGCCAACTGAGACTTTGCGTTTCCGCCGGTATCTTGCTCTGCAATATAACAACGAGGAGAATATGCGGAAGGAAGAGCATGGAAAGTATGCTATTCCTATGGTTGCAATCTACCTCCTTGGACATTGTGTCGGTGAGATAGAAGAACCTGTTATATATGTCAACCATCATGCTTATAATTATGATGGTAAAAAAGTAGAGGCGGGAATTCCTGATCCTTTTGTTGAGAGTTTGCAGCATGATAGTATCATAGTGCAGATTCCTTTGTTGCATGGTAGGGTTAACAATCGCTTAGAGAAGGTTCTTTGCTTGTTTGACCAGACGAATGTTGCGGATAATAAAAAGGTGATCAAGGTTGATGATAAGCAATTTGAGGGTGACAATGATATGGAATATATTGTTCGTCGTCTTCAATCGGCTGCAGCTGATCCTGATATGAGGTATCAGATGAATGCAGAGGATGAATTCTTTAAAGAATTGGAAGCCAGGGACTCTCTTATTATGGAGAAGGATGGTCAGTTGAAGGAGAAGGATGGTCAGTTGAAGGAGAAGGATGGTCAGTTGAAGGAGAAGGATGAGATGCTTCGTAAGATGATTAAGGGAATGCAGGAAAATGGCATGTCGCTTGATGAAATTGCTAAGATGTTGAATAAGACAGTGGATGAAGTAAAACAGATTCTTTAGGTAGTATCTAGTAATAGACAGTTATGAAGATAAAAAGCATAAAGATAGAAAAATTATATGGTAAGTATGATTTTGACTGGAATTTACGCAGTGATGTAAATATTATAGCAGGCGATAATGGCTCATATAAAACTACGCTGTTGAATATTATAGCTAGTTTATGTGAGCCAAATAGCGTACCTGAAAGATATATTCTTAAGGGAGCTATTTTGGAAATGACAGAAGAGATTTCTGTAAAATTTCGTATTTCTGATCTTACTCTAAACGCTAGTGTTATTTCGATTAAGCAAGGTAAGAGTAAGTTATCTGTTGGCAACTTTAAGAAACTTCGTATATTCAATAAAATATCAACATTTGATGTTCCTGCACTGAAAAATGAAATGAGTAGTGTCTTGGATCAACAATTGGAAGTTCTTGAAAGTGAATATGCATATTATTTGTCAGATCTTTCTAAACAGCTTTGTGATATTATTTACCAAGCGGGAAAAGTTGATATGGAAGATATGAAAAAAATATATGCGCACAATGATATGTTTATTGAGATTGTCAATGAAGCTTTTAAACGTACAAATAAAATTGTTGACACAACGAAAAGTAAATTGCAATTTAAGATAGGGGATGAATTGCTGGAAAGTAATAAGCGTTTATCTTCTGGTGAAAAGCAGTTTATAATCGTTATGCTTGCGATTTTGTTGCAGCGTAATCAAGAGAGCATTTTGATCATGGATGATCCTGAAATATCGATGCACTTGGATTGGCAGAGAAATTTGATTAACAATATTCTAAAGTTGAACCCAAACTGTCAGATTATATTAGCTACGCATTCTCCTGGTATCATTATGGATGGATGGGAACAACAGGTTACTAATATTTCTGATTTGATTTCTATTTCTGATTAGATTTTGTATTCGTATATGACAACCTTTTTCGTAAAGGTTTACGAAATATAGATATAGACCTATTCGGTCTTTGAATTTCGCAGATTTTGACCTGCTCGGTTTGGGATTTCGCAGATTTCGGGAGATTTTGCTGATAACTTGCAGATTTCTTTCTTTTTTCTTGGTGGTTTCGAGGAAAAAGCGTATTTTTGTGGCAAAGTTGAACGTTTAAAAGGAGAAGATTATGAATATGGTTGCTTTAAGTAATAGGCTTGCAAGTAAGGTTCCTCATTGGCATGAACTCGAAAAGTTGAGTAAGGAAGATAAGATAGAGGTTATTGCCTTACTTTCCATGTCGATAGCAAATGCAGAGGAAATCAAAGCACCTGCCGACAGAACAACGGAAATGATAGAACGTTGCTGTGGTTCATGGGTTGGTGAACAGTCGGCAGAAGATATTATAGCAAATATCAACGAAAGTAAAAAGTCAAAGTCAGAACCTGTCAAGTTTGGGTGATCAAAAGGCTTTTCTCCGTAAAAAAGGTCAGCTTATTGAAGATGCAGACATTATCATTGGCACTACTGCTATTGTAAATAATATGGTTATGGTTACAGAAAACGTTAAGCATATAGGAAGACTTAACGGTATTGTTGTTGAAAACTGGATAAAGTAGTTTGTACGGAGCTTTTGGATAAGTTCTGCCACACTTGGCAATTTTGAATGAGGGTCCCACAGATATCACGGATTCCCACAGATTTTTTTGTCTATGCGGTTGGATAAAGGTCACGCAGATTTCGCAGATGACGCAGATCTTGACCTGTCCGGTCTGGGGATTTCGCAGATTTCGGGTATTTCGCTGATAACTTGCAGAATTCTTGCTTTTTTCTTGGTCGTTTCGAAGAAAAAGCGTAATTTTGCAAAAATGACGTAAATAAGTTAAGTATAAAGCAATGAACGGTATACAAAATACAAGTACAAATAGTTTTAGTACCATTATTGGTAACAACAAGAAGTTCATGGTTCCAAAGTTCCAAAGGGATTATTCCTGGACTTCAGAACAATGGGACGATTTATGGCAGGATGTGGAAACTATGATTAACGAAAAGGATGATCACTATATGGGTTATCTCGTCTTGCAGACTGATGACGACAAGAATTATTTGATTATTGATGGTCAACAACGATTTACCACTGTAACCATACTTATTCTTGCTGCTATTAAGTGTATCAAAGGCTTTGTGGAGCGTGGCATTGATGTTGAGGATAATTTGCAAAGAATTGATAGTTTGGTACATAATTATATTGGCAAGAAAGATTCTGTAACTCTGGTCTATGACAATGTTCTTGTGCTCAACCGTAACAATGATGGCTATTTTAGAGATTATATTGTCAAACTTGGAGATTTGCGTGTCCGCAACTTGAAGAATTCTGAGAAATTGATGAAGCGTTGCTTTGATTTTTTTGAACAGAAACTTATCGGTAAGTATGCTTCTGGAAAGGAATACGCACAGTATATTCAGACAGTAGTTGACCATTTGTATTTTACACAAATAGTTGTCAATGACGAGATGAATGCTTTTCGTGTATTTGAAACATTGAATGCAAGAGGCGTGCAGTTGTCTTCTTCTGATTTGCTGAAAAACTATCTTTTTTCATTGGTCGATAATACATCGGCACATTCAAGCAGAATCGATGTGCTGGAAGAAAAATGGGCAAAGCTTACAGATAATATCCGTACGGAAAAGCTGCCTGAGTTCCTGCGATACTATTGGAATGCCGGACATAAGTCTATACGTGCTAATGCTTTGTTCAAGACCATCCGAAAGGAGATTGTTACAGACAAGGATGTTTTCGTTTTGGTTGATGACTTATACCGTTATAGCGATGTATATATGGCTTTGACAGACTCTAATGATGAGTTGTGGCAGAATGATTCAGAAATAAAACAATGTGTAGGACTGTTGAATATTTTCAGACTCAAACAGCCTTTTTCTGTTTTGATGGCAGCAAAATTGAATCTTTCTGATGTTGAATTCAAAAAACTCTTCAAGACCATTGTCAAGATTTGTTTCAGATACAATGTGATTTGTGATCGCAATCCTAATGATCAGGAAGGACCATTCAATTCTCTTGCCATGTTTATAGCTAAAGAAAAGAGGATAAATAGTCAGCTTCTGTCGCCTATAATTGTGGATGACAAGGTCTTTGAGAATTCTTTCTCTGATAAAGCTTTCCCATATAACTCTCGTAATGCAAAAATCGTGAGATATATTCTTGCAACTATTGAGAAGCATAATGGTTCATCGCAGGCGGTAAACTTCAATGATGATGATGCAACAATCGAGCATATTCTGCCGCAGAATGCAGATGAGAGTTGGGAAATGGATGAAGAAAAACAACTTCAGCTGGTCTTTCGTTTAGGTAATACCTGTCTTTTAGAGAAAAAACTTAATATGGGTTTGAAAAATGGCTCTTTTGAGGAAAAGAAAAAGGTTTATGCCTTATCATCTTATATTGATGCACAGATGATAGCTGGTTATGACGAATGGAACGAGAGTAAAATTGTTAATCGCCAAAGTAAGATGGCACATGTGGCGGTGAATATTTGGAAGATATAAAAAAAAGCCCCAATCTTATGCGGGAACATAAGATTGGGGGAGAAAATGAATGTATGAGATGAGTACGGAAATTTATATTTGATGAAAGGAGGAGACTAGATGTGGAAATGAATGCTGGAAAGCCACTTCTTGACATCAAAACATGGACACTCCTTGTGGACACCGGGGAGATCTCTGTGGCCTAGAATCTCGGCTTCAGGATAGTCGGTACAGAGACTCTTCAGAAGCTCTCTCATCGCTGCCTTCTGCGCTGGCGTGCGGGTGTCGGCAGGAAGACCATTGGCATCCAGACCACCCTCGTAACAGATGCCGATGCTGTGGGCGTTGTAATGACGGGCATGAGCTCCAGGCTCCGACTCCGGACGGCACGGATAAATCACTCCGTCCTTCGTGATGTAATAGTGATAACCGATGTCACGGAAACCACGTGCTAAATGACACGCCTCCAATTCGCCTACCGTGAAGTCTTGGGTGACTCGGGTGGCACTGCAGTGGATGACGATTAAATTGATCTTTCTGTTCTTGTTCATAGGCAACTCTTGTTAATGAATACTGATTACTGAATACTGATTACTGATGAGGGATTCATTCCTATCCCTTGCAGCTCTGCACGCAGACGGCAGAAGCAATGGCGGTAAGTACTGTGATGATAAGATTGATGATCTTCTTGATGGTTTCTTTTCTCATGGTCTGATGATTTACTAAAACTTGATTTTCAAATACTTGATTTACTAAAACTTGATTCAACTGAAATGTTCATAACTAGGGAGATATCCTAAGAAGGAAGCCCTATCACCCAGACACCCGTTCAGAGCTTGCTTTTGATGATTGTTGCAGATGATTTCTGCCTCTTGATGCTCTCGGAATGCCCCTGACGCCATACGGCTCCCTTCTTTCAGAATTTACTATTCTCGGCTACAGACTTACGTTGTCGTCGCCGCCTCCATCTGTCGTTCCGCTATCCGTGGTTCCACCGCCACCCTGCTGGGTGTTATCGGTGTTGCCACCGCCACCTTCAGTCTGGCTACCACCACCTGATGGATTATCCTTGCCGGTATCATCCGGATTACCTGGATTCCCTGGATTCTCCGTTGCAGGAGCTGCCAGATTGATGAGCTTGATCGTAGTGTCAAGATTCTCGGTCTTGAGCTCGCCAGTGGCTCTGGCTCTCAACTTCAATCCCAGGATGTACTTTGCCACGTTGTAGTTCTCCTTGGTAGGTGCACCGCCCTTCACCTTCAGTCCGAGGGAGAAAATGGCTATGTCGGCAAACTTCACATTCTTGCCCAAAAGGAGCAACTCCTTGGTGCAGGCTGCTGCATCGGTCAGCATACCGAGGATAGCACCCTTGCTGTAAGGGGTGTTGTGGCTAGCCATGTGAGCGGCGAGCTCTTCGAGTCCGATGGTCTCATCGGATACTACTCGTGGAAACCATTTGCCGCAAGCTTCGGCAATCTTCTGGTTCGTGTTCTGGTATAAGACAATTCTGATCATAACGTTTAAATGGTTAAATTATTAAAGTTAATCGGCGCTGCGCATTGCCCGTGGTTCTTTCTGAATCACAATGCAAAGATACAACATTCAGAATCCGCCATTCACGGTTTCTCACGTTTACTCACGGTTTCTCACTGATTTTCACGTCTTTTTCTGAAGATAAGCCCGGAAGGATGAATTTCTTCCTATGGCTCGCCCAGATAGTCGAAGATATGGGCTACCTGTATCGGACTGAATTCCTTCGACCATTTGGTGTAGCCGCTCTTCACCAGAACATCGTGGAGAGGCTTGCAGCGGTTGATCCATCTTCTGAGATGGGCACTTGCCACTTCGGGAGTGGCATCAGGGAAATACTCAAGAGCTAACTCTTGCTTGGAATAACATTTCTGTTCCATATTGATTGAAATTTAAAAGTGATTGACTCTTGACTCAAGTTTTGCATATAAACTCCATACGCCCTGAAAGGGCAGAAGCTCCTAGCCCAGGGCATCGCCCTGGGTATATGTGGACGCAAGCCTGTCGCCCTGTAGGGGCAAAAGCTTTCAAGTACCTAGCAATTTACAAAGCTTTTGCCCTTACAGGGCGCCTTGTTGACTGCCATTATACCCAGGGCGATGCCCTGGGCTAAGAGCTTTTGGGCCTTCAGCCCGTTCTTGAACCACATGCGAAACTTAAGTGACTTGTTTACGATGCCTAAGTGACTTACTTACGACCCGTAAGTGACTTGCTCAGGATGCCTGAGTGACTTACTTCGGATGCTGGAGATTTTGCTCCGGTATGACACTTATGACACTTATGACAGGCTTTTCTTGAAATCTCTCTCACGTAGGCGGGCGGGAGGCCTTTCTGGAAAATTTTTCCTGCCCGCCCGCGTGAGGAAAGTTTTAGAAAACAAGTGTCATAAGTGTCATAGTGTCATAAACGGCATCAGAACGGAAGGTTGCTGCTGGCATCGATTCCTAAGGAAATCTGATAGTTCCGAATCTCTTCAGCTGTACGGATGACGGCGATGAAACCACGGCATCTTGTGTTGCGAAACCTCTTGAATCCCAGGTCGCTGAATGCCTTGCCAATCTTCTGGCTGCTCAGCTTCTGAGTGATGTTGCAGCCGATGATCTGCATCGCCCGGGCTACGGACACAAACTCCCCTGTCTCTCCCTCCGAAGGCTTCCGGAAGTAGAGATCCACCAGTTCCTGTTCGAGGCGTGGCGTCTCGAATTTGCTGTTGTGCCGGTTCTGCCGCTCTATCTCTTCATCCGTAAACCAGTAGCGGTATCCGCTCTTGTAGAGGGCGTAAGCCTGGGCATAGATGCCGGGATGATTGAAGGGATGCAGGCGAGGGGAGACGATGCTCTCTACCTCGAAAGGCAGCCAGCGGCGGGTACCCGTAGGATCGTTCAGAAACTCGGGGTTGTTGCCCGTGCCGCAGAAACTGTTGATGTGCTTGCGCTGCTCGGCATAGTGGGCATAGGCAGCTCGCTCGTTGATATACTGCATCGTCACCGCTGCCTTCAGCTGGTTCATCTCCGAGGCAGACATCGTATCCAGCTCCTCGCAGCAGATGAGGGCGTACTGCGAGAGGGCGATGAGATCATCCTTCGTCATTCGCTTGGCATTGGTCTTCGTGTAGAAGTACTGCTTCAGCTCTGGCGGAAGGAGATGGTTGAACCAGGTGGTCTTGTTGGCACCCTGTCTTCCGATATAGACCAGGATGACATTGTTGACCGCCTCTTCGTCCAGCCAACCGGTAATCATTGCCACGAGCCACTTTTTCAGGCATTCCTCGAAGCTCAGCACGGAGCTGTCGGTATCCTTCACCTTCACGGTGGCAGCGAGTTCGGCGATGTAGTCCTTGTCGCCCTCCTTCCAGGGCGGGAGATGGGCGAAATAATCCTCGAAGGGATTGAATACGGGCGTATAATCGCTCTCGATGATATTGCGCATATCCAACTTGTTTACTTTCACCGTGAGCGACATCTTGGTCCAGAGCGAGTTGACATGTCGGTCGAGGAGTATCTGCCATTTTGGCGGTTTGTCGGAAGCGGCGGGAGCGGCGGAAGGTGATGCGCCTTCTGGGATTTCCTGGAACTCGTATCGCTGGGTGATGAGATTGTATCGGAGACGGATATGCTCATCGAGAAAAATTCTGATTTCCTCGACCGATGCAAAGCGGTTGTCACTGCCGCCATTTCCACCGCCTCCACCACCACCTCCTGATGCCTTTCTGCTGGCACCGGGGGTGTTGTCGTAGCACGACTTAATGACCTGTTCCACATCATTATACTCAGGGAACTTCTGGAGAGCCCACTTCAGTACATCGGCATGGGCATAGCGCTTTCTGGCGAGCATATAGCCCGCCCGCATCACATATTTGTTGTGATTGTGCGGCTCGTAAATAATATTGTCGGCTGCGAGTTTCGGTTTGATGATTTGCTCGTAGTAGGTGTTGATGCGGTCCTGTTTCTTCAGCTGCTGATTCTTCTTCGTTGCCTCAGTATGAAATTTTGAAATTTCCTCGGCGGTGAAGGGTTTGGCACAGGATTTGTAGTATGCATCGGGATCGTAGGCGAGTCCGCTGAGCCGATTGACATTCTTGCACTGGAAGTCGGCTTCTTTGCCAATGAGCTGCTGATAGTAGTCATTGCCCTTAGCGAAGGCAGCGGGGTAGTCATCTCCCTCATAGGGATAGATGACTCGGATACCATTGCCGCTCATCGTGATGTAGCAGAGCAGGGTATGCGGATCGTCGCAGAGTTTCTGTTTCAGGGCGTTGAGAGCCGTGATATCGGGAGGCACCTCGGGGAAGAGCTCATCGAAATCTACGAGAGATAGGTGGGTGAGTTCCCGGATGTTGTCCTGGCCTTTGCCTCCTTCGAGGTAGCAGGCTGGGGCGAAGAGGGGTGCATCCGCCTTAAAGGTTTTTTTGCCTGTTTGACGGTAAGACTGGGTGAGGAACATGAGTTTCTTATCGGTTTTCATGAATGAAACCAGGCTTTCGAGGTCTCCCTGTATGGGAGTCTTGCTGGTCATGTTTGCGAATTGTGATACTTTTTTCTTCATTTTATCATCTGCTATTGTTGGTAAAGCGGATTGTTCCGTTTACATGATTTAGTGAAAGGAGTTGGGGATAGGCAGTATCTCGCTGGTTTCATATCGCAAAGTTACAAAAAAGGATAGAAATGGCGGTTCCCGTAGTGGGAACTGACAGTTTAAATACATCAATTTTTTAAGTTTTTTTAATTATGATCAAATCAAATTATCACGTTGACATGAGTCAATTTGGCAAAATTTTGGTTGAAGTAATGAGTAAGTATCATATTACTTATTCTGGTTTGTATCACACCACTGGTGTGAACAAGGGGTACATTTCCGCAGTCTGAGGAGGTCAGGCTGATTATCATCACAGCATTTATGTGAGAATTGTTAATGGGCTTGAGGGCTGGATTCCGGAGAAGGATTATCCGGATATTAGAGATAAACTTATCCATGCATCGTTTGGGGATAAGGTATAGGGGCTCACAGATTTTATTTTATTATTCATCGGATCACGCCGAGTTATCGGAACATTCTTGCTCCACGGATTACGCACGGAATTTAAACGGAGTTTGGCCTTACGGCCATTGGGCTAGCGCCGTAGCGTGTCACTGCTTCAGGGAGTATCGCCTCGACCGAACAGGTCGCTTTCCGTGAAAATCCGTGCGTAATCCGGAAAGCAGCAAAGAAATCCGATTCATCCGCGTAATCCGATGAATAATAAAAATCCGATGAAGATTAAAAAATAAAGGCTGGTAGGAAGTTTTCCTGCCAGCCTTTTTTGCTTCTTTATTTGCCTTTTACCTTGCTTTTTGATACTGTATCTTCTGCTTATTCACAGGATGTCTTTTTCCTCAAGCTATACTTGCCGTGCTTATCGAATACAATCCAATAGAGCACAGGAAGGATGGTGGCGATGAGCACCATCGAGATGAGGGTTCCGAAGAAGATGACGGCTCCCATCGGAGACCACAATGTGTTGTTCTCTATCATCATCGGTAAAACACCTACAGAGGCGGCAGCCGAGGTGAGGAAGATAGGACGCATACGGCGCTCACCTGCCTGGAAGGCGGCATCTCTTACCGAAAGCCCCTTGTCGCGGCGAAGTTCCTCGGCATAGTCGAGCATGATGATACCGTTTCTTACCAGAATACCCATCAGACTCACGACACCCAGAATGCAGGTGATGCTGACATCGAAGCCGGTAATCAGGAGTCCTATCGCAGCACCGAAGATGCAGAGCGACATGGAGGAGAGATTCACCAGAGCCAGGCTGATGCGCTTGAAATGGAAGAGCAGAATGAAGAAGATGATCAATACCGCTATCAGTACTCCCGATATCACCTGTGGCATGGTTTCGCCATCCTTTTCTGCCATACCGCCAATCTCCCAATCCAGATCGGTACCGAGCGGGAGTTTCGATACTTCCTCTTTCAGCTTGTTGGACAACTGGTTGGCATTATAACCTCTCAACGGTTCACCGACAATGGAAATGGTGCGTATGCCATTGCGTCGGACGATGCAGCCATCGTGCCAGTCGGGAGAAATCTTAGCCAGCTGACGGAGCGGCACACTCGATGTTCCGCCCATCACAGGGATGTATTCGTTGGCAAGGTCGCTGTCGTTCTCCGACTTCAGTACCATCTTAACCGGATAATCGCCTTCCCAGAGGGTGGACATCGGAATGCCATCGCCAAAATGAATGGCAAGATCGGCAGAGAGCAGCGTCTTGTTCACACCCAGACGGTTGGCCTCGGTAGCATCCGGCGTAACCCGGATGCCCGGCAACGGCTCCTCGAAATTGGTGCGGATCAGATTGATACCTTCTATCTGATGCATGCAGGAAGCTATCTTCCTGGCGGCAGCCTTCAGATCGCTGATGCTGTCGCCGCTCACTCTTACTTCGATAGGGTAGCTGGCATTGTTGTAATCCATCTGCTTGAAGCGGATGTAGCAATCCGGGAAGTAGTTGGAGTAGCGGTCGGCATATCGGTCGAGTACCTCTTCGGTGGCACCGTTATCTACTGTATTCACGATGAACTGGGCAAAGTTGGGACCGCCAATCTGCGGAGCGTAGGTGGTATGGAAACGGGGCGAACCTTGTCCGATAAATGTGGTTACCGCCGTTACCTGCGAGTCGCGCTGCAGGACGTGAGCCATCGAATCTGCCACCTGTGCTGTTTTATCGGCTGTGGTTCCGTTAGGAAGATAGAACTCCACGGCAAACTGGTTTCTCTCGGCGATAGGCATCATTCGCTGCGGAAGATTCACGAAGATGACGGCACCGATGCTTACCAGCACCACGCCCACGATGAGGGTGATGCGAGGACTGGCGAAACAGTGCTTCAACAGCCAGGTGTAACCCATCTGCAGATAATCGAGCGGCTTCTTCCGGGCGTTGGGGGTAGGCTGACTGCTGATGCCCTGATGAATCACCCTATATTGTAAATAAGGTGTAAGCAGCAGCGAAACCGTGAGCGAGATGCTCAGGATGATGAACATTGCCCAAGGGAACGACTTGACGAAATCGCCCATGTCACCATGCATGGTGAAGAGGAACGGGAAGAAGGTGAGCGAAATGCTGAGCGTGGCGGAGAGTACCGACATGAAGAACTCACGTGGGGCAGCGATGGCTGCGTGCCAGCGCGACATGCCGTGGCCCAGCTTCTCCATATAGTTGTCGATAATGACAACGGAATCATCCACCACCATACCCAGGGTTACGATGAGGGCAGCCAGGGTGACGGTGTTCAGTTCCATACCGAAAAGATAGAAGATGCCCACCGAAGAGAAGATGGTGATCGGGATGCTGAGGGCGGATACCTCTGCCACGCGGCGTGGCATAAGCAGGATGACCACGATGATGACGGAGATGACCGATGTGAGCAGTTCTCGGAGGAAGTTGAGCACTGATTCGCTCACCACCTTGCTCTGGTCGGTGATGGTATTGATATGCACATCATCGGGCAGGGTCTGCTCAAACTCATCCATCGCCTGGTGAACGTCTTTTCCCATCTTCACGATATCATTGCCCGGTCGCATCTCTATGGAGAGGAGCACGCATTTGTTGCCGTTGCTCTTGATGTATTTGCTCAATTTGGGATATTCTCTCCTGATCTGGGCAATATCCTTCAGGCGCACGATGTTGCCCTTGGGGTCGGAATAGACAATTTGCTCTGCCACATCGCGCTCGTTGTTGTAGGAGTCGGTGATGTGGATGGGCAGGTTGAGGTTGCCCAGCTCCAGGTTTCCACTCATGGTGGTGAAGCCCTGTAGGGCGAGCTGGTTGAGCACCTTGTAGGAACCGATTCCGTATTTAGCCAACTTGTTCTGGTCCAGATAGATACTGATCTGCTCGTTCTCCAGTCCGTAGGTGCGGAGGTTGGAGATGGCATCGATGCGGCGCAGGCGGTCCTTCAGCCGGTCGATGTAGGTGTTCAGTTCCCGATAGGTTTTCTGCTTGCTTTCCATCGTGATGAGCAGGGCAGAGGTATCGGCGATGTCGTCCACTGCCTGCAGGGCGAGAACGCCTGATGGAAGTGATGCCTTGAAGGCCTGCAGTCCGTGCTTGAACTTGCTCCAGAAGGCATCCCTGTCTTCTACATCATCGTTGAGTTCCAGGAATACGATCAGCATGCCGTCCTTGCTCTGGGTGTAGGTCTTCTTCTTGTTTACTTCCTTGTATCCGAAGATGAAATTCTCCAGCGGTTTTGCCACCCGTTCTTCCACCTCATCGGATGTGGCACCGGGATATACGGCAACGCAGGCACCCTGGCGGATGGTGAATTGCGGCATTTCCTGCTTAGGCATAATGCAGATGCCCAGAATGCCCACGAAAACGAGCATACCCATGAGGAGCATCACGATATTATGGTTGCACATCGCCGATTCGATGAACGAACGCTTGATGATGCGATTGGGTTTTCTCGTAATGCGAGCCTTGATATGGTCGTGAAGGGCGGTGTCCTTCTGCGGAATCCTCGGCTTGTTTGTCTCTTGATTTTTGTCTTGATTCATATCTTTTCCCTCCACAATTTATCGGTTGTTACTCTTTCCGGTATCAACCTTCATACCTTCTGATACCTTCTGCTGACCATTGATGATGACTTGGTCGCCAGTATGAAGTCCCGAGAGAATGATGATGCCGTCTCCCTCGAAATCGCCTATGGTTACAGGTTGCTGGTGCGCCTTGCCGTTTACTACGGTCCAAACGAATCGGGAGTTATCTACATCCAGTTCAACGCTTTGCGGCGGAACGATGATATGAGCCGGTGCTGCTGCGCTGCCCTGAATCTGGGCGTTGCAGACCATACCCGGGAGCAGACGCCCCTGCGGATTGGTGATACCCACCTTGATGTCGTAGGTATGCGAGATAGGATTGGCATCGATGCCTTTTTCTGAGATGGTTCCATAGAAAACGGCTCCGGAAAGAGCGGCAACCGTCAGCTTTACCTTGTCGCCAACGTGGAGATGCGAGATTTCTGCTTCGGGTACGGAAACCTTGGCGTTGACCTGAGCCACATTGGCGAGTTTCAGCACGGGCTGACCAGGAAGCACGTAGGTTCCCATATCCACATTCTTGGCAGCGATGACGCCAGAAAACGGAGCTGTGAGTGTGGAGTGGGAGAGTTGCTGACGGGCGATGCTTTCGGCTGCCTTCGCCTGTTCCAGTTTACTTTCTATCTCCACCCATTTCATATCCGAGATGGTTCCCGACTGATGAAGGGGCAGGAATCTCCTGTAGGCATCTTCTGCCTGCTTCAGGGTGGTGAGGGTAGCCCGGTGAGCCTCCTTCACGGTAGTAGGGTTGATGGTGGCAAGCAACTGGCCCTTGCTGACTCTGTCACCCTCATCTACACGGATGGAAGTGATATTTCCGGCGATTTCGAAACTGAGTGTTGATCCCATCTTTTCCTCGATGGTACCCACATAGTCTTTCGTTCCCCCCAGGTTTGTATTTCCTACAGAGATTGTTTCCACCTTGATATTCTTCTTTTCCATCTTCCTGGCTTTTTCCGTACATCCTGTCAACAGCAGGCAGAATCCCGTAATCATCAGACTGCATCTCATGAATGTCAAACAGCTGCTACTGCATGTCATGAGCCATCCTATCATACCATCTTTCTTTTTCATATCTTCTTCTTGTTATTTTTTTTGCAAAGGTATGAAATAATGGCGAATGTAAGGGGAACAAAGTATTAAATATGTTTAAGAACTAACGTTTTTTTAGAAAAAAGATGTACCTTTGCATATTGGAATAAACCATATAATTTAAATTCAATATGAAGAAAATCTTATCTATTGCTTTTGCTGCCTTATTGGCAACATCTTCTTTTGCCCAGAAAAGCGAAACGCTGCTGGAGCGCAACCAATTAGCAAAAACTCCTCCTATGGGATGGATGACATGGAACCTCTTTAAAGGTGACATCAGTGAACAGCTGATCAAGGAAACTGCCGATGCCATGGTAGAACATGGTTTCCGCGATGCCGGTTACGAATACATCTTTATAGATGACTTGTGGCAGGGAGGTCGTGACCGCCATAATAACATCATTCCAGACCCAAAGAAGTTCCCGAATGGTATCAAGGCGCTTGCCGACTATGTTCACTCCAAGGGATTGAAGTTGGGTATCTATTCTGATGCCGCCCAGCTTACCTGCGGTGGATGGACAGCCAGTTATGGTTTCGAGGAGCAGGATGCCCGCACCTTTGCTTCATGGGGTATCGACTATCTGAAATATGACTACTGCAATGCTCCGGAGGACAGTGCCACAGCCCGTAAACGCTATCATGCGATGGCTCAGGCTTTGAGCAAATCGGGTAGAAACATCGTTCTCGGTATCTGCGAATGGGGACAGCGCAACGGCGAAGAATGGTGTGAGCAGGTAGGCGGTTCGCTCTGGAGAACCAGCTATGATGTAAGAGATATGTGGAAAGATATCGTGAAGCAAGGCGGTATGGGTATTCTCGATATCGTGAATATTACAGCACCGCTTGCCAAGGATGTTCGCCACGGACAGTGGCCTGATATGGATATGCTGGTTGTGGGATTGAATGGCAAGGGCGGACCATCCAGTGATCTGGGTGGAGTTGGCTGCAGCTATACTGAGTATCAGACTCAGATGAGTATGTGGTGCATGATGTCGTCAGTACTGGCATTGAGCAACGATCTCAGAAAGCTTTCTGCTGAGGATAAGCGCATTCTCCTGAACAAGGAAATCATCGCCATTGATCAGGATCCGTTGGGCAAGGCTGCTGAGCGCAAGGTAAATCAGGCTGATCATCAGATTTATGTTCGTCCTTTGGCAAATGGTTCTCATGCCGTTGCCATTCTTAACTGTGGTGATAAAGATAAGTCTATTCAGGCAGATTTCAAGCAGTTGGGCTTAAACGGCAAGTATCTGATAAGAGATGTATGGCAGCATCGCGACATTGCCAAGAAGGCAAACAGATGGAAAGGCACAGTGAAAGCTCACGAAACCAAGGTGTTTGTATTGAAATAAGCTATAAGTTGGGCTCTCTTTCTAAGTATGAAGAGAGCCCCTACTATTTTACTTTTAAGGGACGTTATGATAAATAGTGGTTATGAAAAGCATCGTTTAGGGAAATTCCTCTATCGGTTTAGGGAAAATCCTTACTATACCTCCATAAATCGCCTTATCTTTGCAGCAGAAATCAGAAAGATGACGGAATTGACGATCATTCGGGAATCTGATGGTTTCCTGGAAAATGGAAGTTTAACATATAAAATAAGATAAGATTATGAAGAAGTTTATCATAGCACTAGTAGCAATGTTCATGATGACATTCACTTCTGCATCAGCAATGAGTTATGAACAGGCTCGCCAGCAGGCTCTGTTTCTGACAGACAAAATGGCTTACGAGCTGAATCTGACAGATGATCAGTATGAGGCAGCCTATGAGGTGAACCTCGACTATCTGATGGGCGTGGATACTTACGACGATCTCTACGGCATCTATTGGCGTCAGCGTAATCTCGACTTGAGCTATATCCTTCTGGATTGGCAGTATCGCTCATTCTGTGCCGCAAGCTATTTCTACCGTCCTCTTTACTGGGATGGTGGTTACTTCCACTTCGGCATCTATGCACGCTACCCACGCAGAGATTACTTCTTCTTCGGAAGACCTCATTTCTATGCTGTATATCGTGGTGGACACAGCTGGAGAATGAATGGTGGCAGAAGCTGGTATCACGGACGTGAGTTCGGCGGTCCTCGCCCTATCGGTGTTCGTGGTCAGGAACCTAGATTCGGTATGCGCGATGGATTCAACCGTGGCGATTATGGTCGTGGCAAGACGTTCGGTAATCTCAATCGTCAGAGCAGTACAAGAACTACGGTTACACGTGAGCATTCTTTTGGCAACAGTCGCCAAAATAATGCTACCTTTGGAAGCGGTGTCCGTGGCGGTGGCTCTTTCGGAGGCAATAACCGAAGCGGATTCGGCAGTGGTTCTACCAACAACAGCCGTTCGTTTAATAATGGTTTCACTCCACGTTCCAGCACTCCAAGCAATGGTTCTTTCGGTGGTCACCGTGGCGGCAATTCGTTGAATAACAGCCGTTCATTCAATCGTGGAAGCCGTTCCTTTGGCGGAGGCAGCAATGGTGCCCGCAGTTCCTTTGGAGGTGGTTCTTCCCGTAGCAAGAGCAATAATGGCGGCGGTTCATTCGGTGGCAGAAGATAGTTAAGACCAATTTATCAAACCAAATATATACCAAAAGAAGGGACATTCCAAGTGATTGGGATGCCCCTTTGCTTTTTTAGTATGGTGAATTGATGTACTATCAAAGATCATCAAAAAAGATAATCTACAGAACTATATAATTGAATGACAAATATATAGATGATAAAGAGAGGAGCAGACAGGCGAACTCCATCCGCCATAGCCTCTCCCATTGCCTCAATACTGTTCAGTCTTTGGCTGACTACGCCGAAAGACTGTGCCATGACAATGACCATAAAACAGATATAGGGCAAGATGCTTCTGGAAAAACTGCTGGAGGCATATCCTCCCATCACATTGAGCAGGATGGCATGAGGAATGAGCGTGAGCAACAGCATCACACCGATAAAAAGAACGAATTCCAGGCAAACCAACCGCAAGGCATTGCGCTGTCGGTAAACCTTATGATCGTAGTTTAACAAGCCGCTAGCCCGTAGCGTTCCCCAGGCAATGCTGATCAGCAACAGCCATACCAGCCAAGGTGACTGCAGGTTGGCGGTGAAAGTGCCGAAGAACCATCGGATACCTTCCGGGCTGAGCAATGACCGGGGAAAGACATCGGGCATAGCGGCAGTGATGAGCCATGAAGCCAGCATCAGTACGATCTGTGCCAGTATCAGCAGGAACATGGCATAACCGCATATCCTGCTGAATGTATGACCGGATATCCTGCTGAATGTATGACTATTCTTCATCAGCCTGCAAATTATCAATATCGATGATGCGCAACTCGCAGGCGCGTACCACGAGTCGGGTCGCATTCACGCTCATGCCATTATTCCCATCAGGGAAGAGCTTCTGTACGAGTTCATTCTGTCGCTTTTCCAGACTCTTGACTCCGAATGGCATACCTCGCAGGTTCGTGATCTGCTCCTTGGTATAACCCAGGGCGAGATGGCGGAGGAATCGCTCGTCGTACTCATCAATCTCGTAATTGATCATCGCCTCCTGATGCATCAGCTGACTTCCTACGCTCTGCTTGAATCTATCAACGATCTTCTGGAGAATCGGCTGGTTGAAAACCAGCTTCTTACCACTCATGCAGGAAGCCACGTCACCACGGGTCAGCAATTCTCCGCTCTTGAGGATGATACCTTCACATCCTGCATCGAGCACATCTACCCATAACTTCTCGTTGAGAATCTCACCGGTAAAGATCAGGACCTTCACATCAGGATACTGTTCCTTTGTACTACGGCAAATTTCTACTCCAACAGTGGTGGAGCCACCTAGGCCAAGATCAAGCAGTACCAGGTCTGGCTTTTGCTGTTTGATGAGTTTCCAATAAGCGATTTCACTATCCGCAGTGCCGATGATTTCAGCTTCGGGTATGTCGTTCTTGAAGATTCCTTCTGTGCCTTTCAATTCCAGAGGCACATCTTCTACTATAATAACCTTAAATTTATTCATATCTTTGTCTTTATTATTTTTTCAGGTAAAACGATTTCTATCATGAGTTTGCCGTCAGATGACGGCTTGGCAAGAATGCCGCAGCCACGCTGGTTGGTTGCCTCCCCTATTTCTCTCACAATCTGGCGGGCCACCAGATATTTCATATCGCTGGTGAGCGGTGTGAAGAGATGTGGATGCCGGGTTGCGTCAAATGGAATATCGTGAAGGATATACTGGCAGGTTACATAGGCGGACGATGAGGTTGCTTCCTGATAAGTGAAGTTCTTCACTCCGCCCGTGATAAGCTTCCTGAGATATGCCAGCAAGTCTGCGTCGCATTTCACGGTTCCTTCCACCTGCTCCATTGCCTGTGCGCTGAGCATCGTGTATATTGCCTTGTAGTAATCCACCAACTCCTGCAGGGAAGTAACATCCTCCGGGGTACTGTCGATGAGCTGTCTGATTCGCGAAGGGTAATACATCGTTTCGTGCTTGAGCGTAGAGAGACAGTTATCGAGTACGGAATTGGCAATGTGCAACTTTCCGTTTTCATACTCGGCACGATGCAGCTCATCTTCTGCCATTTCTATATTCGTAGCCTCATTCTGCTGCATATCAATGCTTTGCTTCAGTGCCTGCGAGATACGTTCCACCACCTCATTGAGCTGAGGGAAAAGCTGAGCGTTACGTATGTTATTGCTGCCGGATGGAGTCCAGATTCCGGTAATCTGTTTCAGCTTATCCGTGTTGGAATCACCACTGAGCAACACCTTGTTAATACCATTGATCTTTTCTACGGCATAGCGATAACGGAGGATGTGGCGATAGTATAGCAGATAATATGCCAGTGGCAATTGTAACAGCAGGATAATCAGCAAGACGATGGCTACAGCCTTCGAGTTTTCTGAAGTCTGCATGGTTCTTACGTAGTTATCGAGCGAATTATCCGCACTCCGTTCACGGAAGAGCTGTGTATATACCTTGTTGTTACTATCGTATAGTTCCCATTTGTGGAGCGCCAACGCTGCCACGGCACTCTCATTGCGGATATCGAGTATGACCTCGTAGTTGGTTGGCAAACTGTCGTGCAGCCAATGGATTTCGGCAGCGGTTCCTTTCATGGGATGTGCCACCATCAGATATTTCCCATCAGGATTCAATGTCAGATAGTATCGGTTGAGATAGCTGCGAGACGAATCTGCCATAGCCAGGGTCCGCTCGTAGGTACCATTGATATTACTGAAATAGGCACTGTCGGCATAGGATGCTGCTTTTTGCAGCAATCGCGACGTCTGCTTATTGCCCCAGTGCCTGTCAGTTCTGTGCTTGTCAGTTCTGTGCATAGAGACATTTTCCCGAGTGCTTCCCTGTACGGCAGATGGGATATTACACCCTATCAGCATCAAGGCAAGCATCAGTATCATTTGCATTTTCCGAATACCGCAAGGCAGTCGGAAAGTGAACTTACTACCCTTTCCCGGCTCACTCTCTGCCTGAATATTACAAGGAGAGAAGAGCGAGCTGATTTTCTTGTATTTATCAATGATGCCCTTACAGTTGAGCAAACCGAATCCATGTCCGCCGGTATAGGTGCGGTCGAAGATATGTTCCAGTGTTTCTTCATCCATACCTTTTCCCGTATCTTCTACAGATATTTCTACAAATGCCTGATGGCTCTTGGCACTAACCACGACCTCACCTCCTGCAGGTGTAAACTTCCTGGCGTTGTCGGCGATGGTGTTAATCATGAATAGTGTCAGCGTACGGTCTGCCTTTACCGTGGCATCTGTAGGTTGTACGGTCAGTTTGACCCCACGCATTTGAAAACTCATTTTTCCTTTGGCTACAATATCGAAAAGTGGCTGGAGCGGGAAACTCTCTATGCGGAGATTGATGGCTCCCTGACGCATCTGTATCCAATCGGTGAGAATGGAATTATATTGATTGATTTTATCAGTCAATTCTGAGATATAAGTATATCGCTCCTGTTTCACTTCTTCAGGATCATCTCCCTTCCTCAGCCTATCTACCTCATGGATCATACGGTCGATAAATGGGGTGATGCTATTGACCAGAGAAAGCTTGGCACGCTGTTCCAGGTTGCGACGCCTATTGTCAGATATATGAAGCTGGACCATATTCTTGGCTTCTTCCAATTCTTCATGCTTTTCTGATAACGCATTGATATGTTGCATGTTCTGTTCTTCCCATTCATGTAAAGGTATCAGCAGGGATTCTACAGAACTTTCCTTGGTGTTGCGGCGCTTCATTCTGTCGAATACATAGAGCAAGACCACAACCAGGACTATCATAAAGATTACCGCAGCAATCATCGTGTTCAGCTGGACGGCGTTGTTGTCCAGCTGAGTGGCACGGGCTTCCAACTGCCTATCCTGTCGGCTCTGCTCCTGCAAGTCGAGGTAAATATTGCGGTTGTAATCGCTTTCCGGCTTATCATCGATGGCGGAATAAACCAGGCTGAGTCTTTCCCGGATAGATGCCACCAGGTCGGGCGCCTGCTGGATGGCTCTGTTCTGGTTGAGTGCCCTATTCAGGCAATCGCCTGCCGATTTATAATCCTTGATCTGCCAGTAGCATTCTGCCAGTGTGCGGTATGCTCCTGCCGTCTGGTAAACGTCTCCATATTCAGAAAAGATATTGAGTGCGCGTTGCGCAAAATTGCCTGCCAGAAGTTCCAAAGGCATCTGTTCTACATTGAGATACTGGAAAGCCGGCAGATTGTTTTTTACCAGGAAATCGCGCTGTTCCGGATCCTGAATATGTTCGCTGATAGATTGCAGTGCGTTTGCCTGCCAGTATGGATAAGGATTGCTGCCACTTGCCAAAAAGTAGAGGCGAATGAGCATATCAAATTCCGCCTGACAGATTTCCTGTGGGGTGCCATGAGTGATGGCACCACCAGCTCCCATATTATAAAGATAGTTGAGATACTGTGCCGTATCCTGTTCCACTTCATCCGGGTCAAGATCTGCCAGCGCATTGAGCATCGGCTTGTCTAGCTGTACATAATAAAAATAGGTGGCAGCAACGATGTCAAACTCACTCTTCGCATAAATGGCGCGATGACGCTCCCGAAGAGGAAGGTTATCTATTTCCTCACCGATTCTGCGCAGTTTACGGATGGCTTTTTCTCTAAAGCTGTAGAAATCCTTGTTGCGGGCCTCACGCTGACAGAGTCGCATATTCTGAACGTCGGCAATAAGGAGTTCTATCTGATTGTCACTGCGTTCGTTTACCTTGTCCAGCCATCGCTTGGCAGTATGGTAATCCATCTTGGCAATAGCCACAAAAGCCAGGTTATTACAAGCCTCTGCGTATCCGGCAGGATAGTCTTCGGAAAGAGCCAAAGCCTTCTCTGCCAATACTTTAGTGGAATCAAGGTTACGATAGTGAAGCGCATAAGAAAGATAATTCAGCTCATCTACTTCGCCCTTATGCGATGGCGAACAAGCTGAAAAAACAAACATCGCCACCATCATACAGATGATGGCGATGTCATAAATATGATGAAATTTTTTATGCATCCTGATTATGCACGTGCCTTAGCAATGTAGCCCAAAGCTTCCTGGCACTTGGCTGTGATGGCAGCCCAATCTGCAGCAGCAACAGTCTCCTTAGGGAAGAGCTTAGAACCCATACCTACACAGAAAACACCCGCCTTGAACCAAGGAGTAAGGTTCTCCTCTGTTGGCTCTACTGCACCTGTTACCATGATGTTGCTCCAACGCAATGGTGCCATTACATTCTTAACGAATGAAGGACCACCTACATTACCTGCAGGGAATACCTTGGTTACATCGCAACCTGCTGCCTGAGCATTGTTGATCTCTGTTACAGAACCACAACCTGGTGAATAAGGCACCAAACGACGGTTACATACAGGAGCAATGTCAGGGTTGAAGTTAGGACCAACGATGAAGTTTGCACCCAACTGGAGATACAAGGAAGCTGTACCAGCGTCAACCACAGTACCAGCACCCAAGATCATTTCAGGGCACTCCTTATCAGCCCATTTTACCAACTCACCGAAAATCTCGTGAGCGAAATCGCCACGGTTGGTGAATTCAAATACGCGAACGCCACCCTCGTAGCATGCCTTGATCACATTCTTGCAGATTTCGATATCTTTATTGAAGAATACAGGAACCATACCAGTCTCTTTCATAGCTGCCATGACCTGCATTTTGCTAAACTTTGCCATCTTCTTGTTTTAATGTTAAATGTTATCGCTGTACACGACCATTAGCGTTACCGCCAGCAAGGCTCTCAACCTCGTCAACAGAAACCAAGTTGAAGTCGCCAGGGATCGTATGCTTCAAAGCAGAAGCAGCAACAGCGAACTCAAGAGCCTCGCCCTGAGTCTCCTTAGTCAGGAGACCATGGATCAAACCACCAGAGAAAGAGTCACCACCACCCACGCGGTCGATGATAGGGTTGATGTCGTAGTGCTTGCTCTGATAGAACTCCTTACCATCATAGATAAGAGCCTTCCAGCCATTATGAGAAGCAGAAAGAGACTCACGGAGCGTAGAAACAACATACTTGAAGCCGAACTCCTCCATCATACTCTTGAAGATGCCATAGTAACCCTCAGCATCAGTCTTGCCGCCTTCTACGTCAGCATTAGGCTTGAAGCCCAGGCAAAGCTGAGCATCTTCCTCGTTACCGATGCAAACATCTACATACTGCATCAATGGGCGCATCACAGAGATAGCCTTCTCTGATGTCCAGAGCTTCTTGCGGAAGTTGAGGTCAACAGATACTGTTACGCCATGACGCTTAGCTGCCTCACAAGCCAACTTGGTCAATTCTGCAGCCTTGTCGCTGATAGCAGGAGTAATTCCGCTCCAGTGGAACCACTGAGCACCCTCCATGATCTTGTCAAAGTCGAAATCAGAAGGATCAGCCTCTGCGATAGCGCTGTGAGCACGGTCGTAGATAACCTTAGATGGGCGCATAGAAGCACCTGTCTCTGCATAGTAGAGACCTACTCTATCACCACCGCGGGCGATAAACTCAGTATTGACGCCATAACGACGAAGACCATTTACTGCAATCTGGCCAATCTCGTGCTTTGGCAACTTTGATACGAAATATGCATCGTGACCATAGTTAGCAAGGCTAACAGCAACGTTAGCCTCACCACCACCAGGGATGATGCGAAGTGACTCACTCTGGATGAAACGATCGTTGCCTTCTGGTGACAAACGAAGCATAATCTCGCCTAATGTTACAATCTTTGCCATTGTTTGATAGTTTTAATTTCTTTGTTTTTATTGTTTGTTTACTAATAGACAATTTTATTGTAGTTGTCCGTAACCGCTGGCAAAAATAGCTATAATTTCTCGAATACCAAAATTTAATCGCAGTTTTTTTCATTTATCGCCCTATTTTTTCGTATTTTTCTCACTTTTTCCCTTTTTTTCTCCTTTTTTTTCGTTTTTTGTGCAAAAAAAGAGCTGTGCATTCGCACAATTCAAAAAAATGTTGTATATTTGCGCCCGAATGCTGGCGGTGTGACCGCACACAAACCAGCAGTTCAACAAAACATAGTAAAAAGCACAGTTTGTGCGCACAGTTATTATATAATAATGTACGTGCGATGTGCTCAAAACCATAAACTTAAAAACAATGGCCGAAAGAATCAGAATCAAGGATATCGCCGAAAGAGCAGGCGTATCTGTAGGAACAGTGGACCGTGTGCTCCACGACCGCCCGAACGTGTCGAAGCCGGCTCGTGAGAAGGTGGAACAAGCGCTCAAGGAAATGAATTATCAACCTAATATGTATGCCAGTGCATTGGCATACAACAAGGCTTATACTTTTTGTCTTCTGATACCGAAGCATGAGTCGGAAGCCTATTGGGAAGAGATAGAAGAAGGTGCAAGGAAGTGCGAAGACCAGCGCCGGGATTTCCATATCGATTTGGAGATTCGATTCTACGAGCGTTCCAGTGAAGATTCTTTCAAGGCTGTTTCACAAGAGATTCTTGATGCCAAACCGGAGGGTGTTATCATAGTACCATCATCTCTGGAAGTGACACGTGGTTTTACAGACCAGTTGCATCAGAAGGGTATTCCATTTATCCTGCTCGACTCATATATGCCAGACTTGCGTCCTCTCTCCTTCTATGGACAGGATTCGTTCTGCTCTGGCTATTTTGCAGCCAAGATGCTGATGATGCTTGCGGGCAATGAGAAAGAGGTGATGCTGATGAGACAGACCAAGGATGGCCATGTGGTCAGCAAGCAGCAGGATAACCGTGAGGTGGGATTCCGTCATTATATGCACGATCATTTCCCACAGATTGTCATCAATGTGCTTGATCTTCCGCTCAATGGAACCCGCAACGAGTACCAGAAGATGATGGCTCAGTACTTTGATGAGCATCCTGCTACCCATCATTGTATAACAATGACATCGAAGGCACATCTCGTGGGAGATTATCTGCTGAAGTCCAATCGCCGTGATGTACAGATCATGGGTTATGATATGGTGGGCAAGAATGCGAAATGTCTGCGCGAAGGCAGTATCTCGTTCCTCATCGCACAGCATGCCTATATGCAGGGCTACTATTGCGTGGATACCCTCTTCCGTGCCATCGTTCTCAAGAAGAAGGTGAATCCGGTGAATTACATGCCTATTGAGCTGCTGATGAAGGAGAATATCGATTTCTACCGCAGAACGCAGATCTAAGCTCGCAACGAGTACAACGGCTATCGTGAGATTTCCATTTTCAAGAATGGAGTAACATTGTAATAACTTAAAAAGAAACATGAGTAATAAGAAAGGATTGTTGGCGTTGTCGCCATTGTTTTTGTTGATTGTCCTCATCGTGGCATTCACCGTCTATTCGGTAGATGCCAGTCATAAGGATACCAATTTGTCGCTCACCGTGGCATTTATGATCTCCAGTATCTATGCCATTGCGATTTCTGGTGGTATGCCCATCAAGAGTCGTGTAGATACCTATAGCAAGGGTGCCGGCGCCAACAATCTGATGCTCATGTTGTGGATATATGTATTGGCAGGTTCCTTCGCTGCTTCGGCTAAGGCGATGGGAGCTGTCGATGCAACGGTCAATCTTGCACTCAGCATTCTTCCGGCCAGTATGATTCTGCCGGGACTGTTTCTGGCAGCCTGCTTTATCTCCGTATCCATCGGAACAAGTGTAGGTACTGTTGTGGCACTTGTTCCGATAGCTGCGGGACTCGCCCACTCCATGGACGTTAATACAGGTATGATGACAGCTATCATCGTTGGTGGAGCTTATTTTGGAGATAATCTCTCCTTTATCTCTGATACCACGGTAGTAGCTACCCAGACTCAGAATTGCAAGATGAGCGATAAGTTCCGTGTCAACTCCCTTATCGTAGTACCTGCCGCCGTTATAGTACTGGCTATCTATGCCGTGATGGGTATCGGTCTGCAGGCGCCTACTGACATTCCGGAGGTAGAATATGTCAAGGTAGTCCCTTATCTGGTAGTGCTTGTCACTGCTGTGGCGGGTATGAATGTAATGGCGGTTCTTACGATGGGAACATTGCTCTGTGGTGTGATAGGTATAAGCTGTCAGCTCCTGGGTGCTACCGGAGGTTACGATCTCTTCGGCTGGTTCTCAGCCATGGGTAACGGAATCATCGGTATGGGCGAACTGGTCATCATCGCAATGATGGCGGGTGGCATGCTCGAAATCATTCGTGAGAATGGCGGTATCAATTATATCATCGACAAGATTACGGCACACGTCAGTAACAAGCGAGGAGCCGAACTGTCTATTGCAGCACTGGTTTCCATGGTCAATGTATGTACAGCCAACAATACGGTTGCCATCCTCACGGTAGGCAACATAGCCAAGAAAATCGGTGATAAGTTTGGAGTAGATAACCGCAAGGCAGCCAGTATCCTCGATACTTTCTCCTGTACGGTTCAGGGCTTGATACCATACGGAGTACAGATGCTTCTGGCAGCAGGTCTTGCCAATCTGAGTCCGATGGATATCCTTCCATACCTCTATTATCCTCTGGCTATCGGTTTAGCTGCACTGTTTTCGATACTATTTCGTTACCCGAAGCGATATAGCTAGGAAGGAAGTGGCTTATTGCCAATTGTTTAACTTTTAAATGAATACACGATGGATTTTTTACAGAGAAACCTTTTTGTCAAGCTGCGTTCCGATCACTTTCATACGAAGGAGGAGATGGAACCGATGACTACCTTCAAACAGAAGAAGATAGCCCAGATGATGAAGAACCTCAGCGATGTGCCTGCGGGTGAAGTACGCATGAACAATGGTTTCCTGAACCGACGTTTAGCCAGCATACAGGAAAACGAGCGTCATGCCATCGACACCTCTATTGAGACCATTCATTTACTTCGCATCATCGTATCCAATATCAATGGAATATTAGCCAATGGCGTTAATCTTGGCGGCATCATCGAGATGGGAAACTACCTGCGCACCAAGGGCGACAAGGTAGATTTCGTAAAACTGGAAAAATGGCTGCGCAAGCTCCGCATCCAGCGTATGGCGCAGTTGCAGGGCAGTGTACTTATCCTTTTCTTCGAATTTGAACAGGATGAGATACCTTTCGTGCGCCGTGTAGAACGTGGTGCCTACAAGCTGACCCTCCGTTCGCTTTATTATAACAGTCTCGATCAGCAGGAAATTTTATTCGAGCAGACCCAGGCTGGATTCGTTCGCACCACCGGTGGCACGATGCGCAAAAACCTGCGCCGCAGTATGCGGTATCTGGAATATGCGCCCATAGAAACTATCAGCAATTTCTGCAATAACTTCTACCGCTCGCTCTCAGAAATCGAAGAATAATATAAAATATATAAAAAATAAGCATACTCTGTGACGAATTTCAAGCGATTTTCGTACCTTTGCATCTATGAAACGATTTTGTATAACAATAATATCATCAATAATAGCATTATGCGCAAGTGCGCAGGTGCAATGCGAGGATACCTGCAGTCATGTGCATGGCATAGACCTCAGCCACTATCAGGGCAATGTGTTCTGGGAAACGGTGGGCGATAACTCCAAGATGGCGTATGTTTATCTGAAGGCTACCGAAGGTGGAACCAATGTAGATAGCAAATATAAGCAGAATATAGATCTGGCGCATAGATATGGACTCAAGGTGGGTTCATACCACTTTTACCGTGCCCGTATTCCGCAGAAGACCCAGTTGGAGAATTTCATGGCTCAATGCCGTCCGGGCGACCAGGATCTCTTGCCGATGATCGACGTAGAGACCAAGAGTGGTTTGGAGACAGAGGAGTTTTGCGACTCACTCTTTAAGTTCCTGCATCTCGTGGAAAAGGCATACAGACAGAAACCGCTCATCTATACGGGTGCCAACTTCTATGACCATTATCTCTTGGGAAAGCTCGACAACTACAAGCTGATGATAGCACAATATACCAAGCGAGAACCAGTGCTCAAGGATGGAAGAGACTTTGAAATGTGGCAATATACCGGTAAGGGAAAACTGAATGGTATCAACGGCTACGTGGATAAGAGTAGATTCATGGGCAGGCATCGATTGAGAGAGATTAGATTCAGGCACAGATAAGGCTTTGTAACTTTGAACTTTGAACTTGGAGCTTTGAACTTTATGATTAGTTTTAGGGTCAAAGGTCTATGATGTCTGGAAATATATAATATATAAGTAAAACATAAACTTTAAATAAAACTATGGCAATTATTAAATGTCCAGAATGTGGCCGCCAGATCAGTGACAAGGCTCCAACCTGTCCTAGTTGTGGCGTTGAGATAGCAGGAAAAATCACTAAATGCCCTCATTGCGGTGAGGTTTATTTCAGCAGTCAGGAGATGTGCCCAAACTGCCATGAGATAGCAGTGGGTGTTACGCATCCTGTTGAATCATCTGCAGTAGTAAAAGGTCAAACGCCTGTTGCATCTCCGTCTCCGGTATCTTCTCCAGCTTCAGAGATTCCTTCGACTTCTCAAGTAGTATCTTCGACTTCTCAGACTGTCCCTCCAACCCCTCCTGTCCCACCAGTACCTCCTGTACGTCGTCCTGGTGTTACTGCGAGCGGAAATGATGGCGGAGAGGGCAATACTCCTCAGGAACCACAGAAGAAAAAGAACACCCGCTCTATCTTCATCATCTCATTCATCTTTGCTGTCTTGGCATGTGGCATTATGTATTACTTCTACGACAGTGCCAATCGCAACAAGGAGTTGGAAGCTTATGAGTATGCGATGCAAAGCAGCGATCCGATGGTACTGCAGAGTTATCTCGATACCTACAAGGATGCAGATGAAGCACATCGCGATTCCATTATGGCTCATCTAGACCTGTTGAAGCAGAACGACCAGGATTGGACCAATGCGGTAGTGAGCGGATCGAAAGAAGCTTTGGAGGATTATCTCCAGAAGTATCCTAACAGTTTGCACAAACAGGAAGCTTTGCTTAAAATAGATTCCCTCGACTGGAATGTAGCTAAGGCTGCAGATACAGCTGATGCCTACCAGGCATACCTGAATGCTCATACAGATGGTGCTCATATCGAAGAGGCTGAAAATGCCCTGAAGAAGGTGAAGAGCCGTGACCTCCAGCCAGAAGAAAAGCAGATGGTAAGCGGATTGTTCCGTCAGTTCTTCCAGAGCATCAATTCCCGTAATGCGGATGGATTGACTGCTACCTGCGAGGATATTCTCTCTTCCCTGCTTGGTAAGAACTCGGCTACCAAGGCTGATGTCGTTACCTTTATGGACAAGCTCTATAAAGATAATGTAGCCAATATGAACTGGCACATCAACAACGACTACCAGATCAAGAAGCGCGAGGTTGGCGATGAGGAATATGAGTATCAGGTACAGTTCTCTGCCCGTCAGGACGTAGATTTGACAGATGGCACCAAGAAGGAACAACTCTTTAAGATTTCTGCAGTTGTTTCACCTGATGGCAAAGTTTCTGCCTTCAATATGAACAAGGTTTCTGAGCCACAGCAATAGAATTTTCTGATTAAAAGATTCGTAGTTCTAAAACAATATAAAAGAATCATAAGATTCAAAAACAATATAAAAAGAAAGCTCCGATGGATTTGTTGAGTCCATCGGAGCTTTCTTTTTTCCTTTTACTTTGCTTCCTTCATCTGTCGGAGCAATTCCTTCTGTTTTTCATTCAAGCCAGTTGGCAACTTCACGTTATAGGTAATCATCAGATCACCGAAGGTTCCATCACCTCTGTCATACCCCTTGCCGCGAACACGTACCTTGGTACCATTCTGGGTTTCCGGTTTGATTTTCAGTTTAATCTTTGAACCATTGCTCAATGTGATGATACCCTCACCACCGAGCAGTGCGGTGTACATGTCGATATTCACATTCATGTTCATCTCGCCCGTATTCGTTCTGGCGCTATGACCACCGCAGCCACCGTTGCATCCGCCTGTACCATATTCGGCACCGGCACCGAAACCAGCACCTGCTCCGCCGAATCCGCCAAAGCCACCGAAACCGGCACCTTGTGAACCGCGGGCACGACCTCCGCCGAAGAGATTTTCGAAGAAGCTGGAGAAACCACCTCCTCCACCGAAGCCACTGAAGTCGAAGCCTTCGAATGGATTTCCACCTGCGGCACCTCCGCCGGCAGCTCCATCATAGCCTCCACCGCCGAAGCCTCCTACATTCTTCCACTGTTCGCCGTACTGGTCGTACTTAGCACGCTTTTCCGGATCCGAAATCACCTCATACGCCTCGTTCAGCGCCTGGAACTTAGCCTTTGCCTTTGGGTCGTTAGGATGCAAATCCGGATGAAACTGTTTAGCACGCTTGCGATATGCAGCGCGCACATCCTTCTGCGGGATGTTCTTATCTACACCGAGAATCTTGTAATAATCTACAAATGCCATAGTATAATACCTCCTATTTTTATGATTTTTATAAGAATCCAACAAAAAGTATGCCGTAATTGCCAACTTTTTTGTAATTTTGCAGTTGAAACAAATAAATTCGAGAAAAAAGTATGAAACAGTTATTCGCAGCGCTCTTGTTGGCGCTCACTTTTAATTCGCAGGCAATGGCTCAGCCGCGCACCGTCAAACTCAGAGTGATTCAGACGAGTGATGTCCATGGTTCTTTCTTCCCATACGATTTCATCAATCGCAAACCGAAGGCAGGAACCCTGGCACGTGTATCCTCTTATGTAAACGATCTGCGCAAGACCTATAAGGACAATGTCATCCTCCTGGAGAATGGCGATATCCTTCAGGGACAACCTACCTGCTATTTCTATAATTATGTCAACACCCAGGCTCGTAATGTAGCAGCTGATGTCGTCAACTATATGAAGTATGATGCCCAGGCTTTCGGTAATCACGATGTAGAGACTGGACATGCGGTTTATGATAAGTGGATCAAGGAGTTAAACTGCCCGGTGCTGGGTGCCAACATCATTGATACCAAAACCGGTGAGCCTTATGTGAAGCCTTATATCATCCTGAACCGTGAGGGTGTGAAGATAGCCGTTCTCGGTATGTTGACTCCAGCTATTCCTAACTGGCTGACAGAGAATCTCTGGAGCGGAATGAAGTTTGAGAATATGGTGACCAGTGCCCGTAAATGGATGAAGATTATCCAGGAGAAGGAGAAGCCGGACGTAGTCATTGGCGTCTTCCACAGCGGTAAGGATGGCGGTATTGTCACTCCTGAATATGAGGAGGATGCCTCCCTGCGGGTAGCAAAGGAGGTGCCAGGCTTCGACATGGTACTCTTCGGACATGACCATACCCGCTGCAATGAGACGATCCTGAATGTGGAAGGTAAGCCTGTGGTGTGTCTCGACCCTGCCAATAATGCACTGAATGTGGCAGATGCCGAGGTGACCATTACCCTGAACAAGAAGAAGGTGAATGGCAAAAAACAGTATGTTGTGACAGACAAAAAGATAGTTGGCAGTCTGCCAGATGTGACAAAATGTCCTATTGATGAGGATTTCATGAAGGCATTCGAGCCTCAGATTGCAGAAATCAACAAGTTTGTCAGCAAGCAGATCGGAACTTTCAAGAATACCATTCACAGCCGCGAGTCTTTCTTCGGCAGCTGCGCCTTCAATGATTTCATCCTCAACCTGCAGCTTCAGATCACGAATGCTGATATTGCCTTCAATGCGCCCCTCCAGTTTAATTCTACCATCCAGGCGGGACCTATCTACGTTGGTGACATGTTCAATCTCTATAAATATGAGAATCAGCTCTATGTGATGCGCCTTACAGGTGAGGAGATCCGCAAGCATCTGGAGATGAGCTATGACCTCTGGGTGAATACGATGAAGAGTCCTGATGACCATCTGCTCCTGCTCGATACCCAGACCAAGGGCGATCAGCAGCGTCTGGGCTTCAAGAACCTCTCCTTCAATTTTGACAGTGCTGCCGGCATCGATTATGAGGTTGATGTTACCAAGCCAGACGGCGAGAAGGTGAAGATTCTGCGTATGAGCAATGGTCAGCCTTTCGATGAAAAGAAGTGGTATAAGGTAGCTGTGAACAGTTATCGCGGCAATGGCGGCGGAGAGCTCCTCACCCGTGGTGCCGGTATTCCAAAGGATAGTCTGGATGGCAGAATCATCTATCGCAGTGAGCGCGACCAGCGTTACTATCTGATGGAGGCCATCGAAAAGATGGGAACCGTAGATGCCAAGGCAAACAACAACTGGAAGTTCGTGCCGGAAGCATGGACCAAGCCTGCTGCCCAGCGCGACTATGAGTTGCTTTTCGGAAAGAATAAATAATAGATTATGAAATATTGGTTTATATTTTGCAAGACAGATATCTTGCTCGAGAAGAGAGAAGATGGAACCTATACGATTCCATGTAGTGAGGAAAGTCCGATAGCAACCAAGCCTTGGACCCATATCCTCAACATCACACCGATGAATGACGGTACGGAAGTGAAGACTTTCACCATTCCAGAGCCCGTAACCGACAATCCGAAATATGAGATGTGCGGTTTGCGTCCTAGCTTTTACAAGCTCTCCCCAGAGTTGTATCAGAAAGCGGGAAAATGTCAGGAGCTGAACTATTGGGATATGAACACACAGTTTTGCGGTGTATGCGGTTCACCTATGAAGATGTCAACAGATATCAGTAAGAAGTGCACCGAGTGTGGCAAGTCTGTCTGGCCCTCTCTGGCTACAGCCATCATCGTTCTTATCAAGAAGGGCGATCAGGTGCTGCTGGTTCATGCCCGCAACTTCAAGGGTAACTTCGATTCCCTGGTAGCCGGTTTTGTGGAAACAGGTGAAAGTCTGGAGGAAGCTGTTCATCGTGAGGTGATGGAAGAGACAGGTCTGACCATCAAGAACCTCAAGTATTTCGGTTCCCAGCCATGGCCGTTCCCAAGTGGCTTGATGGTAGGATATACAGCCGAATATGTAGATGGTGAGATTCATCTTCAGAAGGAAGAACTTTCCCGCGGCAAATGGTTCAGCAAGGACAATCTCCCTATTCTGCCGGAGAAATTGTCGATAGCACGCAAACTCATTGATGCCTGGTTGGAGAATAGAATATAAACTTTCGCAAGCAGACTATACTCGCCCTGGACTAATGATAAGTATAGGGTAGAATCTTAAAATGAAGAAATACAGAAGAGATGAAAGAAAAACTTTGGAATGCGAATTACATCAAGGTGATGACCACCAACTTTCTGCTCTACTTTGCCTTCTATCTCCTCACCCCACTCCTTCCACTCTATCTGAGTGAAACTTTCGGGGCTACGAAGGATGTGATAGGCATTGTTCTGAGCGGATATACGGTGGCGGCACTCATCATCCGTCCGTTTAGCGGATATGTGGTGGATGGATTTTCCCGTAAGAAAGTGCTGATGGTCTGTCTGACGGCTTTTGCCATCTTCTTTGCAGGATACATAGCAGCCAGCACCATTCTGATGTTTGCCATCTGCCGAACCCTGCATGGTGGACCTTTCGGAGCGGTAACTGTTGCCAACAGTACCTGTGCCATCGATGTCTTGCCATCGAGCAGACGCAATGAGGGTATCGGTCTTTATGGATTGAGCAACAACTTCGCCATGGCGATAGCCCCTTCCATAGGTATCTATCTGCACAATCTGGTGGGTAGCTATATGGTACTTTTCTGGATAGCCTTTGTGGTAGCCATTGCTTCTGTAGTGATAGCTGGAACGGTGAAACTCCCAGAGAAGGAAATCATCAGAAACAAGGAGAAGCTCTCGCTCGACCGCTTCTTCCTGACCCGCGCCTGGCTGTTGGCCATCAACATCTGCATGTTTGGTTTCTGCTGGGGTGTATTGAGCAACTATCTCGCCATTTACAGTAAGGAGGAATTAGGCATTACCGGAGGAACGGGTACCTATTTTGCAATCCTCTCTATGGGATTGTTCATGAGCAGATTGCAAGGCAGAAAGGCTTTGAGTCAGGGTAAGCTGACCCAGAATGCTGCCGAAGGAATGCTGATATCGCTCGTTGGTTTTACGATATTCGTAGCCATCAAGCATCCGATAGCCTACTATCTTTCAGCTGCATTGATAGGATTGGGAAATGGTCACCTGTATCCAGCCTTTCTGAATATGTTTATCAATGTAGCCCGCCACGACCAGCGTGGTACTGCCAACAGCAGTATTCTGACCGGTTGGGACCTGGGATTCGGAATCGGTTGTCTTCTGGGTGGTGTTGTAGCCGAGCATTTCGGTTATAGTGGTGCCTTCTGGATGGTAGCAATCGAAAATGCTGCCGCAGTGGTATTGTTCTTTGCTGCCTCCCGGACATTCTTTGAAAAAAGAAGACGAAACGATTAGCAAAGGGATAAAAAAGTATAAGTTTTTTCCAGGTAAAAGTTTAGCTTCCATCAAGGGCTAAACTTTTACCCTTAAGGCTAGAAATATTTTCCCTTAAGGGAAATTATATTTTTCCTTAAGGATAAATCTTTTTTTCCTTAAGGGTAAGTTTACTGCTGGTTTTAAACCGGTATAGAAGTCCAATTAAAGAAAAAGAGCATTCGTAAGGATTGTGGAAACAAGCCCTTTCGAATGCTCTTTGCAATTTTCTTACATGCTTTCTCTCTTAGAATGGGAGATCGTCTGCGCTGCCTCCTGCTGCTGGAGCTGCTGGCTGAGCTGGAGGGAATGGAGCAGTTGCACCCTGAGCAGGAGCAGGAGCTGCCTGAGGAGCCGCACTTACTGGAGGGAATGGAGAACCAACTGGCTGCATGCCACCCTGCATAGCAGCAACAGCATTAGGATCTACACGCTGAATATTCCAAGCGCGGACACTGTTGAACCAACGACCATTATATTCGTGTGCATCCAAATCAAAAGAAACCAAAAGTTCCTCACCACTCTGGATGTTGAACTGAGCAAGACGATCTGCTCCGAAAACATCGAAGCAAAGCTTCTTTGGATACTGCTCGTGAGTTTCGATAACGAACGACTGAGCCTTCCACTCACCTCTTGCAGAAACGCCGCTTCTTTCAGGTAAAACGGCAATTACCTTTCCTTGTAATTCCATATTATTATTTTAAAAATTGTTTCAATCCTTCGCCTGCCGAGCCCCATTTTCATCGAGAATCAAAAGATGTATGAAGAGGCTCAAAAACGAGTGAATCTATCTGTTATTTTTCTTTCTGACTGCGAAATTACTAAAAATAGTTTTAAAACAAAAACATTTCTTCGATTATTTTTGTCTATCCCCAATATTTTTTGTATTTTTGTGCTCATAATTGCGCAAATGCTCCAATTTACCCGTCAAGTAAGGAGCATCAGCAATGAAAATGAGATAAGTAATATAGAAAATTAATAATATAAAATAACGACTCATGAGATTTACAGTTTCAAGTTCAGCATTGAACAGCAAGCTCAATATGCTTGCTAAGGTGATTGGCAGCAAGAATTCTCTGCCTATCCTTGACAATTTCCTGTTTCAAGTTGCCAACGGCGAGATGACCATCACCGCAAGCGACAGTGACAACATCATCAAGAGTACCATCGCTCTCACTGACTGCGATGGCGAAGGCGAGTTCTGCGTTGCCAACCGCGTCATCCTGGATGCATTGAAGGAGTTGCCTGAGCAGCCTCTCAGCTTCGATGTAGATACAGATAGTTATGCCATTAAGATTGTATATCAGAATGGTCTCTATAATTTCACAGGCTTGAATGCTGAAGACTATCCTCCAACACAGGATATGGGTGATGCCTGCACTACCCTCGTCTTGCCAGCACAGGTGCTGATCGACAATATCAACCGTTCTCTCTTTGCAACAGCCAGCGATGAGCTGCGCCCAGTAATGAATGGTATCTATTTCGACCTTACTCCAGAAGCGCTTGCCATCGTTGCAAGTGATGGCCATAAGTTGGTAAGAAGCAAGAACTTCACTGTCAAGAGTGAGACTCCTTCTTCATTCAACCTGCCAAAGAAGCCAGCATCATTGCTGAAGAACATTCTGAGCAAGGATGATGAGGCAACCATCAAGTTTGATGCACGCAGAGCTGAGATTCAGTTTAGCGATGGCGTATTGAAATGCCGCCTCATTGATGGTCGCTATCCTAATTACAACTCAGTGATTCCTGCCAACAACCCATGTGAGATAACCGTAGATCGCAAGGGCTTGCAGAGTGCATTGCGCCGTGTTTTGCCATTTGCCAGCGAGAGCAGCCAGCTGATCCGTTTCCATATCGAGAGCGGCCGTTTCGAGGTTTCTTCAGAAGACATCGACTTTTCTACTTCTGCCAAGGAAGTATTGGCTTGCGAATATAGCGGTTCCAGCATCAGCATCGGTTTCAAGGGTAGCAGCTTGATGGAAATCCTGGGTAATCTGAACAGCGATCAGGTTGTCTTCCACTTGGCTGATCCTAGCCGTGCCGGTATCATTGTACCAGCTGAGCAGCCAGAAAACGAGGACATCCTCATGCTCATCATGCCAATGCTCCTTAACGAATAAGGAGCTTGGTTCATCTAAACACCCCTTCCCTATCAGTAATATATAGTAATAAATACTAGAAGTAATGAAATTAAATCTTACTAAGCCTCTGATCGTGTTCGACCTAGAGACTACTGGTCTTGACATGGTGAAAGACAGAATCATCCAGATCTCCTATATCAAGGTGTATCCAGATGGAACAGAGGTACGTAAAAACCAGTTTATCAATCCAGGGAAGCCAATCCCTGAAGAGGTGGTTGCTCTTACAGGTATCAGCAATGATGATGTAAAGGATGCACCAACCTTCAAGCAGTTGGCGGCTACCTTCAACCAGGAGTTCTCCGGTTGTGATTTTGCTGGCTATAACTCCAATCATTTCGATGTACCTATGCTTGCAGAGGAATTCCTGCGTGCCGGCATCGATTTCGATTTCTCTAAGTGTCGCCTCATTGATGCCCAGAACATCTTTATGAAGATGGAGCGTCGTAATCTGGCTGCTGCATACAAGTTCTATTGCGGTAGAAAGATGGAGGAAGACTTCGAGGCACACCGCGCCGACCAGGATACCGAGGCTACCTATTGCGTACTGAAAGGCGAGCTGGACCGTTATGCCCCTGGTGTTCAGGAGGAAGCCGACCGTGTACTCAATAATGACATGGACGAGCTTGCGGAGTTCTCCAAGCGCAACGACAATGTAGATTTTGCCGGACGCATAGTCTGGCAGGAGTTGAAGGATGCCGACGGCAATGTGATACTCGACGAAAAGGGCAATCCTCGCAAGCACGAGGTATTCAACTTCGGCAAATACAAAGGATGGGATGTGGCAGAGATTCTGACCAAGGATCCTGGTTACTTCACCTGGGTATTGGGAAGCGATTTCACCAACAATACCAAGCAGGTACTCACCCGTATCCGTCTGCGCGAGTTCAACAAGAGAATGGGAAAATAATATGTTAAAAGGAAAGAAAATCGTATTGGGCATTACGGGTTCCATTGCAGCCTACAAGTCATGTCTTATCATCCGTGGTCTCATCAAGAAGGGAGCTGAGGTGCAGGTGGTCATTACGCCTGCCGGTAAGGAGTTCATTACCCCTATCACCCTCTCTGCCCTGACCCACAAGCCCGTGGTAAGTGAGTTCTTCTCACAGCGTGATGGTACCTGGAATTCGCACGTGGATCTCGGTCTCTGGGCGGATGCCATGGTCATTGCACCATGTACGGCATCTACCATGGGCAAGATGGCGCATGGTATTGCCGACAATATGCTCATCACCACCTATCTCTCCATGAAGGCACCAGTCTTCATAGCTCCTGCCATGGACCTTGATATGTACAAACATCCTTCTACCCAGGCTAACATGAAGACCCTTCTCGGCTATGGTAACCATATCATCGAACCGGAAGTGGGATTCCTTGCATCTGGATTAGAGGGAAAGGGACGTATGGAGGAACCGGATGTCATCGTGGATTACCTGGATAGATACTTCAATATGATGGAGAGTGCCGATGAGGTTGCTGATGTAGAATCAGAGAACCAGAAGACTGCAGAGAAAGACCTCTGTGGTAAGAAGGTGATGATTACAGCGGGACCAACCTATGAGAAGATTGACCCTGTGCGTTTCATCGGCAATTATTCTTCAGGAAAGATGGGATTCGCACTTGCCGAAGAATGTCTCCGCCGTGGTGCGGATGTTACTTTGGTGGCAGGTCCTGTCTCGTTAGATTGTAGTCCTGCTATCCACCGCATCAATGTGGAGAGCTGTGAAGAGATGTATCAGGCAGCCACAGCAGCCTTTGCTTCATCTGATGCAGCCATTCTCTGTGCAGCCGTAGCAGACTTCCGTCCTGCCAACGTAGCTGATAGGAAAATCAAGCGCGAAAAGGATGACCTGGAGCTGACACTGGTGCCTACCCATGACATCGCAGCAGCCTTGGGACAGATGAAACAAAAGAATCAGCGAATCGTAGCTTTCGCCCTGGAAACCAACGATGAAGAGAGTAATGCACAGAAGAAGAGAGTGAAGAAAAACGCCGACTTCATCGTGCTCAACTCTACCCGTAATCCGGGCACTACTTTCCGTACTGACGACAATCAGATTACCATCATCTCTGAAAAGGGAAAGAAAGAATATGAAAAGAAACCGAAGACTGAGGTGGCTCACGACATCATTGACGAGCTGGCTCTCCTGTTTTAGTCCGGTATCTTTAGCTGCTGGTCTCCTGTGCTGCAGTCCTTCTACGATTTCAGCACAGGAGCTGCAAGCTAAGATTACCATCAACCATGCCCAGATCTCGGGCACGGAGAAAGGCGTATTCGACAATCTGCAACAGACCTTGCAGCAATTCGTCAACAATCGCCAATGGACTCATCTTCAGTTTCAGAAGAACGAACGCATCATCTGCAACTTCAATATCACCGTCACCAAGTATGACAGAGACCAGAATCTCTTTACCTGCAAGGCGCTGATACAGGCCAATCGCCCCGTCTTCAATTCGGCATACACCTCCACCTTATATAATAATGTGGACGATAACTTCACGTTTCGTTTTGCCGAATACGACCAGTTGGAGTTCAATGAGCAGCAGATAGACAATCAGCTTACAGCTCTCTTTGCCTATTATGCATATCTTATCATCGGCATCGATCTGGATAGTTTTGCACCCAAAGGTGGTGAAGACATCCTGCAGCGCTGCATGAATCTGACAAACAATGCCCAGAATCTGGATTATCCCGGATGGAAGGCTTTCGCTGATGACCGCAACCGATATGCCATCATCTCAGACTATCTGGATGGAGCGTTGGAACCCTTCAGGCAGTTACAGTATGACTACTATCGGAAAGGACTCGACGAGATGGCAAATAATGCGGAACGAGGTCGTACCGAGATAACCGCAGCCCTGGAAACAGGACTGAAGAAGGCGAAGGAAAACCGCCCGCTCAGTTTGTTGCCACAGATATGGACCGACTTCAAGAAGGATGAACTTGCCAACATCTATCGCGGCAAGGGAACCCAAAAGGAAAAGGAGAGCATCTATGAACTCCTCTTCTCCATCAATCCTTCACAGAATAAATATTGGGATCTGGTCAAGGAATAATCTTTCAGGAATCATCTGTCTGGATAGATTTTTCAGGTTGGAATCTTCATGAGATCATCTTCCAGAACGGAAGCTTCTGAAAATCAGAATCAGCTTTCCCTTTATATCTTTATCAAAAAGTAGAATAAATATGCTCAAGCAATTATATATCAAGAACTTCACGCTCATCGACGAGCTGAACATCTCTCTCTATCCTGGCTTCTCCGTCATCACGGGTGAGACAGGAGCAGGAAAGAGTATCATCCTCGGTGCCATCGGACTGCTTCTGGGTAACCGTGCCGACAGCAAGGCGATCAAGGCTGGAAGAGACCGATGTGTGATAGAGGCTCACTTCGATCTCTCTAGATATGGTATGCAGAAATTCTTTGATGATAACGACATCGACTATGATGCCGATGATACAATCATCCGAAGAGAGTTGACTGCAGCCGGCAAGAGCCGTGCCTTCATCAATGACACCCCGGTGCCTCTCACCCGTATGAGAGAATTGGGAGAGCAACTCGTGGATATCCATTCGCAGCATCAGAATCTTCTTCTGCAGAAAGAAGACTTCCAGTTGAATGTGGTGGATATCATCGCTCAGGATGCCGACCAGCTCAAGGTTTACCAAAAGGAGTATTATGCTTATCGCAAAGCCAAAGAACTTCTGGAAGAGCTGAAAGCCGAGATTGCCAAGAACCGTGAGAACGAGGAGTTTATGCGCTTCCAGCATAAAGAGCTGGATGATGCAAATCTGCAGGAAGGCGAATTGGAACAGCTGGAGCAGGAAGCAGAGACCCTGAGCCATTCGGAGGACATCAAGACCGCTCTCTACGAGGCAGACAGTGCGCTTTCAGGAGACGACGACAGTATACTTGACAAACTGAAGAATGCCACTCATCAACTGGAAAATATCTGTGATGTCTATCCAAGCATGGCTGATGTGACTGGCAGAATGCAGAGCAGCTATATCGAACTGAAGGACATCGCACAGGAAATCAGCAGTAGTGTAGATCACGTGGAATTCGATCCTAACCGATTGGATGCCATCAATACCCGTCTGGACAAACTCTACACCCTGCAGCAGAAGTTCCATGTGGAAACGGTGACCGAACTCATTGCTACCCGTGACCGCATCGCAGAACAGCTTGCACATATCGATAATGGCGATGAAGACATCGAAGAGAAGGAAAAAGAAGTTGCAGCTCTCCTTGCCAAGGCTGAAAAGCAAGCTGCCCTACTCACTTCTATCCGTCAGAAATCAGCAAAGGCCATCGAAAAAGAGATGAAGGGCAGACTCATCCCGCTGGGCATTCCGAATGTGAGATTCGAGATTGCCTTCGCAGAAAAGCCACTGTCAGGAAATGGTGCCGATAAGGTCAGCTTCCTCTTCAGTGCCAACAAGAGTACCCAGCTACAGCCTGTCAGTCAGGTTGCTTCGGGTGGTGAGATTGCCCGTGTGATGCTCTCGCTGAAGGCTATGATCAGTGGAGCCGTAAAGTTGCCAACTATCATCTTTGATGAAATTGATACCGGTGTAAGCGGTAAGATAGCAGAAAAGATGGCAGATATCATGGAAGAAATGGGACTCCAGAACCGACAGGTACTCTCTATCACTCATCTGCCACAGATAGCAGCCAAGGGTAGCCATCATTACAAGGTATTGAAGGAGGAAACCGAGAACGGAACCATCTCGCACATGAAAGAACTCAACAACCAGGAGCGCATTGAGGAAATTGCCCAGATGCTCAGTGGCAGTGACATCACGCAGGCAGCTCTTGCCAATGCCAAAGAATTATTGAGAATATGAAAAGAATAAATATGATACTGATGGGACTGATGCTGGGTGCATCATCCCTCTTCGCTCAGCCAGGCTCTGTACAGAAAGCCGCCAAGAGCGTATTTACACTCACCACCTTCAACAAGGATGGTAACATCATCTCTTCTACACAAGGAGTGTTTATTGATAACAAGGGAACGGCTATCGGTACCTTCAAACCGTTTATCGGTGCTGTAAAGGCTACCATCGTGGATGCCAGCGGAAAGTCGATGGACGTGGATGCCATCCTCGGAGCCGATGAACTTTACGATGTGGCTAAGTTCAGGGTACTGGGTAATACCACGGCTGCCAACATTGCTACGGCAGAATCACCTGCGGGCAGCAAGGTCTGGCTCGTTCCTTATTCTATCAAGAAGTCACCTTTCCAGCAGGAGGATATCGCAAGCGTTGAGAAGTTTAAGGAAACTTACAATTACTACATCTTCTCCAACACCGTACCGGACAATGCAGTGGGTTGCCCATTCGTCAACAAAAGCGGACAGGTGATTGGTATCATGCATAGCAATGGTCAGGTAACTGCCATTGATGCCAATTATGCCAAGGAGTTGAAGGTGACAGGTCTTTCCACACTGGATGCAGCCCTTCGCGAAACAGGCATCCGTACCGCTCTTCCTGATACCGAACAGGAGGCGATTACGATGATGACGCTCAACAAGTCTCAGGTGTCCCGCGACATCTATGATAAGTATGCAGATGAGTTTATGACAAAGTTCCCTGCTTCAGCATTCGGCTATAAGGAAAAAGCAACTCTTCTTGTAGATAAGAACGAGTTTGCCGAGGCTGCCAAATGTATGGAAGAGGGAATCAAGAAATCTTCTGCCAAGGATGAAGCCCACTCCAATTATTCTGATGTCATCTATCAGAAACTGATCTATAAGGGTGATTCAGCCTATACAGCCTGGACTTACGACAAGGCGATAGATGAGGCACAGAAGGCATACGCCATCAATGCTAATCCTGTATATCAGCATCAGGAGGCACGCATCATCTTTACCAAGGGTAATTATCAGAAGGCATACGATATGTTCATCGCCCTGACCAAGACTTCAGTCAAGAATCCGGAAATCTTCCTGGAGGCAGCTCAGGCTAAGATTCAGCTCAAGGCTCCAGCTACAGAGATCAAGGTCTTGCTGGACAGTGCTGTCAATGAGGCTAAGAACTCGGGCACTATGGCTGGTCCTTACTATCTGGCTCGTGGTGATTTCCAGGCAGAACAGGGAGAGTATCGCAGTGCTATAGCTGACTACAATATGTACGATTCGATAGTCCGTCCTGTTAATCCTGCATTTTTCTATGCAAGATACAAGGCTGAGACCAAGTTGCGCATGTGGCAGCCAGCGCTGATTGATATTGCCCGTACCTGCTACCTCGCTCCTAACGAGCCTACCTATTTTGCAGAATGGGCTAGTCTTGACTTGCGTGTGAAGCGATATGCAGAAGGCATCAGTGCAGCCAAGCATTGCATAGAGATTGCTCCAGAATATGCCGATGGTTATCTCCTCCTCGGTTTGCTCCAGATGGAGAATAAGCAGAAGGAAGAGGCTCGCAAGAACTTGGAAAAAGCAAAGGAACTGGGAGATACCCGTGCTGAGGGTTATCTCAAAAAACTGAAATAATCAGATTAATTGAAATAACCAGATTAATTGAAATAACAAAATTGAAGGTGGTAATAATTGCACTTTCAAACGCCCTGAAAGGGCAAAAGCTCATAGGAGGGTGTGTCAAAAGTCCAAGACACACCCTCTTCTTCGTTTCTTCAAGAACGCAAGCCCGCTAGGTGTCTCGGAGAATTTGAACACCGCCCCCGCTAGGTGTCTCGCCGGATTTGCAATCCGGCGTTAAAAAATGTCCTAACCTATTTAGGCTCTGCGGATTTGTAATCCGCAGCAAAGGAGTATGCTTTTCCTTTTGTTGGGGGATTACAAATCCCCCAGTTCTAATAGGTCGAACCTTTTTTTACGGCGGATTGCAAATCCGCCGGGACGCCTAGCGGGATTCATACATCCCCAGGGCGTTGCCCTGGGCTAGGAGCTTTTGGGCCTTCAGCCCGTTCTTGAGCCACAAGCGAAAATTCTGTGATATAAAACAAAAAGTGGATTAACCTTTCGATTAATCCACTTTTGTGATTCCGTTGGGGTTCGAACCCAAGACCCACAGCTTAGAAGGCTGTTGCTCTAATCCAACTGAGCTACGGAACCAACACTGCTATTTTTCATTAGCGAGTGCAAAGGTAATACTTTTTTGCGAAACTACCAAATTTTCCCGCATCTTTTTTACAATAAAACCGAATATTATGCAACTTTTCTCCTTCTATGAATTGAAAAGCGCATAATATTCGGTATTCCTCATTCTTTTATGCATCAAAAAGAACGAATATCTTTTATGCATCAAAAAGAATGAATATCATCTTCCACTTATTATTCAGTAATCAGTGTAAACTCTGAACCAGAAGCATAATCCTGACCATTCTGTTCATTCAATGCACGCAGACGGAAGTAGCGAGCCTTGACAGGCCTGTTCAACATCACCTTCTGCAGCTTGGCAGTCTTCTCAAAATGACCCTTCAGGATTGGCTCACCCCAAGTCTTGTTGTCGTTGCTGACGTAGATTTCATAATCCTTGATGCAACCATTCAGAGAACCATCCTGGCGTGCCAGATAAGTAAAGCCCTTGATGACCTTCTGCTTGCCAGCATCGAAGTCAACCCAGTGAGGATACTTCGCCAATGTAATGGAATACATCGTATGCCAGAATGTAGAAGGATCGCCATCTACCAAGTAGGCAGCATCACCCTCATCAGGTTCCTGGCTGGAAGCAAAGGCAATCTGAAGACCGGATGTCTGCTGATTCTGCTGCATCTTCTTCATCATCTCCTTCACCATCTCACGACCGGTAGCTGAAACCTTCACGATATTTCCAAGCTCAGACTTCACCGCTGGACGGATGATGAATCCGAATGTGGTAGGAGTACTGCGTACCTGATCTGGCGTCAAAGGACCACCCTGTCCACAGCTGGCACCGCCCAATCCTGTAACCTTTGCATCCAGGTGCAAGTGAGTACCGCTGCTCTTTGGCAACTGATATGGATGTGCTGCCAAAGTCAACTCCTGCTGACTCCAAGGCAATGCTGAGGCAGACATAGTACTGTCAGAGATGAATACTACACCCTGCTGGCTGTCGTTGGTAACGGCACACCAACGAACCTCCTCGCGGTTGCCCTGTGCTTGTGGCTTAGGAAGCATGATGCCCTGCTCTGCTACCGGACTGTGGTACCAACCGATAAACTGGCTGGTCTTGCGGTCGTTATAGTTGTTGACAGGTCCGCGTCCATAATAATCATACTGGTTCAACTCGCTTGGCAATACCATAGAATAGCCGATACGAGGCAAGATGACCTTAGAACGATTAGCACCGATGGCACTCTGCATCTCGATAGAACCATCCTTATAGATAGTATAGATCTGGCGTGAAGTGAACTTCAGGTCAGCATCTGTCAAGGCATGCTTGTTCTTCTCGAAGTTATAGCAAGACTCTGGGTCACGGTCGCGGTTGCTGTAATTCACATCGCATCCCTCCTTACCCTGACTCTCTACAGTAAAGTCGAGCTGGTAAGTACCATCCTTCTTGGCAGTATAGTTCCAGTTCTTCACTACATGCTGCAGGTCGTACAGACCATTCTTGAACCATGCATTGTGGTATCCGATACCGGCATCGTTGTCTGTAGGAGCACGATATGCATCGAGCTTAGGACCATTGCCGTCCTTGATGATATCCTGACTTCCATACTTCAAGCTATAGATAGCACCGGTATTCAGGTCGAATGCCACCTGGAAGTTGCCGCCATTGATGTTGGCACGCTTAGCCGCCTTATCTACCGAAAGCTTCATCGCCTTACCGTTCTTGGCAACAGTAGCAATAGAAGGAGCAGCAACATCAGCGCCCTTCACTCTCAACTGCTCTTCCATCTGAGGATAACCCTTGGCTGCCCAAGGCATATCCTTACCCAGAAGGAACTGGACTGTTACGAAGTACTCGCTCTTTGGATCGAGGCTTGCATAATCGTATGGCAAGGTATAGAATCCCTTTTCGCGAGGCCCCACGATATTCTTGGCACCCTGCAATGGCTGATTCTTTGAAATGCAGACGCCATCCTTATAGAGAGACCATACAATCTGGTAATTCTTGAGAGGCTCGAAGTAGTTCTTGTTGAAGATTTCAATCTGTCCCAGCTTCATATCTACAGCCTTCACACCTACATTCTGATAAACCTTCTTTACCTCATAGTACTGAGCCTTAGGTGAGAAGTCTGGGCGAACGATACCATTCATGCAGAACATACCATCGTTTGGCTTGTTGTCCTTACCGAAGTCACCACCGTATGCCCAGTAGGTCTTTCCGGTTACAGGATCCTGTTTGTTAAGAGCCTGGTCAACCCAGTCCCAGATAGCTCCACCCATGAAGAAGTTGGTGCTCTCGATGGCATTCCAGTAATCTATCAGGTTACCGCAGGCATTACCCATAGAGTGAGCATACTCAGAGATATGGAACGGATACTTCAGCTTGTACTTGCCCTGCACGGCTCCCTGAACCCAGGCGATGGAAGGATACTGGTTAGAACCCATATCCACGATATCATTGTTGCGCTCATACTGAACTGGGCGGCTGGTATCATAAGCCTTGATGGCATTATAGCAATCTACGAAAGTCTTGCCAGGACCAGCCTCGTTACCCAAACTCCAGATTACTACAGATGGATGATTCACGGTAGCGTGTACCATCTCCATGTTTCTGGCGATATGAGCGTTGCGGAACTCTGGTACATGAGAAAGACTCTGCTTGCCATAGTAGTACTCATGGCTCTCGAGGTTAGCTTCATCCTCCAGATAGATACCATACTTATCGCAGAGATAATACCAGTAAGGTGCATCAGGATAGTGGCAGTTGCGCACATGGTTGATGTTTCCACGCTTCATCAGGAAGATTTCGTTCTCCATCTGCTCGCGGGTAGCAGTATGACCTAACAGTGTATTGTTCTCATGACGGTTGACACCCTTCAGCTTGATAGGCTGTCCGTTGAGATAGTAATATCTTCCAGCCAATCCGAACTCATCCTTCTCGGCAGGAGTCTCCTTGATTTCCACCTTTCTGAAGCCCACGATGGTAGAGAAGGTCTGCACGGTTCTGCCCTTGGCATCCTTCAGTTCTCCTACCAATGTATAACGATAAGGAGCTTCTGCACTCCAGAGCTTCACCTTGTTGGCAGCATCGAGCGTAGTCTCCAGAACAATCTCTCCCTTGGAATTCAGTTTTCCTACGAGAGGAGTAGAAGCTGTAATGCCTTCCATCAGGTCATTGTCGTCGGAATAGAGACGGTTGGCATAGAGTGAATACTGCAAGGTATAACCCTTGATGGCCTTCTTGGAAAGGTTCTGCAACTGTGCCGTGATATGCAAGGTGGCATGGCTGTAGGTTTCATCCAAGTCAGGAATAGCCTTGAAGTCTCTTACCTGAACCTGTGGCTTGGCAACCAGAGCAACGGTGCGGAAGATACCAGGCAAGCGGAACATATCCTGACTCTCCAGGAAAGAACCGTCTGAATGGCGATAAACCTCCACAGCTACGGTATTCTCCTCACCCTCCTTATTAAGATAAGGTGTGATGTCGAATTCAGCCAGGTTGCGTGAGTTTTTGGAGAATCCCACATACTTACCATTTATATATAGGTAGAAGAATGAATCTACACCATCAAAGTTGAGATAGATCTGCTGACCCTTCCAATCTGCAGGTACGGAGAAGGTTCTGCGATAAGACCCCACCTCATTGCGGTTGCGATAGGTCATCCAGTCGGTAGGAGGTGTACGCATCACTCCACCCTTCCAGTCGTTCATCGGCTGCCAGGAGTGCTGGAAGATGACACGCTGGTTAGAATAGAGCGGATCTCCATACTTGTTGTTTCCATCTTTCTGCAGTCCTGCCAGATTCCAGTTCATCGGCACCTTGATATCGTCCCACTGAGAGACATCATAGTCTGTACGGTAGAAATCCTTAGGACGCTCATCAGGATTTGGAGCCCAATGGAACTTCCATAATCCATCGAGAGATTTCCAGTAAGAACTGTTCTCCGGTAAAACCTTTCTCGCCTCTTCGATATTGCGGAACGAGAAGAACCAAGCATGCGGCTGCTGCTTGTTGACAGCTACGGAATCAGGACTTTGCCACTCCCATCCCGTAGGCGCAGCCTGCTGATTGTAGAAGTAGCCTCCTAAAGTACCATCTGCCCATGCCGATGAGCAAATGAGTCCGGTTAAAAGTAATAAATAAGTTTTCTTCATAAGTTGATGTTATTGTTTCTAATTATTTCCTTTGCAAAGTTACGCTTTTATTTTGAAAAGGCAAAATAGTAGAAGGGAAAAAGCGAGAAAACACCCGATTTTTTGCGATAAGCCTTTAAACTTTGCCCTACCCGATGATTTTTTGCACGAAAAACTTGGCAGAATCACAGAAAAGCTGTATCTTTGTCGCATATAAACAATCTTATGGCAATATAGATATACTAAATATATTATTAATTAATAAATTCAATCTTAAACAAAGACATTTATGGTAAACAGATTCATTCTTAATGAAGTTTCCTATTTCGGTCCAGGTGCCCGCAAGGAGCTTCCTACAGTAATCGCTAGTCGTGGTTGGAAAAAAGCTTTGGTTGTAACAGACAAGGGCTTGATGAAATTTGGCGTTGCCAAGATGGTACTCGACGTATTGGACGAGGCTAACATCGCTTACGAGGTATTTGATGACGTAAAGCCAAACCCAACAGTTTCCAATGTTACTGCAGGTATTGAGGCTTGCAAGAAGGCAGAGGCTGACTTCATCATCGCTATCGGTGGTGGCAGTTCTATGGATACCGCAAAGGGTATCGGCGTGGTTGTTACTAACCCAGAGTTTGCCGACATCGTTTCTCTGGAGGGAGTTGCACCTACCAAGAACAAGTGCTTGCCTATCGTTGCTCTTCCTACTACAGCTGGTACCGCAGCAGAGACCACCATCAACTATGTGATTATCGACGAGCAGCGTCAGCAGAAGATGGTATGCGTGGATCCTAACGATATTCCAGCCGTAGCAATCGTAGATGCAGAGCTGATGTACTCTTTGCCAAAGGGGCTCACCGCAGCTACCGGTATGGATGCGATGACTCACGCTATCGAAGGTTTGATTACCAAGGCAGCTTGGGAGATGAGTGATATGTTCGAGCTCAAGGCTATCGAGATGATTCATAAGTACCTGCCTATCGCAGTGAATGACCCTACCAATCCTGAGGGTCGCAACGGTATGGCTGTAGCTCAGTATATTGCCGGAATGGCATTCTCTAATGTAGGTTTGGGCGTTGACCATGGTATGGCTCACCCAATGAGTGCCCTTCATGATGTTCCTCACGGAGTAGCATGTGCCATCCTGCTTCCTACTGTGATGCGTTTCAATATGGAGGTAAGTGTACCTAAGTATGTACAGATTGCCAAGGTTGTTGGTGTTTACAAGGATGGTATGACCGACCAGGAGGCAGCAGAGGCAGCATGCAATGCTATCGAGGAGTTGTCTAAGTTGGTAGGTATCCCACAGCATCTCAGCGAATTGGGCATCACAGAGGCTGACATCCCTGCCCTTGCCGAGCAGGCATTCACCGATGTATGTACTCCAGGTAACCCTCGCGAGGTTTCTAAGGAGGATATCATCGCCTTGTATCACAAGATCTTGTAATATAGGCTAAAGATACAATCATACTTTAATATTTTAATCGCCCTGAAAGGAACAAGCATAAATAGATGCTTCACCTTTCAGGGCGATTTTTTTATTCATTTAATCCCTCAACTTAGGCTTTTAATTTCTTTGCTTTCATATTTTACTCCTTTCTTAAATTGCATATCAAACTAAGCCATTCTTCTTCAACACGTCCTCCAATGGATTAAGCTCTAGCTTTCCTTCACGATAGGATTTCAGCTCATGGAGGGCATTGTCAAAACCTGATAGAATTTCGTCTTTAGTCATACAAGGCTCTTCTTGAACCATACACGCCTCATTTGCCTCTTTATTTGCAAAGAGTTTTCTTATCCTATCCAAAAGATGGATATCTTGTGTATTAAGCACCTGACGAATAATATCATTCTGTGCTGCTTGTATATTTAATGCTGTCATACAACTCCTTTTTATTTGTTTTAAAATACCGAATATCACTTATTTCCTGCAAAAATACACAGAAGTTTTCAAAATACCAAATATTTCCAGACAAATCTACAAAAAGGTTATTGTTTTCTTTGATTTTCAGAGAATTATTGTTATTTTTGCATCGTTATAGGATATAAATTCTTTATATGTCAGAGATACTATATGCCCTCTCCCATCTTCCCCGCAACTCCAAGCAAAGTGCACGAGTGAGAAACAAATATATCATCAACATAGCTGACAAAGTTGTATTTGGAGCTTTAGATACTTCTAGTTCACTTGCAAACCTAACGAAAGATGCAGAAGGAATAGGTTCTTGTACCATTAGCAAGCGTAATAATCAATCGTAAAAAGCAATGGAAGTTGTAGGAACATATAGGAGAAGTTGCCGGAAAGATTAATATCTGTTTTCGGGAAAGTTAATATCTCCAGCCGCACAACAGCTGTTGTGCGCTTGCATAACAGCTGATATGCGCTCGCACAACACGTGTTGTGCGAGCGGAAACCAACTGCTGTGCACCAACTTATCCAGTCTTTTCCTTTCTCGTATAATCGGACAAAACTCCTTTCACCATTAAGCTTCTGATAATCAGAAAGTATTAATGAGTGTGAAAGGAGAATTGAATTACGAATTTGTTTTTAGAATTTAGTGAAGTATAGCCTCAACAACTTAGAGCGGAGCATCATTTTATCGCCCTTGAGCTTCTCTTTGTAGAAAGCTTCTCGCAGATTGTTGATGCCGTAGCTTCTGATGCTGTCATTCACAACGGTTGCAGGAATATCACCACCATTTTCTCCATGATCCTGATGCCAGTTGTTCTTGTAAGGCGAATGCAGGATCAGACTGTCACCCTTCTGTTCGAATCGGAAATAATAGCCACGGAAGCTGTACATATTCGTGGGGGTAATACTGGCACAAGATATCAGCTTATGCTGCACTCCCCAGAATACACGTTCCTTGGAAAGGTCGAGATAGTTGCCCGTAGCCAACGTATCTACCCGTTCCAGATGCCAGAATCCATCAAAATCTCCATTATCGCTCGTCTCGATGGTACAGGAATTCACTACCAAACAGATAGCTGCTATCAAATATATTATTCTTTTCATTATCTTTTCTCTTTCATAAAGTTAGAACTTGACGATACCTTGTCTTGTCAGGGTAATCTGGAAACCTCTATTGTGTCCCAGCATCTCTGTACTGCCGAAATCCATACCGTAAGCGGCCTTTACCGTATATCTTCTCAAGAAGTGGTAGCTGCCTTCTGCCATGAAGCTCACATTATGATGCTTCTTGGTAAATGGCAGGACATAGGTTCCCCATCCCTTCTGATAGGAGGCAAGTACACGATAGCCGAATTTATCGGAAGGCTGACCATCGAATCCCAGGTGATAGGCGATGAAACGGTTATCCTTCACCTCAATCTTTCCATCTGTATTATAGATTGGCGAACGATAGAGCGGATTACCCATTACCTGTCCCCAATGCTGCCAGCCAGTATAGTTACTGTGATTGTAATAATTGTCCATTCCAGCCAAATGATCAGGAATATTCACGGTATGATCATGGTTATATGGGCCACTCTGGTATTTGGTATGGACGTATTCTAACACAACATTACGAATCCATCTGCCATATTTGATATTCAGTTCCGCACCCAGCATCATGTCCTGGAGGGAATACATAAAGAAGCGATGGCTTTTCTTGCTCTGCCACTCCTTTCCTTCGCCATATCCATTATAATCAAGCATAAACATCTGACTGTCATCCTCGAAGAAATGATCAGCATAAACGCCCAACTTCCAGGTGTCTGCATTATAATTGATGCGCATGAGCCAAGACCCCAACTGGTTGCCGGCAATATTGGCATACTGACCTTCGCCATCATCTTGTCCGCCAGGAATCAAAGCATGCCACATTCCCTTTAATCCTCCTTCTGTAGCTTTGCATTTGAGTCCGCCATTTCCATCATAGGTGTATGGCTTGCCACCAAACTGTGCTGCCATTTCCAAGCCCAATTCGATACTCAAAGGGCAGAATGCGGCTTCGTTTCCTATTCGCAGATAGCCAGCCTTGCTATGATAGAGCACGCCTTCCGAATACTTGGATTTGCGCTGGGTGAAATCATGCTGCCAGTTTTCATCGGTAAATTTTCCAAAAGCTATATGTCCCTTGAGTTGAACCCAATGATTAAGAATAGGTAGCGTCCAATATTCCGGCAAGGCTAATCTTACCTGCGGTACAGGTCGAGCATTAATGCCCAGCGTCTGGCTACCACTGGAAAGCGTCTGGTTCTTCAATTCCATCGGATATTCTTTAGCACCCACACTGAGCACACCATGCAGCCATCTTACTTCTGCAAAAGCCTGCTGCACAATAAACCTGCTGGTAAAATGAGTGGGCAATACCAAATCTACACCATAACCTACTCCCCATCTGTGATGATCATCTGTGGATAGAGGGCGTATCAGACTACCTCTCAGATAGGCATTCGTCTCTTTCAGAGAACTTAAGCCATAACGATTGGCATTGAGCCAAAGGGGTGTTTTGCCCTTTGAAAAAGCAGACTGTATATCTATCCGGTATTCCAGAGCACTATCGAGTCTTAATTTTGCAGGTTCCGCATCTTCCTGCCAACCATATTGCGCCTTCACTGATTGCGGACACGCTACGGTGAGGAGGCAAAGCGAAACTAAACAGAAAACTTTCTTCATATCAATGTTTTATCTATAAAACTGAATAAACACTCATTTTATTGTAGTTTTTGCAGTTACTTTAACATTCCTTACGAAAAGTCGGGCTATAAACCTGGAATGGAAAGATAAAATTCGCCAAAATACAATAATTCAACAATACGTACGTTACATTATATAATATAAGAATTAGATTAGTAAGGTTTTTGTAAACAAGATAAACAATGGAAAATAAAGAAGAACATCTCAAACAAATAGATGTGTTGGCAATAGCCAAGGAGATGAAGAAACATAAGAAACAGTATCTTATCGCTCTTCCTGTCACTTTCGTACTCTCTTGCCTGCTCATCCTCTGCGTGCCAAGGTATTATACAAGTACGGCAAAATTGGCTCCGGAAATATCAAGCTTCAGTTCGAATTCTTTAGGTGATATTGCCTCTTCATTCGGCTTCGACTTAGGAGGAAACTCTGCAAACGGAGATGCCATTTTCCCGGAACTCTACCCTGAGCTGATTGAATCCAACGACTTTATGGTCGGTATGTTTGATGTCAAGGTGAAATCTAAGGATGGAAGTATCAATACTACCTATTATGATTATCTTGCCACCAAGCGACAGACACCTTGGTGGTCTAAAGCGTATAATTCCGTAAAACAGCTGTTTGATACACCTGATTCTACACCCGTAAGTAAAAACAGAAAAGTTAATCCTTTCCAACTTACCCGACGTCAGGATCAGATAGCCCGACTTATGAGCAAAAACATCAAATGTAATATTGATAAGAAGAACTATGTGATTTCCATCACCGTAGAAGATCAGGATCCACTGATATGTGCAACCCTTGCTGATACGGTTCAGACTAAGCTACAGGATTTCATCACTGCCTATCGTACCAAAAAAGCGAAGAAAGACTTAGAGTACTACAAGAAGCTGAGCAGTGATGCCAAGTCAAAATATGAGCGCATCAGACAGCAGTATGGCAGTTATTCAGATGCCAATCAGGATGTGGTATTGGAAAGTTACCGCCTGAAAGCCAACGATATGGAAAATGAGATGCAGTTGCTTTACAACACATACACGAGTCTTCAGGCTCAGGTGCAGCAGGCTCAGGCGAAACTTCTGATGCAAACTCCAGCCTTTACTACCCTGCAGAGTGCATCCGTGCCATTGAAGCCGGCAGGACCTAAGAGAATGCTGTTTGTTCTCGGAATGACTTTTCTGGCTTTTATCGTCGTGACTGTATATTCAATTAGAAAAATGATTTTTAGAGAGTAGAAATAATAATAATGAGGAATATGAATGAACTGAATCATAGTAACCATTCGAAGCGAATAGCCACTAATACTTTGGTGCTATTTGCCAGAATGCTCATTATTACCATTGTCAATCTCTATACTGTGCGCTGGGTTCTGAAAGGTCTTGGTACAGAGGATTATGGCATATACAATGCTGTGGCAGGTGTGGTTACTACTGGCACCTGTATCAGCAGTGTTCTAGCGATGGCTACGCAGCGATTCTATTCTTACGCAATAGGCTTGGGTGAGAAGGAAAAGCTAACCAGAATATTCTCTGCCAGTGTGAATTTAGTTATTGTGTTTTCGATTATCACAATCCTAGTTCTTGAGCTTGTAGGGAATTGGTTTGTTTCCACACAGATGACAATTCCTGCTGATAGACTGTCGGCTGCAAGTTGGGTATTCCAGTTTTCTATATTCTCGTTTGTTTTTACCTTGCTTCAGATACCATATATAGGAGCCATCTTTTCTAATGAAGATATGGGAGTATATGCACTCGTATCTTCAGTAGATTGTTTCATAAAATTGATGATTGCGGCTTTGATCTGTATGTTTGGTATCGATCATCTTATTTTATATAGTGGAGCCATGATGATTGAATCTGGATTAGTGATGGTAGTTTATATGCTTGTTGCTTCTCGCAAATACATCGAATGCAGATATACAACAAAAGGAATAGACAAGGAGCTATACAAAGAATTGATATCATTCTCTGGATGGACATTTTATGGTGCTTTGTCTGGAATGGGCATGACTCAGGGAAGTATCATTTTGCTCAATATCTTCTTTGGTCCACTGGTAAATGCTGCATTTTGTATTGGTAACCAATTATACAATGCCATCAACACGTTGAGCAATAGTATAGTTGTTGCATTCCGTCCAACATTAATCAAATCCTATTCGTGCCAGGATATGCCATATATACAGCAACTATATTTTTCTGCCAATAAGGCAATTTTGTATTTGTTGTGTTTGGTTGCAATGCCTTTGATGTTGGAAACGGAATATGTACTGCAATTCTGGTTAGGATACAGCACACCTGAAATCATACTCTTTTGCAGACTCTATATTATATATACGATAGTTTTGACTTTACATAATCCGATTACTATCATTATGCAAGCTACAGGAAAGATCAGAAAGTATAGTTTATATGTAGAAAGTCTTACCATTATGAATATTCCTGTTTGTTGGGGGCTGTTTATACTAGACTGTCCTTCTTATACTATCTTTATCGTAATGATAGTCTTGTGTCTGATAGCTCACAATATAAGATTAGTGATGCTGAGAAAAGCTGTTCCAGAACTGAAGCTGAGAAGTTATTATAAACATCTGATACTTCCTGCCTTCTTCATACTGGGCATAACGAGTATGTTGGAACTGTTCTTGCTTCAGTTACCGATAGCAGGTTTTCAAAGATTTGGGCTAATCGTGATCTCTTCAGTCATGGTAATGTCTATATTGATATACGTATGGGGCTTTTCGGAAACCGAACGAAAATTATTGCATTCACTGATTCATAAGGTAGTGAATAAAAGGTAAACAGTATTATAAAGGAAACAATAAATTATGGGATACATTTTACTATCAGTACTTTTGATAACGATTATACTTTGTTATCTGGAAGATTACATCAAGAGATATAGATCTTTTCTATATATCTTGATGGGATTCGTTATGGTTCTCATAGCAGGATTACGCGAAATAGGTCTGGATCCTGATTCTGAAAATTACGAGTATTCTTTCCAGCATTATTATCAGAGTTCTGAGATGGGTATGGTAGAACCATCGTTTACTCTCATATCTGCTATTCTAAATGTATTTACAGATAATGTGCATCTTTTGTTTTTAGTTTATGCATTCCTTGGTGTCACTATCAAGCTATATGCATTCAAAAAAAACTTGCAATGCATTTTCGTGCCAATGATGTTATATATAAGTTTCTACTTTGTATTGCATGAAATGACACAAATCAGAGCTGGAGTTGTGTCTGCTTTATTCTTGTTGGCTGTGTACCACATAGCTAAAAAAGAAAAAAGAAAAGCTTTGCTGCTAATTATAGTTGGTTCATTCTTCCACTATTCCTCCTTAGCTCTGCTACCAACACTTATGTTTGGCAATAAAGATTTCAACCGCAAAGAAAATATAATGATAGCGTTACTCATCCCCCTAAGCTATCTCATATATTTCGGTGGTATCAGTATGCTGCTGAATACTGATATTCCACTTATCGGCAACAAACTAGCCATCTACCAGCAGGCAATGGAAAAAGGAAAAATGACAGTAAACATAAATGTCTTTGATCCTGTACACCTTGTCTCCGTGATGTTGTTTTATTACACATTATATTTTCGAAAGACAATCACCGCCTTCAATGAAAACTATAATGTTGTAATAAAAATAGTGGCACTAGGGCTGTTCTTGCATACAAGTTTGGCTTTTCTCCCAGTTCTAGCTTTGAGAATCAGTCAGTTATACTGTATCGTAAACATTTTCTTATTTTCAGGGATCGTATATACATTCAAACAGAAATGGATGGGAATTACAATCCTGGTGTTATTATCGATATTCCAAATGTATCTCGCTTTGCCTCATTATGGATTAGGATATATCGTGAGATTTTAAATAAAGAAATACAATGAAAGCAAGAGTTATAGCTTTTTATCTGCCCCAGTTTTATCCGATTCCCGAAAACGACAAGGTTTGGGGACCGGGATTCACAGAATGGACGAATGTAGCCAAGGCTCGTCCGGTATTTCATGGGCACTATCAGCCTAGAATACCGGCAGATTTAGGTTTCTATGATCTTCGTTTGCCAGAGACTCGCGAACAGCAGGCTCAGTTGGCCCGCGAAGCAGGTATAGAAGGTTTCTGCTACTGGCATTACTGGATGGGTAATGGAAAGCGCCTGTTGCAGCGTCCTTTCGATGAGGTACTGGATTCCGGCAAACCAGACTTCCCTTTTTGTCTCGCATGGGCCAACCATGATTGGAAAACCAACACCTGGAAGAACAAAGGTGGCAACCAGATGATCTGCGAACAACTGTATCCCGGGGATGAAGATTACATCGCTCATTTCAACTATGTACTCAAAGCATTCAGAGACCATCGCTACATTACTGTAGATGGCAAACCACTGTTCTTGATATTCGACCCTTACCACTTTAAGGATGTTCGTCATTTTATACAACTCTGGCGTGACTTAGCCAAAGAAAGCGGATTGAAAGGTATATACTTCGTTGCTATGTGCTCAGCCACAACCACCATAAAGCGCAATGAAGATGGCTCTTTGAGCAGAGTGGTTCCTAATCTGGACAGTGCTTCTGAGGTTTATGAAAGCTTTATCAAACTAGGATTTGATGGCATTAATCCAATGGGAAAAAACCGCGCAGAAATGGTGTATCAAGGAAAATATTGTCGCATCATTCGAAGAGCATTACAAAAGAAGTTTTCCTTTCTGCCTCCGTTGAAATATGATTATCCGAAAGTGATGAAGCATTTCTATATGCCCGAAGACCAATGGAACAATGTATTCCCTACTCTCTTCCCACAATGGGACAGAACTCCAAGAGCAGGCAAGCATGAGGGGATATACGTAAACGCTACCCCACAGAATTTTGAGGAGCATATCAGAGGGGCACTTCAAATTATTAGAAACAAACCGGAAGATAAGAAAATTCTATTCTTGCGTTCTTGGAACGAATGGGGCGAAGGAAACTATGTGGAACCAGACTCATTATATGGCCACGGTTTTCTAGATGCCATAAAAAATGAAATAAAAGCGGAATAAAATGGAAATAAAAATAATCCCGACAGGAGGACTTTGCAATCGACTGAGAGCTATCGCAACTACCATTGCGATAGCAAAGCACTATAACTGTTCGCTATCCATCTATTGGAACAACAGTAGAGGGCTCAAGGCAAACTTTGCCGACTTATTCGAACCTATTCATATAGAAAAAGTGCATCTGATAGAGAATACGCAATGGCTATATCATATCAACGGAACCAAGGATTATCTCTTGAGAAAATGGTTCCTTCGGTTGGGTAATGAGCAGGTAGTTTTCAATCATAGCATCTATAGAGAAGGAGATATCTATCAGAAGTTGAAGAGTAATTATAAGGGCAAACTGCTCTTGATTTCTTGCTATCCTATGTGTACGGATTATCAAATTCAGAACATATTCGTTCCGAAAAGAGATCTTCAGCTGCGGATTGATCAAATAACCTCGACTTTCTCGAAAAATATGATTGGTGTTCATATCAGAAGAACAGACAACATAGCTTCTATCAATTCTTCACCAATAGATGTTTTTGTCCATCTTATGCAACTTGAAATAGAAAAAGATGATACTGTGAAGTTTTATGTGGCTAGTGATGATGAGAAGGTAAAAAAAGAACTGCAAGATAAATTTCCTGGAAGAGTCATTACATTAATGGATGATACCAGCAGAGACTCTCTCGAAGGTATGAAATTCGCTGTAGTGGATTTATTCTGTCTAAGTAAGACTAAAAAAATATTGGGTAGCGTGGCATCTTCCTATTCACAAATTGCAGCAGAAATTGGCGGTATCAAAGTAGAATATGCTAAATGTAATGAGAATTAAATAGTTTATGACACCTGAAATAAGTATCATCATACCAACTTACGCTCCTGGAGAATTACTCAGGATGTGTTTAGATAGCCTGGAGCAGCAAACTTTAGGCAAGGATGCGTATGAGGTTTGCCTCGTTTTGAATGGAGACAAAGAACCTTATTATGCCAATATAAAGGAGTATCTGAAAAATTATAAGATGAAGGTTCATTTGATTTATAGTGAGCACAAAGGTGTTTCGTTTGCTCGAAATCTAGGCATAGATTTTGCAAAAGGTAAATTCCTTACTTTCATTGACGATGATGATCTTGTAAGTCCAAACTATCTGGAACAATTAACCAAAAACAGTTGCGACAATGGAATCACTGTTGCCAATATGATTGCTTTCAGAGGACAAGTTGAAAATGTGGCAGATCATTATCTCTCTTCGGCTTATCAGCGATATGATGTAGGGAAGAAAAAGAATGTTTTCCGTCATCGCAGCCTGCTGTCTAGTGCTTGCTGCAAGCTTATTCCCCGCACATTGATAGGTGATATTCGCTTTAGAACGAATTTATCTCATGGCGAAGATTCCTTCTTTATGTTTATGGTATCGGCAGGTATCAGACAAATAAACGTTACACCTTCATCCGCCATTTACTATATTCGCAAGAGAGACGACTCATCCTCAAGAAGAAAGGAGAATAGGCGCAAAAAGCAGAAAATGGAGATCAAGCTCTTCTATTTCTATACAAAAGAGTATTTCTCACATATAAAAAAATATAATTTGCTATTCTACGTAAGTCGCATTGTTGCAACTGCTTACAAATTGTTTCTAGAGGATTACGTAAGACCTCTGTAAAAGCATCTTGCTTCTTTTACAATATTAAGCAGTTTTGTTCGTTATAATATAAAAGGATAAAAGAGAATGGATAGGAACAGGTTAGTATCAGTTATCATGCCTACTTATAATGCCGGCAAATATCTTGCCGACAGCATCAGTAGTATCCTAGACCAAACCTATCCTGACCTGGAATTGCTGATTACAGATGACGGTTCCACGGATCCGGTAACTCTGGATATTCTGCACAAGATAGAGGAAAGGGATAGCCGGGTGGATGTGCTCTATCTTGACCACAACCATGGAGCAGGATACGCCCGGAACAAGAGCATAGAACGTGCCAGGGGAAGATACATCGCTTTCTGTGATAGTGACGACCGGTGGACACCGGATAAACTGGAAAAACAAATCGCATTCATGAACCAGAAACAGTGTGCTCTATCCTGTGCCTCATACATCATTTATAATTTGAACGAACAAAAATCTGTAGGCATCAATATCGCTCCGCCTAAAATCACCTTCTCTATGATGAAGCGGGATAATAAAATAGGTTGCCTCACTGCTATCTATGATACCCAACTGCTGGGCAGAAAATACTATATGCCCACTTTACGTAAGCGACAGGACTGGGCACTCTTCCTGCAAATCCTGAAAGATTGCAAGGTGTGTTATTCCTACCCCAACGAGCCGCTGGCTGTGTATTGCCGCCACAAGCATTCCATATCCAGCAGCAAGATATCACTTGCTAAATACAATATAGCTGTTTATCGTAGCATTCTGGGGTATGGATGGTTGAAGGCTTGCTTCTACTTTGCTTTTTTGTTTTTGCCAACATACATTCTGAAACTAATGAAGCGAAAACAGGATAGTTACTGCTTTGTTAAAAGAAAAGGATAGCTAAATATAATATATCGCACAACTTTACGTTTATATAGTAAATGGAATAACTCTATATGAGAAATAGTATTGTTAAGACAAAAGTCATAGCAGATGGAATGAGTGCTATGGAGCGAAACGTCAAGCGAGCTGGCGACTTTCTGTTAGCAGCAATCAGCTTACTGCTCGTTTCGCCTCTCATGCTTCTAATATATATAATGGTAAGATGTGAAGATGGGGGACCAGCTATTTTCAAGCAGGAACGAATCGGACGGTTTGGGCGCCCCTTCAACATCTATAAATTCAGAAGCATGACGGTGGATGCAGAAAAGAATGGTCCTCAGCTCTGTTCCCATAAAAAAGATAAGCGGCTCACCCATATCGGCAAGTTTCTGAGAAAACACCATCTGGATGAACTTCCTCAACTTTGGAACGTGATTTGTGGCGATATGTCGTTTATTGGTCCAAGACCCGAACGAAAGTTCTACATAGACCAGATTATGGAGCGTGACCCTAGATATAAGAATCTGTATCAGATTCGCCCTGGTGTTACTTCCTACGCAACCCTCTATAACGGATACACAGATACGATGGAGAAGATGTTGCGCCGCCTGGATATGGACCTATACTACCTGGAGCATCGCTCATGGTGGTTTGATGCCAGAATCTTAGGCAAGACTTTCATCAAGATGATCTTCGGAAGAGTGTTCTAAAACAAAAAAGTCATACCCCCAATCAAAGGGATATGACTTTTTTTGTTTCTTACAGATTATTCGAAAGCCCCAGCAAAGCCAAGACAGCCTCATTATATTCATTGATGACATCGGCCTGCTTCATACCCATATCTATCGCTTCCTGCAAGGCATTGGCATATTCCACATAGCTGATTTCTCCACTCTCATACTCGGCAGTACTAAGGCGAACGATATCTTTTGCCTTGGAAATGTTCTCGCCGTTATAATAAGCCATGCGCTTGGCTGCATTCTGGAAACGGTTGTAGCCTAGGCGATAATCACGCTCCTTTTCTCTCCGCTCCTGCTGCATCTCCAGTTCTGCTACCTCACGATCCTTCTTGGCAGCCTTCACCTTTGCCTTGGTTGCGCCGTAGAAGAGAGGCACGCCTACTCCAATCTCAAAGCCGAAGAAGTTACCCTCGGTAAAACGCTGACGGTCGATGTGGTAAGGATCCCAACTGGAAATGAGTGCCTGGGTACGGACCGTAAGCGAAAGAGATGGCGCATAACCAGTCTTGGCGCACTTCACCTCCTTATCGAGTGCCTTCAGACGGTCTTGCTGATACAGCGCGTCAGCAGTCTGCTGATAGTTGAAGGTTCCGCTGACAGGAGATTCCAGTGCAATGAGATAAGATTCGGCAGGCAAAACAGGCTGATCGGTATTTAATAATGCCATCAGTTCCAACTGCTTGTTCTCTGCCTCACTCTTCACATTTACCATCTCTAAATGGTTTTCATTACGCAAGCGCTCGGCAGTAAGGAATTCCAGCTGTCTAGCTTCTCCCGCCTTGTAACGCTTCTCGGCTACATCGCAATAACGGTCGAGGATAGAATCCTGGCGCTGAAGGATGCTCAGACGATGGGTCTGATAGAGCATTGCATAATAAGCAGAAGCAATCTCAAGCTTAATCTGCTGATCAGTTACACCCAGACGACTTTTCTCTGCTTGAGTTTCAGCCTTCAGCTGACCACGGCGGGCGGTATAAACCGTTGGAAATTCGATGCCCTGTGAAAATGCAAGAGCATTATCGGTATCGCCACTTGAAGCCGGATTCTGTCCGAAAGCAATCTCCGTCTTGTCCACATCCCATGCCGTTCCTTCCATTACCTTGGCACGTTCTATCGATTTTCGTCCAGCCTGCAACGTCAGGTTCTGCTTATCTGCCAACTGGAAACACTGCTCCAAAGTCATCTTCGTGCCGGGAATGGTGGCATCGAAAAGGTGAGCCTTTGCCTCAGAAGGAGCCAGCAGAATCAAAACTGCTGCCAGCCCGAATATAGTTTTCTTTTTTCTATTGTTCATCCTAAATGTTTTTATGTTATCTTCTAAAAAGCCTATTTCCTGGTGAATGTCTTGTAGATAGCAGGCAACACCAGCAAGGTGAGCAGTGTACTGGTTATCAGACCACCTATCACCACCGTAGCCAGTGGGCGCTGTACCTCTGCTCCATCACCCTGGGAAAGTGCCATTGGCAGGAAGCCCATAGAGGCAACAAGTGCCGTCATCAAGACAGGACGCAAGCGAACCATACAGCTCTCAATGATGCGATGATGAATCAATTCTGTAACTCCAATGGATGCTGACAGTTTGTCAGCAGTCTTTTCTTCACGTTGCATCTGGTTCATCTGTCCGATAAGTACGATTCCATTGAGCACCGCTACACCAAAGAGAGCTATGAAGCCGACACCTGCCGAGATGCTGAAAGGCATACCTCTGAGCCACAAAGCCCAGACGCCTCCGATGGCTGCCAGCGGAATGGCAGAGAAGACGAAGAGCGACTCACGGACATTCTTCACTGTAGCATAGAGCAACAGCAAGATAATGACAAGCGCTATCGGTATTACTACCATCAGACGGTTGGTTGCACTCTGCAGGTTTTCAAATTCACCACCATAATTATAATAGTAGCCATCCGGCAACTTCAGCTTCTCATCGAGAATCTCCTGGATGTCCTCCACGGTACTCTGCACATCCCTGCCCTTCACGTTGAATCCAACATAGATGCGGCGGGCACCATCCTCATGAGAAACCTGAGCCGGCGCTGGTGAATAATCAATGTCTGCCACCTGAGACAACGGAATATCCGTACCATCCTTGAGAGGTATGCTCAATTGCTCAAGCGACTCTACGTTGCGCTGCGAAGGATCCATACGGAGTACGATATCAAACTTCTTGTCTCCTTCGTACAGAGACCCCGCCACGGCACCGGCAAAGGTGGTTTCCAATATCTCACTGATATCATCCACACTTACCCCGTAGGCCGCCATCTTTTCATGGTTGTATTTTACCTGGATCTGAGGCAAACCGGCAACTTCCTCAACAAAGATACCGCTCACGCCCGGCACATCTTCTATCATTTTCTTCACCTTGCCTGCCTGCTGAGTGAGCACGTCCAGATCATCACCAAATATCTTGATAGCCACATCCTGTTTGATACCTGTCAGCAGCTCATTGTTGCGCATCTGGATGGGTTGAGAAATCTCTGCTTCCAATCCAGGAATGGCACTCAAGGTTTCCTCCATCTTCTCCATCAATTCTGGAGTAGTCTTGGCAGAGGTCCATTCGGCCTTCGGTTTCAGTGCAATCATGATGTCGGCACGTTCTACCGGCATCGGGTCGGTAGGAATCTCAGCACTACCTATTCGGCTTACAACCTGCTTAATCTCAGGATATTCCTTCTTGAGCAACTTTTCAGCCTTGGTACAACTCTCCACCATCTGCGACAATGAAGTTCCCTGCGACATACTCATCTCCACGGCAAAGTCACCTTCTTCCAGACTTGGGATGAATTCGCCTCCCAGATATTTGAAGCCCACGACACTGACGCAGAAAAGAGCCACAGCACCAGTGATGACATCCTTGTTACGTGCCAAGACCCAGTCAAGAACCGGACGGTACCATGCCTGCAACTTTTCTATCACGCGGTCGGAGAATGTTTTTCGGGTATGTACCTTTCGACTTAACATCAGCGAACTTGCCATCGGCACATAGGTAAGCGAGAGAATGAAGGCTCCCAGAATGGCAAAGAATACGGTAAGTGCCATCGGACGGAACATCTTTCCTTCGATTCCTACCAGTGTCATCAGCGGAATATATACAATCATAATGATGATTTCACCGAACGCAGCACTCTGTCGGATTCGGGAAGCAGAGAAGTGAACCTCCTCGTCCATCTGCTTCTGGGTCAGAGCGAAAGGAACCACATTTCCTTCCTTCTGGCATTGGGCAAGATAGGCCGCACGCACCTCGGGCTGCGAGAAATGACCTGTATTAATATGTGTAACCACCGCCTCGACGATGATGACGGCGGAATCGACAATCATACCGAAGTCGATGGCACCCAATGACATCAGGTTGCCATCGATGCCGAAGGTCTTCATCATGCCAAAGGCAAAGAGCATACTGAGCGGAATGACACTCGCCACCACCAGTCCTGCACGCCAGTTGCCCAGAAAGATGACAAGCACGAAGATAACGATGAGTCCACCTTCGATGAGGTTGCGGGCGATGGTACCCTCTACTCTATCCACCAGGTTGGTACGGTCGATAAACGGTTCGATCACCACTCCTTCCGGAAGTGATTTCTGAATCTGATTGATTCGTTCCTTTACATTCTTGATAACTTCCTGGAAGTTCTCGCCCTTGAGCATGATGGCAATACCAGCCACCACCTCGCCTTCGCCATTGCGGGTAACGGCTCCGAAACGGGTAGCATGGCCCAACTGAACCTTTGCCACATCGCCCACCTTGACTGGTGTTCCATCCACCGTCTTCACCGTGATGTTGGCAACATCCTCCAGATTCTTCACGACACCGATGCCTCGGATGTAATACTGGTTGGAGTTCTGCTCGATGTAGCTGCCACCCGTATTGGCATTGTTACGCTGCAAGGCATCAAACACCTCGCTCACGGAGACTCCGCTGGCGTTCAGCTGGTCGGTATTGATAGCCACCTCATATTGCTTGACATAGCCGCCCCAACCGCTTACTTCGGCAACGCCCGGGGTTCCGGAAAGCTGTTTGCGCACAATCCAGTCCTGCATGGTTCGGAGTTGGGTGAGCGAGTATTTATGCTCGTATCCCTCCTTGGCACGAATGGTATAGTGGTAGATTTCGCCTAATCCGGTGGCAATAGGTCCCATCTCGGTTTCAGTGTTCTTTGGCAGTTCTTTCTCCAACTGTTCCACCACCTGACTCACCTGCGAACGAGCCCAATAGATATCGGCGGCATCGTCGAAGACAAGCGTGATGACCGAGAGTCCGCTTCTTGAAATGCTTCGGCGTTCCCGGATGCGGGGGATATTTGCAAGTGCCATCTCTACAGGAGTGGTTACGTATTGTTCCACCTCCTGAGCTCCCAGCGAAGGAGCCTGAGTAATAACCTGCACCTGATTATCTGTAATATCCGGGGTGGAATCGAAAGGAAGATGCACCAGCGACCAGACACCCCATATCGACAGGGCTATAGAGAGTACTCCAATCACCAGTTTGTGGCGAATGGAATAAGTAATAAGTTTCTGAAACATAAGCTTTAATCTAAAAATGATTCGTTGAAAACTATTAAAGCTTAATGCGCATGCTCACCATGTTCGCCTATAAGCGAAGCCAGATAATAAGCGTTCGCAGTTACAATCTTCTTGCCGGCAGCTCCATCCTTGCCCTTCAGCAGATGGTTGCAAAGCTTCACCTCTGTATATTTACCATCCGAAGTGCCTGTGGTCACCTCATGACGGGAGAAGCTATAGTTGCCCTTGTTAGGCGCTCCATTGAGAGCAAAGACATACTGCTTTCCATCTGCGCTCACAATTGCCTGGGATGGCAAAGCGAGGCACTGCTGGCTACCTGTAGCTATCTTTCCGCTTACATACATACCTGCGAAAAGCTTTCCGCCATGAGTATTGCCTGAAGAAGAATGCAGATAACTCTTCACGCTAGCCGCGTCCAATTTTACGTGAACGGCAACGGCTTTCGAGTTATCGTTAAAGTACTGGTTCATGCCATAAACGGTTCCTGAAAGTTTTACGCCAGGCTGGTTAGTCAAGTTTATGGTCACCCGATTGCCCACCTTGACCTTCGCCAAATCCTTCTCGAAGACATTGAGGTCGCATTCTACCGCCTGGGTGTTTCTAATCTTCATCAGGGGAGTCTGCATATCAGCATAACTTCCCAAACTGGCAGTCATCTCGCTCACGATGCCGGAGATAGGCGCATGCAAAGGGAACGCTGTGGTAAACTTGCCTTTGGATACAGCGGAAGTAGAAATACCCATCTGGCTGAGCTGTCTGCCAATACCCAAAAGATTGGCATGAGCCACTTGGTAATCTTTCTTGGTCTGCTGTAAGGTACGCTTCACACCTGCTCCCTGCTTACTGAGCAGAAGTTGGCGCTCCAAATCAGCCTTGGCAAGTTCACACTCCTTGGCTGCAGAGTAGTACTCACGCTGAAGACTTACCACATCTGTATTTTCAACGGTAGCAACAACCTGTCCTTTATGAACAAGCTGCCCTTCTTTCACAAAAATAGATTTCACGATACCGCCCATCAAAGAGGCAACATCCCCCATCGCCTGTGCACGCAGTACGAGCGATCCTTTCGCTTCTATGGTGGCATCCATCTCGCGCTCCACAGCCTCACCCATCTTCAAATCTACGGTGCTTACCTGCTTGGCAGTCAACGGAATATGATCAAAATCTACTTCTTCTTCATGCTCATGCTCCTCGTGTGCATGAACCTCTGAACCGGTCTGCTTCCCAAAGAAAGCGAATCCAGCCCAGGCAATCGCCGTAACGGCGACGATCAAAATTATTCTTTTCATGTTTTTTCTATTTTATAATTCTACACTACAATTTGACACAACGAATCTTATCCAAAATCCGTTGGCAAAAGTACACAAGAAATCTTGCAACTCAGTTGCATTCGAATCTTCAAACCGATTTTTGCAACAAAGTGGCAAACTTGTAAAATCATAAAATAGAAGGAGGTCCCCGTCTGCTATAGCCTGCCGCCACTTCTTCTGCAAGAGGAGAAGCTGCCACATGCTGCCATCTCACTGAAATGAGTGAGAGACGTGGGAGGGTTAAAAGGGAAGAACAAGACAGGATCATGAACTGATGGTTCTCATCTACCAGCAACTTGCGGATATCCTTCACCATCTTGGAATTGACTACAAACTGATGCATTTGACGAACGCTACAGTTCTCACGATCGCTATCATTTTCCTGATCATGATGGTCGGTATGCTCATCATTGATGTTGCCATCCTGCTCGCATTGCTCCTGAATCATACAGATACGACCCATGTGGTGATGATGGGTCATCACCGTGGATAGCAATATGCTCAATGTAGCTATCCAGAGACTGAATATGTATAATCTTCTCTTCCTCATTCGCAATTTGGCTACAAAATTACAGTTTTTTTGCAATATTACCAAGACGACGTGATGATTTTATAGCATTTTTTTCTAAAAAAAACTAAAAGACTAGTAACCGTACTTGGTTCATAGCCGTATTTAAAACAAAATTTAGTATCTTTGCAATCAAAATTAGTACATAAATAAAAATGAAAAAGTTTATTGCAGTTTTACAGTTACTCTTAGTAGTAATGTTGGCTCATGCGCAGATGATGAACCCTGTGAAGTTCTCAACCTCGCTCAAGACCAATGGAACCGCTGTAGCGGAAATCGTGTTTAATGGAAAGATTCAACCGGGATGGCATGTCTATTCTACAGGCTTGGGCGCAGACGGACCTATTTCAGCCACTTTTAACGTAAACAAGCTTGACGGTGTAGAACTCGTAGGCAAGTTGCAGGCTCGTGGCCATGAAATTTCAAAGTTCGACCCTCTCTTTGAGATGAAGTTACGCTTCTTCGAGGGTAGCGCTACTTTCGTACAGAAAGTGAAGTTCACCAAGCCTAACTATCTTATCGATGCTTATTTAGAGTATGGCGCTTGCAGCGACCAGAATTGTCTTCCACCTAGCGAGGCAAGCTTCAAGCATAGTGGTAAATCTCCTGCTGTAGATGGCAAGGAGGGAACTGCTGATGTAGATGCGAAAACCAATGGCCAGGTAGAAGATCCAGCAGCTGTCGCTAAGGCGAAAGCAGACTCTTTGGCTCAACTTGCCGTAGCAGAGAAAGTAGATAGCACAGCTAATATTGATTCTTCATTCTCTGTAGATGGTGATGATGCTAAGGCTTGGTGGAAACCGGTTGTAAAGGAACTTCAGGCGTTTGGTGGCAACAATGACATTGCCAACCATTCACTCTTCTATATCTTCATTATCGGTTTTGTTGGCGGTTTGCTCGCTCTTGTAATGCCATGTATCTGGCCTATCATTCCGATGACAGTAAGCTTCTTCTTGAAGCGTGCCAAGAATGACAAGAAGAAGGGTATCCGCGATGCGATCACTTATGGTTTGAGTATTGTCATCATCTATCTGGCACTCGGTCTCACCGTAACTGCCATAGCAGGTCCTAGCACTCTCAATGCGCTTAGTACAAGTGCGGTATTCAACATCATTCTCTTCTTGCTTCTGGCAGTCTTCGCATTCTCATTCTTCGGATGGTTCGAAATCAAGTTGCCAGATAGTTGGGGTAATGCTGTAGATAACAAGGCTTCCAGCACAACAGGACTCATCAGCATCTTCCTGATGGCGTTCACACTCGTGCTCGTAAGTTTCTCTTGTACCGCTCCTATCATCGGCTTACTTCTGGTACAGACTGTTACATCAGGTGACTGGTTGGCACCAACCATTGGTATGTTTGGTTTTGCCCTTGCTCTCGCCTTGCCATTCACCCTCTTTGCACTCTTCCCATCTTGGTTGAAGTCAGCTCCTAAGTCTGGTTCTTGGATGGAGACCATCAAGATTGTGCTTGGTTTCATTGAGCTTGCTTTCTCTTTGAAGTTCTTGTCTGTAGCAGATTTGGCTTATGGCTGGCACATAATGGATCGCGAGGTATTCCTCTCACTCTGGATTGTCATCTTCGGCCTACTCGGTCTCTACCTGATTGGCAAGTTGAAGTTCCAGGTTGATGCCATCGGCGGTGACCTCAACAAGCCAATGCCAGTAGCTTGCATTATGCTTGGTCTTTGTTCTTTGGCTTTCTCTGTTTATATGATTCCTGGTCTTTGGGGTGCTCCATGCAAGGCAGTAAGTGCTTTTGCCCCACCAGTAAATACCCAGGATTTCAACCTGAATACCAAGGTGGTAGAACCGGCTTATAAGGACTACGAGGAAGGTATGGCAGCAGCAAAGGCAGCAGGCAAGCCTGTACTGATTGACTTTACCGGCTACGGTTGTGTCAACTGCCGTAAGATGGAGGCTTCTGTCTGGACAGACCCTAGTGTTACTGACATTTTGACAAAGGACTACGTACTCATCTCTCTCTATGTAGATGACAAGACCCCATTGCCACAGCCTATGGAGGTGACTTTCAATGGCGAAAAGCGTACATTGAGAACCATCGGCGACAAGTGGAGCTACTTGCAGGCAAGCAAGTTTGGTGCTAATGCTCAGCCATTCTACATTCCTGTGGATAATGAGGGAAATCCTCTGAACGCTGCATTCAGCTTCAAGGAGGATGTCAGTGCTTATCTTGACTTCTTGCATAAGGGTCTTGATAACTATCGTAAGTAATAATTAACTTTTCATAAGGCGGGAGTGGCATATTATTTGCTACTCCCATTTTCGTAATTAAAGTATAACACTATAAAGTATAACACTATAAAAAGAGGAATTTATGAACAATAAAGAAGTTCCAGTCCTGCTTTTGACAGGCTATCTGGGCAGTGGTAAGACTACCCTGCTCAACAAGATTTTGGCTAACAAGAAGGGTATCAAATTTGCCGTTATCGTCAACGATATCGGTGAGGTGAATATTGATGCAGCTCTCATAGAGAAAGGTGGTGTGGTAGGTCAGAAGGATGATTCTCTGGTTTCACTCCAGAATGGATGTATTTGCTGTACCTTGAAGATGGACCTCGTAGAACAGCTCAAGGAAATCGTAGATATGAAGCGTTTCGACTATATTGTAATAGAAGCAAGCGGTATCTGCGAGCCAGCACCTATCGCACAGACCATCTGCTCTATCCCATCCCTGGGTCCTCAGTATATCAAGAACGGTATCTTGCGCCTAGACAGCATCGTTACTGTAGTTGATGCACTTCGTATGAAGGACGAGTTTGCCAATGGTTCTGATTTGATGAAGCCAAACCTTGATGAGGAGGATCTCGCTTCTCTCGTCATCCAGCAGATGGAATTCTGTAACATCATCCTTCTCAATAAAGCAGCAGATGTAGAGCCTAAGGAGTTGGAGCACTTGAAGCAGATTATCCGCGCTATCCAGCCTAAGGCAGAGATTTTCGAATGTAACTATGGTGATGTAGATCTCGATCTGATTGTCAATACTCACAAGTTTGACTGGCAGACTGTTGCATCATCAGCAGGCTGGATTCAGGAAATCGAATCTGAACGAAGCGGAGAAGAGGACCATGAAGAAGAAGAGCATGAGCATCACCACCATGATGAAGACGATGACGAGCACGAGCATCACCATCATGATGAAGAAGAGGACGAACATGAGCATCACCATCACGATCACGAGGATCATGAACATGGTCACCACCACCACCATCATCACGATCATGACCATGACCACGAAGGTGGCGAGGTTGAGGAATATGGTATCGGAACCTTCGTATATTATCGCCGCAAGGCATTCGACCTGGCTCTCTTCGATGAGTTTGTTGCAAGAAAATGGCCTCGTGACATCGTTCGTGCCAAGGGTATTTGCTATTTTGCTGATGAACCAGACATGTGCTATGTTTTCGAGCAGGCTGGTCAGCAGAAGACTGTCAAGCAGGCTGGTCAGTGGCTCGCAACAATGCCAGCCGACCAGCTCGCAGAACTGCGCAAGAACAATCCGCAGCTCGAGAAGGAATGGGATGAGAAACTTGGTGACCGTATGATCAAGATTGTATTCATCGGTCAGCACATCAAGGACCAGAAGGATGCTATTATCGCCGAACTTGATAAGACTTTAGCACTCTAAGGGAAGTCGCCCTGTCAGGCAAAAGCATGAAGAGATTTATGTTTTTGTCCTCACAGGGCGTTATATTTTACTTGTAAAACTTAAGAGATAATAGCGCATTTTAACTACCGAAAAGATGAAAAAACCAGAAATTAAAGGAAAAATGCGGGTAAAAATGCAGTTTTTTCTTCGTTTGTACTTTTAATTCGTTTTTTTTTGTTAAATTTGCACCCGATTAATAAATAATTAAGTGAATATACAAAGAAATGAAGACCGATTTTCGACCTGCATATATTAAGGACTTTGAGGCGTGTTGGAACATCATTGACCAGGCTCGTCGCTCTATGATCGCATCAGGACGTCATCAGTGGACTAATGACTATCCTGCCGAGCACGATATAAAAGACGACATCAACAATGGTAATGCATACGTACTTACCGTAGATGGCGAGGTGGCTGTCTATGGTGCAGTAGCACTCAATGGTGAACCACAGTACGATTTTATCGATGGCGACTGGCTTACCACAGGCGATTATTATGTAATACATCGCTTTGCTACGTTGCCTAAATATCAGCGTGAGGGTTTCGCACGTATATTTATTAATAAGGTGAATAGTCTCTGCGAGGTAGAAAAGGTTCCTAGCATCAAGGTAGATACAAATTTCGATAATCTTCCGATGATTAACTTGCTCTCTTCCATGGGCTTCTGCATCTGCGGAAGAATCAACTATGGGAACAGAGGTATGCGCTTTGCTTTCGAAAAGCAAACGATACAGCCACAAATACAATAACGATTTATAGACATTATGGAGGATAAATTAAATAGAATGAGAAGCTTGGTCAATCAACTGAACCAAGCTTCTGATGTTTATTATAACGGCAAAGGTGAAATCCTTACCGATTACGAATGGGATGTGCTGTTCGACCAACTCAAGAAGCTGGAAGAGGAAACCGGCGAAATTCTCCCCGATTCCCCTACCAACAAAGTTTCTGAAGATACGATCGTCGGTCAGAAGGAAGAACACGAGTTCGCAGCTCTCTCTCTGGCAAAGACCAAGAAGGTCAGCGACCTCGTCAAGTGGGCAGAAAACCGCCCTATCTGGATTTCCTGGAAGCTGGATGGTCTCACCTTGGTAGTAACCTACGACAATGGCAAACTAACCAAGGTGGTAACTCGCGGTAATGGTCATATTGGCACCAACATTACGCATCTGGCACCAGCTATCAGTGGTATTCCGCAGTCTATCACGGAAAAGGGACATCTCGTGATTCGTGGCGAGGCTGTCATCTCCTATGCCGACTTCGAACAGTTTATCATCGAAAGCGAAGGTGATTACGCCAATCCCCGCAATCTTGCATCCGGATCTCTTTCTTTGAAAGATGTAGAAGAAGTAAAGCAGCGCCATATCCAATGGATTCCTTTCACCCTGGTTTATTGCGAACAGGAAATCACATCATGGGGCAAAAGAATGCAGGGGCTGGAAGAACTGGGTTTTCATCCGGTAGAACGCCAGAAGATAGAGCAGCCAACTTCTGATAACATCCAAAAGGAAATTGATGCTTTTACAGCTAAGGTGACCAACAAAAAGAATCCTTTCCCTGTTGATGGTCTCGTCATCTGCTACGATGACACCTCCTATGCAGCTACTGGTTCCGTAACAGGTCATCATGCAACAAGAGCCGGTTACGCCTTCAAATGGCAAGATGAGCACGCCGATACCGAACTCGACCACATCGAATGGTCGTGTTCAGCCAATACCATCACTCCAGTGGCTGTCTTCAAGCCTGTAGAACTGGAAGGCACAACTGTTCAGCGTGCCTCTCTCTGCAATGTAAGTGAATGCGAGCGTTTGGGTATCGGAGGCAAGGGAACCCGATTGCAGGTAATCAAGGCCAACAAGATTATCCCAAAGGTGATCAATGTGACAGAATCACTGGGTGTTTTTGAAATTCCTGAAGTGTGTCCTGTCTGTCATGCTGAAGCTATCGTTAGAGAAAGCGAAAGCGGTACGAAAACACTGCATTGTACCAACCCTCAATGTGCGGCGAAGCAGTTGAAGAAGTTCACGAGATTCGTGAGCAAGGAAGGTTTGAACATAGAAGGTATTTCTGAACAGACCATCTGGAAGCTGGTAAACGAAGGCTTGATCAGTGAATATGCAGACTTTTATCATCTTTCCGATCATGCCTATGTCATCTCTTCCTGGGAAGGATTCGGTAAGAAGAGTGTAGGCAATATGCTGGAAAGCATCCGCAAAAGCCGGAATACAGATGGTCGTCATCTGCTCTATGCGCTGAACATCCCGCTGTGTGGAGGTGATGTTGCCAAAAAGCTCATTGAACGCTATCCTGTCAAGGAACTGATAGAAACCGCACGGCTCTGCATGTTTGATGATGAGTTTGCCAGCATCGACGGCATTGGTCCTGAAAAAAGTGCCAAATTCATCGCCTGGTTCAAAGATGACAACAACTTCGCTCACGTACAGCATCTGATGAAGGAACTGACTATTACAGAACAGGCTCCTGTAGAGAAAGGTACGCAGTGTGATGGACTAACCTTCGTTGTAACGGGCGATGTTCATCATTATAAAAACCGCAACGAGTTGAAGGCCTACATCGAGAGTCAAGGTGGCAAGGTGACGGGTAGCGTAAGCAAGAGCACCAACTTCCTCATCAACAACGATGCAACCTCCCAAAGTTCCAAGAACAAGAAGGCACACGAACTCAACATCCCTATCATCACGGAAGATGAGTTCGTTGAGAAATTCGGATAAAAAGAAATCCCTTAGACTTCCACAAGCCTAAGGGATTTTTTATACTGTTATTCTTGAGAATTAGTGTGTTCCGCAATATTGTCCCATAAAGAGGATACCGCCACTCTGACTATCCTGAATCATATAGACAAATGGACGGTCAGCGATGAACTCCACATTTCTTGTCTCCTCAGGTGCCATGGCTGTCAGCATCACGGCAGCTGTTACAGCAGCAGCCTTTGTTCCCTGCTCATTCACCTCTATCTTTGCCTTCTGGAGCATCTTGCTTACAAAGAAATTGCCGTCAGCAAAATGACTGAAGTTCGCTTTGTCTGCCACAAACATAGAAGGAGCACCCAAATCACTGATGATTGCATTCAGAGGCAGTTCCTGTTCGATAGTAAATTTAGGCAACTTGAGATTCACCATACAGTTTTCCATATTCTGCGAAATCTGATTCAGCTTCTCTTCATCCAAACCTTTCATCATTTCTTGGATATTCTTGCCCTCATTTGGCAGAAGTACCAGCATGCGATAGCTACCATTGCCATAAGGAAGATCTACAGCCTTGAAATCCTTGTTCTCAGCATAGAAGAGCTTCTTTATCTGATGCATCATTTCCACTTTCTGGATATCACGTGTATAGCCACGGAAGTTCTCCAGCTTAGTGTCCTTGGCATTGAACTTGTTCTGCCATGTTCCCTTGAAATAGATGGCATTCATCAAATACGATACCGCATCGGCTGAAACCTGATCAATAATGCGGGGAATCATGCCGTTGGTCTTTTCCTTGCACCAGCCATTGATACGGTCGGTAGTCTTGGTAGAAGTGAAGTCAAGACTTTCGATACCAGCCAAATAACTATCGCTCACTTTCTGACAGAAATCCTTGTTGAGCTGGAAGTTCTTGTTTACTGCGATATAATTGGCAATATTAACAGTTGTCTGCTTGTCTTGATGATTGGCATTAAGAAGCATCGCCTTATAAAGCTCATTCAGATCGCTGACAGAAACTCCTTCGCAACCGATAGCTTTCAAGATCTCCTGCTGCGTGATTCCATCCGCACCATTTGCCAGCATTCCCATCAGATAAGATACGCTCATAGGTGAAATCACCTTAGACTCCATATCTGTAACCTTATTGAAGAGACGAAGCGCAAATGCATTGTTCTTCTTCACAATATCCTGCTGGGTGTCAGAAAGAACAAGATAGCTATTATCCAAATCCTCTTCATTCTTACCCATTTCGCTGTCCTTGCTTACATTGGAATCACCGTTTATTTTCTTGCTGCTAGCACAAGAAGTCATAGCCATTGCAGCCATCATCATCAAGGCTGCCATAGTTATCTTACTGTCATTTCTCTTTTTCATAATCTTTTAATTTTGTTGATAATCTGTCTATGAAATGCAAGTTGCTGCGATTCCTTGCATCGGAGGGCTAAAATTTAAGACTCGTTAACTGCCTCCTTACCTGGCAACACACGCAAATGATATCTGTTACCATCAAAGTCAACACGCATCAGACTCTGAGGTTTGGTTATCTTGGCTAACTCAAGAGCCACATGCCCCATCGTTCTCCGAAGATTCAGTTCGATACAAGATACAAGTTCTAACTGACCATCCTTTGCTGCAATCATCATATCTACTCCAAACGGCCCATTATAGTTTTCCTTTAACGCAGGTTCAACTATATCAATAATCTTCTGTCTTGCAGAGAGAAGCACATCTTCACTGATGTATTTCTTCATCATTTCAATCTTCTCTTCTTCAGAGCAGAGCAAGTTACCGGTATAGGCATTTTTGACGGTATCGAAGAGCGAGAGTCCCAGATAGTGTACCTTGCCGTCACGCATCTCGAATTCCATACCAAAATCTTTCACCTTATTATAATATGGCTCTACGGTAACACCACCCTGTCTGAAGATGATGTTGCTTACCCAGCGTTGGAAAGCCGGATATTCACCGTTTGTCCGGAACTCATCGGCAGAAACATATTTCACGCCTCTACCACTGCTGCTCCAAGGAGCCTTGACTACAGCCTTGCCCCACTTCATTACGCATTCCTTAACCAGAGCAAAGTTGTCTGCATATACTACGTCCTGCTGCAGATGTTCAGCGGCCCATTGGCGGCTGCTAATCGCGCGTACCTTATCTAATACCTCATCAGTAGGCAGCATGATTTCCGGCAAACCGATACGTTCCAGCTCGCCTTTCAGACTCAAGTCCCATCCCCAAGGATGCACACTGTCTATAAACTCCGTCTTAAGCAGATGCTCAAGCTGCAGTTTGGTTATAAACTCAACTTTTTCCAACAGGTATTCTCCAAAATGGCGCACCTTATCGCGTGCATTGTCTATGTCGTCAACAAGCACCAAGTCACCCTGATCTGCCCACAAGGCAGGAATAAATGCAAGGTCGCTTCGCAACTGTCTTCCTGCATGTGGAGCGGTAAACTGTCGCAAATGAGCGGCCAATGCCAAATCGTGTTCTGGATTGAAGATATGTAGTTTCATACTGCAAAGATACAAATTATTGAGATAAAAACGGCAAAAGAAGGTAAGTTTTACTTAGAAAAGTGCTAAATAATGAAAAAAATGTTAGTTTTTGCTATCTAGAGTTTGCAAATTTAAAATATATTATTACCTTTGCATCGTAAAAAACAAATATGAATCAATATTAAACGCATGGAAGAAGCATTCTTCAGAACACATACATACCTAGTTGAGCATACAGATGCTCCAGTCAGACGAACCTTGATGGATGAGATTGACTGGAACGATCGTATGATTGGCATCAAAGGCACTAGAGGCGTAGGCAAATCTACCTTTCTCCTCCAGTATGCCAAGGAACACTTTGGACCATACGATCGCAAGTGCTTGTATGTGAACATGAACAACTTCTATTTCCAGAGCAGAGGTATTGCCGATTTTGCAGGTGACTTTGTGAATCAAGGTGGACGAACACTCCTGATAGACCAGGTTTTCAAGCAGCAGGACTGGAGCAAGGAACTCCGCAAATGTTACGACTTGTATCCTGAATTGAAGATTGTGTTTACAGGTTCCAGCGTCATGCGCTTGAAGGAAGAGAATCCAGAACTCAATGGAATCGTGAAGAGTTACAATCTCCGCGGCTTCTCATTCAGAGAATATATCAATCTGAAGACGGGCAACGATTTCCAGCCATACGAGCTCGAAGATATTCTCCGCAATCATGAACACATCATCAAGCAGATCCTTCCCAAGGTGAGTCCGATGAAATACTTCAATGATTATCTGCATCATGGCTTCTACCCATTCTTCTTGGAACAGCGTAACTTCACAGAGAATCTACTAAAGACAATGAACATGATGACCGAGGTTGACATCCTCCTCATCAAGCAGATAGAACTGAAGTATCTGCCAAAAATAAAACGCCTGTTCTACGAGTTGGCTGTCGAAGGCGCCAAGGCTCCCAACGTGAGCCAACTGGCCGAAAGCATCAATACAAGTAGGGCAACCGTGATGAACTACATTAAGTATCTGGCTGATTCCAGACTCATCAACATGATCTATCCAGAGGGGCAGGATTTTCCGAAGAAACCATCTAAGGTGATGATGCATAATACTAACTTGATGTACGCTATCTATCCTATACAGATTGACAAGCAGGAAGTGATGGAAACATTCTTCGTCAATTCTCTTTGGAAAGACCACAAAGTTCATCAGGGCGGCAAAGACCACTATTATACAGTGGATGGCAACAGGAAATTCAGAATCTGTGATGCACAAACTCCCAACAAGATGCGTAGTAATCCAGATACCATCTATGCCCGTTACAATACGGAGGTGGGCAAGGACAACAAGATTCCGTTATGGCTCTTGGGATTCCTATATTAATGAGATTTCGAAAGAAGAATTAAATACAAAACATTTTTAATATTTTATCTAAAAGTAAAATGGCTAAAGAG